>Ga0268263_1000048_pt1 | contig 349162 bp, 348 predicted proteins | sample Biomet5_FD_190358 | JGI IMG/M metagenome (GOLD analysis project Ga0268263, IMG submission 190358) | Microbial communities from bioreactor (seeded with sewage sludge) at LBNL, California, USA - Biofuel metagenome 5 (SPAdes) (version 4) | ecosystem: Engineered > Bioreactor > Anaerobic >... | reverse complement strand
GCCAGACCGCTTTTAATCTATTATCTGGAGGTTTTATAATGACAACGGATGAAAAAAAGCTTGATTCTCAACAAGTAGCTCCGCCCTTACCTGACAACATCGGAATAACTCAATCCTCGGGATTAGACCATTTATCTGGATGTCCGGATAAACGGTCTGTTGCGGTCAGCGTGTAGGCAATGTCCTCCTGACAACCAAGGCCATTCCCGCCGTTTTGCGGTTGTCGGTCGATAGTATTGCCAGCAATGCAAATTGCCGCAGGTTCCTGCGAAACAAGCGGCACATTATTTCCCCCAGTGCCATATCGTGCGGACATAGTGGGAGCCACATCATGCGGGCCGGTATAGCGCGAGTCAATACCGTGATTCTCAAAAACGAGGGGCTGATGTCCGTGTTCCTGCGCTCGCAGAGTTCCAGTCTTATCCTCAGTACAGTGCATCTGCGCTCCACCCTGATCATTTAGGCAGAGAACTGTGGGCATCATATTTCCGCTTGCCGCTCCTTTGAGCGTCGGAGCCAGTTCCGACGCATATCCGATTGTTCCAGCAGAGGAGCCCGCGCCTGCATTGAAGCCAGCAGTCATCACGCAGGGATATCCCTGCCCAGCCTGACCACCGCCTATACTGAGTGTGGTGTGCCGCTCAGCTGACAGGAACGCATCGCCATTCCCCTTTGTGACAACTCCTGCCGCAAACAAAAGTCCTGCGGGATTTCTCCCGCCGCCACCATCCGCTCCGGCCAGCGTAGGGGCTTTACCCTCTGGAGGAAAGATCCGCTCCTGCTGCGTATCCCATGGGGTTAGGCATCCCTCTGCGATAAAAGTCTGTTGTTTCATCCCCGGTTGTGTGCCCAAGGCACCAGCTTTATCATGGAGGTTACGCACCTCGTCACGCTGGTTGGCGGCAAAAGCGGTCGGCGTAATTACGCCGTTGCGTCCTGTGGACATCCCGCAATTGACGCCAAGCGTGGAAGATACATCTCCTGTCAAATCGCCATTGTAGCCGTCAAAGCCAGTCGGTTTGCCTGTGACGAAAGTCTGCATCTGCATGTTGCTGGTTGCCATGAGTGCGCCGGACACTTCGCCGAGGTCGATGCCTTCATCACGCTGATTCATGTGGTAAGCACCTACTCCCACATGGCGGTCAGGCGGTGTGACGCCAGCCTGTATTTCAAGAGCTGCCTTGAGCTGAGATGGAAGCTCTTTCCCGCGCTCCCTCGCCCGACGCAGGATTCCCAAGCAGGCGGTCTTGCTCAAATAATATCTTTGGGGCACTGAGTCCTGCAAAATCTGCGACAAGAAAGATTCTTTTTCTTCGTTGGGCGACACCCCAGTATTGAGCATCGAGGCATCGCCACGCCAGGGAGAACACATCTTCCAATAAGATTCTCCCAGCAGATTCCCAGCGCCCGGAGTCAGGTCGAGGGACATGTATGCTGGGTGCTTTAATTCGGACGATTTCCTCCAAGACGATCCGGAAGTCCTCGCCCTTCGACTCTCCGCTGGAGAAGGCTCCCGGCACATTTTCCCAGACCATAAATCTGGGTCGAACAAATAAAGCTGCTCGACCATTTCTTCCGTCTGCATCTCTCATCTCCTTTACGATACGGCATTGCTCCATAAAAAGGCCAGAGCGGGCGCCGGCAAGACCGGCTCTTGCTCCAGCCACTGACAGATCCTGACAAGGACTGCCACCGCAGATAATGTCCACCGGTGGCAGCGTTGCACCGTCCAATTTTGTAATATCCCCAACATGAACCATATCGGGGAATCGCATTTGTGTAACCTCGATGGGGAAGGCTTCAATCTCGCTGGCCCATATGGGTGTTATTCCATTGCGGATCGCTGAGATTGGGAAGCCTCCGATTCCATCGAAAAGACTTCCCATTGTCAGCATGGCTCAGATCCTCATGGCGCAGAGAGAATGCCCTTTCGCAAGCGGCCCCTCTATTACTTCCATTTCCTGTTTTGAAACATATCTGATCGGCTTATGGCATCGTTTCGCTTCATTGATCTCGTCCATCATCCCGGCAGAAATGGTTTCCCCGAATACCCACAGCTCATCGCATTTTGCGAGGAAGTTCTTTCCCATGGTAATGGCAAAGGTTCTGTCCGATGGATCGCTGTCATCCAACACATGGGGGTAAAGCAGATGTGGCGCAAAAAAAGCGTGCCCTTCGTTCATCACGAAACGACACGCATCCTTTGCAAAAACAATGTTTCTATCGATGTTCCCAGCGTAAGGGGATGCAACATAAATCAGTTTCATACTGCCACCTTTCTCTATTTTGGTACCGACTGTACGATGGTTCTTGTGGTGTTCACCGCCGCCTGTGCTGTGTAGACAGCACTCATAATATTTGCTCTGGTGCTGGTGTCCAAACCAAACGCACCGGCAATGCGCGGCACTTCACCCGCCGCCAGCATGAGGCCAAGCCCCAGCAGGCAGTGTTCGGGTATGACCATCAGACCCGCCACGAGTATTGTCGCCTGCAAAAAGGTCGTGAGGCACAGGCCGATGATTTGCTTGATCCATTGCGTGAACCCGTCCATGTAGCCTCTCGGTACGCTAAACATATACAGCGACCCGACCGCTATCTGAATGAGCAGGATGCCGCCACGCTTGAGGTTGGCAAAAAAGACCTTGATCACACTGTATCCCATCATAATGATAATAAACAGCACCATGATGGGGCTTGTGATGGCGCCCAGCCCGCCGAAGATGCCGGAACTCGTCACGCTGTCCAGCGACCCCGCGGTGTTAAGACTGTCGATGATGCCCATTGCCAGCGTGTCGATGCCCGAGCCGTAGCCTGTGATGCCGCTGGTGAGGCTGGCCTGCAGGCTGACGGAGAGCTTAAACAGCTCCACGGGTACGGTGGTGAACAAGCTGACCGCCAGAAAGCCTTTGAGGGCGTTGATGAGAGCATCTTTGACGCTGCCTCTGCCGTTTTGGTATTCGATGCCCGTTTCAAAGGCCGACACCACCAGCCCCACGCCGTAAAGCGCCCATGCCAGATAGCTGAAAAAGAGGACGATGGACTGTACCCACGACATACCGAACAATTCCACGCCCATATTGCCCATCTGAGCAAAGAAATCCCCGAGGAAGCCGACGACCTGACCATAGAACCAGTCTATGACCTGATCCATCACGTCCCCAAGCAGGAAATCCCATATAAACAATTGCTAATCTCACCTCGCTTTCATGAAGAGGGTATTCTTGTATTACATCTGCTGGCCGCCCATCGTCATCTCCATGGTGGGGGCCTGCTCCATCCGAAGCGGCTTGGAGAGCATACGCTCGATTGCCTCGGTGCTGTCGAAGAAACACAGATTCTCGTTGACGTATTGATTTTCATGGTAGAGCAGGACTCCACACAGCTCGCCCATGGTCTTGCAGGCTTCCAGTCCCGTGTCGAGCGTCTTGAGCGTGCCGATATGGAGAGCTTTGCGGCCGCTCTCATCGAACTTGCCCCGAAGGGAGCAGTCGATGTAAATGCCCTCTGACCCGCCGAAGTTGACTGCCGGCAGGAGGTCAAACTCATAGCTGCACAGCTTGCCGTTCTCCATATCATCGGCAAGAGAGTAATCCCCAATAGCATCAAAATGGACAAGATCGCCGTTCTCCGTGGCACGCGCCATGACCCGCTTGAACAATTCGCCTCCGGTCATGCGTTGCTTCTCAATGTCCTGCTGGATTGTTCTTGTATGCCGGTCTGCCAAGCGGTGCAAATCGTAGGGGGAATAAACTCCTTTCAGAATGTCCGCAACACTGCCAGCTCGCTCTGGCAGAGATTCCTTGATCCGTGTCAGACCTTCATCATCGGTTTTGCCAAGGATATATGCCAGCAGGCTCAGTTCTTTGACGCCACCCTCCATCGTTTCGGGCAAACAGCTGGCAAGCGCCTCATTTAACTCCGCATCTGGCGTTTCAAAAGTAGCAGAAGCCCGACCATAGACCATATAATACGGCATGGGCCTTTTCAGAAATTCTTCCGCACCAAGAGGCAGGGAAAGCTCCTGCACCTCTCCGTTACGAGTTGTAAGTGTAAGCCTACTCATTTTTTATCGCCTCACATTCCGAGAATTGTCCACACATACAGCGGAGCCGTCAGCGTGAACACAAGACAGGCAAACAGGATAGCAGGGCCGCTCCATTCAAACTGGCCGTGCTTCCTGTAGTCGAAATAGGCCATTCCGAGTTTGGCGAAAAAGAACACCGCCAGAATCAGGTCGATTGCCGGGAATACTACATTGTTTACTACCGTTTTGATCTGCGCAGATGCATCATTCCAAGTTCCTTCGATTGCACCCGCAACATCGCCGGTATCGGCTGCCATTGCAGTTGTACCCAACATACAGACCATAATCAGAGTGAGAACGAACGCGACAAAGAGTCTTTTACGGTTTTTCATAACTTTAGCCACCTTTCTCTTGAAGAGGAGACCGAAGGGATTCCCCCCTCGCAAGGCGGCTTCATGGCCGTGGGTGAGGAGTCCCAACGGCCGGTTCTATTTCTTGTTTTGTGCGATATTAAGGATTAGCGGGTGCGATATGCCATTCTTCCCACAGGTTTCCACGGATCGTTACCGTATCGGTCAGATTAAGGGACAGCATACCCGCCGGTGTCCAGCAGTCTAATACCCATGTGTATGGAGTATAGGCTCCATCCGGGAACCAGATAGGCGTAAAATGAGTACGACGGTTATAGGTACTGTAGCGGTTGTTATTGAACTCAAAGGAGGAGCTTTTGCCTGTGATCGTCCTGTCAAGCAAGCGCCAATAATCAAGGTATTGGAACTCAGGGAAATAGGTCACGGCGTTCTGTGCGGCGGTGACCGCAGCGCTCTGGTCTGTTCGAACACGAGCGGTGACGCTCTCCTGGACACCGTAGCCGCTCTTGAGTGTGCTGCCTGTGGCGGTGGGACTCATATCGTCTGGAACAATGCTCATATCGGCGGTGAGGCTGGCAGAGAAACTCTCATAGTCGAATTCCCACCAGCCATGATCCTCCCACCAGCCATTGTCTACCCAATGATACCAGCGGTCACGATGGGTTTTCCCGTCAGCATCCGTCCAACGATCCGTGTGCCAGCACTTCTCCCAATTTTCGATCCATACCCAATATTCCTGCCACCAGGGAGACCAGATGCCCCAGTTTGCCGAGATCACTTCCTCTTTTAGGGGCGTGGAGGACGGGCGCGTGTAACTGTCATTCCGGTCATCTGCCACAGGGTTTGGTGGGTCGTTTCCACTGAGATCCGTAATGTTACATCTTACTATGCCCTGCGCCGTACCGGGTCCGGACACGCTAACCTGAATGTCAACCACACATGGCTCAGACGGTGTGTGCCAACGCACCCACGCAAGCTGACTGTCACCATCCGGATAAAAAACATTGCTGACGGTGTAGGTCGCGCCCTTGATTGTGAACTGAACACGGACGGGGTTGTCGGGATCTGCCTGACCGCCACTGACCTCTACCGAGGTGATGACATCGGTGTCCACACGGTATTCGTAGTCAAACTCGGTGATCTCGGGTAGGTCCGGCTGCTCAGTAAAACGGACAATGCCGATGCCAAGCGACGAGATGATATTCGCATTGCTGACAATCTGAGTTTTGCTGCCGTTCCAAGCGGGATAGCCGAGATCCGGTGTTTGCAGGAAGATAGCCAGCGGCAGGTTTTTATGGGTAAGTGAACCCATCCAGCTCCGCAATCGACCATTTTCCTGTTGGTCATACAATGCCGCCTCGGTTGCGGTCATGGCGTATTGAAGACCGCTATAGCAAAAATACGCCAGTGGCTCCACCATGAGCTTATATTCGCCACCAATGAGCGATTCGTAGTCAAAGCCGATATAACCACAGAGACTCCGTAGCACCTGTGCGTCGGTGAAATAACTTCGAATGGCTTCGATGCTTGCACCTGCGTTGCCAGAGGAAATAATGCGCGGAAGGCTTTGCGCCGGGTTTCGGTAGCTGTAGCTATTCACTTTCGGTGACAAACTTCTCCCGCCGTTGTAGCTCAGCTTGCAGACCTTGCCGAAGTCGATGATATTGGCTGATGGAGTTTTGTTCGTTAAATCAACTGAGGTGCTTGCAATGGAGTGTGAATCAGCTTCCACAATAGTCACGCGCACTCCATCCATGCCGGGGTTCCAATAGTTTGAGCTTGTGCCGTCGCCCATGCCGCCGCCACCGCCGTCGATGTTTGGGTCGCCGGTGGCGTAGGCTTGCATAGATATGCCGAACAGCAGGACGAGGCACAGAAAAAGTGAAAGAATGCGTTTCATTCAACACCTCCTGAAAAAGTAAGAGCGCAGCCGTTTGGCTGCGCTCGGTCATCTTGTGTAGGTCAGTCCATGATCCCTACCTTTTCTCCGCTTTCGTACATATCGTCCAGAGTGCCGCCCTCGTTGCCACCTCCGACATCAACATACCCGAAGCCCGGCACATACATCTGCCCATTTCCGTTGGTGCTGCCAGGAGCTGGGTCTGCCGGTGGTGTGACCGTGGTCTGATCCGGCGTATAGGTGGGCGGCGTTTCCGTATTGCGCTCAGATTCCGGAACAGCATCAGCGCTATGGTCATCATCAATGGGAACGGGCGGTTCGGGAGGCTGCGGCTTCACGGGGTCACCTTGTATAGTCTGTTCAGTGCCAGTGCTGTCCGCGCCCTCGCTCGGGTTCGTGTCATCATCCTTGCCTCCGGCATTGATCTGTACATTTACGGCAGGATTCTTGCCATCATCCGGCATATCGATGTCCACCACCGGGTCGGAGGTCTGCGGAGTATCGTTATTGAGGACGGGGTCTTTTGTCTGCGGCTGCTCGCCAAAGCGGGTCGTGATGCTCACGATGAGCGCCACGCAGACGAGTGCGCCGACCACGAGTAGCAGAGTCTTTTTTGTCTTATCTGTCATAGAGTTTTGCCTCCTTTGTGCGTGATTTCATGATATCCTTCTAATTTGCACCCTATCACATAAGAGTGCGGAAGTCTACTGATTTTGCAAGTTTTTTCAGAACAAAGGCATATATTTCGCCTGCACCTTGAGGGTCATGCGGATGGGTGGCAGTACGGTTCCCGCAAAGCGGGTGGGAATCTCCAGCACGATGGTCGCGTCGGCGAGATATCCCTCACTTTGTCCGGAGGCGAGTCCGTTGTTGGAAAGCGTCACTCGAAGCTCGGATACGGTGAACTCCAGCTCGTCCCCCGCGTATTTGGCGTATCCGTCGCCTATCGAAGTCAGCCCCATGGTGAGGGCGAGGTGCGTATAGACATCGCCGGCGTCTACGCTTTCCTCCCATGCGTCATCGGTGGGAAACCAGCCCGCCGCGTAGCCTTCACGCACGGAGTGGTACACATCGTCATAGTTGTCGTTGACGGTGGAGATCACCGCCTGCTGTACGGCGTCGCGGACGCCCTGCGCGATAATGCTCACACGGAAGTATTCGGAGATCCCGCAGAAGATGAACAGGAGCGCGAGAGTCACGGCGATGGTCAGAGGGAATCCATCGCCGCGCCCTCCTTTGAGGAGAAAGGACAGTTTTTTCATTTCCAATACACCTCGCTCTTGCCCGTTGCCTGCGCTGTCAGCTCTATGGGGAAGCTACCCAGCCCGCCGAACAGACCTATGTCCACATCCAGCGAGAGCGTCACAGTCACTTCCTCGTTGAGCTGGATGCGGCCAGTCCTCGACCATGTGATGTCCGGCTCAATGCCGAGGCGCTCGGAGAGAACGGCAGCGCGGGTGTTGGTTTCGCTGCCCACGCGCCCGGTTATCTCAGCCTCCCGCACCAGCTCAGCGGCGTAGGTATCGAGGTTCTGCTTGGCGATGAACACCGGCAGCACCCGGACGGCAAGGGCGATGACAAACATAGCACAGAGGATCAGCACCACCACATCGATATATCCCTCGCCGGGTTTTCCGGCTTTCAGCTTCTTCAGCATAGTGTTTGCCCTCCTTGATCGGGAGGCGCATATTCCGGGTCGAGGGCGTATTCCTGTTCGATGCCATGCATATCTCGCAGACTGGACAGCGCGTGTTCAAATTCATCGGAGTGGTCGACGTCTTGTTCCTCTGCCCATTTATCCCGCACGACCTCCAAGGGATTCTCAAAGCGGAGCAGGTACTCCATGTGCTCGGTATCGAAGTCGCCTGTGACCAGCTCATTGTAGCAGATGTTTGTCGCAACAATTTCATCCGCTTTCCCAACAATAAGCCCCGGACTCATCTGAAACAGCTTATTCTGATAATCCTGCATATTTTTTTCGACCTTTGCGAAAAGAGCCTCATAGATTTCTCGATCTGTCAATTTTCCTCACCTCCTATCAGAACAGCCCGCCAAGCGACCTGATGATCTCATACACGATGACCACGATATAGGTCAGCATGAAGCAGGCCAGCATGACAAACGAGAATACCCGGATCTTTGGGGGTATCTTCGCCGCCTTTGCCTTGAGCCTCTGCAGCTCCAACTGCTTGAGGTCATGGCTGAGCATCTGGAAATACATCCGTCCGTCGTCGCCCCGCAGCACCCCGATAAGCCCGCGGACGATGTCCGAGAGCATGGGCGACGCGATACGCCCCTCGAAACGAACCAGCGCCGCCTCGTAGGAGGACGAGCGCATATCCGCCGACAGCACCTCCAGCTCTGCGGCGAAGTCGGGTCCGGCATGGCGCTTGTAGTTTTCGAGGATACTCAGCACATCCCGGCTGGCCGCCAGCTCCTGTTCTATGGTGGAGACGAACCGGGGCAACTCGGCTTCGATGAGCTCACGCCGGGCGCCCACCTTTTCTTCCGCTTTCCGGCTCTCCTTGAAGTAGACCAGAATGGCGAGGATGACCATCACCGGGGCCAGGAGCGGCAGGATGGCGAGGCACGGGAGCGCGCAGAGCAGGATCACGCCGGGTTTGACCAACGTGTAGGCCGTGTAGACCTCCGGGGTCATGTCCATGCCCGCCGCGGAGAGCATCCGCTCCAAACGGTGCCGCTTGTACTCGTCCATGCGGATATACTTTGAGAGCTTGATCGACCAGCCAAGCAGGAGCGCGTCGATGGATTTCATCGACTTCTTATCCCGTCTGCCCGCCGAGAGAAGAGCCTTTTCCGTAGAGAGCCGGGGCAGCTTGAGGATATCCGCTGTGATGAAGAACAGCCCGGAGGCAACGGCCACGCCAAAAAGAAAGAGCAAAAATGTCATGTCCGTCACCTCCTGTATTCAATGGGCTGGGTCAGCTTCACCACAAATGCGAATGAGACAAAAATGGCGGCGGCGCAGACCGCCAGCACCGCCTGTCCGGGGAGGGTATGCATCAGCGTCCCGTACCAGTCCTTATTGATGAAGTATAAAAGCGGGATGTTCAGCACCACCAGCGCTGCCATGGTTATAAACTCCTTGCGGGGCCCGAACACGAGGTTTTCCAGCTCGCCGTTGACTACCCGCATATCCGACAGCTTACTGACGATGGGCGTGAGCGTTGTTTTGAGGCTGCGGTCATACTGACAGGCTGCGATGGCGTCGCACCACTCCCGCCAGACCTCGTTGTCTATGGAGGCTTTCAGCTCGGAGAGCGCCGCGTCCACATCGGGGTCTATATGCGTGATGCGTGTAAGAAAGCTCTGGAACACGCCGCGCACGGGCGGGTTCAGATAGGAGATATTCTCCTGCACTGCTGTCTGGATGTCCTCGTTTCTGAGGTAAGCGGTCGTGATAATGGAGAGTGCCGTTTCCAGCTCAGCGGACACATCCTTTTTGTAATGGCCGGCCGTGAGCTTCACATACCAAAACGGGACGAACGCCAGCCCCACGGCCAGTACGGGCACAAGGAACACATTGCCCATCATGATGGCGGCGGACGCGCCGATGGCGAAGAACAGAAGGGACGCGGCGCAGATCGTCGGGAACTTCTGCGCCTTGCCGGTGGCCTTGAGGATGCCCTGCGCCTCGGCGATCTCCCTGCGGAGGAAGGACAGCTTTTTGCGCCGTGTGGCCTTGTTGATGTCGCTGCGGATGCTTCTCGGAGCGGAGGTCAGGCGCTTGAACACAGCGTCGGTCAGCTCCATGGGGGAAAGCCTGAGAATGAAAAAAGCACCGGCGATCATGCCGATGCAGGCGATAAGCTGGAGCGTCGTCATGCGCTCACCTCCGTTTCCTTGGGCTGAAGCAGGGCTTCAAGCTGCGTTGTGGGCATACCGTTCTCAATGAGCCGCTTTTGCAGGCTTTTGGACGGCTCACAGACCTTTTCGTGATGCCCGTCTATGATGAATTTACCGTCCTCCAGACGGTTATCCGTGATGCGGTATCTGAAAAGCGTGTTGTAGCGCCGCGCCCCGTCCGGCAGGATCTCACATTCCGCGATCTCCATCATGCGGCGCTGTTTGTTTTCGAGCTGCTTACAGAAGACCACCAGCGGGTACGCCTCGGTGACATAGCTCATAAGCGTTTCGTCCGACATATCCACGGCGCGCTTGCACAGGGAAACCATGCGCCGGTAGGTCGCTTCGCAGGAGTTGGAGTGGATGGTGGTCAAAACGGCGAAGCCGATTCTGGCCGCCTCCTGCGCGGCGTTTGCCTCCGCGCCTCGCATTTCGCCGACCACCAAAATATCCGGGTTAAAGCGCAGGCAGATGTCCACAAGGGCGATCTGGTCTACCCGCTGGCGCTCGTTCTCGCTGTCGCGGGTCAGAGTATGCACCACGGAGTTGACCACCTTCCCGTCCTTCTCCCGCACCAACTGCAGCTCTCTGGAGCCGTTTTCGATGGTGAAGATACGCTTGTTGTCGGGAATGGTGGTCAGGAGCCAGCCCGCCACAGTGGTCTTGCCGGAGGAGGTGGCGCCAGCCACACAGATGGATATGCCATAGCGCAGGCAGGCGGCGAGGAAATCCAGCATTTCCGGGGTAGCCGTGCCGCCCTCTGTGAAATCCTCCCTTGTGAGCGTCTGGCGGTTGACGATTCTTATGGACGCCGCCACGCCAACATCCGCGTCCACGACCGGCGTTTTCACGGCGGCGATTCGAGTGTTGCGGGTCAGGTGGCCGGTGACGGTGGGGCTGGCGTTATCCAGCACCATGCCGGAGGCGTGCAGCATACGGCGAATGACATTGATGGCGTGTTCCGGCGAGTCGAAATGCTCGGAGAGTTTCTCGGAGCGCCCGTCTGAATACTGCACCTCCACATCCCGCCAGCTATTGATGTTGATTTCCTCAATGCCCTCGCCGTAGATGTACTTGGTCAGAAAACCGTACTCGGCCATCTCGGAGTAAAGGGCTGCGATAAGCTCATCCGCATCCATGCCCGCCACGGCGATGCGCTTATCCTGGACGAACTTGGCGATATAGCGTTTGAGCTGATCCCTCGCCTCGTCGCCGCCCTCAATGATGAGGCCGGAATACTCGCTGGAGATGTACTCCTGCACATCCCGAAGCACGGAGGCAAAGTCCCGCCCTCCGACTTCCGGCGTAAAGAACAGGTTATGGGTACGGGCGGAAGCGCCGCTTTCCGACGCAAGCGTCCTCCGGGGCTCATCATCGTACTCGGGGAGTACCTTGGGCTTGGCTTCGGTGACGGTTTCCATTACGGGAGGCTGCGCGGCAGGACGTCTTTCCTCCACCGACTGAACCATGGGCGTTTCCGGTTCCGCTGCCGGGGCAAATATGGAGGCGCTTCGTTTCTTTCCTAACATCCGAACACCTCCCGGATGATTTTTTCGAGTTCCTTTCGGAACGGGCGGCTGTCCTTCATGGTCAGGTCAGCGAGGAGGTTTCCAGCGAGATACTGTTCCTCCAGCTCTGCCGAATACGGCAGCTTGAACGCCACGCTGCCCAGCACCTTGCCGATATGCTCGGCGGCCTGCTGGGGTTTGATGTTTGCCGCCACCTTGTACTGCTTATCCGCGTCCCATTTGGCGTCCCCCAACAGAGGAAGCTGGCTGGAGAGGTAGCTGACGGATTTAAGGTCGCAGTTGGCGAGACGGAGAACGCTGTCGGCCTCCATCAGCGCCACGGCGGAGAGAATATCGTTGGCGATATACGAGCCGCAGTCAATGACCACATAGGGCGCGATCTCCCGCAGCCCGTCCAGCAGCTCCGTCGCCTGCTTCTCCGTATAGGGCGGGTAGGTGTACTCGTTTTCCCCCTTCTGCATCCCGAGAATCGTCAGATAGCCGAGCCGCTTGTGGGTGACGCAGTTGTGCTTGATGAGGCTTTCGCCTATCCTCGCGGCGGCGAGGATCGTGCCGAGGGAACGCTCACACTCCAGCTCCGAGCCGGGACAGATGCAGGGCAGCATGGGTGCGGTCATGTCGCAGAGGACGAGCGCCACATTGCGCTTCTTATCCGCGAGGGCCTTGGCGAGCTTCACAGCGGTGACCGTCTTTCCACTTCCCGGCGAGCCCCACACGGCGAGGACGCCGCCGCTGCTCTGCACCTCCTGTTCGTAGTCATCTTCCGCGCCGCCGCGGTGAAAGATGCTCATTTTCTTAAAGTTCATCGTCTGCCGTCACCTCGCTTTCCGGGGAGGGAGCGGGATCGGCGGCCTCGCTTTCGGCTTTATCGTCCGTTTCCGGTTCCGGCTCGGCGTACAGTTCTTCGATGAGCGCGTCCTGCGCCTCGATAAAGGCGGCGGCGTTCTCCGGCGCGCCGCGGTAGACGAGGGTGAGGTGGAGCTTCGCGTCCAGCTCCAGCGCAGCCAGCACCTTGGCCTGTTCGGGCGAGACGAGGAAGGTCACCGTCGAGGGCAGTTCCTTTTCGTCCTCCACGACCTCTCCTGTGTTGGCGTCGTAGCCGGAGGAGGCGGTGACGGTGATGATCTCCACATACTGAAGCTCGGGCGGGATGACCGCTTCGCCGGTCTGCTGGAAATCCGCCACGACCACGGAGACGATATCGCCGCTCTGGAGCTTGCCGGAGAGACCATTGGCAAAGGATTTGATGGTGACCGACATGGCCTGCTTCGACCCGTCGAGGCTGTAAAGGTAGGCGTTCTCGGCGGCGGGCGTTTCAGAGAGCTTGGTGGAGAGGATATAGTCCCCGACCGCCAAATCCGCTGTTGCGTACTTGCCGACCACGGTGTCCTTTTCCCTGATGATGTTGGCGGGCAGATTGTAGCCGCCCACCTCCACGGTCTGCACCATGTCCTTGGTGATCTCCTCGCCGGCCTTGATTTCCTTGGCGACGCAGACGATCTCGGTTTTCTGGCTGATGCCCTGGTTAAAAAGCGGCGTAATGCCAAAGCAGATCACCAGCGCCACGATGATGCAGATGACGCCGATGACCGTGCGGTTCTTGAAAATACTCATGTTGGTAGACCTCCTGTTAGATGAAGTATGCGGCGATGAAGCCGGCGGCAAGGAACGGCGCCAGCGGGTAGCTGACCTTCTTCTCTTTCTGCCGGAGTTTTCTGACGAAGGCTTCCGCAAGCCAATAGAGGCAGAACACGGACAGCCCCAGCATCAGCCCCAACGCGCCGGAAAAGAGCCCAAGCGTCAGGCAGGAGGCGGCGACCAGCATGGTATCGCCGGCGCCGCCTCTCTGGAAGCCCGAGGCGAGGAAAAACGGCACGGCGAGGATAAGCCCCCACAGCCTGACGGGGCTGAAATAGATCAGCCCCGTCAGCGCAAGGAGGATGCAGACGCTGTAAGGTATCGTCCGGCTCTTAAGGTCGGACACAGCGGCCGCCAACAGCAGAGAGATAAATAATGCCGCCCGAAGGGTGGGCAGCATCTCAGTTCAGAGCGCCGGCATAGTTGAACATATCCTTGATCTTCTGGTTGAGGGTGGGCATGACCACATCCCCGAACAAGGCGTACAGGCCGGCCAGCAGGAGCGCGCCGAGGACGACGGCAATCAGGATCTTCACGGCGGTGTCGATATAGCCCTCGCCGGCGTTGCCGTATACAGCGCGGCGGGAAAAGCCGAGGAAACGGGAGAGAGCGAGCTTGGCTTTCTCAGCCACAGCCTTGGCGGTGTTCTTCATGGTGATAAACAGCTTTTTCATACAGTAAATCCTCCTAAAAATGTTTTGTGTGGTGGTTACATGGTAGGCGCGGACATACTCTGCGCCTGCTCGGGGAACGGGGCGGCCTCCTGCCGCTGGCTCTGGAGCTGCGAGAGCTGGTGCTGGTATTCGCCCAGCACAGCCTTATCGAACTCGATGCGCGACTCTTTGGTGCAGGGGAAGCAGATGTCCTTGTACTCGCCGTTGCCGGCCTTGTAGCTGGGCATGGATACGAAAAGGCCGTTGCTGCCCTCCATCACCTTGACTCCCCGGATGGCGAAAGCGTCGTTGATGTTGACCGAGGCGTTGGCGCGCAGAGAGCCCTCCGCACGAAACGAGTTGATCTTGACGTCGTACTTCATCGGGTAGGCGGGCGCGGTCTGCTCGGTGGCGGACTCCGTCTGCGCGGGAGCTGGTGCTTTGGTTTGGGATTTTGCCATAGCTGTTTCCTCCTTTTTGAGATTTTGGGTATGAAAAAAGACAGCCTCCGCTGTCATGGGGAACTGGTTTGCCGCAGAGCCATATCCTGTGAGGGCATTTCCGGCTCAAAGGCGATCTCCTTGAACTGCGTGCGTCCAAGATGGTAAAAGGAGCTGCCGCCGCTGTCGTACAGCTCCACGATATCCGATACAGCCAGCGGATGGCCGCTGAAGCCGTTTGGCGCACGGTCGCCGAACTTGTCATAGATAGCTTCGAGGTCGTTGGTTTCGATCTGTCCGTCATAGACGGGCCGGTAATCCTCCGGTTTCGGCACGGGCAGGGGCTTGCCCGGACTCACCAACGCCGCCCACGCTCCCGCTTCCGGCTTGAGCTGCCAGATGCGGCAGGACTTGAGCAGCGCGGCAGCCTCGCCCTGCGGGGTCATTACGGCGCCGCTGATGAGCCGGTCATATACACCGTCCGTCCACTGCACCGCGAGGCCGCTTCGCTTGGCGAAGGACTCCAGCTCGTCCGAGCGGAACATGGCGTCCAGCACGGCCTGTTCTCCGCTGTCGATATACCCCGCCGGGCTGCCGTAGTAGTAAATACATACATTTCTCTGTTCGATGCCACGCATGGCGGCGCACCTCCTTTTTAAGTCATTTTCATCCCCCCAATTTCAGGAGCATCGCTCAACTTCTGCTTCGGAGCGGTGATCTGCTCCAGACTCTCCCGCGCCCACTGGGGAAGATACTCGTCCTTGAGAACGCCCACGAAATCGGAGCGGTTCCAGCGCGTCATCTCGCCATCGCCAAGGCAGGTCGAGCGGATGGAGCGTCCACGCGCGTGAGGCCGACAGCCAAAGCCATCGTGGGCGTACCAGAGTTGATCTTCCTGATTCCAGCAGCTTTCCTTGAGAATATCCGGTGAGAGGACGAGGACTTTGCCGGTGTAATCGAGCTCGCTGGTATTTGCTTCGCAGTGGGCATGGTCGAATAGCCCCAGCGCCTGATACGCCTGCCGGTACTGATCGATAAAGACATTCAGCACAGCGGGATGATTGGCGGCGCTGATTTCCGCGAGATGGTCGCGGGGAGCGTAGGTCTGCTTTGCCCAAGCCCGGTTCCCATCCGAGAAACGCCCGTCATACTCCAGATACTGCACGGTACTTGCCAGCACGAATCTCACCCGCTTGTAGCCATATTCGGCGATAACGCCGGCGGCGCAGCCGGGGGCGAGCGTGCTCCCGTCGTGATCCCGCGTGATGGCCGCTTCGATTGCCTTGCGGCAGTCCACATTGGCATCATGGCTTTTTTGCCACAGTTCCAGCTCGTTGCGGTCTTGCGCGTCCTTCCGCGACCATGGGTAGAGGTAGGCTTCATTCGCCATAGACGGTATCCTCGGCCATCAGGTGTTCTTCCAGCACATCGAGACAGATGCCGGAATCAGACAGCATTTCAAGAAAATCGTCCGGGATATCTGTCAAATCATGTTCATAGCAAGCCGGACCCACGAGAATCAACCCATTATCGTGGTCAGCGCAAGCCTCGAGTTTCGTGTTTCGGGGTAGTCCGAGTTCAACTAACAGCTCGGGGGGCACAACTATGCCACACTTGTTTTCATTGGCACAGTCGCCGCAGCCATCACAAGTACCACACGCTTTTGCCAGCTGAACAACAAGAAACTCGGACATCTTGTTGAGGTCGAGGATTACCTCAATCAGCTCATAAGCGGTCAACTTCCCTTGGAGAACTGCCACACAATGCCGGAGCTGATGCAATTCTGCGCACTGGGCAGCCGAGATCCCGCTTTCCTCCAAAACTTCAGACGGAATTACCATGCGAGAATCAGGACTGGATTCTTTAAATTTCAGTTCGTGTTCCATTCTGCTTCCTCCATTACTTCTTCATTTGTTTTTCTGGAAAAGTCGAATAGTGTCATCTGACTTGGTTCGTGTCTCTCTCTTTCACTGAGATCATAATTTCCAATAATCAGTTCGGAGAACTGACTGTTCGGATCATACCTCTGCTTGATGTTATTGATCCTGGTGGTTTCAAAGATGTGAATACCAGGCGCATCGTACAACTCTCTGATGAATTCATCATCGTTATATGAGAGCAGAAATTTCCCATCAATGCGAAGGAGTGCATCTCTTAGCCGTATATGGTCTTTCTCCGTGAACCCGCCTTCTCCAACATTCTTATAGTAGCTTTCAGTCGCATGATAGGGTGGATCGCAATAGAAAAAGCTCACCGGCCGGTCATACTGCCGAATGAGCTTTTCAAAGTCCTTGTTCTCAATTACTACCTTTGCCAAACGACGATGCGCCTGCTCGATAAGCGGAAAGTTAGCGCGCATATCATGGGGCTGGCTGCCAAAGCTGTCGAGGCTGCTGGCATAGGAATACCGAATAAGCTGATAAAACCATGCTGCCTTCTGCACATCATTTTTAGGGCTATCACGAGCGAGCGCATCTCGCACTAACTCAAAATCCTCCCGCGAATTAAGCACATATTGCAAGGCGCTCATCAGCTCCTGCGGCTTATCCCGAACGCAGCGGTATAAATTGACTAACAGACTGTTGAAATCGTTATAAACCTCAAAATCATTTCCGGGTGGTTTGGCAAATAGAATCCAACCGCCCCCTCCGAATACTTCGATATATCGTTCGTAGTACAGTGGAAACATAGGCAGGATTGTGTCGCGCAAAGCCTTTTTCCCGCCAATCCAACTCATAAAGCTATTCAGAGGTCATCGCCTCCCTCCAAGGGGAGAGAAGTCTGATTGTTATCAAAGCGGGAGCGCGCTTTTTTTAGCCCGCGAATCGCGCCGCTAATTCCAGCGATTCGGCTGGACATATGGCGTATTGTCTGGAGCAACTCTTCATCCGTTTCGGCAAAGAAATAACCTTTTGCGTTACTACAGATAGGAACGCCCTCGCGCCGGAGGGTATTGACCAAAGCTCGCAGTTCCGCGCCCTTGATTCCAAATGCGGTTTCAAGTTCTCGGCTTACCGCCGCATACTGCTCTCCACAATGAAAGATCTCCATATATCCAGCGAGTTCACTTTTCAGCATTTATGCCTCCTTTCCGGGGTCGTTTTTCCGAAAAAGAGCACAAAAAGAAGGGGCCGTTATCCCTTTCGGAAAACGGCCCCTTGCGTGTGCGAATTATTCTTCTATATTCTGTTCTCTGCTGCAATCCTTTCTGTGTTTTATTCCAGCACCATGCCGTGAAGCGTATCCATGCTGTGTCTGGGAACCGCTCCAATCTTGCCAATGTACGCTTGCCCGTCCTCCGAAAGAACAAAGCCTTTCTTTTCTATCATATCGGCGGCATACTGTTCGAAGTCGAATGCGGCTGCGACCGCATCCGACAGCTTGACACAGCGCTTTTTTAGATCACCCATTGCGTATTCTTTCAGTCCGGATAAAGGAACCAACTCATATCGGTTCAGGTTTTCTGCAACATCCAGTGCCTCGCCGAGAGAGGTGCATCCCTCATATTCCATTGCTCCGTGGAATAGCTCCATAAACATCCGCATCCCCTGGCCTCGCTCATCGAGGACATACCCGAGGTTGTTTCCGTCGTAGATCAGGTCCGCGATGCTGTCGTATTGAGAAACAAGGTCGCCGGCATGAGGGAGGATACACTTTGCCTCTAACACATGACACTCGTCCACGCGCAACGCTTCCAAAGCAGTCAGCGCAATCTTGATCTCGTCCGGCTTACCGTCGTTTGCATCCTGATAATCCGGCAGTCGCAGCCATACGCCCTCCGGGTGGTCGGACGAGGCCAGCTTGAGTTTGACACTCCAGCTATCGTCGGTGAGCTGGTCGAGGTTTGTGCCATCGTAGTAGGGCCAGAGCCCGTCCTCTGAGATCTCGATGTAGTTCCCGTCCACAAACACGCCGGGGTGCTGCACCATATATTTTCCCGCCAGCTTTTCGGTGTCGATAAAACCCATATACTCCTGAGATATGCACTCGACCTCCCGCGCAACGAACACGCCGAGACCATCCTCTTTGCCAATGTCAAAGCAGATGTCGCAGTCGTGGATATTCTGGACGAGGTTTACCACATCCATGCCGCTTTTCGGCGGGGCGTAGACCGTCAGGCCGTTCAGAATAAGGCGCTCCTTGACGGACATATCTGACAGGCGCTCGTCCAGCCAGTGTTTCTCGGCAGGCGTGATCTCGGTGAGATGCAAGGTTTTCAGATAATCGTCCATTACATCATCTCCATTCCGCTCTGCGTCTGCTGCTCAAAAGGGGCGTTCATGGGTTGACCGTCTTGCCGCTCAACAAGGCCATACTGTGAGATGGCTGAGTGATCGCGTTTCAGAATGTCCTTGCCGTAGCCGATGAGGTCGGTGTGCTTCGCCAAAAGTGCCGCATCCTCGTTCGACATCATGAATTTCATTTCATCCATCGCCAAATCGCGGAAGCCGCTGACGCTTTCCGTGAACACGAAATCGTCCATGTGTCCGGCCAGCTCAACGGCTTCCTCCAGTGCGTTACACCCGGTGGCGTGAAGAATAGCCTTGTACTTCCGCATCGGCTTATCCCCGATGTTTTGGAGCATCTCCGCAAAGTTGCTGACCGATTGAAGGTCAGCGACATCGATGGTGGCCATGAGCTGCGGGACGCGGCAGTCCACGCAATGATGTGAGGACGCTTCCGGCAGATTGGCGCTGGGCAGCTCCAAGCGGTTTCCGTCCGGCAGTTCCAGCAGTATTTGATAAAACGGCGTCTGGATACGGAAGTTCATATCCTTGTAGACCTCGTTCAGCTCGCTGTGCTGAACCACATAGCCATGCTCTGTAAACACGCCGCCCTCGCCATGGCGCTGCTCCCGTCCGATACGCTCAAAATCCAGCAGATCAAAGAGCCGGTCAGAAAGGTTATCCACCTCCGGCACAAAGCCGTTCTCAGCGTAATACCGTCCGAGCTGGGAGTCATTCAGCGCCTCGTCTACCACATGGCAGCAGTCGGCGCTGTAGGCGAGGTCGATGAGCTTGGCGAGTGAAACGGGACCGTCTTTCTTCGCTGCCTCCATTTTCAGAAGCCCCTCAAAGGCTGCGCTCTGCCGGTCGTTCAGCTCCGAGAGCTTCTGGCACAGTGCGTTCAGCTCGGCAAGGTTATCCGCATCGCTGATGTACGGCTCCATGGACTCAAAGGCATGGTATTCCTCAACTTGAAAGTACAGCTCGTCGCCCTGCTGCACCCGTGCCTTATCAAGCGCGTCGAAAAACTCAAAGGGGGTGGCGGGGAGCGTCAGTGTGGCATACGCCTCGCTCTCCGGCGCGTCAGCTTTGGCGATGTAAACATCCATGATCTTAGCCAAGAGTCATCCCTCCCATCTGCGGTGCATCCTGCTCATAAAACTTCGGGTCTGCGCCGGGGATGGCCCATCCGTGCATACTGCCGCACTCCATCGCCTGACGCTGCGCCTCCGTCACGCCGAGACGCTGGTTGTTGTAGTCTGCCAGCTCCTGATTGTGCGCCTTATCTCCGGTATTCCAATCCGATGGGTAATAGCCGCTTTCGCCCCGCTTGATGCAGATGAGATCGCCGGTGGAGGGGAGGACGGAAAAGCACATCTTTGGTAAGCCCGTTGCCACTTTGATGTCAAACTGTTCCTGCTCGGTCTGGATGCTCCAGCCATCACCACTGCCCCAGAGGTGGGCATACAGTTCGCTGCCGTTGCTCAGCCGGATCTCTCGTTGCTCGAAGCCCTCACCGAAACCGTCCGAAGCCTGTCCGGTGACATATTCCTTGAGTGTTTCCAGCTCATCCGGGGTCAGTTCGCCAACCACCTTGCACTCGGCCACGCCCCACAGCCTGTGGTTACGGGATTCCACGGAGAAGGCAAACGCCTGCACCTTCTGATTGACGCTGTCATCCTCATGGTAGTAATGCATGAGGCCGCGGTCTGTTTCCTCTGGCAGACGCTCCCGCACTATGGCAGCGGCGATATTGTCGGCGTATTCCACCGCTGCGTAGCTGTCCAGCTCCACCGGTTCGTTCTCCAGATCGCCCCACTGATTGCGCTCATAGATGTCTGCGGTCATGGGCATATACAGCTTGAGCAGATGTGTCTGGGGTGGCAGGACGGTGAAGCTGTCCTCGCCCATGACCAGCCCAAGCCCACGTCCGTTATCCCACTTCACATGAAAAGTGCCGATGTCATCGATGTTGGTCAGCGTACCCATGGTACCGGGTTCTACCGGGTGATAGGGGTCTTTCATCTCTCTGAGCCTGATCCGGCTTCCCACGGGATATTGCTCCCGTAGGAACTTCAGCCAGTTCTGATCTACCATTTTACATTCCTCCTAAATTCATGGTGGGTCCGGACGGTTCCAACCCGGCAATGCCGAGTTGCAATCGTGCGGCTGCTTCATCCATTGTGCGGTCTGTGGCAAAGCGGGGATTCTCTCGCCAGCCTTCGTCCAAATAGGTTTCGCCGTCATGGGCAATTGCCAGATAGATTGTGGAGACATCGTCCTTGGTGACGCACAATCGCTTCTCTGTGCATTTGAGGGCGTTGAAATGGTCGATTGCATCGGTGAGCGAACTGAAGCCGTGCCGCTTTTCGTCCTTGCAGCAGAAGTTTTCCATTACGAACCAGTCATATGTGTGCGGCAGATTGGGATTTTCCGCATCCAGCAGCGCCTTGTACCCTTTTTCGGTCAGCCCGTATTCTGATAGCTGCCTTGGATTTTCTTCTCCGAACATATCGTAGAGGATATCGTCCACAGCCTTTCGCACCTGCGGATCGTCCGTCAGGACTTCATACTGAAAGCCGGAAGTAGGTCGGTACGGCAGTTCATCCTTGATGACCTGCACAAAAATGGCGGGGTCAGTATAAGCCAGCGTTTCGCCGCTGGCGAACGATACCTTGCCGATGATTGGCGCTGTAGCCTGCTGGAGTTGCGCTTTGTCGTAGGCGTAGATGTACGAGTAATCGCCGCCGTTGGGGAACAGCCTCATGCAGTAGGTGTGCGCGTCGGTTTCCAGCTTGAAGGCATAGGTGTCCGGGCGATACCGATCCGCCATCCTCGCGCTCTCATGCCCATAACAGAAGGAGCGCGCCGCCGGCAGGTCTTTCAGCACCCCGTTTTCCCGCAGGGCGTTCACCACATCATCGAATTCGTCCTTGAATGCCTGCGTTTTCAGCTCTGGCTGGTGGTCGTCCCACGAGGACACAGTGAAGCGGCCGCTCTGGTCGAAATAGAAGCGGAAGTGACCGATGCATCCCAGCTCCGCATCCTTTTCCGCGCCCTGACTGAAAAAGAGCGCCCCCTCATCCTCTGAGGCGGCGCACATCTGGTATTGATTCAGGTCGGGATAGATGAGACCTCTCTCATCGCAGAAATCCTCGAGGGTGAGATGCTCTCCGAGGAAATCCAGCCTGCCTTTCAGCTTTCGGAAGCCCTCCTTGGGGATGGTTACGGGTTCATGGATGAGGATGGTTCCGGCGTGATTAACGCCGACCTTGGATTCTACCGTTACGGGCTCGCCGGGGTCGTAGTCGCTGCCGCGCAGGTCGTAGGCGTACCAGCCCTCTGGCACGGTATCCCTGTCGATGCGGGAATTGGTGAACAATGCCGGTTTGCCGAACAACTCCACATACTCGTATTCTTCTTCTCTGGCGTTTACGCTCATGGGATATCATCTCCTTCTTGTTTTTTCAAGCACACAACATACCACACAGTGGCGGGGATAGCTATTAAAATATCATCTGGTTTTTAAAATAACGGTTTATTTTAGCGTTGACTAATATAGTTCTCCAATATATAATTAAGTCATCGCTAAATCAGAGGTGATTAGATGAAAACGGCAATCCTCATCAAGGCTCTATGCGAGCCCATGCGTTACTCGATATTTCAGCAGTTACTTGTCAGGAAGCATTGCGTTCGGTCCCTTTCAAAGAAGATGGGAATCACGGAATCCGCTATTTCACAGCACATGAAAGTACTGCGGGAAGCGGGGCTGGTGTACGGTGAGAAATACGGCTACCATACGCACTATCTTCCCTGTCAGGAGGCTGTGGATTGTTTAGCGGAGTCCTTTGAGCAGATGCGCCAGCAGTCCCTGTCTTTAAACCGTGACCCGAAGCTGTGCGAGTGTGCGTTTCGCGAAGGGGAGGAATCCAAATGAGCGTCCTTCTCGATCTGTTCCTGACCTTTGCAAAAATCGGGCTGTTCACCTTTGGCGGCGGTTACGCGATGATCTCCATGATTGAGAACGCCTGTGTGGAGAACAAGCAATGGATCACCCACGACGACATGATGAATGTGACGGTCATTGCTGAGTCCACGCCGGGACCTATCGCCATCAACTGCGCCACCTTTGTGGGCTACCGGCAGAAAGGCGTTGCAGGCGCTCTCATCGCGACGCTTGGCATGGTGCTGCCGTCCTTTGTTATCATCTATCTGATTTCCATGTTCCTCGATAACTTCCTGGAAATCACGTTGATTGCCAACGCCTTTCAGGGCATCAAAATCGCGGTCGGCATATTGATTCTGGACGCTGCGATCACGATGATAAAGAAGATGCACAAGAAACCCGTTCCGCGCGTCATCATGCTCTGTTCGTTTGCTGCAATGCTGCTCATCGATCTTTTCTCCTGGAACTTCTCATCCGTCAGCCTGATGCTGGTGGCGGCGGTTGTCAGCCTCGCCATCTTTTTGATACAGGGTGCTCCCCCGCAGAAGGGCGGTGCGGCTAAATGATTTATCTGGATTTGTTTCTCGGGTTCCTCAAGGTCGGCTGCTTCGCCTTCGGCGGCGCATACGGCGCAATTCCTCTGATACGCGACGTGGTGCTGTCCTATGGCTGGCTCAGCGACGAGATGCTGACCTATATGATTGCAGTCAGCGAGAGCACTCCCGGGCCGATTATGGTGAATCTGGCCACCTATGTAGGCAGCAGTCAGGCGGGGCTTCCCGGCTCGGCCATTGCAACGCTGGCGGTCGTGCTCCCATCCTTTATCATCATCCTGCTGGTGATGGCGCTGCTCAAGACCGCATTGAAAAACAGGTATGTTCAGGCAATACTCCGCGGACTCAAACCCTGCATCATCGGAATTATTCTTGCAACAGGCTGCTTTATGATTATGAACAACTGCATATCCATCACCACCGGCGCGGCGCTCAATGGCCGTGCATTGGTAATTTCGTTGATACTGGCGCTTGTGTATTTCGGTTCAAGAAAGGTACTGAAAAAAGGACTCTCTCCGATTATGCTTATTGTGATTTCTGCCTGCCTTGGAATGGCCATGTATGGTGTCTAACAACGAACCTTCTTCGCCATGAATTGATGCGAATACCGCAGATGGGCTCTTTCCTGTCAGCGGCATTCTATTTATTGAATCACCATACACGCCGTCCGATTCCATATCGTGGGTCAGGTGGAGTGTGATCATTGCAAACCTCCCATTTCCATGCCGAACTCCACCTTGTCGCCCGTGGCGTCCTGATTGCTCTGGACAAAACCGTCCAGCTTGTTTGGGACATAATCACTGAGCCATGTTCCGCCAAACTGTTCATGGGTTTTCAGCCGCCAAAGGGCAAGTTTACCGATGTCCAACTGAACACCGTCCATGTGGAACAACAGATTGGTCAGCCCATCATGCTCAAATCTGCTGACCTCGGTGAATCGACTTCCGTTTTTTAGAATATTCATATCGGTCAGCATTTCGTTAATTCCGTCAATCCATTCCTGCGGGTCACCGCCGCATCCTTGCAGGATGAGCCCCTCGCTGTATCCCATGCGGCGCAGTACCTCGGTTGAAATATCTCGCATCATTCCATTCCTCCCATCTCAAAACCGTCCTGCTCCTGCTCAGCGGGATCTTCCATCATGAGTTCATCAAGGCTGAGAGTGCCGTGATAGGAAATATAGCCGCGGGCCACAAACTGGCCGTATTCGTATTCCATTCGCTGTCGGCCGTACTTCTCGTAGTCATAGAAATCGGCGAGGTTTTCGTCATACTCGAAATGCTCGGAGTCTTGAATCATATAACATCCATAATCTTCGGCGGTCTTTGCACCGGGGATGAATTCAAAGAATTCCAGATTCTGCGCCAGATGCATGACCTGCGAGGAGTAGTCCGGCTGTGCCAACGCAACCGCAGCCCCCAGCTTTAAGCGGTCACTGGGAGAGAGCTTTTCAATGGCGGCGCACATTTCGTTCAGAGATGCGATGCCCTCATGCTCCATATCCAGTGCGACATCAATTTCCTCGGGAAGTTCGCTTTCCATAAAACGCAGGCACATATCTCCGTAGCTGCTGATCCCGGCACGAATCATGGTGCGCTCGATTTGCGCCTGCGGTACGGGAAGAAACAAATAGGCTGCGGGACTGTCTGCGAGAGCGAAACGGGAACGCAGCTCCACCTCCATCAAGCTGTCTGCGTAGCGATATTCCGGAAAGTGCCGTCCATCATATGCTTGTGACAGCTCCATTCCATTGTCATAGACTACACCGTAGGGGGTGACAAGCCCCTGTTCTGACAGAATCAGTTTTTTGGCTATTTCGAAACCGTTTGTTTTCTCCATTTCCTCTTTAGACGCACAACCTCCGTTCAGGGTGAGAAAATGCTTTCGGCCAATTGCGTCCAGATGCGTGAAATCTGAAATCACCGTGCTTTCCTGACAGCAAAAGGTCAGATTGATGAACCGCTCCACGCTGTGCAGGCTCAGCCGTGAAGCCATACCTTGAAACTGTGTCAGCTCGTAAGCATCGAAGCTGTCCAGCCGCCTGGCAAGGTAGTCCAGTTCATCAAGATTGGCATTCGTCCGTTCTATCTGCTTGAGCGCGGGGGTATCGCCGCGGATCTCTTCGATATGGCAGTCCTGCTTGACCTCATCCCCAAGGTCAAGAGGCTCCAAAAGGCGAATCACATTTTCATATTCCGCGTCGGGGATGGGAAACGGGATGGTCGCCACGCCATACTCAGGGTGTTGGCGGTTACACAATACTGCTTGAAATTGCATCTGCATCCTCCTTCACATTTTCATTTCGAAGGCAAAGCCCTCTGTCTGGCTTGGTTCGCCAGAGAACAAATCCTCCATAAATTTTGAGCCGCCAATTTCACAGGCGGCTTCAAAGGCTTTGTCGCTATTGGAAAACTGCTGTGCGGCATCGATTTTGAAAAGCGCCTCTCCGATGTGCGGAAAGGCGTGTTCATAAGATCCAATCTGAAGCTCTGCTTCCGGGGTGATCCGCATATAACGCCCTTTTTCTCCGCCGATGTAGTACAGCTTTCCGTTGCCGTTGAGACTGGTGATGGTATCCTCAACCCACTGGGAGGAACTGCCGGCCGTGACTGCCTTCCAGTATTCAAGTTCCTGTTTCTCCATGGTCATCCTTCTTAGTTATAGGTATCTTCATGTCGATATCCTCTACAAATAAAATGAGCGCCGAAGTATCCTGCGGTTCTTCGCTTTACATCATGGGATGCGAAAATGTCGTTTCTTCCTGATCCATTGCGCGTTGTACCCGCTGGTCGAGATCTGGGACAATATCAATAATCTGCTCCTGCGTGTCCTTCAGCATATTCTCTTGATCAAAAGTGATGTCGTACTGATGATCCAATGTGTCTTGGATACATCGATATATCTCCGTCAGCTGGTCCGGAGAAAAAAGCATTCTCTTATCGATGAGCCCACTCCGAACAGCAAAATCTTGTTTCGCAGCCTCATAATTACCAGCCATCTGATGTCCTTGGGTAACGGCAGCATGACCGTAACACCAATCCCATGTGATAAACTGGACACCAAATGAAGTGGGGTGGCCAACGAGAACTGTACCGTTGTAGTCTGCCAGGAGCTTATAGTGTTCATCCAATCCGTCCGCTTTGAGAACAGGCGCTTCTTCCATGAGACGCATATATTCCGAAACAGTGTACGCCGTGCTAATTACTTGATGCAGGGCATCGTTTTGCCCTTCTGTTATTACATCTGATTTGCTATATCTCACGCTACCAGTACCCATGACTTTACAAAGGGATTGACCCTCAAGTGATACTTGGAAGAAATCATCAGTCGGCTCGCTTGTGCTAAACCCAAGATTCTGCAGTGCGATACGAATCTCCTGAAGATAGGCATTGTTCTGTTCTGATTTCTCTTGACTCATAGCGTTTCCCTCCTGTTCAAAACGCAAAAAAGGCCGACACTCACGAATGAATGTCGGCCTTCAAAAATATATTGACTATATTTTGGTCTGTATCACATTTTGATACAGACCACTTTTCCAAGACACAAAAAATTAACAAATATTTTTTTGATTTTCGAGAAAAAACTCTGCCTGGAATCGAATTTTGGGCTGAATAACGGTGGAGTTTTAGTTCAAGTCCCTACCAACGGGGGGTAACACAGGAAAATATCTTTTTTTTGCACTTCAAAAAAAGGGCACGAAAAAACCCAGAAACCGTTGTGGTTACTGGGTTTTCCGGTGCAATATCTTTTTTGCTTGCACAATATGGTTGCGGGGGAAAGATTTGAACTTTCGACCTTTGGGTTATGAGCCCAACGAGCTACCGAACTGCTCCACCCCGCGATATATGCCCTTCTTTTGGAGAGCTTTTTTATTATATCGCGTAAGCCTGAAAAAAGCAAGGGCAAATTTCATAAATAGGCGGTGTTAATAAAAAGTTCAGATTTAGTGGACAAAAAACATAGCGGCGGCAAATCCGGCGCCGGCGGCGGTGAGCATCCTGAAAATTATTTTGAAAAAGGATGGGGACAGTCCGCGCCTGTATTTCAAACTGCAAACATCGGTTATATAATGCTCGGCCTTGTCGTTCAGCACGTCGTCCGGCTCGCCGTGCTTTTCATCGGAGACAAAGAAAAGTATTTTTTCGAAGTATCCGCCCTCCACGTTGTTTATCTCGATTATCTTCCTGTTTATACCACGAACCAAGACGATCCCTCCGCATACCTTGTTTTGCTATGTCTATTTCTATTTTGGTTGTTAAGCGGGGCATTATTCGGAGGCAAAAACATTTTGAAGGCGGGTATTACTAATGGTAATCAAAAAAACTGGCGGTTGTGGAAAAGTCGGTTGAAAACGTTGAAAACCACGGGGGAAGCACCGCATTTTGACGGGAATGAGCACGCAAAAGGAAAATCAACAGTTAAAAATTAACATCATACAGTGAGTTTTTCGAGCTTTACGCGCGGCAGGATGAGCACCAAACGGATGCCAACGGGCAAAAATGTGCTCATCTGCATGCCCGTGCGATATTTTGGAGCAAGGCACATAAAAACTTGAACGGATCGCCAAAAACGAATATAATATCCAGCGGAGGGATGTACGTGAAAACCGCTTATTTGGAAAACGAAATAGAAATCACAGGGCTCGGACCCGTGTCTTTGCCCGACACGCTCGACTGCGGACAGTGTTTCCGTTGGAAGCCGCTGGATGATGGAACGTGGCAGGGCATCGCGTATGGAAAAGAGTGCAGAGTGCGTGAAAACGGCGACGGTATCACGTTTTGCGGTGTTGGCGAGGATGATTTTCGCAATATTTGGGTGGAATATTTCGACCTTGACCGCGATTATAAACGCCTCAGAGAAGTCTTCTCCGAAGATGCGCTCCTGAAAAGGGCCTGTGAATTTGCCCCGGGGATACGGCTGCTTAAGCAGGAACCGTGGGAAGCGTTCATAACATTTATAATCAGCCAGAACAACAATGTGGCGAGGATAAGAGGTCTGGTCGAAAAAGTCTGCGCGGCATACGGGGAACCGGTGGGAGAAACCCATGCGTTTCCGACGGCCGAGCGTCTCGCGGGCGTGAGCGAGGGGGAATTTGCGGCTTTGGGATGCGGATATAGAGCGGAATATCTCTCGGAGGCGGCAAAAGAGGTCTGCGACGGCAGGCTGGATCTTGAAGCGCTCAGAGACGCGCCGCTGTGTGAGGCACGAGAGAGGCTGCTCAAGGTCAAAGGGATCGGGCCGAAAGTGGCCGATTGCGTGCTGCTTTTCGGACTCGGCAGGCTTGATCGTTGTCCGGCGGATGTGTGGATGAAAAGAGTGCTCGCGGCGATGGGCGGCAGTTTGCCGGCCTGCGTGGGGGATTGCGGCGGAATAGCTCAGCAATATCTGTTCCATTATGTCAGAAAAGTGCCGGATGCGCTGTGTAACTGCGAAGCAGGAGAATGAAGGCACTCGTCATTTTACGTTTCTTTTTGTCGGCCGCGGAAAACAAATTGTACATAATGCGGAAAATGGCATGGCGGCGGCCTTCAAACTTGCTTTTCTTTAGATTAAGAGATAGAATCAGGCTGTAATCCCAATATTTTCAGAGAGGATGAGCGTTTATGCCATTGGTCGGAACAAAAGAGATGTTTGAGAAAGCCTACAAAGGCGGTTACGCCATAGGCGCATTCAACGTCAACAACATGGAGATCATACAGGGTATCACCGAGGCCGCCGCAGAGGAGAATGCGCCGCTGATACTTCAGGTCTCTGCAGGCGCGCGCAAATACGCCAAACATATATATCTGATGAAGCTGGTAGAAGCCGCCATCATCGACACCGGCCTTCCCATCGCTCTCCATCTGGATCACGGCGACAGCTTTGAGCTTTGCAAATCCTGCATCGACGGCGGATTTTCCTCCGTAATGATAGACGGCTCGAAGTACAGCTTTGAGGAGAACATAGAGCTCACAAAGCAGGTCGTCGAATATGCCCATGCTCACGACATCTGCGTTGAGGGCGAACTGGGCAGGCTGGCCGGCGTTGAGGATGCCGTGCATGTTAAGGCGGAGGATTCTAGCTACACGAATCCCGCCGACGTCGAAGAATTCGTGACCCGCACCGGCGTTGACTCTCTTGCCATAGCGATAGGCACGAGCCACGGCGCGTATAAGTTCAAACCCGGCACAAAACCGCAGCTTCGTTTCGACATACTCGAAGAAGTCGAGCGCCGTCTGCCTGGTTTCCCGATAGTTCTTCACGGTGCGTCCTCCGTTCCTCAGGAGTGGGTGGATATCATCAATCAGAACGGCGGGCAGATGCCCGACGCCATCGGCGTGCCGGAGGATATGCTCCGCCAGGCCGCGAAGATGGCTGTCTGCAAGATCAACATAGACAGCGACCTGCGCCTGGCCATGACGGGTTCCATCCGTCAGCACTTTGTGGAGCATCCGGATCATTTCGATCCGCGTCAGTATCTCAAGCCGGCGAGAGACAACATCAAAGAGCTCGTTCGTCATAAAATTGTAGATGTACTGGGCTGCGCCGGAAAAGCATAAGCTGCATATCGGATAATAAAAAGACCCCCGCAATTTGAACTTAGCCCCCAAGGTCAGGCAGTGTGGATCACTGAGCTGACTTTGGGGGCGTTGTTAAATACGGCTGGGTCTTTTTATTTACCTTTTATTGGTTTAGTGAGCGAGGTAACCGCAGTCTATCGGAAGCTCTACGCCCGTGATGGTGCGCGAATCGTCACTGGCAAGGAAGATGACGCCATGCGCGATATCGGCCGGATCGTTGATATGCGGGGCGAGGGGAGAACTCACTTTGACCCTGTCCCAAAGAGCGGGAGTAGCGTCGAACACCGCTTTGAGCATGGGAGTCATTATCCCGCCCGGATGGATGGAATTGACGCGTATGTTACGCGAAGCGAGGTTTATGGCCGCATGTTTCGTCATGGTCCTGACGCCGCCCTTTGAAGCGGAGTAACCGACATCCGCACCGTCTGCATCGCCGGATACGATGCCGCCTATGGAGCTGATGTTGACTATGGAGCCGCCGCCGGTCTTGTCCATTTCGAGAGCGCCGTATTTTATGCCGAGGAACGTGCCGGTCTCGTTAATTTTTACGACTTTTTCAAATTCGGCAAGGCTGCAGTTGAGGATGTCCTTTTCGCAGCGGATGGCGGCATTGTTGACCACGATATCGACTTTTTTGTAGGTGTCTACGGCAAGCTTCATCACGCGCTGCCAATCATCTTCGACCGTGATGTCGAGTTTTGCGGGCGTTATGCTGAGCCCCGCGTCGATGAGCGGCTTCATCTGTTTGTTGAGGCTGTCCTCGATTATGTCGCACGCGACGACGTTCGCGCCTTCCTCGGCCATCATCTTTGCGAGTACGGAACCAAGGCCGCCGGCGCATCCGGTAACTACGGCCGTTTTTCCTGTCAGCTTGCCAGTTTTTTCACTCATAATATTTATACCCCTTTCTTTTATTGAGTAGAATTATACCGATTAACGCAGTAGTATTCAACTGACGGTTGAACAAAAAATGTGGTGAAATGATGGTCAAATGCACAACGATATGATATAATCTTGATCTGTAAAAGGGGGCGATGATGTGAAGATGAGCGATGTCTATGAGAAGCTGATGGATGCGCTCAACAGCGGCGGAACAGAAAGCGTTATGAAGGCCGTTTACGACATTTTCAAGATGCCTGTTGCGGCTTCAGATGCTTCTTTCAAGATGCTGACGCCGAGCTATCCCTTTTCTCCGCAGGGGGACGACATGTGGGACGATTTTATGGCAAACGGCGGGCTGCATCTTGACGGAGTGCAGATACTGGACGAAAACGAAGTCATACGTGAGGTGCGGGCCCGCAAAAAAAGTCCGATATATTTGAATTGGGGATATTTCGTGGGCCATGAAAGGCTGACCACGGCAATAACGGCCCGCAACGAAATATTAGGGTACCTTGCGGTGCTTTGCCCTCCGAAAAAATACAGAAAATGGCATGACGCGGCGATAGAGGCCTGTGCCAAGGCCTTCGGCACCGCAATGCTGCGCGAAAAGACCATGAGCAGCGGCATGGACGCCGTAAAAAATGCATTCGTGCGCGACCTGATCCACGGAAAAATAGGCGGCGTGCAGGAAATAGAGAAAATGGAGAGGAAGTACGGGCTGCGTGTCACGGGAAAGCTTTGCATAGCGGAAATATCGTCGAGAGGCGAGAAAAAGCTCAGCCCGTTGGAATATGTGGGGAAAGTCATAGCTGACAACACGAAAAATGCCGCGGTATGCGTCGACGAGCAGTGTGTAGATATTTTGCTTTACGGGCTCTCCGGCGCGAAAGATATGCTCCGCTGCGGAAAAGAGCTCGTCGCCGCCGTGCAGAGTCTGGGTTTCATCTGCTCGATGAGCGGTCTGTTCTCAGATAAGGAAAAGTGCCGTTTGTATTTGGAACAGGCTTCGCTTGCAGGCAGATACGGCACAAATGAAAATTGCGGGGTGTTGCTTTATGATGAAAACATTGCGGAATGCGTTATCAGGGCGGCGGGAGAGACCGTTTCGGGCTACAACATAATACATGGCGCTGTGCATGCGCTCAAAAGGCTCGACCAGGAAAATGGAACAGAATACTTCAAAACGCTCGGCACATATCTTTCATGCGGTAAAAGCCCGACTGATACCTGTAAAAAGCTGGGGATACACCGGAACTCGCTGGCGTACAGGCTGAGAAAAATAGAGGACGCCGTATCCATCGACCTTTCGGACCCTTTTTTATGTGCATATCTGATGATGAGTTTCGGATTTTATGATGTGCTTGCCGGAGCCGGTTTTGAAGGAAAATGATGCGGACCGCATTTGTCTTTTTCTATTGCGAAAACACGCCGCTCCGACTATAATAGAGAGCGGCAATATGAGTCGGGCCTTTATGGCCGCGAGTTTAGGGGGACTTATACAATGGATAAACCCAAGTTTTACATCACGACGCCGATATACTATCCGTCGGACAAACTGCACATCGGACACAGCTACTGCACTGTCGCCACAGACGTAATGGCGCGTTACAAGAGGCTGCAGGGCTACGACGTCATGTTCCTGACGGGGACGGACGAGCACGGGCAGAAAATACAGCAGAAGGCGGAGGCAGCCGGAGTCACGCCGCAGCAGTATGTGGACAACATCGTTGACGGCATAAAGCGCCTCTGGAAGCTGATGGATATTTCGAACGACCGCTTCATCCGCACGACGGACGACTACCACGTAGAAAGCGTACAGAAGATATTCAGGAAGCTCTATGAGAGCGGCGACATATATAAAGGCACTTACAAGGGCAAATACTGCACGCCGTGCGAATCTTTCTGGACGGAGACGCAGCTCGTCAACGGAAAATGTCCGGACTGTGGGAGAGATGTTGTGGATGCAGAGGAGGAGGCTTATTTCTTCCGTCTTTCAGCGTATGCCGACAGGCTCGTGAAGTACTATGAGGAACACCCGGACTTTCTGACGCCGCCTTCCCGTCTCAACGAGATGATAAACAATTTCATCAAGCCAGGGCTGGAGGATCTCTGCGTTTCGCGCACTAGCTTCAACTGGGGCATACCCGTGGATTTCGATAAGAAACACGTGGTGTATGTCTGGGTGGACGCGCTTTCAAACTATATAACCGCGCTTGGCTACGGCAATGAGAAATACCATGATTTTGAAAAATACTGGCCCGCTGACGTTCATTTCGTCGGCAAAGAGATAGTGCGGTTCCATACTATCATCTGGCCGGCGATGCTGATGGCGCTCGACCTGCCGCTTCCCAAAAAGGTGTTCGGCCACGGCTGGCTCCTCATCGACGGCGGCAAGATGAGCAAATCGAAGGGCAACGTGGTGGATCCCGTTATCCTTTGCGAGAGGTACGGAACGGATGCACTGCGGTATTTCCTCCTCAGGGAGTTCCCGTTCGGTTCCGACGGCGTGTTTACGAACGAGGGGCTCATCAACCGCATAAACAGCGATCTGGCGAACGATCTCGGCAACCTTGTCAGCCGCACGGTGGCGATGGCGGAAAAGTATTTCGGAGGAGAGCTTCCCACCGAACGCGAGGAGGGGCCGGAGGACGCAGAGCTGACAGCGCTGGCAGGCGCACTCAAACCTGTATACGAGAGCAAAATGGAGGCCTACGCTTTCCAGGACGCGCTCGTGGAGGTGTTCAAACTCGTTTCACGCAGCAATAAATATATAGATGAGACGGCGCCGTGGAGCCTGGGCAAGGATGATACGAAGCGCGCGAGGCTGGCATCCGTCCTTTACAATCTGCTCGAATGTATCAGGATATGCGCCGTGCTTCTCACTCCGTTCATGCCGACCACCGCGGGCAAGATATTCGATCAGATAGGTGCGCCGGAGGACTGCCGCACGTACGGGAGCGCCGGAGAGTTCGGCCTGCTGCCGCAGAACGTGACGGTTCACCGCGGCGAGACGCTGTTCCCGCGCATAGACGCCGTTAAGGAACTCGCGGAGCTCGAGGCCGCCGAAAAGGCATCCCAGCAGAAGACGGAGCCGAAGAAGGCGGAACCGCAGGCACAGCCTCCGAAAGAAATAACGATAGATGATTTTTCCTCCGTGGAGCTCCGCGTCGCCAAAATAACGGCGGCGGAAAAGCTCGAAAAAAGCAATAAGCTGATAAAGATACAGCTCGATGACGGAGAGGGCGGCAGGCAGATCGTTTCCGGGATCGCCGGGAGCTATTCCCCGGAGGAGCTCATGGGCAGGAAGATCATCGTGGTGGCAAACCTCAGGCCCGCGAAACTCTGCGGCGCGGAGAGCAGGGGAATGTTGCTGGCCGGAAATCGTGAAGATGGTTCCATTGCCGTCACTTTTGTGGATGACTCCGTGCCGGTCGGCACGCGCATACACTGAGGCGTACCATGGAGTATACCGGTATTTTCGACACGCACGCGCATTATGATGACGCGCGCTTTGACGAAGACCGTGACGCCGTGCTTGGGGCACTTCCCGGGCACGGTGTCTCTTTGGTCATGGACCCGGCCTGTTCGCTGGACTCGATAGATGCCAGCATCGGACTGTCGAACAGATATGGGTTCGTATACTCTGCCGCAGGCGTTCATCCGGAGGCGGCGGAGGAGGATGCGCACGGCGATTGGATAAAAAAAGTAGAGGAGGCGTGCTCAAACAGGAAAGTCAGGGCGGTGGGCGAAATCGGCCTCGATTACCATTATGACATACCGAAAGAGCTGCAAAAAATGGTATTTGAGGAGCAGATAAAGCTCTCGCTCGACGTGGATCTGCCTGTAATAGTGCATGACCGAGAGGCGCATGGAGATACCATGGAACTGCTGGAAAAGTATAGACCGAAGGGCATAATGCACTGCTACAGCGGCTCCGCTGAGATGGTGAAGGAACTGGTCAAACTGGGGTTCTATATAGGTTTTACGGGCTCTGTCACTTTCAAAAACGCAAGCAAACTGCTTTTGGCGGCTGAGGCCGTGCCTGAGGACAGGCTGCTGCTGGAAACGGATTGCCCGTACATGGCGCCGGTACCTTACAGAGGACAGAGATGCGACAGCACGATGATAACCGCCACTGCGCAGCGTCTTGCGGAGATACGCGGAACGGACGCGCAGAGCATCATAGATGATGCAAGGAGAAATGGCTGCCGCGTGTACGGGATAGAGACGGGGGAGAGAGAATGAGGATAAGGCGCAAGCCTTGGGCAAGGCCGGAGCTTGCCGCATGGCCCAACTGCATAGATGTGCCTGCCGAGCACCGCGGAAAATGGGACTCCTTGTTTGAGCACGAGGCACCGATGATGCTGGAGCTTGGATGCGGGAAGGGCGGTTTCATATCCGTGCTCGCCGCCGAAAATCCGGGCACCAATTTTATCGCCGTGGATATAAAAAGCGAGATGCTGGGCCTCGCAAAGCGGAATATAGAACGTGAGTACGCTGAGCGCGGCAGAAAGACGGACAACGTGCTCATCTTTTCGCAGGACATAGAGCGCATACATGAAGTCTTTTCCCCGGAAGACAGATTCGAGCGCATCTATATAAATTTCTGCAATCCGTGGCCGAAAACACACGACCACAAGAAACGTCTCACTCATGACAGGCAGCTCATGCAGTACCGCGAATTTTTGCGCGACGGCGGGGAAGTGCGGTTCAAAACCGACAACGACGACCTTTTTCTGGCGTCGAAACGGTATTTTACCGAATGCGGATTTCGGCTCGATTTTGTTACGGAGGACCTGCACAGCAGCGGGTTCGAGGGGAACATTGAGACTGAGCATGAGAGGATGTTCGACAGCCAGGGCGCGCCGATCAAGTTCCTGGTCGCAGTGAAATTGCCGAATGAGCAGGTAAAACCACATGAAATTGTAAACGAATTATAAAATCTCAAAGAAAATCATGAAAACCTCTTGACTATTGCGGAAAATAGGTTAAAATAATGTTAGCACTCGATAAGACGGAGTGCTAATTTAAAAGTTTTTTCTTTAATTAAATAATTAAACGGAGGCAGAACAATGAACGTGAAACCTTTGGGCGACAGGGTCGTCATCAAGATGCTCGAGACTGAAGAGACCACGAAAGGTGGTCTTATCCTCGCCGGCGATGCAAAAGAGAAGCCGCAGGTGGCTGAGGTTCTGGCTGTCGGACCGGGTGGCTGGCATGACGGCAAAAAAGTGGAGATGGAGCTCAAAAAAGGCGACCATGTCCTTATGAGCAAATATGCCGGGACCGAAGTCAAGATAGACGGCGAGCAGATCATCATCCTTTCTCAGGACGATATCCTTGCAGTCGTGGAAGAGTAATATATCAAGTAAATTATCTTTGGAGGTAACATAAAATGGCCAAACAACTGAAATATGGCGATGACGCCCGCAAGGCTCTGCAAACGGGTATCGATAAGCTTGCCAACACCGTTAAGATCACTCTGGGCCCGAAGGGCCGCAACGTTGTTCTGGATAAAAAATTCGGCAGCCCGATCATCTGCAACGATGGTGTCACTATCGCCAAAGAGATCTCGCTGGACGATCCGTTTGAGAACATGGGCGCTCAGCTCGTGAAAGAGGTCGCCACAAAGACGAACGACGCGGCCGGCGACGGCACCACCACCGCTACGCTGCTTGCTCAGGCTCTTGTGCGCGAAGGCATGAAGAACGTGACCGCCGGTGCCAACCCCATGCTCATCAAGCGCGGCATCCAGAAGGCTGTTGACGCCGCTGTGGAAGCCGTCAAAGCCAACTCCAAGAAGATAACCGGCTCGCAGGACATCGCCCGTGTCGCCACCATCTCCTGCGGAGACGAGTTCATAGGCAACCTTATAGCCGAAGCGATGGAGAAAGTTTCCGTCGACGGTATCATAACTGTCGAAGAGAGCAAGACCGCAGAGACTTATACCGATCTTGTACAGGGCATGCAGTTCGACCGCGGCTATCTGTCTCCTTATATGGTCACCGATACCGAGAAGATGGAAGCCGTCTTGGACGATCCGCTCATCATGGTCTGTGACCACAAGATCAGCGTGTTCCAGGATATGGTCAATATACTTGAGCAGATCATCCGCAGCGGCAAGAAGCTGCTTATCATAGCCGAAGACATCGAGGGCGATGCGCTCACCAACCTGCTGCTGAACAAACTGCGCGGCACGCTTTCTGTCTGCTGCGTCAAGGGGCCGGGCTTCGGCGATCGCCGCAAAGAGATGCTCCGCGATATTTGTGCTATCACCGGCGCGACCCTTATTTCCGATGAAATCGGCCTCAGCCTTGCCGACGTCCAGATGAGTCATCTCGGCTCCTGCCGTCAGGTCAAGGTCACCAAGGATGACACGCTCATCGTCGACGGCAACGGCAAGACAGAGGACATCAAGGGCCGTATCGCCATGGTCAAGCATCAGATCGAAGTCACCACGAGCGACTACGACCGTGAGAAGCTGCAGGAACGCCTCGGCAAACTGGTCGGCGGCGTGGCTGTCGTAAAGTGCGGCGCTGCCACCGAGACAGAGCTGAAAGAGAAGAAGCTCCGTATAGAAGATGCGCTCAACGCCACAAAGGCTGCCGTTGAAGAGGGCATAGTCCCCGGCGGCGGCGTGGCTTTCATCAACATCATCCCTGAGGTCGATAAGATAATCTCCGAGGTCGAAGGCGATGAGAAGACCGGTGTCCGTATAGTCGTGCGCGCTCTTGAGGAGCCTGTTCGTCAGATAGCCATCAACGCCGGACTCGACGGTTCCGTGGTCATCGACAAGATCCGCCGCAGCCACAAGCTCGGCTATGGATACAACGTATTCAAAGAGGAGTATTGCGACATGATAGAGGCCGGCGTGGTCGATCCTACAAAGGTCACCCGCTCCGCTCTGCAGAATGCAGCCTCCGTCGCGGCCATGGTCCTTACGACAGAGTGCCTCGTCACCGATATCAAGGAAGAGGAAAAGAGCCCTGCGGCAGCCCCTGGAATGGGTGCCGGCGCCGGTATGGGCGGCATGTATTAATAGTTCCGGAGCACAAAGAAGGCCCGCAGTGCAAAAGCTGCGAGCCTTCTTTTTTATCTGAGCATCGCATGCGTCTGTTTCGCGGTTGTTCAGACCTTTTTGTTGTGCCTTATGTTCCCGTATTTTTTGCGGTTGTGATTGCGTATCACCATCAAAGCCACATAGAGGGCGATTATGACCAGAATGAGCACGACGATGAACTTGAACCAAAAAGAGCGCGTCATCTCCAAAGCCGCGTTAAGTGCGTACAGGCCGTCGCTCATGGCCACGGATTCGGCGGCAAGCAGAGGAACAGTACCGATGACTTCTCCGGCGGAGACAAGTTTAAGCGTGCCTATCTCATCGCCCTTTTCAACGGGTGCATCCACATATTCGGGGAGATCGTACTCGTATGTGATGGAGGATACATCCACGGACGAAGGCAGCAGGGCGACAAAGCGTTCGCCGACCATGAGCTGCAGATAGTCCTTTTCCCACGCGAGCTGCAGCGGGACTTCGCCGATCTGTTCGCCATACTCGACGACGGTCTTGACCTGAAACTCCGTGAACGCCCACATATAAAGATTCTTCGCATCGACCAGAGCAAGGTTATACGTGTCGTCCTGCAGCTCGAACGGAGCGCCCATGTCCACCTGGATATATGTGAAGCCGTCCTGCGACGCAGAGGAAACCACGTTCCTGCCGGCTTCCTGAGTATAGCCCACCTTTATTCCTGTGACGGGAGCGTAATAATGGACGTTGCCGCTGGCCATCAGGCCGTTGTCGGTGTTCCAAAGAAGATTTTCATTGTAGTTTGTGGGGCCGCTGTTGTAGCTCGTCAGCGCGACGGTCTCGGTAAATTTGTCGAGCGTCATGGCGTAGTTGGCTATCAGATACATGTCATGCGCCGTGGTGTAGTGCGCGGTATCGTGAAGACCGTGGCAGTTGGTAAAATTCGTGTCATTCGCACCGAGTTCGTGGGCTTTTTCGTTCATGAGCTCAACGAACGCCTCCTGGTCACCGTCGCAGATGAGGCCCGCGAGAGCCATGGCCGCGTCGTAGCCGGAGGAGATCACCATCGCGTGAAAAAGCTGGTCAGCGGTGAGGACTTCACCGGCGGCAAGACCGGAAAGTATCGTGGCGCCGCGGTTTTCGTAGAGGTAATTTTGCATTGAGGTGGTGAAGGTGGCCTCCGCGTCCCAACCGCCGACCTTGTCAATATTTTCGATGACCACGATGGCGGTCATTACCTGCGTCAGCTCGGCCGGATACATGCGCTGGTCGGAATTTTTTTCGTAAAGCACGTTTCCATTGGTGTCCGCGAGGTATACCGCTTCGGAATTTATATCCACGGATGGAGTATACTGCGATTCGGCATATGCCGTGTACGGCGACATAATGAAAACGGCAATCATTATAAAAGCCGCCATGAGAGAGATTGCTCTCCGGTTCCTCATCCATTCTCACCCCCAGATTATTGAGTGCAAAAAAATGTTGAATAGTAATACTGTTATCTGATATACTGTCATTATACCAAAAGCGGGAACTGATTGAAATAGGGTTTTTCTGAATTATTTGTTAAATACGGAGGCGATCAGCTTGGCTGAGAAATACCATTTCGACACACTGGCGGTGCACGCGGGACTGGAACCCGAGCCCACCACCCATTCCGTTACGCTGCCTATTTATGCGACGAACGCCTACGAATTTGAAAGCGCGGATTATGCGAGGCGCCTTTTTACGCTGGAGACGCCCGGAAACATATATACGAGGCTGATGAATCCAACCGTTGACGCGCTCGAAAGGCGTGTCGCTGCGCTGGATGGGGGTGTCGGAGCTCTCGCCATGGCTTCGGGCCACTCGACGATGTTCAGCTCCATTTTGAATCTTGCCGGCGAGGGCGACGAGGTCGTCTCATCGATCAACATATACGGCGGGGCGATAAATATGTACGGCGTCACACTTCGCCGTATAGGGATAAACGTAAAATTCGTGGATCCAGATGATCCGGCCGCATGGGAGAACGCCGTCACGGACAGGACGAAGGCGTTTTTTGTGGAAGTCGTGGGGAACCCGAACGCGAACGTCGCAGACCTGGAGATGATCGCCGGCATCGCTCACAAGCACGGCATACCGTTCATTGCGGACTCCACGTTCACCACGCCGTACCTCATCAAACCCATAGATTATGGCGCCGATATCGTCATACATTCTGCGACGAAGTTCCTGGGGGGACATGGCACGGTCATGGGCGGCATAGTGGTGGATTCCGGAAGATTCGCTTTCAAGGGCAACCCACGTTTTCCGCTTTACAATGAACCGGACGTCAGCTATCACGGCGTCGTGTTCGCCGACACGGGGGACGGTGCCTTTATCAATCGTCTGCGCGCTCTCACTCTGCGCGATGTGGGCGCGTGCCTGTCGCCCTTCAACGCCTTTCTTATAGAACAGGGGATAGAGACGCTGTCGCTGCGCATGAAACGTCACTGTGAGAATGCCCAGGCCGTGGCAGAGTACCTGCAGGCGAATCCGAACGTTTCGTTTGTGAACTATCCGGGACTGCCTGGAAACAAATATTATGAACGCGCCCAAAAGTATCTTCCGAATGGATGCGGTTCAGTGTTTACGTTCGGCCTCAAGGGCGGGCGCGATACTGGTGCGAAATTCATAGATTCGCTGAAGCTTGTCAGCCACGTGGCCAACGTCGGCGACGTGAGGACGATAGTGACCCACCCCGCGACGACGACACACAGCCAGCTTTCAAACGAGCAGCTTGCTGAGGCGGGGATCACTCCGGAAACGGTGCGTCTCTCCGTGGGTATAGAGGACGCGCGCGACATCATCGCCGACATCGATCAGGCAATAAACGCCGCAGTAAAGTGAGGAGGAATCCCCGTTGATATACGTCACTGGCGACACACACGGAGATTTGGAGCGGTTCAAGTCAAAGCAGGCGTCGAAGCTGAAAAAGGGCGACACACTCGTCATTTGCGGAGATTTCGGGTTCATATGGGACGGCTCGAAAACAGAGGAAAAAACTCTGAACTGGCTTTCGCACAGGCGCTACAAAATCCTGTTCGTGGAAGGCGCGCATGAAAATTATCTGATGCTGGATAAGTATGAGCTGGAGGATTATTGCGGAGGCAGGGCGAGACATATAGCGAAGAACATATACATGCTCAGAAGGGGAGACGTCTTTGATATCGAGGGAAGGAAGCTTTTCGCTTTCGGCGGAGGAGACGATGAGGAAATAGACCTCATGGATCTCGAAGAGGAACCTGTGCTCACCAGGCTGCCCAACGATGAGGATGTAGCCCGTGCCAGAGACAGCCTTGCCGCGGTAAACAACAACGTGGATTACATAATCACATACGACACGGGTTTCAAACTGAAAAGCTTTCTGCAAATGGAGCAAAACAGTTTCAACAACCTGCACGCTTTTCTGGATGAGATCTCGCGCACGTGCACATTCGGGAAGTGGTTCTTCGGCTGTTATCACATGGACAAGCGCATACCGCCGAACTATTACGGTGTCTACAGAAGCATCCTGAACGCGCAGACCGGTGAAGAAATCGGGAAATGATCTCGCTGATTATAAAAAAAGACGCGGCCCGCTCATGGACTGCGTCCTTTTTATTTTGTGATCCTACGCTATCTTCATGCGCAGCCGCAGCTTGTCGGCAATCAGCGCGATAAATTCACTGTTCGTCGGTTTTCCCTTGCCGCCGTGGATGGTATATCCAAAATAGGAGTTTAAGGTATCAACGTCGCCCCTGTCCCACGCCACCTCTATGGCGTGGCGTATTGCGCGTTCCACCCGAGAACTCGTGGTGCCGTGCTTTTTGGCGACAGAGGGGTAGAGACATTTGGTGACCGAGTTGATGATCTCCATATCATTTACAGCCATGATTATCGCTTCACGAAGATAATTATATCCTTTTATATGCGCCGGAACTCCGATCTGGTGTATGATGTCGGTGACGATCATCTCGATGTCGGGCTCAGCTACGAGAGGCATCGTCTGGTCGGCGCGCAGATGGTTTTCCACTCCGAGCAGGTGCACGATGCGTTCTGCCATAACATCCACGTCGAACGGGCGCAGAAAAAAGTAAACGGCGCCGGCAGAAAGCAGCTCATGCTCAAGGATCGGGTTGTCGAATGCGCTCATGACCATAAACACGGGAGACGTATCAACCTTTTTGGCGTTCACAGAGTTTATCACCGCCAAAGCGTCGAGCTGCTTCATAAAGATATCGCACAACACGACGTCGGGCTTTTCGGAGGATATCATTTCGAGCAGGCGGCTGCCATCTTTGGGTGCGTTCACGGTGTCGAGGCCGTAGGAAGTGAGTACGGCGGAACAGGCGTCAAAAAATTCTTTGCTGTCATCAGAGATGAGTATTTTCATCCTTTTTTCCATCATGTCTGTCATTTCTCCGCACAGGTGTTTTGTTCAGGGCATACCGACAGCTTAGTGCGGCAAGCGACGGTATACGCTTTGAAGTACTTCAATCCCCGAACCAAATAATAACCAATTATTACCAATATGTCAAGAGATTAACATAAAGTTTCATATGTCGAACACACAAAAATCGGAGCCGAACATTGTGCAAAACGACTAAAATCATGGCGTTTCAAGGGATGAGGATGTTTCAAGCATGTTCTCGGCAAAGATGGCGTAACCTCTGGTGGGGTCGTTTATAAAGACGTGAGTGACCGCTCCGACGAGCTTTCCGTTTTGGATAATGGGGCTTCCGCTCATGCCTTGAACTATTCCGCCGGTGACCTTTAGCAGCTTTTCATCGGTCACTCTTATCACCATGTTTTTGGTAGGATTTTTGTCGGAGAGGTTTATTTTTTCTATCACTATGTTGTATTCGGATGGTTCGCTTCCTGAAACGGTAGAAAGTATCGCGGCGGGTCCTTCAGTGATGTCCTGTTTTGCCGCGACGGACACCATCTTTCCATTCGGAACGGAAAGGACATAACCATAGACGCCGGTCTCCCGGTTGACTTTGAGCACGCCGCTGTCTGTACTGTCGAGGAACACGCCGTGCAGTTCTCCGGGTGAGCCGCTTTCTCCGCGCGTGACGCCGGTTATCGCCGCGCTCACGATCTCTCCGCTCATCAGGGGCATTATTTCTCCGGTGTCAACGTCGCACACGGCGTGCCCGAGTCCGGCGAAAACGCCGCTGTCCGGGTCATAATATGTCATTGTGCCTATGCCGGCCGAACTGTCGCGCACCCACAGTCCGGCCTTATAGCTCCCGTCTGTGGACCTTTTGGCGACAATGGTGGCGGTCATCTTTTCGTCGCCACGGGTGAAACTGACTTTCAGAGGGGCACCTTTGGAGTCGGCGATTATTTGGGAAACATCTTCATTTGTCCAAACGGCCGTTCCGTCTATCGTGTGCAGGATGTCACCCTCTCTCAGCCCGCATTCTCTTGCGGGGCAGGACGTGCCATCCACCGTCGGTATGTCTGTGATGCCTACGACAAGGACTCCGTCAGTGAACATTTTTATGCCAAAGGGTGTTCCGCCGAGGACCACGGACTCGCTGTCTATCACTTCGACGGTGACGTTCTTTACCGAAACTCCTCCGGGAAGGCGCAGCCCTACAGTATAGGTGTTTCCGGCGCTGGCGTAGGCGTCCTCCGTCAGGCTGCCGTCGTATACGGCGTTTACCGGGAACACGCCCGTGGAGACAAGGGAAAACCGCTGTCCCTCCGTGATGTAATATTTGTTCGGCAAGGTGTCCTGTAAAAACAGAGCGCAGCCCATTACTACGGAAATGGCGAGACAAAGGGCCGACCTGGTCGCTTTTATGGCTTTTTTCATTTTTTCACCTCAAACGCGCGCCTTTTTGCAAGGCGGAGATATTATTAATCTGCCGCGGAGAGCGGCTTTTATGTCAGACAATATTTTTCCGCCTGGCTTCGTACTGCTCAGAAACTGGAAATAACTATAAATAAATTCAAAAAACGCTTGACGGGGGACACGCTGTTATGATATAGTATAGACACCTCTAAAGGGGTTTATTTTTTTGCGCATAAAATGGACTTTCTTTTGAGAGGGAGGCAAGGTGACGCGCGAGAACGCGTCAAATTTCTGAAAATCAGGAGGTGCCGCAATGCGAGTCAAAATCGTCCTCGCCTGCACGGAGTGCAAGCAGCGCAACTACATGACCAACAAAAACAAAAAGAATGATCCGGATAGGATAGAAATGCAGAAATACTGCAGGTTCTGCCGGAAACACACGCTCCACAGGGAAACGAAGTAAGGAAGGAAGGTAACCGCCGTGGCTAACGAAACTGTCGCGAAGAAGCCGTCTTTCTTCCAAAGGATCGGACGTAGCTGGAAAGACATGGTTGGCGAGATGAAAAAGATCGTTTGGCCGACAAAAAGTCAGGTCATCCACAATACGATCGTTGTCATTATCGCGGTCATAATCTCGTCCGTGTTCATCAGCCTGATCGATTACGCATTCGGTCTGCTGGTGAGGCTGTTCTTCGGTTCGTGATCGCGTTTTAGCGAAAGGAAAAGTTATGGCTGAAACTCCTAAATGGTATGTTGTCCACACGTATTCCGGATACGAGAACAAAGTTTCCGGAAATATAGAAAAGGTCATTGAAAACCCGCGTTTTCGCGACCTCATAGTTGACGTCAGCGTGCCGACAGAAACGGTCGTGGAGGTCAAGGACAACAAGAAGCGCGAAGTGGAACGCAAAATTTTCCCTGGATATGTCCTTGTGAAGATGATTCTTACGGATGAATCCTGGTATGTCGTGCGGAATACGCGCGGCGTGACGGGGTTCGTGGGTCCGGCGTCAAAGCCAGTGCCGCTTTCCGACGAGGAGGTCGCCTCCCTCGGTATAGGCAGCAGGAGCGTTGAGCTCCGGTACGCGGTGGGTGATTATGTTACGATAATCGCCGGTCCGTTGGAAGGCTTTGAGGGAAAGGTCGAATCCATAGACGTGCCGAACAATAAAGTTCGTGTCACCGTATCCATGTTCGGAAGGGACACGCCTGTTGAGCTCGAGCTTGAGCAGGCGGCTCCGAAGGAATAATTCTTTTTGGGAAAGCCGGATCAGTTTTCGGCGAACGCGGGTTTCCGCATGTGGGAGGAGTCGAAATTTTCTCATCGGCCCCGTGAAACCACGTAATTGTTGGAGGTATTTTTAATGGCTCAAAAAGTGATCGGTTTGATCAAACTTCAGATCCCCGGTGGAAAAGCCACACCTGCACCGCCTGTCGGTCCTGCTCTGGGCCAGCACGGCGTTAACATCATGGCGTTCACTAAAGATTTCAATGAACGCACAAAAGCCGATATAGGAATGATCATTCCTGTCGTTATCACTGTTTACGCGGATCACAGCTTCACTTTCATCACAAAGACGCCGCCGGCCGCCGTTCTCATCAAAAAGGCTGCCGGGCTCGACAAAGCTTCCGGCGTGCCGAACAAGACGAAAGTCGGCAAGCTGACCTCCGAGCAGGTTCGCAAGATCGCTGAGACGAAGATGCCCGACCTCAACGCCGGTTCCATCGAAACAGCGATGAGCATGATCGCCGGCACTGCCCGCAGCATGGGCATTGTCGTCGAAGACTGACGGAGGAGGATGTAAATAATGAAACACGGAAAGAAATATACAGACGGCGCCAAGCTCATAGAGCACGCCAAGCTTTATGAAGCCAGCGAGGCGCTCGACATCTGCACAAAGACTGCCACCGCAAAGTTCGACGAGACCATAGAGCTCCATGTCCGTCTGGGCGTCGATTCACGTCACGCTGACCAGCAGGTCCGCGGCGCCGTCGTTCTCCCGAACGGAACCGGTAAAAAGGTCCGCGTCCTCGTTTTCGCAAAGGGCGATAAGGTTCAGGATGCGCTCAATGCCGGCGCCGAATACGCTGGCGGCGAGGAGTATATGCAGAAGATACAGTCCGAAGGCTGGATGGATTTCGACGTCGTCATCGCTTCGCCCGACATGATGGGCGTTGTGGGACGTCTCGGTAAAGTCCTCGGTCCCCGCGGACTGATGCCTAACCCGAAGGCCGGAACGGTCACTCCGGATGTCGGCAAGGCCGTCACCGAAGCCAAAGCCGGTAAGATCGAGTATCGTCTCGACAAGACGAATATAATCCACTGCCCGATAGGCAAAGCCTCGTTTGGCGCTGAGAAGCTCCAGGAGAACTTCGATACGCTCATGGGCGCTATCGTCAAGGCTCGTCCGGCCGCGGCGAAAGGCCAGTACGTCAAGTCCTGCGTCGTATCTGCGACAATGGGCCCCGGCGTGCGCATCAATCCTTCGCGCTACATCTAAAAGATCAACAAAAGAGCAGCCCCCCAAAATGGGAGGCTGCTTTTTTCATGCCTGAACGCTTTTTGCTGGCGGCGCTATATCAGCGCCTCGAAACCGAGAAGTTTCTCCTTGAGCTCTTTGCCGCCTCTATAGCCGGTCAGAGAGCCGTCGGAGCCAATGACTCTGTGGCATGGAATAATGAGGGGCAAAGGGTTGCGGCCGCAGGCGGAGCCCACAGCGCGCGTCAGGCGCTCATTGCCGAGGGAAGCGGCTATGCTTTTGTACGTCCGCGTTTCACCGTATGGGATCTTGGTCAGCTCCCGCCACACGGATACCTGAAAATCAGTGCCTTTCGGTGCGAGCGGAAGATCAAAATCGCGTCTGCGGCCTTCCAGAAACATATTTATCTGGAAAGCGGCGTCGCGCAGGAGAGAAGTCTCGGAGACGACAGCTTTTGAGGAAAATGTCTCTCCGGGCAGGATCACAGCGGTGAGACGGCCATCATCTTCCGCCACGCCGAGACGGCCGATGGCGGAATCGAAATAAAAAACGTTGGTTTGCATATTATCCTCCTTTGCGGGATGGATCCTATTTTGCCAAAACGTATTTCAGGTGCGGGTAACGGGGCATGCCGTTTTCGGTGGGGATATCCGGCGTGCCCTGAATGAGCGGCAGCGCATATTCTATGTATTTGTCGCCTACGTTGTTGCCGTCTTCGTTTATCCAGTCGCGCGGTATCGTCTTCTCGGCGTTGGCGACCTCGGTCAGGCCGATGAGCTCCATTTCGCATTTGTAGCCGCCATCGCGTGTGCATTTTAAAGAGACCATCCGGTCCGTGGTGCCGGAAACGGCGGCTTCAACGGCGGTCTTGCCGGCAAGATAGGCTTCGTCAATATCCGTCTGGGAGGCGCAGTGTGCGGCGCAGCGCTGGAGCAGGGAGTATTCTATGGGACGCGTCTTGATGCCGTTATAATTGTTGCAGAACTGCGACAGGGTGGACGCAAGCCCACCGAGCTGGCTGTGACCGAAAGCGTCGGTGTGCTGGGCAAGGTCGCTGCCGTATTCGCTTATGAATTTGCCGTCCTTGTCGCGTATGCCCTCTGAAAAAGCGGCAACGACGTATTTCTGCCTGTTCCAAAGGTCGGTGACGTCTTTGAGGAATTTATCCATGTCGAACGGGACCTCAGGAAGATAGATGAGGGCGGGACCTTCGCCGGAAACGCGGGCAAGAGAGGCGGCGGCGGCGAGCCACCCGGCATGGCGTCCCATGATCTCAAGCAGGACTATCGGGCCCTTGTCGTAGACCTTGGTGTCGCGAACGATCTCCGCCACAGAGGTGCCGATGTATTTTGCCGCGGACGGATAACCGGGGCAGTGATCGGTGACGACGAGGTCGTTGTCGATGGTCTTCGGAATACCCATCACGCGGCACTCGTAGCCGACTTTCTGCATGTATTTCGAGATCTTGTTGCAGGTGTCCATGGAGTCATTGCCGCCGTTGTAAAAGAAATAGCGGACGTTGTGCTTTTTGAAAACTTCTAGGATACGTATATAATCGGTCTCGTCCTCTTCGCTGGGTTTCAGTTTGTAGCGGATGCTCCCGATAGCCGAGGAGGGGGTGTTGCGAAGGAGCTCGACCTCAGCGGGATCCTCCTGACCGAAATCAAAAAGTCTGTCGTCCAGTACGCCGCGTATGCCGTGCTCAGCGGCGAGCACCTGCGTAATGCAGTCGTGTTTGAGCGCAGTCTGTATAACGCCTAAAGCGGATGCGTTGATAACGGATGTAGGCCCGCCTGACTGGCCGATTATACATGCCCCTTTTAACTCTTTCAAAGCGATCCCTCCAATAATTTGGCATAAGCCTGATAACGATATACTACCATTTAAATATTTGGGAATCAAGTGCGAAGGGTGCTTTCTCCGTTTTGCAAAGCAAGCGTTGTATTCGGTCTGATTTTTTGGTATAATAGCATACGTAATGCGGCACTGTAAGCCGTCGAAAGGAAGTGGCTCCATGGCAAAACAGGGCGATGAAAACGGAAACAGAGCGTCGCTTATCGTGGTGCTCATCGTCATAATTATCGCGGTAGCCGCGGTGGCATATTTCATTTTTACAAATGCTCAAAAAAAAGATAAAAATGATTATTCTGTCGTAACGCAGGCAGAGCTAGACGAGGCGGCCGTGGACGGGATGCTCGACGGAGCGACCTATTCCGGCGCGAGGAATCCCGACGGCGTGCTCAGCTATAGAATAAACAGCGAGATCACCGTTTCCGGCGGTGAGGGCGATTTCCAGATAGAGAATCCGCCCAAGAATACGTGTCTGATGAAAGTCACTTTTGTGCTCGACGGTGAGACCATATACGAAAGCGGATACATCCTCCCGAATCAGCACATAGATAAGGATAAACTCGATACGGTACCGGAGGCGGGAGAATATACGGTGAAAGTCGTTTTCGAGGGATTCGATCCCGGAACGCTGGAGAGCCTGGGAGTGTGCGAAACGGAGATCAAGCTCACGGTAGAATAGCTCTATGTTTAAGAAAAGCGGCTGAGGTCGCTTTTTTGTTGCCATTCTGCACAATTGTGTTAGAATTGTGATGGAGCATGAAAGATTACGGCGAGGGAACGGCTTATATATCTGGAATGGGAGGTGCGGCAATGGGGAGAAGGCTTTTTTGCGAACACGGGCCGCTTTGCTATAAAATATCGCTGTTAAAGGAATATGCCATAAGGGACGCAGGGGATATTCTTTCCGGCTTGCGTTTCGCAAAAGAGAGGAGGCAGACGCCTCTGCAGGTGATAGTGAAAGGGCATCGCTCACCGATAATGAGAAAGCTTGACGGCGTGGATATGCGGCTGCAGAAAAATAAAGAGAAAAACATCGCGATAGCCAGCGGAAAGATTAACGGGCTGCTGATAAAGCCGGGAGAGACGTTCTCTTTTTGGAAAACAGTTGGGGAGACAAAGGAGAAAGACGGATATCTTGAGGGCCTGAGCATTTTTGGGACGAGACTCGGTTCTTCCATAGGCGGAGGATTGTGTCAGCTTGCAAATCTGATAAACTGGATGGTGCTCAACAGTCCGCTGACGGTGACGGAGATACATCATCACACGGACGCGCTTTTCCCGGACAGCGAGCGCAGGGTGCCTTTCGGAACGGGTACGAGCATTTTTTTCAAAAATATAGATTACCGTTTCAGGAATGATACGGATCAGTGCGTCCAGCTGCTTGTCTGGATATCTGAAGGCGACCTTTGCGGAGAGCTCCGCAGCGAGAAACCATTCAGTTATCGCTACAGGATAGCGGAGGAGGACAGCCACTACACATATGAAAACGGAGCATATTATCGAGTGAGCAAAATATACAAGCTGACGTTCGGCGCGGCCGGGGAGCTGCTCGACAAGAAGCTGGTGCTGAAAAATCACTCGCAGGTGATGTATGATCCCGCGTTGATACCGAAGATGGAGATACGGGCATGATCTTTGAAGATACGGGTCGTTTCGGCAGTAAAGACGCCTGTCGGACAGCTGACAAGTCTATAAGCTTCACAGATATGGAGAGTCTGTCTGATGCGCTTGCGAAAAGGCTTTGCGCATACGCGGGAAAACGTGTGGTCATATTGGGCGAGGATGAAAGGGTGCCGGCCGTCATGACGGCATGTCTGAAAGCCGGTGTGTGCTATGTGCCCTGCGGCGGTTTTGTGCCGGAAAAAAGGCTCGAAACGGTGATAGAAGGCGCGGGAGCCGAGGCGGTGATAACCACGGACGCATGTGCGGGAGTGCACTCGGCCGGAATTGACGCTTTTACGGTGGAGCAGATATTGTCGATGCCGGAAGCCGGGACGCGAAAAACGGACCGGGACGAAGCGTACGCGATATTTACATCCGGCAGCACGGGGCGGCCAAAGGGCGTGGTTGTGGGGCGCAGAAACCTTGAGAATTTTGCCGCGTGGTTTTCGGACATTCCGGCAATCAGGACGGTTGGCGACGGTACGGCCGTGTGCGCGGCGCCGTATTCGTTTGATCTCTCTGTAGCCCCGCTCGTACACATGTGGCACAGCGGCGGCACTTATTTTTACGTGACGCGCGGCGACATAGCAGACGCCGTCAGGTTGTATGACGCGCTCGGCGCCAGCGAAGGTTCGCTTCTTGTGGCCACGCCTACGTTTGCCGATTACTGCCTTTGCGACGCGGCTTTCGGGGAAAACATGATGCCGCGCCTGAAGACGGTGTTTTTCTGCGGAGAGACGCTGAGGTGCAAAACGGCAAAAAGGCTGTTCGAGCGATTTCCCGGAGTCAGGATAGTCAACGCTTACGGCCCCACGGAGGCGACTTGTGCCGTCTGCGGCAGCGAGGTGGACGAGAACTGTGAGGGAGAATTGCCGGCGGGCGACGTTTCCGAGGCCGCTGTGGATATGCTGGTGAACAGCGACGGAATATTGACGCTTAAAGGCGCGAGCGTCGCAAAAGGATACTGCGGCGGTGAACGGGGCGGATTTACGGGAGACGGGGAATACGTCACCGGAGACAGATGCGAGATACGCGGCGGGAAGCTGTATTTGCACGGAAGGGCCGACCGCCAGATAAAGATACGCGGTTACCGCGTGGAGCTCGACGAGATAGAAAATGCCATGGAAGGGCTGGACTATGTGGCTGGCGCATCGGTGAGCGTCATAAAAAACAAGGAGGGCTTGCCGATGTTCCTGTGCGCGGAGGCGGCGGCGAAAAACGGGACGAAAGAAGCGGACCTGAAGCGCGATCTTATGAAAATGCTGCCGGAATACATGATCCCCAAAGCGATAAAACTGACGAACGCACCGGAGATGAACGAAAACGGAAAGAAGATGCGTACCTTTGCTGAGAGCCGATGAGGTTGCCAAAATAATAGAAGATATGTATGCCGGGGAAATAACGGTAACGGAGGACACGGAGCTTTTGGACAGCGGCATATTGGATTCTCTCGGCATGATAGAGCTGCTCGAACGGCTGGAAGACAAAGGCTATACCGTTCAGCCGACGAGGGCGGAAAAGCAGGACTTTTCTGATCCCGCAAGGATAGCTGAACTTGCGAACCGGCAAAATGAAAACGGCTTTAATTAATTTGCGAAAGTGTTTGATTCGCATAAGTGCAGAACGATTTAATTGGTGATATATAATAATTTTTTGCGATTTAACAGCGGATTCGACAAAATTCGACACGGGAGCTTATTACAATGTAATCATCATTTACGCAGGAAGGTATGAGTGTGGATTACATTGTAACAGAGAATGAGACGTTCATCGAAGGAGTTGGTGAAATAACCGTATATGGCGTCGCATGTGTAGACGAGGACAAAAAATTCGGTTGTATGGACGTGTCTTCCGTAAGGTCCGTTGCGGAGCGCTTTGCGGAAAGATGCAGATGCAGCGGAGTGAGCAGGGTGTCTTTTTTTGAGGTGCTGGAAGATTTTGTCGCAGATATTTGAGTCATGCTATATTGCGGAGCAGCGGCAGCTCCGAGTCCCAGATATCGTCGAGAAGTATCCTGCAGCGCATGAGTTCGGCCGTGAATTCGCCTTTTTCTCCGTACGCGGCCAGCGGTTCGAGCCGCGCCATGGCAAGAGTCACCTGGTCGAGTTGGGCGTGCCTCACGTACCTGCACAATGTGCGGTGTGTATCAATCCATTTTGTCGTCAGCAGGCGCGCTCTCTCGGCACAGTATGAGTCATCCTCGCTGCACGACGCGGAAAGCAGGCCGTCTATCTCTTTTGTCATTTCGCTGCGGCAGTCACCGAGGACATAAAGGCCCCATGAGGATAGGCCCACCATCCCGATCAGCAGCACATATGCGAGCACCACTCGTTTCACCGTGCTCAGCCCTCTTTCTTCACAAGGTAATATTGAGCGGAGGGGTCGCACGTCATGAGGAACACATCGTGCAGCGCCGCGCTGTTTTCAGAGAGAATGTTTTCGAGCCATTTCGGGGAAAGATTGCACAGCTCCAATGTTTTTGGCAGGAGGACGCCGTCGCTTATCAGCACCATAGGCGGAGTGTTCTGCTGTCCTTGAGCGGGGAGAGACAGCATTCCTGCGGTGACCGGCCGGGCCTCGAACTTCTGGTAAACGGTGAGTTTGCCGTTCGTCTCAACGATGGCCCACGCCACGTCGCGGACGTCAAACACATTATTTATTCGCAGCTGACTCATAAGGTCTTCAATGGAGAGCCGCAACTCGCGCATCTCCTCCTGGTCTATGATGCCGTTGTGTATGACGACCACGGGGTTCCCGGTGACGGCTGTCTGTATTTTGCTGTTCTTAAGCGTTACGGCGGACAGGATGACCTCGGAACACATGAGTGTAACGATGGGCACGATCGCGCCAAGCAGCGGTATGTCCGTGTCCTCGATCGACAGAGTGGCGATGTTGGATATGAGTATAGCGATGACGAATTCGGACGGCTGCAGTTCGCCGAGCTGTCTTTTCCCCATGATCCTGATGCAGATAATGATTATCAAATATATGATGATCGTTCTGAAAAACACGATGAACAAGCGAACACCCCCGGTCTGATATATTATGCTCGCCATCGGAGGGACATATTCGCGGCGCGACAAGCGGGATTTGCGCGCTCTGTCATCGTGAGATGCGTTTTTTGTGCGGTAAAATACATAAATGTCACATTGTGATATGAAATTCAAATTCTGTTAACTTGCCTTTTCAAAATGATGTGCTATAATTAACTGTCTATTGATCGAGCCGCAAGGCTAAAAATCCAAAGCACATCAGCCGCGCCGGGACATAGCCGGTTCGGCACGAAAGGCTGTTTGCTATGCTTAAGAAAGTTATGTATATAATCGCGGTAGTCGACATGCTGCTGAAGGCCGTGGGTCTGCTGCTGAGCATGACCGTAGGTGCGGGAACTGCGTTTCCGGAGCTGCTGTATATCCTCTGCGGAGTGTGGATGATAGTTGCGCTCCTTTTTCTTGTTTTTGAAAAAGGGGAACGCCGTCATGTCTCTCACATGATGTATTTCTTTATCTTCGATTTCGCATATACGGCGTTTTCGCTGGTCTACACGGGCTGGATAAAGATATTCGATGTTATGTGGTATCATTACCTGATAATAGGGACTCTGTTCACACTGCTCGTGGATCTCGTCATCGTACTGTCGGCAATCAGGCACACGAGCTATAAAAAATACATTGAAATACCGAAGGAAACGCTGAAAAATGCTGAACAACAGGAAGAAACAAACTGATATGGTTAAACAGGAAGAGCCGGAAGAGAAGATGACGTTCAAGAGCTTTATGAAAGAATGGGTGCTCCCGCTCGGGCTGGAGGCGCTCGTTTTGATCCTGCTTATAAAATTCGTCTTCTTCCTCAGTTTTGTGCCGAGCGGATCGATGCTGAAGACGATACCGGAAGAAAGCTGGCTTTTCGCTACGCGCATGTACGACCCGGAAAGCAATGTATCGCGCGGAGATATCCTCGTTTTTCAGAACGACGAACTCGGGATCGTCCTGATAAAGCGCGTGATCGGGCTGCCTGGCGACCATGTGGAGGTCAAGAGCGACGGCAGCGTGTATGTGAACGATATAAAGCTGAACGAGCCGTATGTGAGTTCGGACTCTGATTATTCCGGCACTTTCGACGTTCCGCAGGGCTGCTACCTTTTCTTTGGAGACAACAGGGGAGGCTCGGTGGACGCGAGGTACTGGAACAATCCGTATATAGATGAGAGCAAGATAATGGGAAAGGCTCATTTCATACTGTGGCCTTTTTCCGCGTTCGGTCCGCTTAATTAAAGATTTCGGGAGATAACCAATGAACGACAAAAGACGCAAAACATTTATTGTGATAATGGTCGTTATCCTCATAGCCGCAATGATGCTGCCGTCGATAGCTTATGTGGCGTCATATATGATGGCGTCTGCGTGACATGCCCAGAAAAGTAATGGTGGGCATGAGCGGCGGGGTGGACAGCGCCGTGGCCGCGATGCTCCTTAATGAGATGGGATACGAGGTGGCGGGAGCTACTTTCAGGATGACAGGCTCTGACGAGGATTGGGACGGCGCGGCCGACGCGAAAAGCGTGGCAGAAAAGCTTGGCATACCGCATTACGTCTTCGATTTCAGAGAGCTTTTTGCGCGCGAGGTAAAGGATTATTTTATTAAAGAATATCTGCGCGGCAGGACGCCCAATCCCTGTGTGGAGTGCAATAAAACGATCAAATTCCCCGCGTTTTACGAAAGGGCGCAGGAACTCGGATATGACGCGATAGCGACAGGTCATTACGCCAGGACGGACGGCGTTTGCCTTTACCGTTCGCTGAACCGCGAAAAGGATCAGAGCTACGTGCTCTACAACCTCTCTGAGCAGATGCTCGGACACGTGGTATTTCCCCTGGAAAACAGAGATAAAGTCGAAATAAGGGCGATGGCAGAGAGCGCAGGCCTTTCTGTCGCGCACAAGCACGACTCTCAGGACATATGTTTCATTCCTGACGGCGACACGGCAGCCTATATTGACAGGAACGTTGGCGATGCCGTACCGGGCGATTTTGTGGATGAAAAAGGGCGTATCCTTGGACGGCACCACGGGATAGCGCATTACACGATAGGGCAGCACAAGGGGCTGGGGCTCTCGCTGCCGGAGCCTCTGTATGTCGGCGAGATCGACGCCGATAGGAACGAAGTGCTCCTTGTCCATAACGACGAGTTGTTTACAAGGACGCTGGCGGCTTCGGAGTGGAACTGGATCTCCGGAGAGCCACCGCGTAAGACAGAGGGGCTGTCATGCAAAATAAGGTACGCGCACAGACCCGCGCCGTGCAGTTTTTGTGTGCAGCCGGATGGCGTGCTCATAGAGTTTGAGCAGCCGCAGAGGGCTGTTACGAGCGGACAGAGCGCCGTATTATACGACGGCGATAAACTGCTCGGCGGGGGGATAATAAAATAAAGAGCTTTCCGCAGTCAGCCTACGGAAAGCTCTTTTGTATCCGTGGATATTTTATTAACTCCAAAGGCTTTGTAAAGACCGGTTATCTCCGCTATCGTGCAGAACTTGTCGGCCATACAGACGACGGCGGCCTCTTTGCTGTGAGGTATATGACTGATGCCGAGCGGCCACATGTGATTGCGGATGGCGTCGCGCTCAACAGGCGAAAGAGCAAAACATCTGTCGGCATTTTCAAGTGCCTTTTCCGGATGGCGTATAAGGTGCAGGGTGCGGTTGTGCGGGTCGTGCTGGTCGTAAAGGAACATGTCGTGCAGCAAGCCGCCGCGCGCCGCCTCACGGGAGCTCAGCCTGAGCTTGCGGCAGACGCGGTAGGCGACATACGCCACAAAAAGACAGTGCGCGAAACAGTTTACGGAGTCTATATGCTGGGTGACGCCATTCATGGCCTGCACGCTGTCGGAAGCCAGCAAGTCGCCGATGCACCCCAAAAACAGCTGGTAATCAGAAAGCTTCATTATTTCGCTTCCTTTCAGGAATACGCAAAGTATATCACCAACGCGCAGCTTATTCAATCAATAAAATATTACAGTTGTTTTTTAATTTTTTGCAGTGCTCCTTTTTCCAGGCGTGAGACCTGCGCCTGACTTATACCGATCTCGTCGGCCACGTCCATCTGCGTCCGCCCGGAAAAGAACCTCAGCGACAATATGCGCTTTTCACGCTCGGACAACCCTGCTATGGCTTCTTTCAATGTTATCTCGTCGAGCCAGTTGGTGTCGTCGGAATGATCGCTGATCTGATCCATAACGTAGATGGTATCACCGGAGTCGGAATATACGGGCTCGTACAGCGAGATGGGCTCTACGATGGACTCGAGCGCCACGACCACCTGTTCCTTCGGCGCGCCCAGCTCATGAGATATTTCTTCGATGTTGGGTTCCCGGCCGCATTTGGCAATGAACCCCTCTTTTATCTGCATGGCGTGATAAGCGGTATCGCGCATGGAACGTGATACGCGCACGCTGTTGTTGTCGCGCAGAAAACGCCTGATCTCGCCGATTATCATAGGCACGCCATAGGTAGAAAAGCGCACGTCCTGAGACGGGTCAAAGTGGTCTATCGCTTTTATCAGCCCGATACAGCCGACCTGAAACAGATCGTCGGGATTTTCCCCGCGCCCAGTGAACTTTTGCACTACACTGAGAACGAGCCGCAAATTTCCGTTTATCATTTTTTCCCGTGCTTCTGCGTCTCCCTCACGTATCCTTTTCAGCAGCTCTATCTTTTCGTGCTCATTCAGGACAGGCAGCTTAGCCGTATTTATTCCGCATATTTCTACCTTGCCGTAATACATAGTTCCGATCATCCATTCCCGCTCACCGCGTTCGCTCTGCCAATAGATGATGGACGTTTGAGCAGGAGAGTATTCAGCGCGCGGCCTTCCATTTTTTGCTTGAGCACGCGTGCTCATATATGGACTTGCAATGTGGCGCCTCGGTCGGAATAGAATTGGGCGGGGAGGCGTCGATATGCAGTGCGGATTGTCGGAGCTCAGGAAAAAAGAAGTGATAAACCTCACGGATGGATGTTGTATCGGGTGCGTTGACGACCTGATGATAGAGACTGACGAGCAGAGGGTCATTGCCCTGGTGGTATTCGGAAGGCCGCGATTGTTTGGTTTGCTCGGGCGCGACGACGACATAATCATTGAGTGGGAAAAGATAGAAAAAATAGGCTGTGATGCAGTACTGGTGAAAATTAAAGCGTTGGGCGAAAGGCCGGGACGAGGACTGCTCTCATGGATGTTCGGATAGAAAATACTTGCAATCTTTTTTTGCATATGATATACTTATAAAGCTCGTGAAAAAACGGGCAAATCCACACGCTGTGCGACGCGGCGGCCATGTGCCCGAGAGGGCGGCGCGCCCCGGATGAACGCGGCGGAGGATCAACAAAAAGGAGGATATAACAATGGCAGTAGTATCAATGAAGCAGCTGCTCGAGGCCGGTGTCCATTTTGGTCATCAGACCCGCCGCTGGAATCCTAAGATGGCCCCGTACATTTTCACGGAGCGCAACGGTATCTACATCATCGACCTGCAGAAGACCGTCAAGAAGATCGAGGAAGCGTATATGTTCGTGCGCGACCTTTCGATGGACGGCAAATCCGTACTCTTCGTCGGAACGAAGAAGCAGGCCGCCGACTCCATAAAAGAGGAAGCCGAGCGCGCCGGAGCCTATTACGTCAATGCCCGTTGGCTGGGCGGAATGCTCACCAACTTTAAGACCATACGCCGCCGTATCGGCCGTCTGCAGCAGCTCCGCAAGATGGAGGAAGACGGCACGTTCGACCGTCTCACCAAGAAAGAAGTCAGCAAGCTGACCCTCGAAATAGAGAAGCTTGAGAAATACCTTGGCGGCATCGAAGATATGGAGAAGCTCCCCGGAGCTCTGTTTATAGTCGACTCCCGCAAGGAGAAGATCGCTGTTTCCGAAGCCCGCAAACTCGGTATTCCAATAGTCGCTATCGTGGACACCAACTGCGATCCTGACGAGATAGATTACCTCATCCCTGGCAACGACGACGCCATCCGTGCCGTGAAGCTCATTTCCGGCGTTATAGCGGATGCAATCATCGAGGGACGTCAGGGCGAGCAGAACGCCCCTGACGCAGAAGCCAAAGAAAACGAGACCGACGAAGAAGAGGAGGAGAAATAATATGGCGTTTACCGCTATGGATGTAAAGGCCCTCCGTGAAGCCACCGGCTGCGGAATGCTCGACTGCAAGAACGCGCTCACCGCTTCTGACGGTGATATGGATAAGGCCATAGAGATCCTTCGTGAGAAGGGCCTCGCCTCTGCCGCCAAAAAAGCTTCCCGTGTTGCCGCCGAGGGCGTCGTCATGGCTTACGATGACAAGGCAGCCAAAGTCGCCGCCGTTGTCGAAGTGAACAGCGAGACGGACTTCGTCGCCAAGAACCAGGCTTTCGTGGATTTCGCAAAGGCTTGCGCAAAGGCTGCCGCCGAGTTCAACCCGGCTGACGTGGATGCGCTTATGGCCTGCAAAGAGGACGGTAAAGTCCTCAACGACACGCTTACAGATCTTAAGCTCTCCATTCGTGAGAACATAAAGGTGCGTCGTTTCGTGCGTATAGAGGGCGATTGCTCCACATATGTGCACGGCGGCGGCAAGATAGGAGTCATCGTCAAGTTCGACACCGATTGCGCCGGCAAGGATGGCTTTGAGGAGTATGGCAAGGATGTCGCCATGCAGATCGCCGCTATCAATCCTCCGTATCTTTGCGAGAAGTGCGTCCCTGACGACGTGCTTGCCAAAGAGAAAGAGATCATGATGATACAGATGCAGAACGACCCGAAGATGGCCAATAAGCCTGAGGCCGCCCTGGCAAAGATAGTCGACGGTAAGATGGGCAAGTTTTATAAAGAGAACTGCCTGCTCGACCAGGCCTTCGTAAAGGACGACAAGATCAGCGTAGCCGAGTATACCGAGCAGACTGCGAAGGCTCTCGGCGGCAGCATCAAGATTGTGGACTTCGTTCGCATGGAAAAGGGCGAGGGCATCGAGAAGCGCGAAGAGAACTTTGCCGACGAGATAGCAAAGCTCGTAGGCAACAAATAATAGCTCTGTTTGGCAATGGAACAGCCGTGAAGCATATCAGCTTTACGGCTGTTTTTTTGGCTTTAGCGGCACCAATCTCCGGGCCTTTTGCACAGGAGCTGCGGTTCGCCGAAAAACACGCTTTCTTTCACAGCAAAAACGTGTTTTATTTAAAATTTATCTCTTTACTTATTTTTAGGCATAAGGTAAAATAATAAAAGTAAATGTTTGCATCTGCGTAAGGGGGAGTACGAACGGAACTGAAGTATAAACGCGTCCTGTTGAAGCTCAGCGGAGAGGCGCTGGCGGGAGAGGCTAAATCCGGCCTTGATTACGACACGGTGACGAGGATCTGCGCGAGCATTAAAAAATGCGTGGATCTCGGAGCACAGATGGCCATAGTCGTTGGCGGAGGCAACTTCTGGAGAGGCAGAAGCTCCGGAAAGATGGACCGCACCCGTGCTGATCATATGGGCATGCTTGCCACGGTAATAAATGCGCTGGCGCTGGCGGATGCGCTCGAGCAGCTCGGGGTTCCCGTGCGGGTGCAGACCGCGATAGAAATGCGCGCGATAGCGGAGCCTTATATAAGGAGCCGTGCGGTTCGCCATCTGGAAAAAGGGCGCGTCGTGATTTTCGGCTGCGGGACCGGAAACCCGTTCTTCTCGACCGACACCGCAAGTTCGCTGCGCGCAGCAGAGATAGACGCGGATATAATATTCAAAGCTACGATGGTGGACGGCGTATACAACAAAGATCCGAAAAAATATGCCGACGCGGTAAAATACAAGGCTCTGTCGTTTAAAGAGGTGCTGGATAAGGAGCTGGCGGTGATGGATTCGACTTCCGCCGCCATGTGCCGCGACAACAATATACCGATACTTGTTTTCAGTCTCGATGACCCGGACAACATAGTCCGTGCTATAACCGGAGAACCTATAGGTACATTAGTAAAAGCCTGACTTAACAGGAGAAACGGAGGACACGATGAGAGAGGCATTTGTTCCCTACAATGAAAAGATGGAAAAGGCAATATCCATTTTGCAGGAGGATTTCAGCTCGATACGCGCCGGTCGCGCGAATCCCGGAGTGCTCGACCGCCTGAACGTGGATTATTACGGCGCTTCCACGCCGATAACACAGATGGCGGCTATTTCCGTATCCGAAGCCCGCATTCTGGTGATACAGCCGTGGGACCGCAGCACGCTCAAGTCGATAGAAAAGGCTATAAACATGTCCGATATAGGCATTCCTCCGCAAAACGACGGCACATGCATACGCCTTGTGTTCCCGCCGCTGACTGAGGAGCGCCGCAAGGAGCTTTGCAAGCTGGTGGGCAAGCACGCCGAGGAAGCCAAGATATCCATAAGATCCATCCGCCGCGATGCGAACGAGGAGTTCAAAGTCCTCAAAAAGGACGGCAAGATAACGGAGGACGACCTCAAGGATTACGAGAAGGACATGCAGAAGCTGACCGACGATTTTATAAAGCAGATAGACGATCTGTCTGACGAGAAATCGAAAGAGATAATGGATATATAAATTTGCTGGAGGTGCCGATATGGATAAGAGGGAAAACCTGCCGGTCCATATCGGCATCATAATGGATGGGAACGGGCGTTGGGCCAAAAAGCACGGTTTGCCTCGCAATATGGGGCACAAAAAAGGTGCCGAAACGTTTGAAAAGATATCCAAATATTGCCGCGACATAGGGATCAGGTGGCTGACGGTCTATGCCTTCTCCACGGAAAACTGGAAGAGGCCGCCGGAAGAAGTTGCGGGCCTTATGGCGTTGATGCGGCAGTATTTGAAGAACATGGATACGGCTTTCGGCGAAAAAATAGCAGTGCGTTTTATTGGCGACAGGGGCCCTCTTGACGGCGATATCGTAAAGCTTATCGAAAAAGCGGAGGCGGCAAACATTCCCGAGCCGAAGCTGACGGTGCAGGTCGCGCTCAATTATGGCGGCCGTGACGAGATAGTGCACGCGGTAAAGAAGCTGGCAGAGGACGTGAAAAGCGGGGCTTTGGAGCCGGAGGACGTGGATGAGCGCGAGATAGCAAAGCGCCTGTATTCGCCGGACGCTCCGGATCCGGATCTTATAATAAGGCCGTCGGGGGAGGAGCGCATCTCCAACTTTTTGCTGTGGCAGTGCGCTTACTCCGAGCTCGTATTTATGGATGTGCTGTGGCCGGATTTTACGCCGGAGCATCTTGAAAAGGCTTTGGATGAATATGAAAAACGTAGCCGTCGTTTCGGCGGTATATGAGAGAGTGGTATGATATGAAGACAAGGATAATTTCGGCTGCTGCGGGGCTCGTGATACTCGCGGTGGTTTTCTTTTTCTTCGATACCATATTTTACAATATCGCAGTCACCGCGGTTACGATGATAGCGGTATACGAAGTGTTGCTGGCGACGAAATATATTGAGAACAAGGTGTTGGCTGCGCTTTGCCTTATGTTTGCCGGCTTTGTCCCATCGCTCAGATACACGCTGAATAGTTTCGTGGGCCCTGCGGTTTGCCTGTCTTTTGCGGCTGCGCTGTTCATACTGCTTTTGGTGGAGCACAGGACTCTCCGTATCGAACAAGTGGGGTTGTCGTTCTTCGTCTCCCTTGTTATCCCGCTGTCGTTCTCGATGCTGATAGTGTTCAGGGACAACTATGAGACGCAGACGGGGCTATTCTACATCCTTCTCAGTCTGGGTACGGCCTGGTTCAGCGATGCCGGAGCATATTTCGTGGGACGCGCATGCGGGAAACGCAAACTGGCGCCGGAAATAAGCCCGAAAAAAACAGTCGAAGGGGCTGTGGGCGGAGTTATTTCCGATATGATCTTTTGTTCACTTTATACGTGGATCTTTATGTCGGTGGCTGATTTGCCTATGGATATATCATGGCTGAGGCTGCTCATATTCGTGCCGTTAGGCGCCGTGTTCGGAATATTGGGGGATCTGTCCGCATCTATTATAAAGCGTCAGTGCTCTGTCAAAGATTTCGGAAACATAATGCCTGGGCACGGCGGGGTGCTCGACAGGTTCGACAGCTGGCTTTTCGTTGCGCCGCTGCTTTACTCTTTTGTGCAGGTTTTTCCGATAGTAAAATGAGATGACGGCCGCTGTATGGCGGCTATCATTTTTATGAGGATAATATGAAAACAGTTTCTATTCTTGGTTCCACCGGATCGATAGGCAGACAGGCGCTGCAGGTATGTGAGAACCTGGGCTATGCGGTCGTCGGACTCGCGGCCGGCTCGGACATAGACGCGCTGGAAAGGCAGGCCCAAAAATATTCACCACGTTTTATCGCGGTGGCGGAGGCAAAAAAAGCGGATGAACTGAGGCTGCGCCTGCGCGGCAGCGGTATCAGCGTGCTCGGCGGAAACGAGGGCGTGCTTAAAGTTGCGGGAGCCGATTGCGACATCGTGCTCAATGCGATAACGGGCATAGCCGGGCTGAAACCGTCGCTCACGGCCATAGGCGCAGGCAACACGCTGGCGCTAGCAAATAAGGAGACGCTCGTGGCGGGCGGCCGCAAGGTGATGGAGTACGCCGCAGAAAAGGGCGTAAAGATAATACCGGTGGACAGCGAGCATTCTGCGATATTTCAGTGCATACAGGCAAGGGGAGACGTCGGAAGAATAAGTAAGCTCATACTCACCGCGTCCGGCGGGCCTTTTTTCGGACGGAAGCGCGGGGAGCTGGCGGCAGTAAAGCCTGAGGATGCGCTTTGTCATCCCACCTGGAACATGGGCAAAAAAGTCACGATAGATTCGGCGACCATGGTCAACAAGGGGCTGGAAGTCATGGAAGCGGCGCTGCTTTTCGGTGTTTCCGAGAGTATGATAGACGTGGTGGTCCACCGTCAGAGCATTGTACATTCGCTGGTCGAGTTTATTGACGGTTCTGTGCTGGCACAGCTCGGAGTACCGGATATGCGCACTCCGATACAGTACGCGCTGACGTGGCCGGAAAGGAAACCGGGACTGGCAAAACATCTTTCGCTGGCCGAGGCCGGGAGCCTTGACTTTGCCGCTCCGGATGACGACGCTTTCCCGGCCGTAAATGCCGCAAGACGGGCATTCAGAGAGGGCGGAACGGTCCCGGCCGTGTTCAACGCCGCTGACGAAGTGGCTGTTGCGGCTTTTCTGGAGGGCAGGATCGGGTTTTGCGATATAACCGAAACGATAGAAAAAACTTTGCCGGTCGGATGCGGCGGGGACGATTACGATTTTGACGACGTGTTTGAGGCGGACATGGAGGCAAGAGCATTTGCGGGCAAACTAATCGATAGGAGATAGGATATTGCTGGTAAACATTCTTATAGCCGTGCTTGTGTTTGGGCTGATGATATTTTCACACGAACTCGGGCATTTTATAACGGCTAAATGGGCGGGCGTCAAAGTGAACGAGTTTGCGCTCGGCATGGGCCCGCAAATACTTTCCCATCAAAAGGGAGAGACTACGTATTCTCTGCGTCTGTTTCCGATAGGCGGCTTTGTCGCCATGGAGGGAGAGGACGACGACAGCGACGATGAGCGCTCTTTCATGTCGCGCCCCGTGTGGAAGCGCATGATAATAACCGCGGCGGGTGCTTTTATGAACATACTGCTCGGTTTCATCGTCGTGATAATCCTGACGTCCGGGCAGGATCTGCTCGGCACTCCGGTAATATCGAATTTCAGCGACAACGCCGCCTCATCCGCGTATCTGAAAGTGGGCGACGAAATTACCGCCATCAACGGACAGCATATTTCGATAGACAACGACATCATTTACAAGCTGATACTCGACAAAGACGGCGTCGTGGATATGGACATCGTCCGTGACGGAGAAGCTATGCATATTTCTGGCGTCAAGTTCGACATGAGGGAGACGGAGGGCGGCACAAGCTCCATAGTGCTCGATTTTTCGGTCTATGGCGTGCAGCCCACGTTTTTCGGAGTGATAAAGTATGCGTGGCTGTGGACGGGCGCGCTGATAAAGCTCGTGTGGAACTCGCTGCTGAGCATATTGTCCGGGAATTTCGCCTTCAACCAGCTCTCAGGGCCGATAGGCGTGACCACGGTGATCTCAGAGGCGAGCTCTCAGGGCATTCAGTCGTTCCTGTTCGTGCTGGCGCTCATCACGGTCAACCTTGGCGTGTTCAACCTTTTGCCGCTTCCCGCTTTGGACGGTGGCAGGCTGTTCTTTATGTTCATCGAGCTCATACGCGGTAAACCGATAAGCCAGAAGGTGGAGGGTACCATCCACACCGTGGGGCTCGTGCTGCTGATAATCCTGATGATCGCGGTGAGCTACAACGATATAATCAGGCTCGTGACCGGAGGGTAAAATGACTCGTAAAGTAAAGATCGGGAATGTCACGATAGGCGGCGGGAACAGGATAGCGGTGCAGTCCATGCTGAGCGTGCCGTCCACAGACATCGACGGCAGCGTGGCACAGGCGGTCAGGCTGGAAAACGCCGGCTGCGACATCATCAGGGCGGCGGTGCCGGACATGGCGGCCGTGAGCCTGATACCGGCGATAAAGGAACGGGTGAAGGCTCCCGTAGTCGCCGATATACATTTCGATTACAGACTTGCGCTGGCATGCGTTGACGTCGGAGTGGATAAGATCCGCATAAATCCGGGGAATATCGGCGGAGAGGAGCGCGTGCGCGCCGTGGCGGAGGCTTGCGGCAGAGCGGGCGTGCCTATCCGCATCGGGGTGAACGGCGGCAGCCTTGACAGGGACATGCTGGAAAAATACGGCTCTCCGACGGCTGAAGCTCTGGCTGAAAGCGCGGAAAGGGAAATGGCGCTGCTTGAAAAATACGGTTTTGATGACATCGTCGTCTCGATAAAGTCCAGCAGCGTCAAGACAATGGTGGACGCCTGCAGGATAGTTTCCGAAAGGTGCGATCATCCTCTGCACCTTGGGGTGACCGAGGCGGGAACGGAGAGAATGGGGATCATAAAGAACGCCGCGGGCATAGGCGCGCTCCTGATGGATGGGATAGGCGATACGATACGCGTTTCCCTGACGGCTGACCCGGAAAAAGAGGTGGCTGCAGGAAAAGATATACTGCGCGCGCTCGGACTTTCGAGCGACGGGCCGCAGCTCGTTTCTTGCCCGACCTGCGGCAGGACGAGGATAGACCTTGTAAAACTTGCGGGAGATGTGGAAAAAGCGCTTTCCGGATGTAAAAAACCGATAAAAGTCGCCGTGATGGGGTGCGTGGTCAATGGCCCAGGAGAAGCGCGGGAAGCCGATGTCGGCATAGCGGGAGGCGACGGCTGCGGGCTGCTCTTCAAAAGGGGAGAAATAATCAGAAAAGTGCCGGAGGATGGGCTCCTTGCGGCACTGATGGAAGAGATCGAACGGATGTGAGTGTGTTTGGCAGGGACGGTCACTGAACTTTTCGGAGTCTCGGCGGGCGAAGCGCTCGGCGGGGCTAAAGTCGTCTCCGTTTCAGTGAACAGGAGGGACAGAGAGATCACGGCGACCATTTCGCCGGAGAGCTTTGTGCATAAGAGCGATATCTATGAGCTGCAGACAGCGGCTGCGGAAAAGCTGGGCGTTTCCTGCGTCCGGCTTATTACTGTTTATGATAAAGATATGTTTTCGGTGGAATACCTGCCCGAACTGTTGGAGGAGACTCAGCACAGAGGGATCGTGGTGAATGGATTTCTGAGCGGAGCCGAGGCTGAATATCGCGAGTCGAAGCTGACGATAAAGCTGGCACACGGCGGGGCAGATATATTGCAAAGAGCTGGTTTTGAGCGCGTAATGCGCGAAATAATCCGCGAAGAATTCGGGATTAACTGCGCCATAGAACTTGCCGGAGTGACAGAGGTGAGCGAAGTCACCGGTGTTCCGGAGGCTGAATGTCATGCCGTCGCCGCAGTCGGTGAAAGAACCGCGGTGAGGGCGGAAAAGAGGGACACGCCGGCGAGACACGCGGCCGAGCGAAATTTCGATGCGTCAGGCTTGCCGATTGACCCGACGGAAATGACGGTCGTCATGGGCAGGCTGATAAAGCAGCGGCCCACACCCCTTTCCGAAGTCGATCAGCTTTCGGGAAAAGTGACGGTCTGGGGCGATATTTTTAAGGTGGACAGCCACGAGACTCGCGACGGTCAGAACATCATCGTCTCAATACTGTTTACGGACAACACGAGCTCGAACGCGCTTAAGATATATATGAAAAAGGACGAGGCCAAGCCGCTCCTGGCACTGGAACCGGGTCAGACCATAGTGGTGCGCGGCGACGCGTCTTATGATAAGTACGAGCACGACATAGCGATACGTCCGCTGGATCTGTGCACGATAAAGCGCTTGCACAGGATGGACGATGCGCCGGAAAAGCGCGTGGAGCTGCATCTGCACAGCAGCATGTCCGCCATGGACGGAGTGACCCCGGCGGCGGAATTCGTAAAGCGCGCGCACGCCTGGGGACACAAAGCCGTGGCCATAACGGATCACGGAGTCGTTCAGGCGTTCCCGGAATATATGAATGCGGTGGAAAAGCTCGGCGACCCTGATTTCAAGCCGATATACGGTGTGGAAGCCTACTTTGTAGACAATACCGTAAAGGCGGTGGTGGGCCCCGCAAAAACGCCGTTCAATGGCACTATAATAGCGTTCGACCTGGAAACGACGGGCCTTTCGGCGGCTGCGGACAGGATAATAGAGATAGGCGCGGTAAAGATAGAAAACGGCCAGATCACCAAAGAATTCTCGACGTTTGTCGATCCGGAGCGCAGCATCCCCGACCGTATAACCGAGATAACAGGGATAGACAACAGCATGGTCGCGGGTGCACCAAAAGAGGCCGAGGCCATAGCGGCATTCGAAAATTTTTGCGGCGGAGAACTGCTTGTCGCGCACAACGCCGGCTTTGATACCGGCTTTTTGCAGAACGCGCTCGGCAGGCAGGGCAAGGCGTTCCGCTATTCTTACGCCGACACGGTGTCGCTCGCGCGGTCGCTGTATCCAGAGCTCGGGAATCACAGGCTGGACACGGTGGCGTCCTATCTCAAGCTTGCGGATTTCAACCACCATCGCGCCTGTGATGATGCGAGAGAACTTGCGCTGATACTCATAGAGATGCTGAAAAAGCTGAAAGCCGACTGCGGCATAGACAATTTCAGCAAAATAAACGCGATGCTCGGCGGCGGCGACCCCAAAAAGCTGCCTACATATCACCAGATAATACTGGTGAAAGATCAGGCGGGGCTGAAGAACTTGTATAAACTCATATCTAAGTCCCACACGGAATACTTTAAGCGCAACCCGCGCATACCCAAGACGGTGCTCGCGAGGCACAGAGAGGGGCTCATCGTGGGCTCGGCCTGCGAGGCGGGGGAGTTGTTCCGCGCGGTGAAAGACGGGAAGCCGGACGCGGAGCTAAAGCGCATAGCCAGGTTTTACGACTTTCTGGAGATACAGCCCATAGCGAACAACGCTTTTATGATCAGGAACGGCAGCGCGCCGGATGAGGAGTATCTGCGCGGGCTGAACAGAAAGATCGTGAGCCTCGGAGAGGAACTGGGAATACCGGTGGTGGCCACGGGAGACGTACATTTCCTTGACCCGGAGGACGCGGATTACAGAAAGATAATCCTTAACGCGCAGGGCTTTTCCGACGCGGATGAGCAGGCTCCGCTGTATTTCAAAACAACGAACGAGATGCTCGAGGAGTTTTCGTACCTCGGAGAAGAAAAGGCCCGCGAAGTCGTGATAACCAACCCTAACAGGATCGCGGACGAGGTGGAGCTCGTGCGCCCGATACCAAAGGGCACATTTACGCCTTCGATAGAGGGCGCGGAAGAGGATCTGCAAAACATGTGCTGGGAGCACGCGCACAGAATATACGGCGAAGAACTGCCGGACATCGTGCGTGACAGGCTGCAGCGGGAATTGGACTCCGTTATAAAACACGGATACGCAGTCCTTTATGTGATAGCGCAGAAACTCGTCGCCAAAAGCGAGAGCGACGGCTATCTCGTTGGCTCGCGTGGTTCTGTCGGTTCGTCGTTTGTCGCCACCATGAGCGGCATTTCGGAGGTCAACCCTCTGCCGCCGCATTATGTCTGCCCAAAGTGCAAATACAGCGAGTTCATAACGGACGGCTCCGTCGGTTCTGGTTTCGACCTTCCGCCGAAAGATTGCCCGGTATGCGGAACGCCACTGAAACGTGACGGACACGATATACCGTTCGAGACGTTCCTGGGCTTCCACGGCGACAAGGCGCCGGATATAGACCTCAACTTCTCAGGCGACTATCAGAGCCGCGCCCACAGATATACGGAGCAGCTTTTCGGCAAGTCGCACGTCTTCAAAGCCGGGACAATAAGCACGGTGGCGGAAAAGACGGCTTACGGCTACGTGAAAAAATACTGCGAACAGCACGGCGTCACGATGCACCGGGCCGAGGAGGAACGTCTTGCCGCCGGCTGTACGGGCGTAAAGCGGACGACGGGACAGCACCCGGGCGGCATGGTTGTCGTGCCGTCGGAATACGATATTGAAGATTTTTGTCCCATACAGCACCCGGCGGACGACGAGGAGGGCGGTATCCTCACTACGCATTTCGACTTCCATTCGCTGCACGACACGATCCTGAAACTGGACGAGCTGGGGCACGATGTGCCGACGCTTTATAAACACCTTGAGGATATGACCGGCATAAAAATAGGCGACGTATCCATGAGCGACGAGAAAGTGTACAGCCTTTTCAAGTCGCCAGAGGCGCTGGGCGTCACCAAGGAGGATATCGGCTGCGGCACCGGCACTTTGGCCATACCGGAGATGGGCACGGATTTTGTGCAGCAGATGCTGCTCGACTCAGGGCCGCAAAATTTCGCCGAGCTGCTGCAGGTCTCGGGTCTTTCTCACGGCACGGACGTCTGGCTCGGCAATGCACAGGAGCTCATAAAAAATGGCACCTGCAACATAGGCCAGGTCGTCGGGACAAGGGACGGCATAATGCTGTCGCTCATCAGGTGGGGCCTTGACAACAGTGTGGCTTTCAAAATAATGGAGTTCGTGCGCAAAAACAAAAAGGGCCTGCCCATACCGGATGATATGGTAAAGGCCATGAGGGATAAAAATGTGCCGGAGTGGTATATCGACTCGCTCCGGAAGATCAAGTACATGTTCCCGAAGGCGCATGCCGCCGCATATGTAATAGGCGCGATAAGGCTCGCATATTTCAAGGTGCATTATCCGGTACAGTTCTATGCGGCAATATTCACCGTGCGCGGAGGGGATTTCGACGCTGAGAGCGCGATAAAGGGCAGAGATACCGTCCAGCGCCGGATGCGCGAGATACAAAAGCTCGAAAATCCGACGGCAAAGGAGGAGGGGCAGCTGACCGCTTTGCAGATTGAGAATGAGATGCTCGCGAGGGGCTTCCGTTTCCTTCCTGTCGACCTTTACAAATCGACGGCAACGTATTTTGTGCCGGAGGGAGACGATGCCCTTCGCTTGCCGTTCAACGCGCTGAAAGGCCTGGGGGAATCCGCGGCGAAAAGCCTTGAACAGGCGGCGTGGGACGGGCCTTATCTCTCCGTGGACGACATAATGGGCAGAGCGTCGGTGGGAACGTCTGTGATAGACATGCTGCGTGAGGCAGGCGCGCTTTCGGGGCTGCCGGAGAGCAGGCAAATGAACCTTTTTGAGATGGGAGGCAACGACTGACGATATATTTAGATGGCAGCAGATACCCGTTCGATGTTGAAGCCGGTCTCAGCCGGTCGATCTGTGCAGCACGGGAACGCGCCAAAGAGACTCCCGTGGATATATTGGAACATGAGCTTTGCGCCGGTATCGCGGCTTATTATGGCGTCCCGGAGGAGCGCATCTCGCTTGCTGCGGGCAGAAAAGAGCTTTTGGCTGCGATGTTGGGTGGAGATGGGCGTTTTATAACGAGCGAGACGGACGATATTTCCAGTTACGTCGCTCCGGAGCGCGTCGTCTGTGTGCCCAATCTTTCGGATATGCGCATAGATGTGGACGCGCTGCTCGACACGGCTGCGGGAGACGACACCGTAATGCTTACGAACCCATGCCTGCCGACTTCGCTGCTTACCGCAGAGGACGACATCGCGCGTATTGCAGCCGGCGTGAACGTCGTCGTGGACGAGACTTACGCCCTGTCGCGGGGACAGTCGGCCATGAGGTTCGCGGCGGAAAGCAGCAGGGTGAGCGTTATGATCGAATTGCCGTTTTGCGGAAACATCTGTTTTGCGGTGGGAAAGAGGACGGTGCGCGCAGGAGATATTTCCCCGGAAAAACTCGCGGCGGCAGGCGTGGTCTTCTCTCATCCCGCGGCTGTAAGGGGAGCAGAAAAAAAGCTCTCGGACAGCGCCGAGAGCCTCTATATAAGGATCAAAAAGCTCGCGATAAAATACGAAAGCGTGGAAAGGCTTTATCGTTCGCGTGCCAGTTTCGTATTCTTTGCGGTAAAAAACGCCGGTGAGAGAGCGGAAGAGCTCGAGGAACTGGGATTTAAAGTGCGGAGCGACGACGGTCATCTTTGCACGTTTGCCGGAACGAGTGAGGAGAACAACGCATTTATACCGGCACTTCAAAAGGTGCTCGAACGGATACTGTAAAGCAATAAACTTTTACATTCCGTGTATATGGCTCATTCTTTCGGGATCTCAAAGCCGAACCTGTCCAGGAACCAGGCGCCGCCCACGGAAAAGCTGCGGCCGTTCAAATATTCGAGGGCTCCGGCGGGGCTTTGAAAATGGAACGTCAGCTTATAGGAACAAAGGGCCTGCCAGTTTATGCCGCTGCCGTCTTCTCTGCCGTATTTCGTATCGCCGAGCAGAGGATGGCCCGCTCCGGCAAACTGCGCCCGTATCTGATGTGTCCTGCCGGTAAGAAGGTTTGCCTCCACGAGGCTGATGTTTTTGTGCAGCGACAGCGTCCTGTAGGCCGTCACAGCGGTGCGTGCTCCGGGGACAGGATGGTCGAAGAGCTCGACGGTGTTGGTCTTTTCATCCTTGAGTATGTAGCCTTTCAGCGTGCCGACCGGGGGAGTCAGCTCGCCGCGCACAAGGCAAAGGTACTTTTTTTCGAGCTCTCTGTTTTTAATTTTTTCGTTCAGGATGCGAAGCGACTCGGCATTTTTGGCCGCGATGACGATGCCGCAGGTATTGCGGTCTATACGGTTGCAGAGCGCAGGAGCAAAGGAATTTTCCGTCTTTGGGTCATAATCTCCGTTTTCATATTGGCGGCGTATGAAGCGGTTTATCAGCGTGTCTGCCGTTCCGCTGTCGTCCTCGTGCACAAGGAGGCCCGCCGGTTTGTTAAGAAGCGCGATGTTGTCGTCCTCGTAAACGATGTCCACGCTGCCGGGGGCAGACATGAAAGCCGGCGCCGACTCGTCTTTTGTGAAAAATTCATCGTTTATGTAGCAGTCGAGCACATCGCCCTCGCTGAGCACGGATTTTATGTCGGCCCGGCGACCATTGAGCTTGACGCGCTTGATCCTGATGTATTTGTACAGCAGCGACTGCGGCAGTGCGGGAATGGCCTTGGTGAGGAATTTGTCGAGCCGCTGGCCGGAGTCGTTTTTGTTTATGGTGAAAGAACGCATGATGATCACTGCCTTAGCAAGTTTCATTTTTGGCGGTATGGCGCCAAACAGGAGATAGAGGAGGCATAATATGGCAAACGAACATGAAGGCCACAGAAAGCGTTTGAAAGAGCGGTTTCGCAGCGAGGGGCTCGACTCGTTTGAATCTCACAACGTGCTGGAACTGCTTCTGTTTTATGCCAATCCGCGCAGCGACACGAACGTCACGGCGCACAAGCTGATGGAACGTTTCGGGAGCCTTGACGAGGTATTTGACGCCGCGTTTGAGGAGCTTTGCGAGGTGGACGGCGTTGGTGAAAACGCCGCGACGCTCTTGATGATGGTGCCTCAGCTCGCCAGACGATACGTCACGGAGAAAGCCGCTTTGAAAAATTCAGCCGACGGCTCCACCGATGTCGGCGCGTATGTGCTGCCCAGATTTTTGGGCCTGACGGAAGAGAAGCTGATGCTCGTATCTCTAAACAATATGGGCAGGATCATCGCGTGCAACGTGGTGGCCGAGGGGTCGATAGACAGCGTGTCGGTCTCGGTGCGGAAGATCGTGGAGACGGCACTCAGAACGAAGGCCAACAAAGTGATCATTGCGCACAACCATCCGCACGGTTTTGCGGTGCCGTCGGAAGAGGACATCAGCATGACGATCAGCATAAAAAAGGCGCTGGCGACCGTGGGGATAGAACTCGTGGACCATCTGATAGTCGCGCATGATGATTATGTTTCGATGCTTGACAGCGGCATACTGGGCTGATTTCAGCACCACTCGGTCCCGTCCTTCGTGACACGAGCTCTGACGAGCTTTTGCGGGGACGGCGGGACGGCGCTGATGCCGATGGCGCCGGAAAACAGGCGGGAGGCTTCGTCTTCGACGCAGTTTTTAGACGTGAACAGTTCTGCCAGGGCCTCTCCGCGCGTCACTTTGTCGCCGATCTTTTTGTGCATCACAAGTCCGGCGGAGTGATCCACGGGGTCGGTCTTTAAAGATCTGCCGGCGCCGAGCAGCGAGGCCGTCAAGCCTACCGCCTCAGCGTCGATACTGGATATGTAGCCGTCCTCCGATGCGTGTACAACAAAGTGGAAGTCAGCATGTTTAAACATGGACACATCGTCGAGCGCCGCGGCGTCGCCACCCTGTGCCGATACCATGGCTTTGAACTTTTCCAGGGCGGCCCCGTTTTCAAGCATTTTTTGCGCAAGGGAGCGGCATTTCGCCGCATCGCCCTTTCCGGCGAGATAGAGCATCTCAGACGACAGCCTCAGGCAGAGCTCTGTCAGGTCTGCGGGGCCGCGTAGCCGCAGCGTATCGACCGCCTCGATCACTTCCAGTGAATTTCCGACCGCGAACCCGAGCGGCTGCGCCATATCGGTTATCAGCGCGACGGTTCTGCGCCCGTTGGCTTCGCCGATGCTCACCATCGCCTCCGCGAGCTTTGCAGCAGACTCGGGAGTCTTCATAAAGGCGCCGCTGCCGGATTTAACATCGAGCACGATGGCGTCCGCCCCGGCGGCCAGCTTTTTGCTCATGATGGATGAGGCTATGAGCGGGATGCTGTCGACGGTGCCGGTGACGTCGCGCAGCGCATAAAAGATCTTGTCGGCGCGCGCCATGTCGCCGCTTTGCCCGATAACGGAAAGGCCGATGGAACGCACGATATCGAAAAATCGCTCCTCCGGTATATTCACGCTCATTCCGGGGATGGATTCGAGCTTGTCGAGCGTGCCGCCGGTGTGCCCCAGGCCTCGGCCGCTCATCTTCGCGACGGGAACGCCGCACGCGGCGACAATGGGAGCGACCACGAGCGTTGTCTTGTCTCCTACACCGCCGGTGCTGTGTTTATCGACCTTTATACCGGGGATGGAGGACAGATCCATCATATCGCCGGAACGTGCCATACAGTCTGTAAGCACGGCTGTTTCATGCGCGTCCATGCCGGAGAACCAGATGGCCATGAGCATGGCGGTTATCTGGTAATCGGCGATCTCGCCGGAGACGGAACCGTTCACGAAGAAAGCGATCTCTTCATCGCTGAGACGAAGACCGTTTCTCTTTTTGATTATAAGATCGACGATGCGCACCGGAACGCCCCCTTAAAGATGTGTGTTATAATAATAGCACAAGGATGGGGAAGCGGCAACAGGTTACGCGGCGGCAAAAATCATATTTGGGAACAATATTATTTGTATTATATAATTTGGCCCGATAAGAAAAATATCTGCTTGACAAACCAATATTATAAATATATAATAATCTGCGTGGCATTGCGGGGGATTGGTATGATTATTGAGCTTAAGGATCTCTTTGAGGCGCCGGGATGCTCCATTCCTTTCAGCGGGGAAGTTGATCTCTCCGATGTAGAGATTTGGGGCGCCAGACCGTTCAGGACTCCGGTGAATGTCTCCGGCGTGCTCCAGAACCGTTCCGGGGTCGTATCGTTGGAGTATTCTGCAAAATACACATTGGAATACGAATGCGACAGATGCCGGAAGGCTACTCGGAAGGATGAGGAAAAGTCGTTTACTCACTGGCTTGCCAGACAGCTTGCCGGGGAGAATGAAGACGATGAGTATGTCATCGTGAAGGGTACGGAGTTGCCGATGGACGAGCTCGTGATGACCGACATAACGCTTGAGCTGCCGTTCAGGCTGCTCTGCCGCGAAGACTGCAAGGGGCTTTGCCCTGTTTGCGGAGCCGATCTCAACGAGAGGACCTGCGATTGCTCTAAAAAACAAGTCGACCCTCGCCTTGAATCGTTAAAAAAGCTGCTTGAAAGCTGATTTCGACTGCTGAAATGTGTAAGGAGGTGCTCACATGGCGGTACCGAAAAGAAAGGTCTCGAAGGCAAGAAAGAATAAAAGACGTTCCAACGTCTGGAAATTGGATGCTCCGGTGTTTTCGCGCTGCCCTCAGTGCGGAGAGCTGAAACTGCCGCATGTAGTCTGCAAGAACTGCGGATACTACAAGGGCAAAGAGATCATCCATGTGGAAGAAGCCTGAGTGAACAAACGGGAGAGGGTCTTATCCCTCTCTTTTTTGTTACAAATAATGACTGGATTTGTCAATATAGCTCTGCTATAATAAAATCCCATTAGAGAGGAGGCCGACGCTGTGTCTGTGAAAATATCATCGGTAGACGCCGGTTCTCCGGCGGAAAAAGCTGGGATAATGCCGGGAGAGACGTTGGTGTCTCTGGACGGCCACAAGATAAGGGACGTGCTCGATTACCGTTTTTATATGATGGAGAAAAAGCTGTCGGCGGTGATAGAGGACGGCGGGGGAAACGCCAGGGAAGTGCACGTGCGCAAGGGCGAGTACGACGAACTGGGGCTCGAATTCGACACATACCTCATGGATGAGGAACATTCTTGCCGTAACAAATGCATCTTTTGTTTTATAGACCAGATGCCGCCCGGGATGCGCGAAACGCTGTATTTTAAGGACGACGACAACCGGCTCGGCTTCCTGTTCGGGAACTATGTGACGCTCACCAATATAACAGAGGAGGAGATCGACCGCATTATAAAGATGCGGCTCTCTCCCGTGAATGTTTCCGTGCATACGACGAATCCCGAGCTGAGAGTGAAAATGATGGCGAACCCGAACGCGGCGTCTTCGCTGAAATATCTGAAAAAGCTCGCTGACGGCCGCATAGCGCTGCATACGCAGCTTGTTCTGTGTCCGGGGATAAACGACGGAGCTGAACTTGAACGCAGCCTGAACGACCTGGGGGAGCTCTGGCCGGCGGTGGAGAGCATCGCGGCGGTTCCTGTGGGGCTCACAAAATACCGCGACGGACTTTACCCACTCGAGCCTTATACGAAAGAGCAGGCCGCAGAGGTCATAGATATAGTCGAGCGATTCGCGCAGAGACAGCTTTCGGAGCATGGCGAAAGGATCGCGTACCCGGCGGACGAGTTCTTTATAAAGGCTGAAAGGCCATTTCCAGATGCGGAATATTACGGAGAGTTCACACAGCTTGAAAACGGTGTCGGCCTTGCCGCTATGCTGAAGGACGAGTTTTGCACGGCGCTGCGGGATACAGAAAAAAAGCCGGCGCATCGCAGGGTCACGATAGCGACCGGATGCGCCGCATATGGGCTCATGCGCGAGATTGCGGGGCTTGCGGAGGAACATTTCAGCGGGTTGACGGTGGCTGTAGTGCCGATAAGAAACGAATTTTTTGGAGAGAATGTTACCGTTACGGGGTTGATCACGGGCACCGACTTGGAAAAACAGCTTGCCGGGAGCGAACTCGGAGACGTTGTGCTCATTTGTCAGGCCATGCTCAGACACGAGCACGACAGGTTCCTTGACGATATTACCCCGCAGGAACTTGAGCACGAAATAAATGCGCCGGTCGTTGTTGTCGAAAACGATGGAGAGGCTTTGCTGCAAGCCATTTGCGGCGCGGAATAGGAGGATATATGTCTAAACCAATAATAGCTATAGTGGGCCGTCCAAACGTCGGCAAATCCACGCTTTTCAATAAATTGACGGGGCGCCGTCTCGCGATAGTCGAGGACACGCCCGGAGTCACGCGGGACCGCATATACAGCGAATGCGAGTGGCTCAACAAAACGGTCATGCTGGTGGATACCGGCGGCATAGAGCCCAAGACCAACGACGACATGCTCGAAATGATGCGCCGCCAGGCAAATGTGGCGATAGAGAGCGCAGACTGCATCATTTTTGTGACGGATATGACAACGGGCGTCACGGCTAACGACATGGACATCGCAATGATGCTGCAAAAAAGCGGAAAACCGGTCGTGCTCTGCGTGAACAAGTGCGACAGCATAGGCGCGCCGCCGCCCGAGTTTTATGAATTTTATAATTTGGGGTTGGGAGATCCGTACCCGGTCTCTTCCGTGCATGGACACGGAACGGGCGATCTGCTTGACGCCTGCTTTGCGAAGATCGATTTCAACAGGCCGGACGAGTACGATGAGGACGTGATAAAGATCGCCATCCTCGGCAAGCCGAATGTGGGGAAGAGCAGCCTTGTCAACCGCATAGCCGGAGAGGAGCGCGTCATCGTTTCCGACAAAGCCGGCACCACGCGCGACGCGACGGACACAGAGGTAAACGGCGAATACGGCCATTACATCCTCATAGATACCGCCGGCATCCGCCGCAAGACCAAAGTGGACGACAACGTGGAAAAATACAGCGTGTTGCGCGCGTATATGGCTGCCGACAGAGCCGATGTCTGCGTGATCGTGATAGACGCGACCGTGGGCTTTACCGATCAGGACTCGAAGATCGCCGGATACGCCCACGAACAGGGCAAAGCCTGCGTTATCGCCATAAATAAATGGGACGCGGTGGCAAAAGACGGCGACACGATGAAGGAATTCACCGATAAACTCAAGAACGATTTCAGCTTCATGTCTTACGCGCCTTTCGTGTTCATCTCCGCTCTTACCGGACAGAGGATAAACAAGCTGTTCGAGCTTATAAAGGACACGTACGAGCAAAACACCAGACGTATATCCACGGGCATGCTCAACGATATGCTCGCGTACGCCACGGCAAAAGTTCAGCCGCCTACGGACAAGGGAAAGCGCCTGAAGATATACTACATCACGCAGGCATCGACTAAACCGCCGATGTTCGTGGTTTTTGTAAACAGGGCGGATCTTTTCCATTTTTCATATCAGCGGTATATTGAAAATCAGATCAGGGAGACGTTTGGTCTGACCGGCACGCCGATAAAGATGGTCGTGCGTGAACGCGGCAAAGACAACGGAACCAAATAACTGACAACCGGAGGGCATAATGAGCGATCTTATGAGGACTATTCTGGCGGGGCTGGGGGTCGCAGTAGTGGCGTATGCAATGGGCAGCCTCAACTTTGCTATTATGATCTCAAGATTAACAAAAGCGTCCGACATAAGGAATTATGGCAGCGGCAACGCGGGCATGACAAATATGTTGCGTACTTTTGGAAAAAAAGCCGCGGCGGGAACTTTCATTGGGGATTTTGTTAAAGGTGCGGCGGCCGTTGCCGTAGGAAGACTGATATTCTCCTGGCTCGGTATCGATGTCATAGACGCCGGTTATATAGCGGGGATATTCGTTGTGCTGGGGCATATTTTTCCGTTGTTTTTCGGTTTCCGCGGGGGAAAGGGAATATCTACGGCTCTCGGCGTCATGCTCATGCTTAACTGGATGGTTTTCGTGGTCATAGCGATAGGCCTTATACCTACGGTGTTCATAGTCAGGATCGTTTCGGCCGTGTCGCTGATCGGGGCGTCGATGTTCCCGGTGCTTATTTTTCTCGTGACGTATCTCCAGGGTGGGGATATGATGCGGGAAGTGATACCGTCAACATTGTGCGCGCTCGTGATAACCTGTCTTGCGTATTATGCGCACAGGGACAACATAAAGCGTTTGCGCGCGGGAACAGAGAGAGTGGTCACCGCCGCAAAGAAGGATGAGGGCTCCGCCGATGACGGAAAAGAAAACTGACAAATATAAAAAAATCACGGCTGCGGCTTCCGTCGCGGTCGTGACATTCGTTTTCTTCTTTTGGCTCGGGTTCGGGATGATAAATACAGCCGGGGACGCGCTAGGCAGCGTATGGCCGATGTTGTTCATATACGCGGCGTTCCCAGTGCTGGCCTGCATCGTCAGCGTCCGCAGGATAAAAGAGCTGTTTCGTATATCGGAGGAAGATAAGATAAAGGCCGAGGAAAACTCCGCCGCCGAAGACGCCGGGACACAGGGGAAATAAAAACAAAAACGGCGGGGAATAAACCCCGCCATTTTGGAATCTACATTTACTTTTCAGACAGCGCGAACCACTTTGCCCGAACGCAGGCAACGGGAGCATACATGAATGCGGCAGGGCTTTCCGTCAACTATAGCCTTGACACGGCTGACATTGGGCTTCCAGGCACGATTAGAACGCCTGTGTGAATGGGAGACCTTTATGCCGAACGTAACACCTTTTCCGCATATATCGCATTTTGCCATTTGGAGCACCTCCTTTGTGCCTTTCAGAAAGTCAACGTGCATATTGTAACAGATAATTAGTATAATTGCAAGTATTTTTTTGAAGATTTCAAAGTCTGTGAATTAATCATAAATTCCACTGAAACCGCACTCGCCGCGCTTGTATTGAATGGCGTTTTCATATATAATATAATAGTTTATTATATTTATTTTTTGAAAAGGATAGTATTTTATGTCTTCACTTTTTTCAATGAGCTTGAGCAATATGCTGCTGGTCCTTATGGTGAGGCTGATCGTTCTTCTTACCGCGCTGCCTATACATGAGTGCGCACACGGTTATGTGGCGATGAAGATGGGCGATTACACGGCGGAGCGCGAGGGCCGCCTGACGCTGAACCCGCTGAAGCATCTCGACCCGATAGGCTCGCTTATGATACTTGTTGCCGGTTTCGGCTGGGCCAAGCCTGTGCCGATAAACCCGCTGAACTTCAGAAACCCCAAAAAGGGAATGATGCTTTCGTCAATGGCCGGCCCTCTTGCTAACCTTGGGCTCGCTTTTCTTCTGCTCGTGGCGTACAAGCTGGTCATGATCCCTGTAATTATTAACGGCGGCGCACTGCTCACGAATATAGAGACGATCCTGGCCACCATGGTGAGCATAAACATCGCGCTGGCGGTGTTCAACCTGCTGCCGATACCACCGCTGGATGGAAGCCGTATAGTCACTTACTTCCTGCCGCAGAGCACCTATTTTAAGATCATGCGTTATGAACAGTACATTTTCATCGGTCTGATGATACTGATAGTCGTTGGCGCCTTCGATGTCCCGCTCGATTTTCTGCGCAGCGGGGTGATGGCAGGGCTCGATTTCATAACAAGGCCCGTGGATTGGCTCGTTACGGCGGTCACGGGGTATTCTTACTGAGAGGCGCGTCATGGCGGAGAAGTTTCAGTACAGGCTCGAGGCGTTTGAGGGCCCGCTTGACTTACTGCTTTTTCTGATAACGAAGCACAAGCTCGATATTTTTGCAATAAATATTTCAGAGCTGCTGCAGCAGTATATGGCAACGCTCGACGCGGCAGGCAGCTTTGATGAGATGGAAGATGCCAGTGAGTTTCTGGAAATGGCGGCGAGGCTGGTATATATAAAGACCGCCATGCTCCTGCCCCGGCATGAGGATGAGGGAGAGCGGCTGCGGGCAGAACTGCAGGGAGAGCTCATAGAATATCAGGCATGTAAGAGGATAGCAGGTCTGCTGCGGCTCATCGACTGCGGCAACAAGGTATTTTGCCGTCAGCCGGAAAAGATCGACGCCGACTTGACCTATACGATAATCCATCCTACTGATGACATCGCGAGGGCTTATCTCTCCGCTCTCGGGAGGAAACAGCGAAAGCTGCCTCCGCCGGTATCCGCTTTCCGTGAGATCGTGCAGACGAGAGTGGTACCTGTGGCGTCGAAAGCCATTGTGCTGCTGAAAAAGCTTTACCGGCACGGCACTGTCAGGATCACGGAGCTTTTTGAGGACGGCGGGCGTTCGGACAGGGTGGCGATGTTCCTTGCGTTGCTCGAGCTCGCGAAAAAAGGCCGGATAATCATTAGCGACGACTGTGATATGGTGAGCCTGAACCGGAGAAGAAGGGAGGATGACTCAGTTGCAGCTGGAACAGTATGAACGCAGCGCGGAAGCCATCCTTTTTGCCGGAGGCGAGCCGCTTCCGTTGCACAGGATAGCGCAGGCGCTGGAACTCGACGACGAGGCGGCTGAAAGCGTGCTGGAAAGCCTGAGCGACAGACTGGATAATTCCGGCTCCGCCATAGAGCTTTTGCGGCTCGGGGATTGCTGGCAGCTCGCCACGCGTGAGGAATATGCCAGTGTGGTGCGTTCCGCCCTTGAGCTGAAAAGAAACTCGCCGCTCTCTCAGGCGGCCTTGGAGGTACTGGCGGTGGTCGCGTACAACCAGCCGGTGACGCGGGCGTTTGCGGAACAAGTCAGAGGGGTGGATTGTTCGGGCGTCATTTCCACGCTTTGTGAACGCGGGCTGATAGAGGAAGCGGGCAGGCTTGAGCTTCCTGGGAGGCCCATATCATACAGAACAACGGCTGATTTTCTTCGCTGCTTCGGACTTGAGAGCATAGACGAGCTCCCGCCGGTGAGCGAGGAAAAGGACGAGCTTGATGACGAGGGTAAGTTTTCGGGCGAAAGCGCAGACCAACAGACACTTTTCAGGGATGGACCCGTAGAATGAAAAAAGGAGGCGGCGCATGGGCTGGATAATTGCCGGAGCGGTTATAACGGCGCTAGCGCTGCTTCTTATGATACCGCTTTCCGGCGTCGTGATCTGGGACGAGGGGCTGAGGCTGGATCTGAAATGGCTTTTTATCAGGAAGACGCTGTACCCCGAGACCAAGGAAAAGAAAGAAAAAGAGGAGCCGGAAAAGAAAAGCGAAAAAAAGGCGGAACCCAAGAACAAAAAGAAAAAGAACAAGGCGTCGGCTCAGGAAGTGATCGACAACGTGCTCGACTATATTAAACGCTGTAAGGGCGGTGCGCTGATGATCCTGAGGAACATACGCGTTTCTCTCCTGAAGATGGATTGGACGATAGCTGCGGACGATTGTGCAGAGTGTGCGATACGATACGGCAAGATGAACGCCTATATTTATGGAGCGCTCGCGTCCATGGAGAACATCATACGCATAAAGCGCGCAGACATAAGGCTCGTGCCGGATTTTACGGCAGCAGAGGAAAAATTTTCAATACAGGCAGTCATATCGCTTACGCCGCTGATAGTGATAATCGGAGCTGTCAGAATGGCGTGGGGATTTCTTATGAAGATGATAGCGGATTCAAAAAAAGTGAAACAACAAAGGAGCGAGAAAAATGAGCGAAAAAAATCTCGAGGGACTGATGGGCGCGTCAATGGAAAACCTCAAGGGGCTGATTGACGTAAACTCTATAGTTGGAAATCCGATCACGACGCCGGACGGCACCACCGTCGTTCCTGTCTCAAAGGTGAGTTTCGGCTTTGCCTCGGGCGGGAGCGATTGGCCGTCGTCTTCGCAGAAGGATCTCTTTGGCGGCGGCGGCGGCGGTGGGGTGACGATCCAGCCGCTTGCTTTTCTCGTTATCAAAAAAGACGGGGTGCGCATGATACAGGTCGCTGACCAGAACAGTGTATCGGAGCGGATTGTAAATATGGTTCCCGACGTCGTGGACACAGTCAAATCTTTCATAAAGAAGCCTGGGCAGCCTGAGCCGGAACCCATAAATCCGATAGTGGACGACGGACCCGCGGAATAAGCCCATAAATCGCCGGCATAAACTCTACGGGTGATCCGTGTGAGAATGTTTTTAGCCGTCGTTATGTCGGCGGTGATCTTGGCGGCGGAGTCATATGTATGTTTTGCCGTGGATGCGGCCGCGGCGGCCCTGATAGATTACGACAGCGGCAGAACGCTTTTCGGGCAAAATATGCATGAGCGACTGCCTATGGCAAGCACGACAAAGATAATGACGGCGCTGCTGACGCTCGAACAAAGCGGGCTGGACGTGCCGTTCCGAGTGGATAGCGGCGCGATAATGGTCGAGGGTTCTTCCATGGGCCTTGAAAAGGGCGACATCGTAACGCTGAGAACGCTTGCGGCCGGGATGCTGCTGGCCTCGGGAAACGATGCGGCCAATGCCGCCGCCGTGAGGATATCGGGCTCATTGGGTGTGTTCGTAAGGAAAATGAACCTTCGGGCGCGGGAGATGGGTCTGGCAGACACTTCGTTCGAGACTCCTTCAGGACTTGATGGAGATCGACATTATTCAAGTGCATACGACCTGGCTACCATGGCGCGCGCAGCGTTGGCCGATCCTGATTTTGCGGCTATATGTAGAGCCAAAAGCCTGAGGCTCGAGTACGGAGATCCCCCGTATACACGATGGCTCACGAACCATAACCGCCTGCTGTCGCTTTATGAAGGCGCGATAGGTGTAAAGACGGGTTTTACGAAAAAGGCGGGGCGGTGCCTTGTTTCAGCAGCCTCGCGCGGCGGCGTCACGCTCATATTCGTGACATTGGACTGCGGAGACGACTGGAACGTCCACGCCTCTGTGTACGACGAGTATTTCGGAAAGCTGAGAAGGACGGACATCTCCCCAGCAGCCGCAGAGACCTCGATCTCTGTGCGAAATGGCACCCATAACACCGTGAGAGCCGCTTCCGAGCCGGTTTTCGCCAGTCTCGCAGAGTGGGAAGAAACAAGCATCACGGCGGAATACGAGCTTTCCGAAAGCCTTGAGGCGCCTGTTTATGTCGGAGACGTGGTGGGCAGCGTAAGATACTATTTATATGGTGAGCAGATAGCGGAGAGCCGCGTCGTGGCAGAAGAGAACGTGGATGAGCTGCGCTCTCCGGGCATATTCGAGCGAATAATTCAGTTTATTGAAAGTGCAGTGATGAGATGAAAGATACAAGGATACAGAAGGCCCTGTCAGACGCCGGGGTATGTTCGCGGCGCCACGCCGAGGAGCTTATCATCGAGGGCAAAGTCACGGTGAACGGGCAGCCCGCTGTAATAGGGCAAAAGATAGATGTAAAGACCGACGTGCTCACAGTTGAGGGAAAGACGGTGCAGCACAACGCCGGAGAAAAGCTGTGGTATGTCGCGCTCAATAAGCCGCGCGGATACGTGACTACGATGTCGGACGAACTCGGAAGGCGCTGCGTGACGGAGCTTGTGTCCGATATACCGGCGAGGCTTTATCCGATAGGCAGGCTCGACAGGAACAGCGAGGGGCTGCTGCTCATGACGAATGACGGAGAGTTCGCAAACGACATCATGCATCCTCGCGGGCATATATCCAAGACATACCGCGTCACCGTGCCGGCCGATGTGACGGAGGAGCAGCTCGTAAAGCTCTCCGCCGGAGTGGCGATAGATGAAAACACCGTCACCCTTCCCGCACAGGTCACCGTGCTGACCAAGGAGCCCGGCAGGACGGTGCTGCAAATAGTGATAACCGAAGGCAAGAACCGCCAGATCCGCCGTATGTGCGAAAACGTGGACCTTGATGTCAGCAGACTGAAAAGGACGGCGGAAGGGGCCGTAAGGCTGGGGATGCTCCAGCCGGGAAAATGGCGCGAGCTGACGAAAGAAGAACTGGCGGCGTTGAGGGCCATGATCAAAAAAGGGCAGCAGCCTCAGGCCGAAAAGAAGAAAAATCCGCCTGAACCACAAGCAAAAAAATCTGTCAGGATAACGAAAAAGCCAGTATAACGGATATATTCATGCGGCGCACAAATGGATGCGTCGCTTTTTTTGAGCGAACGTTTTGGCGCTTCTGTATTTTTTCCCTTTATATTAATAGAAAAGGATAAAATGATTGACTTTTTTTAATTATATGATATATTGATATACGTTATTTTGCATCTGTTGCATATCCGTTCCGGAAAGGTAACGGGGAGGTGGCAATGTCGCACCCGGCCGGCAGGCGATTGGGACGATATTATTACGTTTAAAATTCCGGAGGGATATCACACTGCGCCAAAGAGCCTTCTAAAACGGGGCCCCGGTTTCCGGGCCGCCAACGATTAGAATCAATCCTTTTGCGGGGTGGGCTCCATAACGCGCGGTGGGTCGACAGGTTTTTAACACCACTCGGGGAAAACGACAAACTCCGGGTGACCGGGCCGCGAAAGCGACCTCAAAATGTGCGAGGCGATATGCCGGAACATGTTTTACCTTGCGTGACTTGAAATCCGCAAAAGGGGGATGCAGAATGGAAGACAAAACCATTGTAAGCCTTAAAAACATAGTAGTGGAATTTGACGGGGAACGCGTGTTGAAAAACATCAACCTCGACATCCATGACCACGAATTCGTCACACTTTTAGGTCCGTCGGGCTGCGGGAAGACCACCACTCTCCGCATCATCGGCGGTTTTGTTGCACCTGAAAGCGGGGACGTTTTTTTTGACGGAAAAAGGATCAACGACCTGCCGCCGTACAAGCGTGAGGTCAACACGGTGTTTCAAAAGTATGCGCTTTTCCCTCATCTGAACGTTTTTGAAAACATAGCATTCGGTCTGAAGCTCAAAAAGCTGCCGGACAATGAGATAAAGCAGCGCGTCATGGATATGCTCGATCTTGTATCCATGCGCGGATACGAGCGAAGGAACGTCAATCTGCTTTCCGGCGGGCAGCAGCAGCGGGTTGCCATAGCTCGTGCGCTGATAAATCAGCCGAAAGTGCTTCTGCTGGATGAGCCGCTCGGCGCGCTGGATCTGAAGCTCCGCAAGGACATGCAGATAGAGCTGAAAAAGATACAAAAAAACACCAACATAACTTTCATCTACGTCACTCACGATCAGGAGGAAGCCCTGACCATGAGCGACACCGTCGTCGTTATGCGCGCGGGGGAAATACTTCAGGTGGGTACGCCGGTGGATATTTACAACGAGCCTAAAAATGCGTTCGTGGCCGATTTTATCGGCGCCTCGAATATAATCGACGGCATAATGGACAGAGACTGTTACGTCGAGTTCGCGGGGCGGGAGTTTGAGTGCGTTGACACCGGATTTGCCCACAGGGAGCGCGTCGACGTCGTGCTGCGCCCGGAAGACATAAAGATCTCCAGCCCGGAGGCGGGACAGATAGCCGGCGTAGTGGAGTCGGTGATATTCAAGGGAGTGCACTATGAGATAATGGTGGCTGCCTGCGGCTATCACTGGAAGATCCACACCACGCTCGAGGAGGAGATAGGCAGGGAGGTCGGCCTTTCCGTTATCCCGGATGATATACATATAATGCACCGGATGGAGGAAAGCGAATATGTTCGGTAGAAAATCCGCGTCCTATCCGTATCTGGTTTTCATGACGATATTTATCGTCGTGCCTCTGGCGGTCGTGGCATATTTTGCTTTTACTGACGGAGCCGGCAACTTCACCATAGACAACGTCTCCAAGGCGGCGGATTATTCCTCCATCATCATCAGGAGCCTGCTGCTTGCTTTCATAGCGACGGTGCTCTGCCTGCTGCTCGGGTACCCGTTCGCGTATATAATGTCGAAAAAGACGAGCAACGCGCGCCGGACGATGCAGATGCTCATCATGCTGCCGATGTGGATGAGCTTTCTGCTGCGCACATACGCATGGATGACGATACTGGAGAACAACGGCCTGATCAACAAATTTCTGGGGCTTTTCGGCATATCTCCGCTGCAGATGATAAACACGCAGGGGGCTGTCGTGCTCGGAATGGTATATGATTATCTGCCGTTCATGATATTGCCGCTGTATTCGGTACTTATGAAAATAGACCCGTCCATAATCCAGGCGGCTCAGGACCTTGGAGGGCATCCGCTGCAGGTGTTCAGCAAGGTGATACTTCCTCTTTCGGTGCCAGGCATACTCTCGGGCATCACCATGGTCTTCGTGCCGGCGGTTTCCACCTTCATCATTTCGAGGATGTTGGGCGGCGGCTCAAGCATGCTGATAGGCGATCTTATAGAGCTGCAGTTCCTGGGCAACGCATACAACCCGAACCTCGGCGCCGCGCTGTCGTTCGTGCTCATGGTGATAATCCTGTTCTGCATGAGCATAATGAACCAGTTCGACACCGACAGCGACGGTGAGAAAGGGGAGCTGTGGGTATGAAGACGGCATCCCGTTTGTATGTGTGGCTGGTCTACATCTTCCTTTACGCGCCCATAGCCGTGCTCATCTTTTTCTCGTTCAATCAGGCGAAGAGCCGCACGGTGTTCACCGGTTTTACTTTTGACTGGTACCGCAAGCTGATGACGAACGACGTCATTATCAGCGCCACAATGAACACGCTGTTCGTGGCTATTGTCGCTTCGTCGATCGCGGTCTTGCTCGGTACGTCGGCAGCCATAGGCATCATGGCTCTCAACCGCAAACTGCGCGCGCTGGTCATCAACGTGTCGTACCTGCCGATGATGAACCCCGATATAATAACCGGCGTCTCGCTGATGCTGCTTTTCCTGTTTTTAAGAATGGAGCTCGGCTTCACCACCCTTATACTCGCGCATGTGACTTTCAATGTTCCTATAGTTATATTCAACGTGATGCCGAAGCTGCGACAGATGGACAAAAACGTTTACAATGCGGCGCTGGATCTCGGCTGCAACCCGACTCAGGCATTTTTCAAGGTGCTCCTGCCGGAGATCATGCCGGGCATCACGGCCGGCTTCCTGATGTCGGTGACGTATTCCATCGACGATTTCGTCGTCAGCTACTTCACTTCCGGTTCCACCTCTCAGGTCTTGTCCGTGGTGATATATTCCATGACAAGGCTGAAAGTAAGCCCGGAAATAAACGCACTCTCGACCATAATGTTCGTTGTGGTGCTGACCATACTTTTGATAGTGAACGTAAACGGTTCAAAAAAGGAAAAACTCGAGGTAAGGAAAATCGGAGGAGGTTCTACATTATGAAACGCTTTTTGGCTGTCGCCATGGCCACGGTCATGCTGCTTTCTCTATCTGTTGCCGCTTACGCGCTGAGCGATCAGAACTATCCCATAAACATCGAGGACATGGATTATTATCAGAGATTCCAGGGTCAGGATGTCGAGATCAATGTTTACAACTGGGGAGAATATCTTGCGAACGACCCTGTTGATTTCATAGACGTGAACGCGATATTCGAGGAACTCACCGGAATAAAGGTGAACTATACACTGTTTGCCAGCAACGAGGAGCTTTATGCCAAAATGAAGGCCGGCGGCACGAATTACGACGTGATTGTTCCTTCGGACTACATGATAGGCCGCATGATTAAAGAGGGCATGCTGCAGAAGCTGGACTACAGCAATATTCCCAACTATAAATATATCGGCGAGCAGTATAAGAACACGAACTTCGATCCGAACAACGAGTATTCGGTGCCGATATACTGGGGAGTCGTGGGCATCATTTATAATAAGACCATGGTGGATCCGTCGGAAATAAAGGGATGGGATATCCTGTGGGATAAGGACTACGCCGGGAATATTCTGATGTTCTCAAATTCCCGTGACGCTTTTGCACTTTCACTGCTCGACCTCGGATATTCGTTCAATACCACCGATGAGAAGGAACTGCGTGAGGCGGCGGATCATCTTATTGAGCAGAAACCGCTTGTCCAAGCATATGTTATGGATGAGATATATGACAAGATGGAGGGCGGGGAAGCCGCCATCGCGCCGTATTACAACGGTGACGCAGTGCTCATGATGAAAGAAAACAAGGACCTCGATTTCTACATGCCGAAAGACACCAGCATGTTTGTGGATTCGTTCTGCGTGCCGGCCACTTCGGAAAACCGCGAGGCGGCAGAGATGTACATCAACTTTATGTGCGAAACAGACGTGGCCGCCGCGAACAGCATATTCGTCGGATACTCAACTCCTCAGACCGAGGCGTATAAAAAGCTCGATGAAGATCTCCGCGACAATATAGTGGCATACCCGGACGTGACGGGCCTGCAGTCGATGCTTACTCTGCCGGAGGAGACGAATACGTTGATCGACGGGCTCTGGACCGAGACGATTGCTTCCAATTCGGGAAATTCTCCGTGGCTGTTCGTGCTGCTCATAGTCGGGCTGCTTGCGGCGGCTGTGACCATCGTGCTTGTGCGCCGCGCGCAAAAGAGAAAGAAAAATATGTATTGATGCGCAGAGGTGCGCGGAAATAACTTTGAGATGGCAGGTGCAGCATGGAAGAAGAAAAAAAGAAGAAAAACAGGGGCCGTACTCTAAATATACTTATAGCCGCTGCGGCTGTCATACTTGTGCTGTTGGTGGTGGCGTTCTGGAGCCTCATCCGCGAGGTCATTGACCGCAGGGGTGTGGATTCTCAGATGTCGGAGATGCAGTCCGCCTATTCAAAGGACGAGACTTCATCCGAAGAGCAAAGCGAGCCCTCCGGCAGTGATGTGTCCTATGAGGTGAATTCTCGGTTTAACGACTTGCTGGCGCAGAATCCGGACACGGTCGGATGGCTCGAGGTGGAGGGCATTGGATATGATGGCGCCGTGGTGCAGAAGGACAATTCGTATTATCTGACGACTGATTTTTACGGCAACAGCAGCAGCTACGGCGCAATATTCGCTTCACAATACAACAACCTCGACCCCAACAAAGAAAAAAGCAACATCATGAACGGACAGTATATACGTGATCCGTCACTGAACACAAAAGGCGCAGACGATAACATCATCCTCTATGGGCACAATCTGCTGCTGGTGGACGCGGCCAACGACGACCATTCCAATGATAGGATGTTCAATAATCTGGTCAAGTATCGCAGGCTCGATTTCTTTGAGCAGTATCCGTTCTGGACTTTCGATACGCTTTGGGAGGACGGAGATTGGGTGGTCGTGGCCGTATTCATTGCCAACACGGAAAGCGAGCACGGAGAGCCGTTCCTGTACAACACAATGAGAACGTTTGCCAGCGACGCCGATAAACAGACATTTATAGATGAAGTGATGAAGCGCTCCCTGATCCTCACTGATACGGATGTTTCCGTGAGCGACAGATTTCTTACGCTTTCGACCTGCGATTACGACTTTTCGGATGAGAGGTGCGTCGTCGTGGCGCGAAAACTGCGCGAAGGGGAGACAAAAGAGGATCTGACCGGCAGGAAGGTGTGGCTGAACGAATCTCCGCTCATGCCTGACATCTGGAACGAGATATACGGAAAATGACGACAACAAGTAAATGAATAAAATGAAAGAGGCTCCAAAACGGAGCCTCTTTCATTTTCCTTTCCAAAAGCAGTATCAAAGCATGGCCAATGATACAACGTGTTTTTTAGCCCTGAGAGAACCAGTGTATAATATCGAACCGGAGACTATCGAAGACACGAAAGCTGCTATTACCGCGGCAAGTATCAATTCGCGGTTTTCAGCGGCAGCATTTTTAATGGTGTCGGGATTTATCACGGTGACCTGAGAGCTGTCAGTATCGGTTTTCTGCTCGATATCGGCAGGCTTTTCTTCCGAGGCTTGTTTCACGGGCGTCTCAGCCGGCGCAGGGACCGTTTTCTCAGCCTCAGAAGTGTCGATTGACACAGTGGATCTTTGAGGGCTTACAATGGTCTCAGTTTGCGCTTCTGAGGGAGTGGCGGGGACTGGCCCACCGGTCACATAGTTGGTATCAGACGAGGATGAAGATGACGCCGACGACGAAGAAGAACTTGAGGACGCGCCGGGCTTGGTGGTAACGGGGATCTTTTTGCCGACGCTTATTTCGGAACTAGTGGAAGACGAGGCTCCGCTCGCGGACGAACCGGTGTAGGAGGCATATGTGAACCTGAATTCTCCAAGCTCATCGGTCCTGAAAGTAATGGTGTTGTCAGACTTGTCATAATCAAAGTCCAGCGTCTCTTTGTATCCATCGGCGTAAAGCACCAGCTTGTCGCCGGTTTTATAAGAATAATCTGAGGGCATCTCGATCTCAAGCCAAACGGAGGAATACGGATCGATAGCTCTCATACGGCCGGTCGCATCGGAGTAGAGCTCGGCGTCGAATACCACATCGTAATCGCTATCGTCTATCTGAGTCAAGATGAGTTCGATGTTTTCCGGATCGTCCTCTCCGTCCACGCCGCCAGCCAGACGCAGCCACCCGGCGTTCGTAAGGTAAATCTTTCTGCGCGAAGATATGCCGCTTTCGTATTCCGTATCAAAATCGGTGTCCACATCGTTTTTGGTGAGTCCGTAGAGGAGGTATGAGAGCTTGTCCATGGCGGAGTCGGAGATGTGACTGCGCTGAGATATCGGCAAATGCTCAACAGCATACGCGGCAGCATATATGTGCTCATCCTCGCCGGTAGCCATTTCGTAAGCGCCGGTCCCATTGCTGATTATCGACGAGAGCTGTTTGGCGGAATTCACCGTGGATGTGCTGCCAGTCACGAGAACGAGAAAACTGTATGCCTGCGCAGCGATACTCGTTGTTTCGCCATTGACAGCGCTTACCGTAACGGAGGCGGTTAGCTTTGCAAGGCCTACACCGACAGCGGTAAGGCTGCTGCCGGACACGGAAGCCACGCTTGTGTTGTCACTTTTCCAGGCGACAGAGTAAGTGACGCCGGAGCCGTTGACATTCCCGATGATGCCGGAAAGGTCATGCGCGGTCGAGCCTTTTGTGTACTCAAGAAGGCCATTGTCGGAATATCCCGACGTCAGGGGAAAAGACACATATCTTATAATAACACTGGAAGTGACATCTTTGTGGTTCGTGTCGGTGGCCTTATATACAGCCGATTCCGGCGAAGGCTTGGGCGAAAGAGAAATATTGCCGTCCACCCACGACCAGGGAGAGGTAAGCGCAATTTGAGAGAGACGGCTGTGATAACCTACGATCGCGTATCTGTCGCTTATCGTGGCGCTGCCAGTCGCGTCGGCCTGTTCGATAGTCATCGCTGTAGTGGCGGTGACCGCAGTATTTACTCCATCGTTCCATACGGCTCTGACTGTGTATGCGCCGGCGTTTGAGGGAGCGGTGTCGGAATATGTGCTGTCATCGGCGCTCGAAAGTTTATAGGTGATCGTTATGTGGTTCGCAGCGAGATCCGTGACAGGATTACTATCAAGAGTGATTGTGCCGTCAAATACCTTGGGATTTCCGTCGTACACAAACGTTGTCGGCGTTCCGAGCGTCAACGTGTGCGCCGTTTCTCCATCAGCCAACGCGACGAGCGCTCCCGCGCCGGAGACGGTGACAAGAATAGAAACGGCAAGCAAAATGGAAAGTAGCTTTCGGGCAGCGTTTTTCATGCCGAAACCCTCCCTGAGACTAATGTAAAGTAAATAAGCTTACACAAATCGGTCACTGTAAAATAAAACGCTTTATATATTTATATTAGTATTATACTCGCGAATCCGCATTAAATCAAGCTTTTGCGGTTGGAAGCAATAACGGCAGGCAACGGAGAAGTGTAATAATGTGGAAATAATACATAGATGTAAAGCGATATAACTTGTCATATATAAAGCCGCATTCATAAAGACCGCGGAGGCATTTTCAGCAAATGGTTTTCACAAAAAATGGCGGCATCTCCGCTTTTTTAAGCGAAAACACCGCCATTTCAGAGGCTATTCCATTTTGGAATATCGATATAACTTTTACTGCTCGGTCGTTTCAGTCAGCTTCTCAAGACGCTCAAACTTGGCTTCGGCATCTTTTTCGGCCTTGTTGAAGAGCACTTCGGCGCGCTCGGGGAAGCTGCGCATCAGGCTGCTGTAGCGGACTTCGCTCTTGATGAAATCTTTGTAGCTGGCGGTAGGAGCCTTGCTGTCGAGCTGGAACGGGTTCTTTCCCTCCGAGGCAAGCCTCGGATCATAGCGGAAAAGATGCCAGTAACCGGCGTTGACCGCGTTCTTTTCCTCGGCCATGGAGTTGCCCATGCCGCCCTTTATGCCATGGTTGATGCAAGGCGCGTAAGCGATGACGATGGACGGGCCGTGATAGCTCTCAGCTTCGGCCAGAGCCTTTACGCACTGCGCCATGTCCGCGCCCTGAGCCACCTGAGCCACATAGATATATCCGTAGCTCATGGCGATGGCGGCGAGGTCCTTTTTCTTGACTTCTTTGCCGGCAGCCGCAAACTGCGCTACTGCGCCAGTAGGAGTGGATTTGGAGGACTGGCCACCCGTGTTGGAGTACACCTCAGTGTCGAACACGAGGACGTTTATGTCCTCTCCGGAGGCAAGCACGTGGTCAAGTCCGCCGAAACCTATGTCATAGGCCCAGCCATCGCCGCCAAAGGCCCAAACAGATTTCTTGGCGAGATAATCCTTTTCCTTGAGAACATCTTTTGCCTTGTCGCAGCCGCAGGCCTCCAAAGCGGAGATGAGCTTGTCCGTATCCGCCGTGTTGCATTCGCCGCAGTCCACAGTCTCGAGGTACTTTTTCGCGGCAGCGACAGCATTTTCATTGGTGCCGTTCTCGGCGATATCCTTTACCTTTTCGATGAGGCTCTTTCTTATGGTGCTCTGTCCGAGCAGCATACCGTATCCGTATTCGGCGTTATCCTCGAAAAGGCTGTTTGCCCACGCCGGGCCCTTGCCGGCCTTGTTCACGGTGTAGGGAGTGGACGGAGCCGAACCGCCCCAAATTGAGGAACAGCCGGTGGCATTGGCGATATACATTCTGTCGCCGAAAAGCTGTGTCACGAGTTTGGCGTAAGGCGTCTCTCCGCATCCGGCGCAAGCACCGGAGAACTCAAGCAGCGGCTGCTTGAACTGGCTGCCCTTTACGGAAGCCGCCTTGAATTTCTCGGCCACCTCGGGTTTCTCCTCAATGGCGAGACCGTGCTCGAATACTTTCTGCTCGTCGAGCTGGCTTTCAAGGCTCTCCATGGCGAGCGCCTTTTCTCCGCGTTTGCCGGGGCACACATTTACGCAGGAACCGCAGCCGGTGCAGTCGAGCACGGAGACGGTCATGGTAAAGTGCAGGCCGGGCATTCCGGTCATGGGCACTGATTTAGTTCCGGCAGGAGCCTTCTCCAGCTCTTCATCGCTGAAGACTGCGGGGCGGATGGCGGCGTGCGGACAGACGTAGGAACAGAAATTGCACTGTATGCAGTTATCCGGTTTCCATGAGGGTACGTCGACGGCGATACCGCGCTTTTCGTAAGCGGCGGAACCTTGCGGAAGAGTGCCGTCCTCGCGGCCGTTGAAAGCCGACACAGGCAGTTTGTCGCCTTTCTGCGCGGACACGGGATAGAGCACGGTGTTGACAAAATCGACAAGGTCTTTGCGGTCTCCAGTTGCGACCATCGTCGGGATATCGCCCTCGGCTTTTTTCCACTCGTCAGCGGGGTAGGCCACTTTTCTGACGTCAGTCATGCCGCGGTCGATGGCAGCGTGGTTCATTGCCACTACAGCGTCGCCCTTTTTGCCGTATGTGGCGGTGGCGGCGTCTTTCATGTATTTGACGGCGTCCTCTGCGGGAATGATGGCGGCGATCTTAAAGAACGCGGCCTGAAGGATCGTGTTTATGCGGCCGCCGAGGCCAAGCTCACGGGCGATATCCACGCCATCGATGGTATAAAAGCTGATGTCGTTTTCGGCGATATAGCGTTTTACGCTTCCTGGCAGACGGGCGTTGATCTCGTCGATGTCCCAGCCGCAGTTGAGCAGGAACTTTCCGCCCTTTTTGAGCACGGAAACCATGTCGTATTTATCAATGTAGGACGGATTGTGGCAGGCCACAAAATCGGCCCGGCTGATATAGTAAGTCGATTTGATCGGGTTGGGACCGAAGCGCAGATGGGAAATGGTGATACCGCCGGACTTTTTAGAGTCGTAAGCGAAATATCCCTGTGCGTAGAGGTCGGTGTGGTCACCTATTATCTTGATCGAGTTCTTGTTCGCGCCGACCGTGCCGTCCGCGCCGAGGCCCCAGAACATGCAGTTGGTGTTTCCGGCGGGCGTGGTGTCGGGGAACTCCGTCACAGGCAGGGAAAGGCCGGTCACGTCATCCTCTATGCCCACGGTGAAAGCGCGCTTGCCGTCGTTTTCGGCGTTGCGGTACACGGCGATCATCTGAGCAGGCGTCGTATCCTTGGAACCGAGGCCGTAACGGCCGCCAAAAACGGTGACTTTTTCAAATTTGCTGCCGCGAAGAGCGGCCGAAACGTCAAGGTAAAGCGGCTCGCCAAGGCTGCCGGGCTCTTTCGTGCGATCGAGCACGGTGATTGTCTTTGTGGTGTCGGGGATGGCGGAAAGCAGATGCTTTTTGCTGAACGGGCGATAGAGCCTTACTTTCACAAGGCCGTATTTGCCGCCGTTATTGTTGAGATAATCTATGGTCTCCTCGATAGTGTCGCAGACGGAGCCCATCGCAACGATGACGTGCTCAGCGTCGGGCGCGCCATAATAGTTGAACAACTTGTAGTCCGTGCCGATCATGGCGTTGACTTTGTCCATATAATTTTCTACTACCGCGGGAAGGGCATCGTAGAATTTGTTGCAGGACTCACGCGCCTGGAAGAAGATGTCGGGGTTCTGAGCGGACCCACGCAGAACGGGATGGTTCGGATTCAGCGCGTTGTTGCGGAATTTCTCTATCGCGTCGAAGTCGGCCAGTTTTTTCAGGTCTTCGTAATCCCAGACCTCGATCTTCTGTATCTCGTGGCTGGTGCGGAAACCGTCAAAAAAGTGCACGAAAGGCACACGGCCCTTGATAGCGGAGAGGTGGGCGACGGCGCCGAGATCCATGACTTCCTGCGGATTGCCGCTGCAAAGCATGGCGAAACCGGTCTGACGGCAGGCATAGATGTCCGAATGATCTCCGAAAATCGAGAGCGCGTGGGACGCAACGGCTCGCGCGGAGACGTTGATAACGGCCGGAAGCAGTTCGCCGGCCATCTTATACATGTTCGGGATCATAAGCAGCAGGCCCTGGGAAGCGGTGAAAGTGGTCGTAAGCGCGCCTGATGCCAGAGAACCGTGCACGGCGCCGGAAGCGCCCGCTTCAGACTGCATCTCAACAACACGGACTTTGTTTCCGAAGATGTTCTTTCGGTCTGCAGCGGCCCACTTGTCGGCGAGTTCCGCCATCACGGAAGAAGGCGTGATAGGGTAGATGGCCGCAACGTCCGTGTACGCGTACGAGACATGCGCGGCGGCGGTGTTGCCATCCATTGTCTTTTTGCTTCTTGCCATTTGTATTCCTCCTATACGGTTTTGCGGGTTTTGCACTTACAATAATAATATCATAACGTGGCGTAGGATGTAAACGGAGTATCCGCCAAAAATGATACCGCTAATATGATTATAAATGGATAATTTAGGCCAAATGGCGATTTGCGCGGATATTATTTGCGCCGGCTTATCGTGAGCCGGTAATTTGAGGGGAGCGGTATGTCGAGCAGGCTGGTCTTCATCAGCGGATGGATCTCCAGCGCCTCCTTGTACACGGCCTCGAGGTTCCTGCCGAGAGTGAGCGGCCCTTGGGAGATCGCCTTGTCGCGGGCGCCGTCGCGCAGCTTTTCCATTTCCTCTGCCGGCATGGTATCGAGCCGGTGCATGATGTCTGACAATTCCTCGGGAGAGTGATAGAAGAAACCGTTTATGCCATCGTCCACCTGATTGCGGTTGAGTTCATCGTAGAGATGGAGTACCGGGAGCCCGGACGCGAACCCTTCAAGCATGGATATGGAATTGGTGTCAGAGAGCGAGGCGGTGATATAGAAATCGCCGACCGCAAGATAAGGAGGAAGCGCTTCATGTTCGACTCTCCCGGCAAAAGTCACTTCGTCCGAGATGGCGAGTTCCTGGGAAAGCGCGCGCAGATCCTCGAGAGCGGGGCCTTCGCCCACGATGAGAAGATGACGGTTATCTTCAGGCTTGACGGCGTCTTTCCAATATTTGAGCAGGGTGTCCACATTCTTTTCCGTGCCGAGCCGGCCGACGAAAACATATATCTGCTTGTTTTCCGGTAGTGCGAGCAGCTCACGCACGTTCTCTTTATCCCGCTCCGAAACGGCTCCGGGCGCAAATTTGGAGATCTCGACGGCGTTGGGGATCACATGCACGGGCTTTGTTATGCCCATGGAGCGCAGGTAGTCCACGCATTTTTGTGACGGACCGGTTATCGCGGCCGCGTGCTTTGCAAAATGACGGATGTACCTGCGGGAAAGCTTTTGCGTCTCTTTTATAAAAGTCGAAGGAACGATGTAATAGAGGTAGTCGTCGTACATGGTGTGGAGCGTATAGACGTAGGGTATATCGAGGTGGCGTGCCACATACATTCCAAACAGCCCCATGCTGAACTCATGGTGTATGTGCACAATATCCGGGTGAAAATCTTCGATGATCTTAAAACGTTTATTGCTGGTGGGCACCGAAACGCCGAAATTATAAAAACGTTTTATGGCCTGAGCGGGGCAGTGGAGCACGCCGTCCCGCAGGTAATGGCGTTTGGTGTTGGGGTCGGCGGCGACCACCATAACCTGATGGCCAAGCGCTTCAAGCCCTTCGCGCAGCGTCTTTACGTGAGTCACGACGCCGTTTATCATAGGCAGGTAGGTTTCGACACAAAGCAGAATCCTCATATCAAAATCCTTTCAGAGCTAATTCTTAGAAATATTATAGCATATCATTTACCTGTTTTACAGGCTGAATTTGTAAACATAAAGCCGCCGAGGCTTTTAAAAAAGGTTTGAAAATATCGGTTTTGATAGTATAATGTAAACTGAAATAGTTTATATGGAGGTAAGCGCATGGCCTCTGCTTTTACGGTCCGTCTGCCGAAGCTGGTGGATGAATTCAAGCTCGAGACGGTATACACCCCGTGCGACCTTTCAGAAGTCATAATCGAAACTTCGGAAGTGAACCGTGCGGGCATACAATTTTGCGGATTTTTCGAGTTTTTTGACCCGAAGCGTATACAAATAATCGGCAAAACGGAGATAGCGTATCTTCACAGTCTGAGCGCGGAGGATATGCGCGCCTCTCTCGACAATTTTTTCTCCAGAAAACCGATAGTTGCTGTGATAACGTGGAATCTGCCGGTGCCAAAGGATATGCTTGAATCAGCTATGAAATACAAGGTGCCGTTTTTAAGGGCCACAGAGGGAACTTCCGAATTCATGGCCGGGCTGATCTTAACGCTGAACGTCGATCTGGCACAGCGCATAACCCGTCATGGAGTGCTCGTTGAAGTATACGGCGAGGGCATATTGCTGTTCGGAGAGAGCGGCGTGGGAAAATCTGAGACGGCCATAGAGCTTATAAAGCGCGGCCATCGCCTCATAGCGGACGATGCCGTGGAGATACGCAGGGTTTCAAAAAGCACGCTCGTGGGCACCTCCCCGGAGAACATCAGACACTTTATGGAATTGCGCGGAGTGGGCATAATCAACGCGAGGACCCTTTTTGGTATGGGCGCCGTAAAGACAACGGAAAAGATAGATATAGTCATACAGATGGAGCCGTGGGACCAGAACAAGGTGTACGACAGGATGGGCGCGGAGGACATGAAGACCAAGATACTCGGCGTGGAGGTGCCGCTGCTGACCATACCGGTGAAGCCGGGCAGAAACCTTGCAGTCATAATCGAGGTCGCCGCGATGAACAACCGCCAGAAGCGCATGGGGCAATATGCTGCGGCCGAGCTGATGGAACGCCTCGGCATGCCGGAAAGTGAAAACGATCCGGTCGACAGTGAGTGGGAAAGCTTCTTTTCGCTCGACAACTGATTCGGAGGTGTCGTTTTGGACAGTGTTGAGTTGCTCGGCGGCTTTGCTGAGAAAAACGGAATATTTCACCTCGTTGACGCGCCGATGTGCGATTACACGAGCTTCAAAATAGGCGGCCCGGCTGATATACTGTTGGAGCCAGACAACGCGGAACAATTAAAAGGGCTGATAGATTTTTGCCGGGAAAACGGCATTGAAATAAGGGCGCTCGGCCGCGGTTCGAACGTGCTCGTGCCTGACGAGGGCGTGCGCGGCGCGGTGGTGAGGTTCGGCAGCAGATATTCAGAGGTGTCGCTGAGAGACGGCCACATGCTTTTGTGCGGGCCCGGGACAGCTTTGGCGCAGGCTTGTAGGTTCGCGAGGGACAATTCGCTGACGGGGCTGGAATTCGCATATGGGATACCGGGCTCTGTAGGCGGTGCTATTTTTATGAACGCCGGGGCATACGGCGGAGAAATAAAGGATATTTGTGCGCGGGCCGATTTCGTGGACAGCCTGGGCGGGACGGGGATATTTGAAAAGGCGGATCTGGAGTTTTCCTATCGCCACAGCGCTTTCAGCAAGGGCGGAAAATATATAACGGGCGTCGTTTTCGATCTCGACAGCGGAGATGCGGGCGAGATAGGCGCAAAGATGGAGGAAATGCTGGCAAGAAGGTTTGAGAAGCAGCCTATGGATATGCCGAGTGCCGGTTCCACTTTTAAGAGACCGGAGGGCGCTTTCGCCTCGGCGCTGATCGACGGTTGCGGTCTGAAAGGCTACAGCGTAGGCGGAGCGCAGGTCAGCAGCAAGCACGCCGGGTTCGTGGTGAACACAGGAAACGCCACTTACGGCGACGTGCTGCACCTAATGGACGACGTGAAAAAACGCGTGCTCAAGGAAACAGGCTTCGTGCTCGAGCCGGAAGTCGAGATTTGGAAAGTAAACTGATGTCGGAGGGTTAAGATGTCGTTCGCGTTGGATCTGAAAACTGAGCTTTGTGAAGAGGAGCTTGTCGGCGGCGCGGAAGAACGCGCTTTTGCTTACGGGCTCGCTCTTTTTGCAAGAAGGTTTTCCGCGGAGGATATCTCTTTTTCAATAGCGCACCGCAGAACGGCGGAGCTTTTTTGCGAAGTGATGCGCAGGTTTGCCGGAGTTGACGTCGTCGTCAGGGAGGCTGAGCGTTCGGGCATGCAGCTGTACTGCGTATCCGTCCCCGACGGCGGCGACCGCGTAAAGCTGATGGAAGCGTTTTATCATGAGGCGGGGGAACCGCACCTGAGGATAAACCGTTCCAATTTTGAGGACGATGACTGCATACCGTATTTTCTTCGCGGCGCATTTTTGGTCTGCGGAGCGCTTTCCGATCCGGCACGCGGCTATCACCTGGAGTTCGATGCGGGAACGCTGAACCTTTCGAGGGATCTTTCGGCGCTCATAGGTGAGAACCTCGTGCAGCCGAAGATAACCGTCAGGCGCGGATCGCACATCGTATATTACAAGGAGAGCGAAAATATCGAGGATATTCTCACCTACATGGGCGCCACAAAGAGCACCGTGGAGATGATGAATGCGAAGATACTGAAAGACGTGCGCAACAGGGTGAACCGGCGCACGAATTGTGAGACTGCCAATATAGATAAGACGGTCGCCGCCTCGGCGGAACAGGTGGAGGACATAGAACTCATATACAAACAGCGCGGACGGGAATATCTGTCCGACGATCTGCGCACGCTCGCCGACCTGCGGCTTGAGAATCCGGAGCTCTCTTTGAGGGAGCTTGGAGAGATGCTTGAGCCAAACCTTACGAGGTCGGGCGTCAACCACAGGATGAGTAAGTTGTCGCAGATGGCAGAGGATCTGAGGGATAGTGAACGGGTGAAGTGAAGTGGAAAACAACGAATTCGAAATCGAGGAATATGAACCCGAAGCTTATGACAGCGGCTCTGTGATAAAACAGCTGCTTGCCATAGGCGTGCCGATAGCGCTGCAAAATCTGATAAGCATCGGCGTGAGCTTTGTCGACACCATAATGGTGGGGCAGCTTGGCGAAATAAAGCTCGGCGGCGTTAACCAGGCGAACCAAGCATATTTTTTCTTTACGACGATAGTTTTCGGGCTTTCCATCGGCGCGGTGATCATCTCCGCCAGACACTGGGGCAGGCGTGAAACGGAACCCATGCGGGTCATAACCGGTTTGACTATGCGTCTGTGCATCATTTTTGGGATACTTGTCAGCGCGGTAGTGCTGTTGTTTCCGGATAAGATGATGCGTATATTTGCCGACGACCCCGCGGTCATAAGCGAAGGGGTAAAATATCTGAAGGTCATCGGCTGGACATATCCGATCACCGCTTTTACGGGTTCATATTTGATAAGCCTTCGCGCCTGCGGAGACGTGCGTGTCTCAATGTGGATATACGCTATCTCCTGCCTCATGAACGTCTTTCTGAACTGGGTGTTCATCTTTGGTAATTTGGGCGCGCCGCGGATGGAGGTGCAGGGCGCCGCCATCGCAACGGCAATCTGCCGCGCCACGGAGGCCCTGCTCGCTTTCTTATACATGAATTACGCGGAACATCGGATAAACTTTCGCATCAAATATATCTTTAAAAATGCGCACGATTTCTGGAAGCCTATGGCGCGCTACGGGCTGCCTGTACTGTTGTCGGAGTCGATCTGGGGCGTGGGGATGACGGTGCAGTCCGCGATAATCGGCAACCTCGGAGTGAGCGCGCTTGCCGCATACAGCGTGATTTACGTGATACAGGATCTTGTGACGGTGCTCATGATCGGGTTCGTGAACGGAGAAATGATAATCCTTTCCAATCTCATCGGGGCGGGACGTGTCGAGCGCGCGAAAAAACTCGTACGGACCTTTAACCTCGTCAGCGCGGGTTTCGGGGCCCTTATGGGACTCGTTATCTTCGCGATAAGTCCTCTTGCGCCTTCATTTATAGTGTGCAGCAGTGAAACGGCTGCAATGATCCGCAGCATGATGCTGGTATCGTCTGTCATGGTGTTTTTCCTTGCGCTGAGCTGGAACGTGAGCGGGGGACCGCTTCGCGCCGGCGGAGATACGCGCTGCTGCGCCGCAATAGATGTGGTGTCGTTTTTTATATTTAAGGTCATCATTGGAAACGTGACGGCCTTTGTGCTGAAGCTCGACCCCGTCGCAATATACGCCATTTTGAGTTCGGACGAAGCTTTTAAGGGTATCGCATTTTATACGCGCCTGAAGCGGGGAGAATGGGTGCATAAAAAACTGAGCCCGGAACCGGAGGAGTAACATGGGATTTACACATTTACATCTTCATACGGAATACAGCCTGTTGGACGGCGCGTGCAGGATAAAGAAATTGATGCCGAGGCTCAAGGAATTGGGGCAGGACTCCGTGGCGATCACGGACCACGGAGTGATGTACGGCGTCATAGATTTTTACAAGGAAGCACAAAAATATGACATCAAGCCGATAATAGGCTGCGAGGTGTACGTGGCCAACCGCACGAGATTCGACAAGGTCTTTAAGATGGATTGGAGCTATCACCTTGTCCTACTGTGCGAAAACAACGCCGGATATAAAAACCTGATAAAGCTCTGCTCTGCCGGTTTTACCGAGGGATTTTACAACAAACCGCGGGTGGACAAAGAGTTGCTGCGCAAGTATTCCGGAGGACTGATAGCGCTGTCAGCCTGCCTCGCCGGCGAAGTCCCGCGCATGCTCACGGCGGGAGACTACGAAGCGGCAAAGAAGGCCGCGCTGGAATATCGCGACATTTTCGGAGAGAACAACTATTTCCTTGAGATACAGGATCACGGATACGCCGATCAAAAGCGCATCCTTCCTGAGATAATCCGGCTCTCCAGGGAAACGGGCATACCGCTTGTGGCCACGAACGACTGCCATTACCTCAGCAAAGACGACGCAAAGATGCAGAACGTGCTCATCTGCATACAGACGAACAAGACGGTCGGCGAAGAAAACGATATGGCTTTTGAGACCGAGGAGTTTTACGTCAAGTCAGAGGCCGAAATGCGCGACAGATTCTCGTTTATCCCGGAGGCGATAGACAATACCGAAAAGATCGCCGAGCGCTGCAACGTCACTTTCGAGTTTGGAAAGACGAAGCTTCCCGCATTTTCGGCGCCCGACGGACGCGACAACGTTGAGTATTTCGAATCCATGTGTCGCGAGGGGCTGAGAAAGCATTACGGAGAGCACCCGGACCAGGCCGTGCTCGACAGGCTCGACTATGAGATAGACGTAATAAAACGGATGGGGTACGTAAATTATTATCTGATAGTTTACGACTTTATAAGTTACGCCAAAAGCGTGGACATCCCCGTGGGACCGGGACGAGGTTCGGGCGCAGGCTCGCTTTGCGCATACTGTATTGGCATAACCGGAATTGATCCGATAAAATACAACCTCCTGTTTGAACGGTTCCTGAATCCGGAGCGGGTTTCCATGCCTGACTTCGATGTGGATTTTTGTTATGAGCGCAGGCAGGAGGTCATAGAATATGTCGTGCGTAAATATGGCGCCGACCATGTGGCGCAGATAATAACGTTCGGGACGCTGGCGGCGAGGGCGGCCATACGCGACGTCGGGCGGGCTCTCGGCATACAGTATCAGGCGGTGGACCGCATAGCGAAAATGGTGCCGAATGAGCTGCACATGACCATAGACAACGCGCTGAACGTCTCGCAGGATTTGAAAAACGAGTTCGACAGCGACCCGCAGATACATGACCTCATCGACACAGCCCGAAGGGTGGAGGGCATGCCTCGCCACTCGTCCGTACACGCTGCCGGTGTCGTCATAGCTCCGGAACCCGTCACGGAGTTCGTGCCGGTGGCAAAGCCGGATGAATCCGTAGTCACGCAGTTCACGATGACGACACTGGAGGAGCTCGGGCTCCTTAAAATGGACTTTCTCGGCCTCAGGAACCTGACGGCCATAAGCGACTGTGAAAAGGCGGTGCGCAAAAAAGTCCCCGGCTTTGACATCGAGACGATACCCGACGACGACCCGGAAGTGTACAGGATGCTTTCAAAAGGGGCGGCGCAGGGAGTATTCCAATTCGAGTCCGCCGGGATGCGCAGCGTGCTCACGGGGCTGGGGCCAAAGTCGATAGAGGATCTGACGGCAGTCATTTCGCTGTACCGGCCGGGGCCGATGGATTCGATACCGAAATACATAGAGAACAGCAAGCACCCGGAAAAGATAACGTACAAACACCCGCTGCTCAAGCCAATACTTGAAGTTACATACGGCTGCATCGTCTATCAGGAGCAGGTCATGGAGATCGTGCGCAAGCTCGCTGGCTATTCTTACGGCAGAGCTGACCTCGTGCGCCGCGCCATGAGTAAAAAAAAGGTCGACGTTATGGCCAAGGAGCGTGAGTATTTCGTCCACGGCAAACTTGCGGATGACGGCACGGTGGAGATACCGGGCGCAATAAGAAACGGTGTGCCCGAAAACGTGGCGAACGATATATTCAACGAGATGAGTTCTTTCGCCTCATATGCTTTCAACAAGAGCCACGCGGCGGCATACGCGGTCGTAGCCTACAGAACGGCCTATTTGAAGTGCCATTATCCGAAAGAATATATGGCGGCGCAGCTCACGTCCGTCCTCGATAATACTGATAAGGTAATAGAGTATATAGGGGAATGTCAAAAAATGAATATCAGTGTTTTGGGCCCGGACGTCAACCGCAGCGAGATGGGTTTTACGTCCGATGACGACGGAGTGAGGTTCGGAATGCTGGCTGTAAAGAATCTCGGCAGGAACTTTATCCATGATCTTATCGAGGAGAGAGATAACGGCAAGTATGTTAGCTTTACAGATTTTTGCAAGCGCAATTACGGGCACGACCTGAATAAACGCACACTTGAAAGCCTCATAAAATGCGGCGCGCTCGACTCGCTCGGGTCAAATCGCCGCTCCATGCTTCAGGGATACGAGACGCTTCTGTCGACGATAGACAGCGAACAGAAATCAAATGTGAGCGGACAACTGAGCCTTTTCGGAATGGCAGATACGCCCAAAGAGGACTACAAACTGCCGCATCTTGAGGAGTATGGGCTTCGCGAAAAACTGACAATGGAAAAGGAGACGACGGGGCTTTTCCTGTCGGGACATCCCATCAAGGACTACCAGGCACTTATAGATAAACTGCATGCGCAGAGCGTTGCTGATATCAAGCAGATGAACTCAGAGGGCGAGTCGGAGAACAGCGTACAACTCGTCGCCATAGTGTTGTCAAAGCGGATGAAGACCACGAAAAGCAACGATATAATGGCATTTGTCACGCTTGAGGATATGACCGGTTCGGTGGTGGCGCTCGTGTTTCCGCGAGTGCTCACTGAATGCGGCGGCGTACTTAACGTGGGCGATGTAGTCGTGCTGAACGCCAGGATCAGCTCCAGAGACGAGGAGGAGACCACGCTGATAGCCGACAGTTTCATGACGCCGGAGGAGGCATCCGCTCAAAGCGGCAGGGCAACAATATACGCGAAGCCGAACACATCGGAAGTGTCCGCCTCTCCTCAGGAGCAGACGCATTCTTCACGGCACGGAGTGTTTATCAGAGTGCCTTCTTTCAAGAGCAGCGAATGTGAAAATGCCATGAAATTCATGGCGGTCTTTCAAGGGCTGACTCCATTGTATATCTACAGTTCCGACACCGGTAAGACGGTCCAGGCCCCCACATCAAAATGGATCGACGCCGCAGTGGGCGGAGGATATGTCGTGAGCAAACTCGAAATGATGCTCGGAAAAGAAAATGTAAAGGTAAAATAGCTTACAGCGGGACGGACAAAGAAGTGGTGCGTTCCGCTATTTTTGTTATATTATGTAATTTTAGCTCTTATATTGAATTATTTTGGCGAATCGTATATACTTTATATACTATAAATGTTGGTGCTCAGGAAAAGGAGAACGGAATGAAGCGCATACTTTGTCTGATCCTTTCAATGACTTTTATATTTGTGACATCGGCGTGCTCATCATCGGAACAGGCATCGCTCATAAGCTCCGAAGCGGAGCTTTCGCTGTCTCAAAGCTACGAAACGTCTGAAACAGAGAGCTCACAAAAGCCGGAAAGCGTTTCGGAGAGCGACAGCGAAGAACAGTCCACGGAAAGCGAAAACGGAGCCGCTGAGACGTCCGGCAGCGCGTCTGAGAGCACGAGTTCTGTTTCGGCTTCGTCGGCGCAGTCTTCGAGCACGCAACAGCATTCGGAGAGCAGCTCGAGTGCCTCATCATCGGCTTCGCCGGTCATAGTTGTAAGCAGTTCGAGCAGTCAAACGGCAGCATCTTCATCTTCATCATCGTCTTCGTCCACAGCCAGTTCGTCCTCCTCGTCCGCGCAGACGGGAGGGCAGGCGACATACAGCGGCGAGATACGCGCGATTTGGTTTTCTTATATAGAGATGCAAAGTTTTCTGTTGGGAAAGACGGAGGCGCAGTTTACCTCAAGTTTCAACACCGCGCTCGACAATGCTGTGAGCATGGGGCTCAACACGATATTCGTCCAGGTGCGCTCGCACAGTGACGCATATTATGATTCGGACATATTTCCCTGGTCCGTAAATTTAACGGGGACAGAGGGCAAGGCGCCCGGGTACGACCCGCTGAGGATCATGGTGTCAGCCGCGCACTCAAGGGGCATGAAAATAGAGGCTTGGATAAACCCATACAGAATCAAGGGTACGACGGACACAGCGAAGATAGCGTCATCGAGCCCCGCGTACGATTGGCTGGGCACCGATAAAGTGAAGATCGTACAGGGTGCCGGGATATATTATAATCCAGCTGACGACGAGGTCATCGATCTCGTTGTGAGCGGCGTCAAGGAGATCGTAAGAAATTACGACGTCGATGGCATCCATTTCGACGATTACTTTTATCCTACGACAGATGCGTCTTTCGACAGTTCCTCCTATTCAGCATATAAGAACGGCGGCGGCAGCCTGAGCCTTGCCGATTGGCGGCGGGACAATGTGAATCGGCTCATAGCAAAAACGTATTCGGCGATAAAGGCTATCGACAGCTCGTGCTCGTTCGGCATAAGCCCGACGGGAAATATGGACAACAATTTCAGCATACTTTATTGTGATGTTTACGCGTGGCTGCGGAGCGATAAATATCTGGATTATATTTGTCCGCAGGTGTATTTTGGATTCGACAACGCATACAGCAGTTACACGGCGGTTCTGGATCAATACAACAGTATGATCTCAAACTCGAACATAAAGCTGCTGGTCGGTCTGGCAGCATACAAAGTTGGAAAGAAGGACAGCGCGTCGGCCGGTGGCGGCATCAATGAATGGGTAAACAACAACGACGTTTTGGCAAGGCAGGTTGAGGCGGCCCGCAAGAAGTCTCACTACGAGGGGTTCGCGCTGTACCGATATGATTCGGTGTTCAGACCGGAATCAGCAGTGTCTGCGGCAGCGGCGAAAGAGCGTGCCAACCTGGAGGATATACTTTAATGAAAATCAAGAACCTTTTTTTGAACAAGAAAAAACTCACTTTGGTGCTAAGCCTCGTGTTCTGTGCGGTGGTGCTTGGCATCGGGGCATTCGCGGCGGTAAACGGCGGTTTGCCGGGTCTCGCGGCAATAAGCATGGCGGTCTCGCAGAGCAGTGGTGAGACCTCACAGACGTCGGCGGAACCATCTGAACCTGAATCCTCAGAATCGGCGCCGGAGACGTCGTCTGAGCCGTCTGAGCCGGTTGAGGCCCAGCCCGTGGTCTACAGCAAGCCCGAGAGGATGATGGCGGTCACTCTCACGCCGGGCGTCGATTATTACACCGATCCGTCGCTCAGCGATGCGGATATAAAAGCGTCGATAGACAAGGCCGTGGACAGCGCGGTGAAGCTTACCGCCAATACTGTGATACTCGCGACAAAATACAACGACACGGTGCTGTACCGTTCATCTGATATGCCGCAGACGGAGGTCACGTTCGACATACTCAACTACGCAATAGCCAAGGCCCGCAGCAAGGATTTATATGTATATGTAACATATGATGTGCTCCTGACGAATAAAGACGGCAAGGCTGCGATGAGCACGGCGATAGACCGCGACGTGCTCAAGACGATCAGCGAGAATGTGAAGCAGCTCGTGGAAAATTACGATATCGACGCCGTAATGCTCGATAACTATACCGTGGCCAGGGACAGCGGCACATATTCCGAGTATTCCGCTGACGGAAACGGCATGGGTTATGAAAACTATCTGCGCGCCAGCACACAGGCCGCGGTAAATGCGGCTTATACGGCCGCGAAAGCTGCCGATCCTTCCGTACAGGCGGGACTTGCGGTGGACGCGGTTTGGGCCAACAGCACGACGGTGGACGAGGGCAGCGAGACGGCTTCCTCTTATGAATCAATGGTAGACGGCTGCGCCGACACCAGAAAATTCGTGGATTCCGGTCTTGCGGATTTTGTAGCCGTAAAATCGGACAAGTCCATCAACAATAAGGATGCATCTTTTGCGGCCTATATGGGCTGGTGGGCGGACGAGGTAGATGGGAAGATACCGCTCTATGCTTTGCAGTACGCGAGTAAGGCCTGCACGGCAGATACAGGTTGGAGCAAGCCGTCCGAGCTTTCCGACCAGATAATTGCCGCCGAGAAGCTCAAGGGCTTTTCCGGTTCGATGTTCGACTCGCTCGCCGCTCTTTTAAACAATCCTCAGCAGTCTACGGATGCGCTCGTGCTCTATTTGACGGAGAACGAGGACCCGAGCTTTTTGCTTACGCAGCTCGAAATGACGAGGCCTGGTCAGCTCACATATTCGACGTATGAGACGAGCGTGCAGTTTGTCGGCGCGTCGGACGGGGCGTTTCCTCTTTATATGAACGGCGAGGAAGTGACGCGGGATCAAAACGGCGCGTTCTTCCTGAACATCAATCTGGAACCGGGACTTAATACTTTCAAGTTCGAACACAAGGAGAAGACGATAACCTACAACATAACCAGAAACGTTCAGATCATCAAGGAAATATCGCCGATGGGCAATGTTTCGATAGCTGGCGGTATGCAGATAACCGTGACAGCGGTGGCATACGAGGGCTCCACCCTGACGGCGACGCTGGCCGGACAGACCGTGACGCTGAAGCAGAGCACCGAGGCCGATGATGAGACGGATAACGACTCAACATACAAGCAGTTCTCAGGCACATTGACGGTGCCGGCAGCCACCACTTCGGATCAATCGCTTGGCAACATAGTGGTAAACGGCAAATGGTCGTCGGCGTCTCCTGAGAGCATGACGGGGGCGTATGTGACGGTAAAGGCCAAGTCCGTGAGCGGCGACCTTGTGGAGATCGTCACCAATTCCGCAGAGACATTCCCAACGACAACATTGGACGATCTCTCCGACTATGATTGTTATCCGTTGGCGAAAGGCACCCGCGATTACACGGACGGCGACGAGATCGTCTATAAAAACGGCGACAAGACCTATACATATTTTAATCTGCAGTCCGGGCAGCGCGTGTATTCGAGCGATATTGCCTCCGTCTCCGGCTCCGACCTCGGCGGAAACAAGATAAACGGGATTACCGTCTCGGCGAACGCGCGCTACACGAAAGTCATCATAGACATGGATCAGCCGGTGGCGTACGTAGCCAGATACAGCGCGGATGCGTTCACGATCGATTTCAAGTATACGTCGGCCGTACCGGAGAACATGAGCCTTTCCTGCACGCCGCTTTTCAGCGCAGCCACATGGAACGGCACAAAACTGACGCTCAGCCTGAGCACTCCGGCAGGATTTCTCGGTTATTACGCTTATTACGACGGCGGAGACCTCGTTTTCCGGTTCAACAATCCGCAGGGCACGAGCAGTCTTTCCGGGATACCGATAGTGATAGACGTGGGGCACAGCGCCTCAAAGCCGGGCGCAATGGGCTTCCTGTCGGCTTACGGGGAATACGAGATAAATTATGCGGTCGGAGTAAAGCTCTACTATGAGCTGCAGGATCGCGGTGCGACCGTGTACATGCAGGACACTCAGGGCAGTTCTCCCGATCTTGCACAGCGCGTGGCGTATGCAAACTCCGCCAATCCAATGGTGTTCGTCAGTCTGCACTGTAATTCGAGCACGACTAGTACGGGCAGCGGGACAGAGGGTTGGTATTTCACAAGGTTCTCGGCTGGGCTCGCGAGGCGGTTTGCGGCTAATGTCGCGTCCGCCCTCGGCACGGAGAACAGGGGAGACAAGATCGGACGGTATTACGTGACAAGGGTGGCCGAGTTCTCTGCCATACTGGGAGAGATGGGCTTTGTCAGCAACGAGGATGACTATTATAAACTCGTGCAAAATTCGTACCAGAGCAGCATCGCCAGCGGTGTCGCGGACGCTATCTCAGCCTATCTCGGCGCAGTGGGCGCGAACGGGAGTTATGATTACGGAACGCAGACCTCGGGCTCTGCGTCCACCGTCCCTGACGACCCGAACACAGAAGTTTCGTCTTCGAAACCGTCCGAGTCCTCAGTAAGCGAAAGCAGCAGCGGGTCTTCATCTTCATCCTCGTCTTCGTCGCAGTCCTCGTCTGCAAGCGGAAAGGAAACCGATTTGGGCCTTCCTGAAACGCTGGAGCTCGAGGTCGGTGAGGTATATCGCTTCGATACCGGAATGAACTACGATCTGACCTGGGAATCCAGCGATACGAGCGTGGCGACGGTGAAGAGCTCCGGAAAAGTCACGGCAAGGCAAAAAGGCACGGTCACGATAACGGCGACGGATGAAAAAGGGAATAAGGATACCTGTGTTATCACGGTCGGATAAAAAAATTGCGAATTGGCGGCGGACGAAGAAATTTGTCCGCCGTCTTTTTTGTTCTAATTCGTTTTGTCCTGAATAGTATTCCTTAGACATATTACGGAGGCGCAGATATGGACAAGGGAGAGAGCGTAAGATCGAAAAGGATAAGATACAGGATAAAAAGAAGCATCCCTGGCAGAGCGTGCCGTGAAAAGCGCATAAGACCGAAAACGGGCCTTTCCGGATTGCTGCTTACTGTGGTCGCTGTCGTGCTATTGGCATTGATATTCAATTATGTGGCTCCGGAAACTATCGGCGATCTTACGGGCGGTGCCGCAGGCACATTCGATGTAGCTGATCTGGCAGGCGCATGGGCCGCTTTTCCGGAGAAGGCATCAACAATATTAAAAAACGCCATGGATGAGCTGCGCCGTGCCTGGGAGCGTGCCGTAGCGTTTCGCTCATTCTTCACCAAAGGATCCGATGAAAATCCAGATGTACCGGAAAAAGCCATAATATCGCCGGCACTGTTCTCCTGCGCGGCCATGTTACCGGTAGACAGCGGCTCAATCACAGACGCATATGCCTTCAGGCTGAACCCGGTAACGGAGGAGGAGGACTTTCATCTGGGGATAGACATCGCGGCTGAGTACGGCACGCGGATAGCGGCATCGTGGCCCGGCACAGTCGCAGAGACGGGTGATAACTATGCGTACGGGAAATATGTGATCGTCCGGCACAGCGGGAACGTGAGTACATTCTACGGCCATTGCAGCGAAATATGCGTTAAAGAAGGTGTCAGCGTGAGGCAGGGCGAGACTATAGCGCGCGTCGGCTCCACAGGGATGTCTACGGGTCCGCATGTACACTTTGGAGTGATCGTAGGCGGCAGCTACGTAAATCCACTCTTCGCGCTGCAGCTTTGATAAAACTGAGGATAGGGCGCCTGAGGGCTGAGATCAGCCCTCTGTTTTTCGCCGTCGTAACATATCTGCTCATCTTCTCGCAAAATGGCGCCGTGCAGGCGGCGCTGTTTGCAGCCGTTATGCACGAGCTAGGCCATCTCTGCGCCATGCTCATGGTGGGAGACCTCCCCAAAAAGTTGGTGCTCACGCCTTTTGGCATAAAGCTGGAACGCAAAGCCGACGCTCTGACGACGGGCAGATACGCTGCCGTATACATTTCAGGCCCAGCCGTCAATCTGCTGCTTTCAGCGGTGTTTTTTGCCTTCGGAGACCAGACGGGTATGCAGACAAATGCGGCGCTGGGTATTTTCAGCCTGTTGCCTGTCGGAAGGCTCGATGGAGGATGCCTGCTCGAGTATTTTTTGGTTCTGCGTTTTCCGGCAAATTCGGATCACATAAAGAACGTATTTAACATATCGTTCCTGTTGCCGCTGACCATGGCCGGGATCTGTCTGCTTCTGAAATACGGAAACCCGACGCTTTTGATCACCTCAGCGTATCTTTTGGCTGCCGTGGCCGTGGACGGGTGCTGAATCCACTTGCAAAGCCCGCCTCCTTCGTGTATAATATCACGGTGTCATTGAAAGGGGGCGTTCGCATGGCCGCGATCCCGGAGAGTCTGCTCGAACTGGTGCAGAAACCCGCGCGTTATGCCGGAGGAGAAGTAAACAGCGTTGTGAAAGACAAAAGCACGGTGAAAGTCCGCTTTGCTTTTTGTTTTCCCGATCTTTATGAGGTCGGTATGAGCCATCTCGGCATGAAGATACTCTATTCGCTTCTGAACAAAGACCCGGAAGTCTGGTGTGAACGTGTTTTTGCTCCCGACAGCGATATGGAGAAGCTCCTGCTTGAACGCGGTCTGCCGCTGTTTGCGCTCGAAAGCCGCGACTCCGTCGGAGATTTCGATATGATAGGCTTTACGCTGCAATACGAACTGTCGTATTCCGCTATACTCAATATGTTGAACCTTTCTGGCGTACCGGTGCTTGCGAGCGAGCGGCATGATCTTAAAAATCTCGTGGTTGCGGGAGGGCCGTGCGCGTGCAATCCGGAGCCGCTCTGCGACTTTATCGACTTGTTTATGCCCGGCGAAGGGGAGGAAGTCCTGCCTGAAATAGTCGAGCTGTACAAAAAAGCCAAGGCTTTGGGGTGGAGCAAAGAAAAATACCTCTCGGAAGCGGCTCAGATAAAAGGCGTGTACGTGCCCTCGCTTTATGACGTGACTTATAAGGAGGACGGGACGATAGATTCCGTCACCGCGCGCGATGGAGCACCGCTGCCCGTGAAGAAACGCATAATCAGGGACCTCGACAAGGTGTATTATCCGGAGGATTTCGTCGTTCCGTTTGTGGATATAGTCCACGACCGGGCGATGGTGGAGATAATGCGCGGCTGCATACGCGGCTGCCGTTTCTGCCAGGCGGGGTTCATCTATCGTCCTCTGCGCGAAAAACACGCGGATACTTTGGCCCAAAATGCACGCTGCCTGTGTGACAGCACAGGATACGACGAGCTTTCGCTCACTTCGCTAAGTACCAGCGACTATTCGGAGCTTGAGCCGCTGCTCGACGACCTGCTCACCTGGACGGATGACGAAAAGGTGAACCTGTCGCTGCCGTCGCTGAGGGTGGACAATTTCTCCGAAAGTCTCATGGAAAAGGTCACGACCATCAGAAAAAGCGGGTTGACCTTTGCACCGGAGGCGGGCACCCAGCGCATGCGCGACGTCATAAACAAAAATGTCACCGAAGACGAGCTCATGGAGACATGCCGCACGGCTTTCATGGGAGGATACACCTCCGTGAAGCTCTATTTCATGATAGGACTTCCCACGGAGACGGACGAAGATGTGCTCGGCATAATAGAAACGGCACAGCGCGTGGTGGACCTTTTTTACAGCCTTGAGGACAGACCGAAAGGCAAGTCGGTCCAGGTGACGGTAAGTGTGGCGAGTTTTGTGCCCAAGCCGTTCACTCCGTTTGAGTTCGAGCCGCAGGACAGCCGCGACGAGCTGCACAGGAAACAGCGGCTCATGCTTTCGGCGCTGCGCTCAAGAAAAGTCAATCTCGATTGGCACGAGGCGGACACCTCTTATCTTGAGGCGGTCTTTGCGCGCGGAGACAGACGGCTCGGCAAAGTGATATATGACGCGTGGAAAAAAGGCTGTAATCTCGACAGCTGGAACGACCACTTCCGGTTCGACCTTTGGATGGAGTCGTTTTCGGAGAACGGCGTCGATCCGGATTTTTACGCCCTGCGGCGCAGAGACACGAATGAAACGATGCCGTGGGACCATATGGACTACGGCGTGTCGAAAAATTTTTTGATCAAAGAATATAAAAAAGCCGTTTCGGCCGAGACGACGCCGAATTGCCGCGAGAAATGCGCTGGATGCGGCGCGAATGGTCTGGTGGGAGGCGTCTGCTGTGGAAAATAACGGTTTTCGCGACCTGCGTCTTTTTTATACAAAGACGGGCAGCGCCAAATACATCAGCCATCTCGACGTTATGAGAGCGTTCCAAAGGGCCTTCAGACGTTCAAAAATTCCCGTCTGGTATACTGAGGGCTTTCACCCGCATCTGTATCTGACGTTCGCCCTGCCGCTCTCCCTGGGATATGAAAGCTTGTCAGAATCCGTCGATTTCAGAGTGACGGGGGAGATATCGGACGACGACCTCTCTTCACGGCTCGCGGAGGCGCTACCTCCGGGTTTTCGGGTGATGTCTGTCGCGCCGCCGGAGATGGAACCTTCCGCAATAAAGTACGCTGTTTACGACGTCAGTTTTAAGGTGCCGCAAGCCGGGCGTGATGCGGTCGCGGCTGCCTGGCGCGAGTGCTTCGGAGCGCAGCAGGTCAACGTGCATAAACGCACGAAACATGGCGAAAAGACAGTGGATATAAAGCCTTCGATAGTGCTGACGGATATAAAAGAGGACGGCGGACTTTATTCAGTGGAAATGAAGCTCGCGGCGGGGACAGAATTCAACGTAAATCCCAGTCTCGTTTTTGAAGCGTTTGAAAAATCCTCCGGACTCACCACAGCGGAGCATACGGTGATAAGAAAAGCTGTTTTGATAGAAAACGGTGAAAATTTCAGATAACTCAAAAAAGGCCTTGCAATTTTCTGTTCCCTATGTTAATATATTAAAGCTAACGCAAATCCGTCGTGTCCCTGCGACGGGGACGGCAAATTAGCCGAGCGGACAGTCCTCTGTCACCAGCGAGAGCTCCGGTGAGAATGAATGTCTGGAAAACAATAAGGAGGAAATTCTTAATGGACGCTTTAACGCTTATTGCGCAGGACTGCATGAAAAAAGAGCTGCCCGAGGTCAACGTAGGCGACACTGTAAAGGTGCACTGCAAGATTAAGGAAGGCGAGCGCGAAAGGATACAGCTTTTTGAGGGTTCCGTCATTGCGAAGCAACACGGCGGCATTTCCGAGAGCTTTACCGTTCGCCGCGTGACCCATGGCTGCGGAGTCGAAAGGGTATTCCCGATCCATTCTCCCAACGTCATTGATGTGGAAATAGTGCGTCACGGACGTATTCGCCGCGCGAAACTGTACTATCTGCGCGACAGAGTCGGCAAGGCCGCGAAAGTCAAACAAGTTCGATAATGAAAAACCCCTGCCACATCGGCGGGGGTTTTTATAAACAGAAAAGTTTTTCGGTATTTCTTTTTTACGGCGTTTTGTGTATAATAAAAAATATATGATCAGGAGGCGGCATGATGGAGGAAGCGACACCGATACAGTGGTTCCCAGGGCATATGGCGAAGACCAGGAGACTTATGAAAACGAGCCTGCCGCTGGTCGACATCGTGCTTGAAGTTATAGACGCGCGCATACCCATATCGAGCAGGAACCCGGAGATGCGTTCGCTGGTGGGAAAGAAGCCGCGAATAGTGGTGCTCAACAAGTGCGACATGGCGGACGAGGCTCTCAACAACGAGTGGATTCAGTATTATCGCGAAAAGGGCATAAAGGCTTTTGCGGTGGACTGCCGCAGCGGCCGTGGGCTGAAGCAGCTTTCACCGATAGTCCATGATGTTTTGAAAGACGAGCTGGAGCGGCGCGAACGCAAGGGCATGGCCGGAAAGCCCATAAGAATGATGGTGGTCGGTATACCGAACGTCGGTAAAAGCTCTCTGATAAACCGTCTTGCCGGCGGTAAACGCGCCAAGGTCGAGGACAGGCCCGGGGTCACGAGGGGCAAGCAGTGGGTCAGCATAGACGGCGGCGTGGATCTGCTGGATATGCCGGGCGTACTTTGGCCGAAGTTCGAGGACAAGATCGTGGGGGAGCACCTCGCCTATACCGGAGCCGTAAAGGACGATATAATAGACACTGAATGGCTGGCCATGAGATTGGCCGACCTCTTGAATCGTGAGTATCATTCTCTGTTGTGCGAACGGTACGGTCTTTCAGACGAGGAGACCGCGGGGATAGAGCCGTTTGCGCTGCTTGAGCTCATCGGCCGCAAGCGTGGCATGCTCCTTTCGGGCGGTGAGGTGAACACGGAGAGAGCCGCCGCCGTACTGCTGAACGAATACAGGGGCGGCGCGATAGGCAGGATGACGTTGGAGAGACCGCATGAGTCTTTATGAGTTTGAGCACGAGAAGCTGTCGCACGGGAAAAGGGTGATATGCGGAGTGGACGAGGCGGGGCGCGGCCCTCTCGCTGGCCCCGTGTACGCCGCAGCTGTGATACTTGACATGGAAGACGAGATCGACGGGCTGAACGACTCAAAAAAACTCTCCGCGTTAAAACGAGACCGTCTTTACGACGAGATAACGCACAGGGCGCTTTTTTGGGCTGTAGCCAGCCGGGACAACGAAGTGATCGACCGCATAAATATCCTGCAGGCGACCATGGAGGCCATGAAAGAAGCCGTAGAATCGCTCGGGACCGAGCCGGACATCGTGTATGTAGACGGCAACAGGCTGCCTGATATAAGCTGCCCCGCTGAATATGTTATACACGGGGACGCAATTTCGGCGAGCATCGCGGCGGCGTCTATAATCGCAAAGGTCAGCCGTGACCGGTTCATGCTGGAAATGGACAAAAAATATCCGGAATACCGTTTCGCTCAGCACAAGGGATACGGCACACAGCTGCATTACGAGATGATAAATAAGTACGGTATTTGTGAGATACACCGACGGACTTTTTTAAAAAACATCCTGTAGACCGGAGGCCTTATAATGGCGACGGAGAGACGCGAACACGGCAACATGGGCGAGGATTTTGCCGCAACCGTTCTCAAAGAAAAGGGATATGAGATAGTCGCCCGCAACTTCACGACCAAGTTGGGGGAGATAGACATCATCGCGCGCAGCGGCAGGATACTCGCGTTTGTCGAAGTGAAATCGAGAGCGGATGACTGTATGTACGCACCGAGACTTGCGGTGACGCCGGAAAAGCAGAAAAAGATATGTAAAGCCGCAATGCTTTACTGCATGAAAAACGGCTTCAATTGCCAGCCGAGGTTCGATGTCTTTGAGGTCATATACTCAAAAAACGATTACAAGGTCAAAAGTTATACGCATATTGAAAACGCATTCGGTACGGAGGCTGTAAATGGATTTTTTTGATCTGCACTGTGACACTCTCACTCATTCACATGATGACCACAAAAATATTAAGGACGGCGCCTTGCAGATAACTCTCGATAAGGCGAAGAACATAAAAAGACACGCTCAGTGCTTTGCCGTATATATCAGGGATTCCTACCGCGGCGACGCCGCCTGGAAATACTTTGAAGATATTTATGAGTATTTCCGGCACGAACTTTCGGCTTATCCAGACAGGTGGGAGCAGGTCGTTTCCGGCGGTGACATTGCCCGTATCTCTGAAAGCGGTAAAACTGCGGCGATATTGACCATTGAGGGCGGGGCGGTCCTCGGAGGGAAAATCGAGCGCCTGTCCGGACTCGCGGATCGCGGCGTAAAAATGATGACGCTGACATGGAACGGAGAAAATGAGATAGGCTTCGGCATGCCCAACCCTGACAGGGGACTGAAACCGTTCGGAGTGGAACTTGTCCGTGAAATGGAAAAGACGGGAATGATCATTGACGTATCGCACCTCTCAGACACAGGCGTCGAGGATGTTTTTAAGAACGTCGGGTGTGCCGTGGCCGCCTCACATTCAAACAGCCGGGCTGTTTGCGGCCATGCGCGTAACCTGACGGACGAATTTTTCACTGAGATCGTTCGCCGCAAAGGGATAGTCGGGATGAACTTTTACAGGGATTTCGTCGATGATGTCCCTGACAGGGCTGATTATGCCGGACTCGCTAAACATATAGAACATTTTTTGGAGCTCGGCGGCGAGGACGTCGTCTGCATGGGAAGCGATTTTGACGGCTGCGATACGATCCCCGGTCTTGAGGACGTGGGCATGACGGCGAACTTCCGCAAATATCTTCAGGATTCCGGTTTCGACAGAAAAACGCTTGACAAGATATTCTGGCAAAACGCGTATGATTTTATGACGGCTCGTTTTTAGGAGGAAATATGAAATTTACAAGCACCAGAAATAGCGGGATACACGTCGAATCGGCGTATACGATAGCAAAGGGCATATCCGATGAGGGCGGCCTTTTTGTGCCGGAGACCATTCCTGGATTTGGAGAGGGAGAACTCGCCGAGCTGTCAAAACTGGATTATATCGGCAGGGCCAAAGCCGTTTTTGCAAAATATCTGACGGATTATACAGACGAAGAGATATCTGACGCTCTGCGCTCTGCCTATGGAAACGGAAAGTTTGAAAACGACATACCGGATCAGCTTGTTAAATTGACGGGCGGACCGTATATGCTTGAACTTTGGCACGGGTCTACCTGTGCTTTTAAAGACGTGGCTCTGCAGATATTGCCGCACCTTCTCACTAAGGCCGTCCAAAAGACCGGAGGAGTGAAGGAGACGGTAATCCTCGTGGCGACCTCCGGCGATACGGGGAAGGCTGCTCTGGAGGGTTTCCGCGACGTGGACGGCACAAGGATAATCGTATTTTATCCCAGCGACGGCGTCAGCGCTATGCAGAAGCTGCAGATGTCCACCCAGACGGGAAACAATGTGGCCGTGTGCGCCGTGAAGGGGAATTTTGACGACACTCAGACGGCCGTAAAAAAGATATTTACGGACAGCGGGGTAAAGGCGCTCCTTGCCGAACAGGGTAAAGCTTTCTCGAGCGCGAACTCCATCAATTTCGGCAGACTGCTTCCTCAGATCGTGTACTATGTTTCGGCGTACTGCACGATGCTTGCGGACGGGGAGATCGCACCGGGCGAGAAGATAAATTATACGGTGCCCACCGGAAACTTCGGCAACATCCTCGCAGCTTATTACGCCAAACACATGGGGGTGCCTGTCAACAAACTGATATGTGCGTCCAACTCCAACAATGTGCTGACGGATTTCCTGCGCACAGGCCGCTATAACAAAAACAGGAATTTCTATACCACCGCATCGCCTTCCATGGATATACTTATTTCAAGCAACCTTGAAAGGCTGCTGTATCTGCTCACGGACTGCAATGACAAAGCCGTTTCCGGGTTCATGGAGGAGCTGCAGGAAAGCGGCGAATACCGCGTGCCGGACAGTGTTTTGGCGTCGCTCCGGGATGAATTCGACGCAGGATGGTGCGATGATGACGACGCCGGTAAGTCGATAAAGTCGGCGTTCGCAGAATATTCGTACCTGCTCGATACGCACACCGCCGTGGCCATGCGTGTGTATGAGGAATACGCCGGGCGCACGGGCGACGCGACAAAAACGATAATAGCATCCACGGCCAATCCGTACAAGTTCCCGCGCGCCGTGCTCGGAGCTATCGGCCTGCCGGTACCTGACGACGATTTTGAAGCCGCGGAGAAACTTTTCGAGGTGTCGCGGCAACCCATACCCGAACAGCTTCGCCGTTTGAAAGAGGCGAAAGTGCGCTTTGCCGATGTCATAGACCGCGAAGATATGCGCAGTTTTGTTTTGAGCACGGTGCTGAGCACCGGCGGGGAGGCTTGAGCATGGCGATATACGCCATGGGGGATCTGCATCTTTCGCTCGGCGGCAACAAGCCCATGGATGTGTTTCCCGGTTGGCGCGGATATGTGGAACGCATAGAAGCGGGCTGGCGCGAGACTGTCGGAAGCGGAGACACGGTGGTGATACCGGGAGATTTTTCGTGGGGAACGAGCTTTGAAGAGGCGAGGCCTGACTTTCTGTTTTTGGAGTCGCTGCCGGGCAAGAAGCTGATCCTTAAGGGGAATCACGATTATTGGTGGAGCACCCGCACAAAGATAAAAAAGTTTTTTGATGAAAACGGTTTATCGTCTGTGGATATCATCCACAATAATTCTGTTTTGTGCGAGAATACAGCTCTTTGCGGCACGAGAGGATGGGTGTTTGGTCCCGAAGCGCCGGAAGACGTGAAACTTTCGGAGCGCGAGGCCCTGCGTCTCGAAGCCAGCCTTAAAGACGCCGAGTGTTTTGGCGACGGACCGGAAAGGGTAGTCTTCTTACATTATCCGCCGGTATTTGCGGGCGAATTGGCGCCTAAAATGTATGACATTATGAAAAAGCATGGCGTTAAGCGCTGCTTCTACGGGCATGTACACGGTCCGGCCTGCAGTCAGGCAGTGGATGGCCCGTATCTCGACATGGAGTTCAGGCTTGTTTCTGCGGATCATGTGGGATTCAGGCCGGTGCTCGTGTCAGAATGATATGCATTTTATTAAAATTATATATTTATATATAATTTAGCAATTGTGTTTTAATAACTTGCATGATATAATATTACAGTTCGATTTATCGTAAGCTGACAGGAGGAAACACAATGGAACTGACACATTTTGAAAAGTCCGGGGTAAATGAATGCAAATTGACGGTGACGATAAACGCCGAGGAGTTTGAAAACGCCATGGCCGCCGCCTTTAAGAAGAACGCCAAGAAATATCAGGTACCCGGATTCCGCAAAGGCAAAGCTCCGCGCAGCTTTGTTGAGAAGTATTATGGAAAGTCCGCGTTTTATCAGGACGCGGTGAACGAGTCATACGGTGACGCATACGAGTGGGCTGTTGCGCAGGCTGGTATAGAGCCTGTGGACAACGCTGCCATAGACCTGCTTTCCTGCAGCGACGATGGTTATTCCTTTACCGCGACCGTTACGGTGAAGCCGGAAGTGGCCGTCAAGGATTATAAGGGCATAAAGGCCGAAAAGACGATTCGCAGCGTAGATGAGAAAGAGGTCGACGCTGAGGTCGATCGCTATCGCGACCGCAGCTCCCGCATGATAGACGTCGAAGGCCGTCCCGCTCAGTTGGGCGACGAGGCGCATATCGATTTTGAAGGCTTCAAGGACGGCGTGCCGTTCGAGGGCGGAAAAGGCGAGCATTATCCGCTGACGCTCGGTTCCGGTTCATTCATTCCCGGTTTCGAGGAGCAGATCGTGGGACACAATATCGGCGATGAGTTCGACGTCAACGTGACGTTCCCTGATGATTATCAGGAAGAAAGCCTGAAAGGCGCGCCCGCGCTCTTTAAATGCAAGCTCCACGAACTTAAATATAAAGAAGTCCCCGCGGCCGACGATGACCTGGCGAAAGACGTCTCTGATTTCGACACGCTGGATGAACTCAGGGCCGACATAAGGAAGCATCTGCAGGAGCATGCCGACGCCGAAGCGAACAATGAAGTCGAGAGCCAGATAATCGACGGGATCATTGCCGGAATGACCGCCGAGGTCCCCGAGTGCATGATAAAGAACCGCTCCGAGGAGATGGCGCGCGATTTTGAGCGCAGGCTCCAGCAGTCGGGCCTCGACCTTAAGAGCTATCTTATGTACACTGGCGGCGACGAGAAGACCTGGAAAGAGGGCTTCCGTGTCAATGCTGAACGCCAGGTAAAGGTGCGTCTCGCCCTCGAAAAAATAGCCGAGATCGAGAAACTTGAGCCGACTGACGAAGAGTTCGACGAGGAATACAAGAAGATCGCCGAGAGCTACAAAATGCCTGTCGACCAGGTCAAGACCATCATTGCCAAACGCGACCTCGGAGAGGATCTGCGTGTTGAAAAAGCCATGAAGTTCGTGAGGGACAACGCTGTTATAACCGAAAAGGCCCCCGAAGAAAAGGCTGAAAAAGAAGAAAAAGCCGAAAAGAAACCCGCAAAGAAACCCGCCGCCAAGAAAGCAGCAAAGAAAGAGGAGCCCAAGGCTGAGGAGGCTCCCGCCGAGGAGAAAAAAGAGGAAGAAAAACCTGCGCCCAAAAAGAGCGGCAAGGGCAAATCTCCCGCCAAGGAGAAAGCCGAATAATCCAAAGAAGGTGACACTATGAGCTTGGTGCCTATGGTGATCGAGCAGACCAACAGGGGAGAACGTTCATACGATATTTTTTCCCGTCTGCTCAACGACCGCATAGTAATGCTCTGTGATGAAGTAAACAATGTGACTGCAAGCCTCGTTGTCGCGCAGCTTCTATACCTTGAGGGACAGGACCCGGATAAAGACATCAGCCTTTACATCGACAGCCCCGGCGGGTCCATCGTTGACGGCATGGCGATATATGACACGATGCAGTATATCAAATGCGACGTTTCGACTATTTGCATAGGTATGGCCGCATCGATGGGTGCGTTTTTACTGTCATCCGGCGCAAAGGGCAAACGTTTCGCCCTGCCGAACAGCGAGATCATCATTCATCAGCCGCTCGGAGGAGCGCAGGGCCAGGCCGCGGATATCAAGATCCACGCCGACCATATAATCAAAACGCGTGAGAAACTGAACCGGATCATGGCAGAGCAGACGGGACAGCCGCTGGAAGTCATTTTCCGCGATACCGACCGGGATAACTTTATGACGGCACAGGAGGCTATGGATTACGGCCTTGTGGATAAAGTCATCAAGAACCGCTCAGAGGTGTAAATATGCCGACTAAAGATGAGCACAAGATGATGCGGTGCTCGTTCTGCGGAAAGACGCAGGACATGGTGTACAAGATGATCGCCGGGCCGGGCGTGGCCATTTGCGACGAGTGCGTAGAGCTTTGCCGCAGCATCATCGAGGACGAGGATCCGACTAAAGCCAGGGAGAAACGGCGGGATAACCGCGGCCGCAAGCAGGCTGATTTTCTCGATCCGGCGTCGATACTCAAGCCGATGGAGCTCAAGGCCGTCCTTGACCAGTATGTCATAGGGCAGGAGGAGGCCAAGGAGACGCTTTCCGTAGCTGTATACAACCACTACAAGCGTATCCTGACAAAGGGCTCCGCCACCGACGATGTCGAACTGCAAAAGAGCAACGTCCTGCTGCTCGGTCCTACGGGCACGGGAAAGACTTTGCTGGCGCAGACGATGGCGCATGTTCTGGGTGTTCCGTTCGCGATAGCTGACGCGACAACGATAACCGAGGCTGGTTATGTTGGCGAAGACGCGGAAAACGTGTTGCTGCGTCTGATACAGGCGGCTGATTTCAACATCGAAAACGCCGAGCGCGGTATCATTTATATCGATGAGATAGACAAGATAACGCGCAAATCAGAGAACCCTTCCATCACCAGGGACGTAGGCGGCGAAGGCGTGCAGCAGGCTTTGCTGAAGATGCTCGAGGGCACGGTTTCCAATGTTCCTCCGCAGGGAGGACGCAAGCATCCGCAGCAGGAGTTCATACAGATAGACACGACCAACATCCTTTTCATCTGCGGGGGCTCATTCGACGGGATAAACCAGATCATCGAGAAAAGGATCTCCAGTTCCGCCATGGGTTTCGGCGCAAACGTGCAGAGCTCAAAGTCCAAAGAGGCGAGCGACCTTCTGAAACAGGTTACGCCGCACGACCTCGTGAAGTTTGGAATAATCCCCGAGCTGGTGGGACGTCTGCCGGTCATCACCGCGCTGTCCGATCTCGACAAGGACATGCTCGTCAGGATACTTACGGAGCCCAAAAACGCTCTTGTGAAGCAGTATAAAAGGCTGTTTGAGCTGGACGGCATAGAGCTTGAAATCACGCCGGAGGCGCTGACAGCCATTGCGCAGAAAGCCATAGAGCGCAAGACGGGGGCAAGGGGCCTTCGTTCCATCATGGAGGAGACGCTTGCCGACCTCATGTTCAAGCTCCCGAGCGACACGACGGTGACAAAAGTGACGGTGGACGAAAGATGCGTCACCGAAAAAGCCGAGGCGCTCATAGAGCGCGACCCGACAAAACAGAGGCCGCAGCTGGCGATCCCTGCGCTTGCCCAAACAAAGCGCGCGGCGGATTTTTAAACGAAACGATTATCCGTTATGATGAATGCGGCAGCGTTTATCGTAACGGATAATATTTAAAACAGATATATGTATCCCGGGGAGGTGTATTTTATGCCCGAACAAAACAATGAGATAGCGCCGATCGAACTTCCGATGATCGCCCTGCGCGGACTGGTGCTGTTTCCGAAGATGGTGCTCCACTTCGACGTGGGCAGAAAAAAGTCTGTCATGGCGCTGAACGACGCGATGAAGAAAAACCAGCTCGTTTTTCTTGCCGCGCAGAAGGACATAAAAGACGACGATCTGACAATAGATCAAATATATAGTGTGGGCGTGGTGGCTGAAGTCCGGCAGGTGCTGAAAGTATCCGGCGAAACCATGCGCGTGCTCGTCGAGGGAAAATACAGGGCAAAGCTCATCGAAGCGGCAAGCACCGAGCCGTATTTCAGCGTGATGGTACAGGAATACCCTCTTAAAGCTCTTAAGCCCAAAACGAGCATACTCTGCGACGCGCTCATGCGCACGGTAAAAGAGCTTTTCAACAACTATTGCGTACTTACGCCGAAGATGCCGAGAGAGCTCGTTGTGAACGCTCTCGGTTCTGACGATCCCATCTATCTCGGAGAATTCATAACGGGAAACCTCAACCTTGAGATCGAGGACAAGCAGGCCATACTGGAAGAATCCAGCTACGTAAAGCGTCTGGAGATGCTGGCCTCAGTGCTCGAAAATGAAAACTCCATTCTTTCCGTCGAGCATGACATATTTGAGAGAGTAAAAGGACAGGTGGACGAAAACCAGCGCGAGTATTACCTGCGCGAACAGCTCAAAGCCATAACAGACGAGCTTGGCGAGGGCGAAAACGTGCAGGAGGAGGCCGATGAGTACCGCGAAAAAATAGATAAGCTCACGCTTCCCAAAGAAGTTTCCGACAAATTTTACGAGGAGACCGACAGGCTGTTCAAGATGCCGCCGAGTTCTCATGAAGCGAGCGTCATCCGCGGGTATCTGGATGTCTGCCTTGCGCTGCCGTGGAACGTCAAGACCACCGAAAAGATAGACCTCGACAAGGCAAAAAAACAGCTTGACCGTGACCATTACGGCCTGAAAAAAGTGAAGGAACGCATTCTCGAGCTGCTGGCCGTGAGAAAGCTCGCTCCGCAGATAAACGGTCAGATACTCTGTTTCGTCGGCCCTCCCGGTGTCGGCAAAACGTCCATAGCCAAATCCATAGCTTCAACTATGGGAAGAAAATACACCAGGATCTCGCTGGGCGGCATGCGCGACGAGTCCGACATACGCGGCCACAGAAAGACATATATAGGCGCGATGCCCGGACGTATAATGAACGCTGTCAAGCTGGCGGGAAGCAGCAACGCCCTGATACTCCTTGACGAGATAGACAAGATGGGCAACGACTTTCGCGGCGACCCGGCTTCCGCCATGCTCGAAGTGCTGGATCCGGAGCAGAATGTGGCATTCCGCGACCATTACATCGAGGTCCCGTTCGACCTCTCAAATATATTGTTCATAACGACAGCGAATACGCTTGAAACCATACCGGAACCGCTGCTCGACAGGATGGAGGTCATAGAACTCTCATCTTATACGCGAGAGGAGAAGTTCCAGATAGCGAAACGCCATCTTCTGAAAAAACAGATGAAGCGCCATGGCCTGACGGCGAAGACATTCAAACTCGCCGACGACGGCATTTACGCGATAATCGACTACTACACGAGAGAGGCCGGAGTCCGTAACCTTGAGAGGGAGATAGCGGCTCTCTGCCGTAAGGCGGCCAAGGAGATCGTGGGCGGGGAAGCGGAAAAAGTCGCTATTTCCGATAAGAATATCCATGATTATCTCGGAGTCAGAAAGTTCCGGCCGGAAGTAATAAACAAGGAAAACGCCGTGGGGCTCGTCAACGGTCTTGCCTGGACACAGGTCGGCGGCGAGATGATGGAGATAGAGACCGCGATACTCGACGGTTCCGGGAAGATAGAGCTCACCGGATCACTCGGCGACGTTATGAAGGAATCAGCACGCACGGCCATAAGCTACGTGCGCTCATGCACCGACAGGTTCGGCATAGAGCACGACTTTTATAAGGACAAGGACATCCATATCCATGTGCCTGAGGGCGCTGTTCCGAAAGATGGGCCGTCTGCCGGCGTCACGATCTGCACGGCCATCGTTTCGGCCCTGGCGGGGATACCCGTGAGGCGTGAGGTGGCAATGACCGGTGAAATAACGCTTCGCGGGCGCGTGCTGCCGATAGGCGGACTGAAAGAGAAGACTATGGCGGCATATCGCGCCGGCGTAAAAACGGTGATAATCCCTGAGGAGAACATGCCCGACCTCGAGGACGTGGACGAGATCGTTAAAAAGAACGTCACATTCATTCCGGCGTCTGACATCGATACGGTGCTGAAGGCCGCGCTCGTCAAGCCGACAGAGCCTGTAGTAAGGCACGAACCATTAATCGCTCAGCCGGAGATACCGATGATGTCTATTGATGCCGGAAAACCGGCGGTTACAAGCATACAGTGACCACCAAAAAAGCGGAGGCAAAAATGGGACTGAATTATCAAAACGCGGTCTTCGAAGCCGCTTACGGCACATCTGCGCAGCTCCCTCATACAGAAAAAACAGAATTTGCCTTCGCCGGACGCTCCAATGTCGGTAAAAGTTCGCTGCTCAACCGCATATTCGGCAGGAAGGCGCTCGCAAGAGTCAGCGCGCAGCCGGGGAAGACCGCCACAGTGAATTATTACAGCGTTGACGGCGTCCATTTTGTGGATCTGCCGGGGTACGGATACGCCAAAGTGTCGCTCTCAGAAAAAAAACGGTGGGCCGAGCTTGTGGAAGGCTACCTTATGGGTGATCGCGACATAGGGCTCGTTGTGCAGCTTATTGACTCACGTCATGCTCCGAGCGAGGACGACCTGCAGATGATAAACTTCCTTATTGACAACGAGATGCCTTTCATCATTGCGCTGACAAAATCCGACAAGCTGAACAAGTCGGAACGGGAAAAGCGTGCTCAGGAACTCACACAGGAGATACCTTACGCCGATGAGGTGACGATGATATTCACGAGCGCCGAGACGGGCGAGGGCATCGACGAGATCCGGAGAATTTTCGACGAACTTTCGGAGGACGATGGATGAGCTGGTTTTTGCAAAAGGGGCTGTCTGTCAATGAAGCGGGGAATTTGACGATAGGCGGGTGTGATACGACCGCTCTGGCCGCCAAATACGGCACTCCGCTGTATGTTTTCAACGAGGACACCATACTGGAGAACTGCCGCCGGTATAAAAAAACGATGGATAACCTTTATGCCGGCAACGATATGGTGATATATGCGTCGAAAGCCTTCTGCTGCAAGGCCATGTGCCGGATAGCGGAAGCCGAAGGTATGGGACTCGACGTCGTGTCCGGCGGGGAACTGTATACGGCTTTGGAAGCAGGTTTCCCGGCTAAAAACATATTCTTCCACGGCAACAATAAAACGCCGGATGAGCTGCTCTCAGCCGTCGTGAACGATGTGGGCACAGTCGTTGTCGACAATATACAGGAGCTTGAACTTCTGAATAAAACAGCGGTTTCTCAAAGGAAAAAAATGCGCGTCATGCTCAGAGTAAAGCCGGGCGTGGGCGCTCACACTCACGACTACGTGCGCACCGGACAGATAGACAGCAAGTTTGGGTTCGCTCTTGAAACGGGCGAAGCGCTGAACGCCGCCGTGCACGCGCAGGAAATGTCAAACATAGAACTCTACGGTCTCCATTGTCATATCGGCTCGCAGATATTCGAAGACGAGCCGTTCGCGGCCGCCGCTGAAGTCATGCTCGGCCTTTTTGACAAGGTGCGGGAAAAGACCGGCGTCGTGCTGTCTGCTCTTGACCTGGGCGGTGGGTTCGGAATACGTTATGTTGAGGCGAACGACCCCAGTCCGGTGGAAAATACGCTGAAGCTCGTGGCGGACAGGGTGACTGAAGTCTGCTCCAGACTCGACCTGCCTGTCCCCAAGATGATGATAGAGCCCGGGCGCTCCATCGTTGGTGACGCCGGGATAACGCTCTACCATGTGGGAACAGTGAAAAACATACCGGGAATACGCACATACGTATCGGTGGACGGAGGCATGACCGACAATCCGCGCTACGCCCTGTATCATTCGGAATACACCGCGGTCATTGCCAACAAAGCTTTGCAGCCAGCGGACAGCATAGTTACCATAGCGGGAAAGTGCTGCGAAAGCGGGGATCTGCTCGGAGAAAACCTGCCGCTCCAAAGCGCAGAGACAGGCGACATACTCGCCATGCTCGACACCGGAGCGTACTGTTATTCAATGGCCTCGAACTACAACCGGATACCGCGTCCGGCCGCAGTACTGGTAAAAAACGGAGGACACTCTGAGCTGATGATCCGCAGAGAGACGTGGGAGGATGCAGCAGCTTTGGACATATAAATGCCTATTGAATTTCACGGTGTAAAGTGGTAATATATAAAAAGAAAATCGTGGAGGCGTTTATATGAACAACAAGTTAAAGGATGCCAATGTCGATTATCTTTTCAGCGCGATACTTACACTCGACACCGTTGAGGAGTGCTATAATTTTTTTGAGGATCTGTGCACGGTCCCGGAGCTCAAGGCGTTGTCTCAGCGCATACATGTGGCCAAAATGCTGTCCGAGCACCGCGTCTACAGCGATATAGTGGCAGAGACCGGCGCTTCCACCGCGACGATAAGCCGGGTGAACCGCTCGCTCATTTACGGTTGTGACGGGTACAGTACAGTGTTCAAGAGGCTCGAAAAATGATCGGATACTCTGGATTTGCCAAATATTATGACAGATTTACGGGCAACGTGGACTACTCCGCGCGTGCCCGTTATTTCGATACGGTGATACAAAAATATGCGCCGGGCGCCAATTTGCTTCTGGATCTTGCCTGTGGAACCGGCAGCCTTTCGTTTGAGATGGAGAGTCTCGGTTACGATGTGATCGGCGTGGACGGCTCGGTGGATATGCTCGGCGTCGCCGTGGAAAAACGTGCCGACCGGGAGAGTTCCGTACTGTTTCTGTGCCAGGAGATGGCTGAACTCGACCTTTACGGGACCATAGACGCCACGGTGTGCGCGCTCGACAGTCTGAACCATGTTTTGGACGAGGACGAGCTGCTGCGCATATTTAAAAAAGTCTCGCTTTTTTCCAATCCCGGCGCGGCTTTTGTTTTCGACGTCAATACTGAGTATAAGCACAGACAGGTCCTTGCGGACAACTGCTTTGTTTTCGAGGACGAAAAAACAATGTGCGTATGGCAGAACTCACCGGAGGACGATGGCCTCACGGTGGACATCGCGCTCGACTTTTTTGCGCTTGACGACGAAAGCGGACTTTGGGAACGCAGTTCAGCGGAGTTCTCCGAGAGGGCATACCCCACGGACTTTCTCATGGATTTGGCGAAACAGACCGGTTTCGACGTTAAGGCCGTGTTTGACGAGGACAGCTTCATGCCGCCGAGGGACAGCTCAGAGCGCATCATATTTGTGCTGACAAAAAAATAACGGCACGCAAAACGCGCACCGTCATCGTTGGTGGGGACAACGGGACTCGAACCTGTGACCCCTTGCTTGTAAGGCAAGTGCTCTAACCAGCTGAGCTATGCCCCCGAACGTACTAAAATACTATACAATAAACGTCGGCAAAAGTCAATCACAAAAAACTTGCTGGGAGGGCTTCAATTGTACTTCCACGTTATTGCCTGCCAGGTCTTTCAGCGGGAACTTTCCCGGCTTATAGCGGACAGTGAGAACGTCATAAGCGTGACATGGCTGCCGCAGGGGCTGCACGAAACACCGAATATGCTGACACAAAGGGTGGCGAAAGCGATAGACGCTTTCCTGTCAGACGTTGATTCCGGTAACGTGAAGCACCTGCCGGACGCTTTTCTGCTGTGTTACGGACTTTGCTCCAATGGTACCATCGGCTTGGAGGCAAAACGCGTTCCCATTGTGATCCCCAAAACGGACGACTGCATTGCGCTGTTTTTGGGCTCCCAAGGCAGGTATCTGGAGCTTTTCAATGAACACAGTGGGACTTACTGGCTGAACAACGGCTGGATAGAGACTTCGTTTTTGCCGGCTGATGATGCCATCGAGCGCAGAAAAGCCGCATATGCCGAGCAGTATGGCGATGACAACGCGGAGTATCTTATAGAGCAGGAAATGCAGTATTTGAAAAACTATCATTTTTGCAGATACATAACCTCACCCGTATTCTTAAGCGCAAAAAACGAAAGTGCCGCAAGATCTGTTGCCGACAAGTGGGAGCTCGAATTTATAAAAGAACCGGGAGATCTATTGTTAATAAAAAAGCTGATCTCCGGAGACTGGGACGAAAATGAGTTCGTCATCTGTCCGCCGGGATATGTCACCGCGGCCGCTTACGACGGCAGCAAGATCAGGGCCGTGCCTGCAAAATAGCCGATCATTTTCGTCTATAATGGCTCTTTATTTTCCAATATAAATGAATTATAATTATTGCAATAACGTCGGGAGGTATGTGTGTTATGGCTGTTTTCGATGAAATAAGTGAGCTTCTTCAAAAGGGCAGGACGCCCAAAGTCAAAGAAGCGGTGCAGGCGGCGCTTGATTCCGGAGAAAATGCGAAGGATATCCTTGAAAAAGGCCTTCTGTCCGGCATGGATGTCATCGGCGCTAAGTTCAAGAACAACGAGATCTTTGTGCCGGAGGTGCTCCTTGCCGCGCGCGCAATGAATGCCGGAGTAGAAGTGCTGAAGCCGCATCTGATCGCGGAGGGAGTCGAATCAAAGGGGACCGCCGTCATCGGTACAGTTAAAGGAGACCTTCACGACATAGGAAAGAACCTTGTGAAGATGATGCTCGAGGGCAAAGGCATCACAGCCATAGACTTGGGCGTCGACGTTACACCAGAGCGTTTTGTCGAGGCTGCCGAGGAGAACAATGCCGACATAATCTGCTGCTCCGCTCTGTTGACGACCACGATGGGCATTATGGCCGACGTGGTCGAGCTTGCCAAGGCTAAAAAGCTGCGCGCAAAAGTCATGGTTGGCGGAGCGCCTATCACGCAGGAGTTCAGCAATACGATAGGAGCCGATGGGTATACGCCCGATGCCGCCAGCGCTTCCGATATGGCGATCGCGTTTTGTGAAAAATGAGTATCAGCCCTCACGATGTGGGGGCTTTATAATTTCAGGAATAAATAGTCGCCGTTCGCATAGATTGTTCCGGAAAGCGTAATAAGGGGCGTTTTATTTGGAACATGATCTTACGAAGACGATAACGGCCTGCGGGCTGATACTTTTCCTGTGTACGGCAGTTTGGCTGGGAGGACACGATGGATACATCGCCGCCATGTCGACAGATGTTGACCCGGTCAGAACGATAATAATCGATGCCGGCCACGGAGGTTTTGACGGCGGCGCTGTCGGAGTCGGAGGGCTGGTAGAGAAAGAGATAAATCTCTCTGTGGCGCAAAAACTGGAGAGCATGCTCGCGTTTCTCGGATACGATACTGTTATGACGCGGGATGAAGACGAGGCCCTGGGAAAAGAGGGTGAGAGCATCCACGGCAGAAAAGTCTCCGATATAAAATACCGTCTGTCTTTGCTCGAGTCCGCGCCGGACGCTCTGCTTATATCCGTGCATCAGAATTTTTTCGGAGGAAAAGCCGAAGGCGCTCAGATATTTTACGGGCCGATCAATCCGGAATCGCGCTCTTTGGCGGAAATGCTCCAGAACGGGTTTAAATGCCTTTTGCAGCCCGAAAACGACAGGGCGGCGAAACCGGCCGGCAGCAACATATATCTGCTTTACCATGCCACGCGGCCCGCTGTGATGGTGGAGTGCGGTTTCATCTCGAACAGGGAGGAAGCCGCAAAGTTGTCTGAGATGGAATATCAAAAAAAGCTCTGTTTCGTCATGGCGTCGGGGCTTGCCGAATACATGGCTGAATGACGTGAGGTACGCACTATGAAGGGAAATATAAAATCGATCTACATTTGCAGCTCGTGCGGCTATGAATCTCCGCGTTGGTTCGGCAGATGTCCCGACTGCGGAGAATGGAACACGATGACGGAAGAAGCCCGCGAGGAGGAAGCGCCGTCAAAACAAAAACCGATGCCCGGCGGAGAGCCCGAACCGGAAGCTGTCTGCCGCATAACGGACGTGGATATATCCGACGAACACAGATATGTGACCGGCATGAACGAGCTCGACAGGGTGCTCGGCGGCGGCATAGTGAAAGGCTCCGTCATTTTGCTCGGCGGAGACCCGGGAATCGGAAAATCCACCATGCTTCTTCAGATATGCGGATGCCTGTGCGGTTCCCTCAAAATATTGTATGTTTCCGGAGAGGAGAGCAAGGCACAGCTCAAGCTCCGCGCTAAACGGCTTTCCGTTGAAAGCGACAATCTGCTTATAGCGCCATATACCGACATCACTCGCGTTGTCAACGCCATAGCCGGAGAAAAGCCGGACATGGTAATGATAGATTCCATACAGACGATGAACTACTCAGCGATAGCGTCGTCGTCGGGAAGCGTTTCTCAGGTCAGGGAGTGCACGTCTATTCTTACAAAGGTTGCCAAACGCGCCGATATACCTGTGCTTATCGTGGGGCACGTAAACAAGGACGGCGCCATAGCCGGACCGAAAGTGTTGGAACACATTGTTGACACCGTGCTGTATTTTGAGGGCGAGCGCACGATGAGTTACCGCATACTTCGCGCGGTGAAAAACCGGTTTGGCTCTACGAATGAGATAGGTATATTTGAAATGGGAGAGAGAGGGCTTTGCGAGGTGGAAAATCCCTCGCTGATGCTGCTCTCGGAAAGGCCGCTGAATGTTTCCGGCACGTGCGTCTCCTGCGTGATGGAAGGCAGCCGGCCTATCTTTGCGGAGGTACAGGCGCTGGTGTCAAAAACCGGTTTCGGCGTGCCGCGGCGGACATCGACAGGGTTTGATTACAACAGGGCGGCACTGCTAATAGCGGTCCTGGAAAAGCGCGCCGGGTATACGTTCAGCAACATGGACACATACATGAACGTAGTCGGCGGTCTGAGACTGGACGAGCCGTCCGCCGACCTGCCCGTCACCATCGCCCTGATGTCTAGCATAACAGATACGCCAGTGGACAGCGGGATAGTGGCATTTGGAGAGGTGGGCCTCGCGGGAGAGCTGCGCAGTGTCGGGAACGTCGAATCGCGGATAAACGAAGCCGAAAAGTTAGGCTTCTCAAAGGTGATACTGCCCAAACAATGCATCAAGCTTTTGCCAAAGAAAGACCGGAAAATAGAGCTCATAGGCGTGAGCACGATAGGAGAAGCGTTTTCCGCGGTAAAAAATGATCAGCAGGCTCGGGCAAAATAATTTGATCGGCGTTCATAAAAGGACTTCACCTTGATAAAATATCGGGGTGAAGTCCTTTTGATCGGGGTGATTATTTGCGCCTGAAAATCATTCTCTCGCTGATAGCTGTATTTGCCGTATATTCGTTGTCTTTTGTGCCGGAGGCTGTCATGGCGGCTCTGCCAAAAGTCACGCTGGTCCCGGCCGGATCCGGGACTTACTGCGACTATGTGAACTGTGCGGGCGAGATAACTCCGCTTAAAAAGTACGAAGTTTATTGTTCCATCCCCGTTTACGCCACAAAGGTGGAGGCGAGCCTGGGCGAGCGGGTAAAAAAAGGACAGGCACTTGCCGTACTGGATGTGGAGCTTTCAAGATCCATCAGTTCTTCTTCCGCAGGGGCAAAAACGCCCTCAGCGGCGCAAGATTACTCAGACATTTTAAGCATGTACGGCATCGACAGCAAAACGGCCGCCGGCATAGCAGGAGATTACTCTGTAAACTCCGGCGTCGACGCACAAAAAGTAGAATATCCACAGTACGACGTGCCTTCCGTGCTCATTTCGCCGGCAGATGGTATTATAACCGAGATCAATATATCGGAATCCGTGCTCACTGATAATTCACAGCCCCTTTTCGTGTTGGCGGATGATTCCGCATACGGCGTCAGGCTCTCTGCGGGCGAAGCCGACATCTCGAAAGTGTCGGTGGGCGACAGAGTGGATATCACCGGCTCTGGCTTTGAAGGGGTTTATACGGCTTATGTCACGAAGATATACCCGACGGCAAAGAAAAAACTTTCCGGAACGACATATGAAACAGTGGTGGACATCGACGCCGCGCTTATGGATCGTCCTGAAGCGATAAAGATAGGATTTTCCGCAAAAGGAAAGATATATATATCGAAGCCGACGTATATGGTGCTCGTGCCTTATTCAGCCGTTCGGCAGGATTCTGACAACGCCGAATATGTATACGTCTATTCCGGCGGCAAGGTCAGGAGAAGAGATATTTTAACCGGGGAAGAACTTTTGGAATCGGTGCAGGTGATCTCCGGGCTCTCCGAGGGCGAAAGCGTGGTCACGAACCCTGATTCGGTATACTCTGACGAAGAAATCGTGATAATAAAGGCGGAATGATGATGTGCGGGATGCTCCTTGATACGCTGAAGAATCTGAGTAGAAAGCGGTTCAGGACCTCTCTCGTAGTGTTGGCCATCGCCATAGGAGTAGCCTCGGTCATACTTATAATGACGATAGGGGACACAGGGAAAGCCGCCGTTGAAGACGAACTCGACAGCCTTGGGCTCGGAAGTCTCACCGTGTCAGCTGACCAGCGCATAGGCCGCGCCAGCCTCGAATCAGACGAACTCGCGCTAATAAGGTCACTTGAGCCTGTAGATGAAGCCATACCGGTAATCGTTGACTACTCAAATATAAGTATGCGGAAACTCGTGGCTGAATCGGTCATCTGGGGGATTGATTCCGGTGCAGGTCACGTCATATCGCTCAATAGCAAGTATGGACGGATGTTCAGCAGTGAGGACGTAAAAAACGCTGCGAACGTGTGCATAGTGGACGAATCGGTCGCGGAAGCATTTTATCAGCGCGACAATATCGTTGGCAAGACGATGAACATACTGTTTGACGGTGGATATGAGAAATTCAGCATCATAGGAGTGGTAAAATCCGGTGGTAATATGCTGCAGGGCCTGCTGGCGGAATATTTGCCCACGTTCGTTTACATTCCATACACCACGATGCAGGTGATGATGAACCGCTCGAGCTACGATCAGGCCGCCATCAAGCTCAAGGAGGGCGTCAATGCGGAGGAGGCGGCTGACGTCATATCGAGGGCGCTTTACATCAGCTCGGGCGTAAAGAACGGATACAAGGTCAACAACGTTTCACAGCAGAAGGAGAGTCTGTCAGGCACGCTCGCAGTTGTAACGACCGTGCTTTCGCTTATCGGCGGAATATCGCTTGTCGTGGCGGGGCTCGGCATTATGACGATAATGCTCGTCAGCGTCAACGAGCGAACGCGTGAAATAGGCGTCAAAAAATCAATAGGTGCCTCTTTTGGCCTTATAATGGCCGAATTTATGGCGGAAGCCTTTACGATGTCGGTTTTTGGCAGTATAATTGGGTCGATGGCAGGTGCGCTGCTGGCGTATTTCGGTTGCCGCGCGGTAGGTATGGAGGCGCATTTTTCTCTTGCTTCCTTCATGTCTGTGGTTTTCATTGCCATACTGACCGGCGTGGTTTTCGGAGCATATCCATCCGCTAAAGCCGCAAAACTCGACCCGGTAGAAGCGCTTCGCCGTGAATAGACGTGAATAGAACTGTTTTTGGAAGTGATATTGTGAGGTACGTGGCCGAACCAAATATACCGGAGGCGGAGATCACCTCAGCGGCTCTGTGCCGAAAATCGAAAGCTTTCGATGCCATATCGTCAATGGGTATCGCGGTGGTTCCCGTGCTCGAAACTGATAAGCTCTCGGGTGCCACCGCGTCTCACGCCGACCTGCAGCTTCTTCACCTCGGCGGGAATAAAATCATTGCTGCCTCGTGCTGCGATGAAACGAAGGATATGCTCAAATCTTTGGAATTCGAGGTAAAAATCGCACAAAAAGAGCTTTCCGACGGCTATCCGAATGACTGCGTGCTCAATGCGCTGATAATCGGCAGCCGCATTATATGCAGCGGAAAAGTGATGGATCCATTAATTGGCAGTTTTGCGAAGGAAACGGGCAGGGAAGTACTCAATGTGAAACAGGGGTATGCCAGATGTTCCTGCGCGGTTATCAATAAGAATGCCGTCATAACCGCAGATGCTGGCATATGTGACGCAGCGAAAGCGGCGGGGATGGATGTGCTGCTGATCCATGCCGGTTACATAGAACTCGAAGGATACGACACTGGATTTATTGGCGGATGCTGTGGGCTTATTGCACCGGACGTGCTGGCGACCACAGGAAACATAACGGAGCACATTGACGGAGAAAATATGCGGGCTTTCGCACGCAATTACGGAGTATATATCGAACCGCTGTCGCCGGGAACGCTCATAGATGTCGGCGGGATCATTCCGTTGACGGAGAGAGGCGCGGATAAGCGATAGGGGCTTGACAAAAGCGTGATATGGTGGTACCTTTTATTCAGACACATAATTTCGCTAAATAAAAATTTAGCGAAATTGAGAGGAGGCAAAAACGGCTATGCACGGCCAAATGACTGACGCACTTGCAGCAGGCTGATTTTCATTTGTCTGGACGCCGTTCGCTCATATGAACAAAACCAATCTGGATGATTGTCCCGAATATCTGCGCGAGTTTCTATTTTATATGGAGACCATCAAAGGACGCAGCAGCCGCACCGTTGACGGATATTACATTGACCTTCGCGAATTTATGAGGTATGTCAAAAAAAAACACGGCCTCTGCCCTACCGATACTCAGGAAAAAGATGTCAAGATAGCAGACCTGCCTTTTTCTTGCATCGAAGAAATAAAGCTCGCAGATGCACATGAGTTTCTCTACTATTGCCAAAACGAACACGGAAACAACGCCAAGACTCGTTCGCGTAAGGTTTCCGCGCTGCGCTCATTTTATAAGTATCTCACAGTGGCCACCAACAAGCTTAAAACAAATCCGCTTGAGCACCTTGAGGTGCCGAGCACGAAAAAAGCGTTGCCAAAATATCTGACGCTTGACCAGGCACGCACGCTGCTGGTCAACGTAGATTCGTCTTTTCCGGAACGCGATTATTGTATCATAACACTGTTCCTGAACTGCGGAATGAGGCTGTCAGAGCTCGTGGGGCTGAACAAAAGCGACGTGATAACGGACCGCGAAAATGGCACGGTGAGCCTCAGGCTGCTTGGTAAGGGCAATAAAGAGCGTATCGTTTATTTGAACGAGGCCTGCACGACCGCGATAAATGAGTATTATAAGGCCATGAGCGGCGACAGCGCAGCAAAACGCATCGATAAAAACGCCATGTTTTTAAACAACCGCGGAGGACGCATCAGCGGCCGGCGGGTCGAACAGATCGTGGAAACCTGCCTGAAAAACGCAGGCCTTTCCGGTATGGGCTTTTCTCCGCATAAACTCAGGCATACAGCCGCCACTCTGCTGTATCAAAACGGCGGAGTCGACATAAGAATATTGCAGGAGCTGCTTGGGCATGTAAGCCTTGCGACGACAGAGATATATACCCATGTTTCCAGCGAACAACTCGAAAACGCCGCCCAAAAATCTCCTATCAAAAACGAGAAACCGCCAAAGCGCAAACAGACTAAAAAAGATATGCAGGAATAGCGTCAAGCTTTCATCATTACACAGCTGAAAAAAGCAGACAACGCTGAAATTATAAGCGAAATAACTGTAAACATAATATACTTCACATAGTATGCCAAAGCCTTTGTTTTAGCCGTTTTGCTTGCGGAGCCGCTTTCATATGGCGCAAATATCTCCTCGGAAAAAATGAATGATTCGCTGCAGGCGACAATAAGCAGGCCAGCGTTAAGCATAACATCCAGGGAGAATGGCATGACACTGAAGGTGCTGCTTACCGCGTAATAAACCGATGACAGGGCGCCGTAAGCGACGCCGCGGAAGAACAGCGCAATTGCCGCCAACGGTCTTCCCAACACGCAGAAGCCACAGACAAACATCAGAAACAGCCAAATAAGATCTGCGGAAAACAGATTCGTGAGCGCATACACAAAGTCCTGTTCTGATATTCTTTTCATTACAAGTTGTGAGAGTTCGCCAAGATAGGCCGGCGGAAGCACCTTGACCGTCAGCGTTCCTGTCAGGGTCCCGAAAACGAACGTTCCAGAAAGGTACATCAGCAGTTTTTCACGTTGGGAGAGCCTTACGCCATGAGTTTTATTTTCCACATCCGTCACCATTAAAGCCTTTCCTCAACATATATATGAAAAACAGGCTCCGGGATATACCCGAAGCCTGTTTTTTACATTTGCAAGTCACTTGCCCAGCTCGTAAGCACGCCTTATCGTCGCCTCTGAGCACGCCCGGACAGCTTCGTCGAACCCTTCCGACTTTAGCGCGCCGAGGCCCGCGATCGTTGTTCCGCCGGGAGACGACACCATCGTTATAAGCTCGTCAAGCGTTTTTCCGCTTTCCGTCATCATCTTTGCCGACCCGACGAGCGATGCGCTGAACAGCTCAAGCGCGACGTTATAATCAAATCCGTTTTTCACCGCTTCATCCACGAACGCCTTCGCGAAGAAATACACGTATGCGGGAGAACTGCCGTTCAACGGTATCACTTCATTCATAAGGTTTGCGGGTATCTCGTATGCTTTTCCGGCGGCGGCGAAGATCGATTTTACAAAACCGAACTCTTCATCTGAGATCGGTTCCACTCTTCCTATGGCTGTGGCTCCGCTTCCGAGCAGCAACGGAGTGTTGGGCATTACCGTAACCACGCGGCATGCGAAACCGACTGTTTTCCGAATAAAAGACGCAGATATGCCGGCGCATATAGAGATGAGCACGGTTTCGTCATCTATGCTGTCTTTGATGCTCAACAGCACGCCTTCCAGCACCTGCGGCTTAACAGACAGCAGCACGTATTTACCTGCGGCCGCAGCCTCACCGGCGCTGTTGGCGACAATACATCCGTTGGAGGCGAAAATTTCGGATTTCTTGGGGTCAGTGTCGAAAAGCGTGACATCTGCCGGAGAAAGTATCCCTGATCTGAACACTCCGTTTAATATGGCCCCAGCCATATTACCGACACCGACGACAGAAAATTTGCCTCGCATTATACGCATCCTCCTATTCGGCCATCGCGGCTTTGATCATTATGGCGCACTCCACGCGCTTTTTCTCTATTTCACACGAAAGCGGATTCGGCTTTAAAATGTCACCGCAATATTCGTAATTGTTTGCGTTGCAGCCGCCGGAACAATAGAATCGTGCCCAGCAGTCACGGCAGCCCTCTTTTTTATAAATATTGGCCTCCGCAAACACGTTCTTTTTGTCGCGGTCGAGTGTGCCCTCCATGATGTTGCCCATCTTCCACTCCTCGTGGCCGACGAACTGGTGACACGGATATATGTCTCCGTCCGGCGTGATGGCGACGTATTCATTGCCGCACCCGCACCCGCGCAGACGCTTTATCGCGCACGGTCCCTGGTCGAGATCTATCATGAAATGGAAAAAATTAAAACCGTTCCCGGCTTTCTTGCGCCGGATGAATTCCTGTGAAAGCCGGTCATACTCCTGGAATATCGCAGGAATATCCGATTCAGTCAGCGCATATGGTTCCGACGGATCGGCTATAACGGGCTCAACGCTCAGTTGGTCGAAGCCGAGATCTGCAATGTGCAGCGCGTCATTGGCAAAATCAAGGTTGTATTTCGTGAACGTACCGCGCACGTAATATTCTTTATATTTTCCCTGCCTGCGCTTGTCCACAAGTTTTTTGAAATTATCGACTATAATGTCGTAGCTGCCTTTTCCGTTTACCGTCACCCGCAGGCGATCGTTCACCTCCGGACGGCCATCGAGAGAAAGGACGACATTGGACATCTCCGAATTGATGAAGTCGATGACCTCATCGTTCATTAAAACGCCGTTTGTCGTTATTGTAAAGCGAAAATGCTTGCCATATTCTTTTTCGCGTTCACGCCCGTATGCCACTATCTCTTTGACGACCTCCCAATTCATGAGCGGCTCACCGCCGAAGAAATCGAGCTCGAGGTTTTTGCGTGTTCCCGAGTTTTCCAGCACGAAATCTATGGCCTTTTTCCCCGTCTCAAGGCTCATAAGCTTGCGCCCCTCGCCAAAATCTCCGGTGGACGCGAAACAATATTTGCACCTGAGATTGCAGTCGTGCGACACATGAAGGCATATGGATTTTATTGGCGCATCCTTCATCATTCCGGTAAACTGCTCGTAATCGTCCTCGGTAAAGAGCTGTCCGGCCTTATAAAGCTGATAAAGCTCGCTGTATGTCCCGGTTATTGTCTCATCAGAATACTTGGGCGACAGGGCTTTCAAAACATTTTCCGGACATGTTTCACTCAGCGGCGGTTCCAGCAGACCTATCATGTCATACGCCGGTTTGTCGAGCACGTGGACCGCTCCTGAGCACACATCCAGCGCTATGTAATAACCATTCAAATAAAAAGCATGTACCATATTCTCTCTCCAAAAAAATGGGCGCGCAGTTACAGCGCGCCCATAAAATTAAGCTGCAAACTTACTTCTCGGACTTCTTGCGGCTCTCATTCTCGCACTCCTGATTGGCGACGGTGCAGGACGTTTTGCAAGCGCTCTGGCACGAAGCCTGGCACTCTCCGCAGCCGCCTTTGGCACAGGACTCTTTGAGATTGGCGTTATTCAGTGTCTTGATATGTTCCATTTTATTTTCCTCCTGTATGATGTTATTTTATAAGAAAAGTATATCACAGTTTATCGTGCACCGCAATTATATTTTTGCAGAACGCCGCATATTGACACCGGCCACACCGCCGATGGCCGCAGGTATCACCGTCTCCGCGAGCCTGAACAGTGCCTCCGGCCCAAAATCGCCCACGCCAATGGCCCCGCCCGCAGCCCAAACGAGCAAAAACATCACGGTTCCGGCAACGGCTCCGCAAAACATTCCGTTTTCCCCGGAAATCACAGCGGATATAAGACCGGCCGCTCCGGCGCCAAGCACGACCGCTATCACGGCTACAGCTTCGGCCGAAGACGAAGGCAGCGCGCCCGACGTCATAAGAGCCGCCGACGCGGCCAAAACCATCGTCACGACCAACGCACCGCCTCCTGCACCGAGCAGCGAGGTCTTGAAATATCGGTAAACAGACAGACCGGTGATCTCTTTATCCATGGAACACACCTCCGTTTCCTTCAGTACCCAAAAGATGGTATGACGGAAAATGAAGTATTATTACACAACGGTTCAAGCCGCCGGTGTGTCGTCATGCACTGTGTTGTTCTGCTGTACAGCCCAACGCATGATCCTGACCTTGCTGCGGTCTCCGCCGGTCTCTATGACTATGTTCTCGTCCCTGAGGCTCACAACACGGCCGACGATCCCGCCGACAGTGACGATCTCATCTCCGACTTCGATCTCCTTGCGCATCTTTTCCGCTTTCTTTTCCTGTTTCTTCTGAGGACGGATGAGAGCGAAATAGAACACGATAACGACCAGTATGATTGGGGCAAAGCTGATTATCATGGAAAGCGGAGAAGATTCTTCCGTGGCTGCCGTGGACGCCGTGCTGGACGAGGCGGCATATGCGGTGACGAAGAGCGAAAAGCTGTTTAAAAGATCCATTTTTTTACCTCCAGATAAATGCCGAATAATAAAATTAATTATAACGTATGTTTTCACTATGCGCAAGCGATTTATTTATAAACATATCAATTTATATCCGTTTTCCGAGTATCGGCACATACTTTTGATAGAACTCCTCGAAAGTGCCGTTGTCGAGCGCTTCGCGTATACGCTCCATCAGCGTGTTGTAGAAAAACAGGTTGTGCTGCACAGTCAGCCGGTGCGAGAGGAGCTCCCCCGCCCGCAGCAGGTGGCGCACATAAGCTCGGCTGTGCATACGGCATGTCGGACACTGGCACTCCGGGTCTATCGGCCCTGTGTCGCGTATATAGCGCTCGTTATTGAGGTTGCGTATCCCCTGCCAAGTGAATATCGTTCCGTGTCTGGCGTTGCGGCTCGGCATCACGCAGTCAAACATATCCACGCCGCGGTGTACGCCCTCGAGTATATTCACCGGCGTACCGACGCCCATCAGATACCGCGGTTTCCCGGATGGCATATATGGCTCCACATCTTCGATTATCCTGTACATTTCTGAGGTGGGCTCTCCCACCGCGAGGCCACCTATAGCGTATCCGTCAAGATCGAGCTCCGCTATCTGCTGCATATGCTCTATGCGCAGGTCGCTGAAAGTACAGCCCTGGTTTATGCCGAACAACATCTGATCCGGATTGATCGTGCCGTCGAGTGAATTTAGCCGCTCCATCTCATCCTTACAGCGCACCAGCCACCTGCCTGTCCTTTCGCAGCTCTCCGCCGCATATTTTTTGGTGGCCGGATTTTCTACGCACTCGTCGAACGCCATCGCAATGGTGGAGGCAAGATTAGACTGTATCTGCATGCTCTCCTCCGGGCCTATGAACATACTGTGCCCGTCCAGATGGGAACGGAAATAGACGCCCTCCTCTTTTATCTTGCGCAGTTTGGAAAGCGAAAAAACCTGGAATCCACCGCTGTCAGTCAATATCGGCCTGTCCCAGCCCATGAAAGCCTGCAGGCCGCCCACGTCGCGCACCACTTCGTCTGTCGGGCGCAGGTGCAGGTGATACGTGTTGCAGAGCGCGATCTGACAGTGGAGATCTTTCAGATCCTCGGCGGCGACGCCGCCCTTTATCGCGCCACAGGTGGCAACATTCATGAAAGCCGGTGTCTGGACCGTGCCGTGCACCGTTTCGAGCACCCCTCGTCTGGCTTTCCCCTCAGTCTTTATCAGTGTAAACATCGTTCCTCCGTCACAATATGCACATGGAGTCGCCAAAGCTGTAGAATCTGTACCGTTCTTCGACCGCGACTTTATACGCATTCATTACATTGTCATACCCGGCAAAAGCAGACACGAGCATGATGAGCGTGCTCTCCGGCAGATGGAAATTCGTTATCAACCCATCAAGGACCTTGAATTCAAAACCGGGATAGATGAATATGCTGGTGGTATCATCGTCCGCCTGAATTTTACCGCATTTTGCCGCCACGGATTCCAAAGTACGGCAAGAGGTCGTCCCAACCGCTATCACTCTGTGGCCAGAAGCTTTCGCGGCGTTTATCATGTCTGCCGTTTCCTGCGAAAGCATATAATGCTCTGAGTGCATAAGGTGGTTTTCGATATTTTCCTCTTTTACCGGCCTGAACGTCCCCAACCCTACGTGCAGCGTGACGAACGCCGTTCCGACGCCCTTGTCGCGTATCTTGTCGAGAAGCTCCGGCGTAAAATGCAGCCCTGCGGTAGGAGCGGCGGCAGAACCAAGCGGCTTTGAATATACCGTCTGGTAACTTTCCTTGTCCTTGAGCTGCTCTTTGATGTATGGAGGCAGCGGCATCTGCCCGATAGCATCCAATACGTTGTATATGCTGCCCTCGTGCTCAAACCTGACTATGCGGTTGCCGCCTTCCACCACGTCCAGCACCTCGGCGTGCAGGAGGCCGTCGCCGAACACGAAGCGCTTGCCTATCTTGGCGTGCTTTCCCGGTTTTACGAGTATCTCCCATACATCAAGGTCGCGCTGTTGGAGCAAAAGGAACTCTATTGCCGAACCGGTGTCCTCCCTTGCGCCTATAAGCCGCGCCGGTATAACTCTCGAGTTGTTGAGCACCAGTAGATCGCCCGGCTCGAGCCTGTCAGGGAGATCATAAAAATGACGGTGCTCAATGCTCCCGTCTGCCTTGTTCAGGCAGAGCATGCGGGAACTGTCCCTTGGCACGGCCGGGTGCTGTGCTATAAGTTCTTCCGGCAGATCAAAATAAAAGTCGCTCGTTTTCAATTCAATATTCCCTTGACTTTCAATAAAAATACAGAAAATTGCAAAAACTATTTGACAGTGGCACCGCATGATGATAATATACATGTAATACAATCAGACGATAGAGGCGCGGTGTACATTATTAAATGCGGCGGGCTTTCCACAAAAGCTACGCGCCGCATCCAAAGGGTCCGCCGCCGAAGGGGCATTATCTGTGTGGGGTGTGTCGCCTGGCTGTACGCCCGAAAGGACGTGCGGCTGTCATCATGCGAAATGATGGAGCGCTATCGGGCCGCGGCATCCCGCCAAACGGTCAGTGTCTCTATTATATTGCAATGGCAGCCGGTTTTCAACCGGTTTTTTTACTATATAGGTATAATATGGAGGTGCTTTAATTGAAAAACTACAAAGTCGCGGTCGTAGGCGCCACCGGCATGGTCGGACAGCGCTTTATAACGCTCCTTGCCAATCATCCCTGGTTCAGCATCGCTGTACTTGCCGCTTCGGGCCGCTCTAAAGGTAAAACTTATGAGGACGCCATAGGCGACCGCTGGGCCATGGATACACCAATACCTGAGTTCGTAAAAAAAATGGTGCTTTTCGACGCGTCTGAAGATGCGGAAAGGATCGCCGCCAGTGTCGATTTTATATTCTGCGCGGTGAACATGCCGAAGGCGGAAATAAGAGAGCTGGAGGAAAGATATGCGCGCCTGGAGTGCCCCGTCATCTCCAACAACAGCGCTTTCAGAAACGAGCCGGACGTACCCATGATGATCCCCGAGCTCAACGCCGAACACGCCAATATAATCACGGCGCAGAGAAAGCGTCTCGGAACGAAGCGCGGCTTCATCGCCGTCAAATCCAACTGCTCGATACAGAGCTACGTCCCCGCGCTTCATCCGCTGATGGAGTTCGGCATCACAAAAGTGCTCGCCTGCACATATCAGGCCATATCAGGCGCGGGAAAGACTTTCGCCACGTGGCCCGAAATGGTTGACAACCTGATCCCGTACATAGGCGGAGAGGAAGAAAAGAGCGAGCAGGAGCCTCTCAAGGTCTGGGGACACATAGAGGGCGACAGGATCGTCAACGCCACAACGCCGCTCATAACTACCCAATGTCTGCGCGTGCCGGTCTCAAACGGCCACACTGCGGCGGTCTTTGTCAGTTTTGAGCGCAAACCCACCATCGAGGAGATCAAGGAACGCTGGGCGTCTTTTTCCGGCAAGCCGCAGGAGCTCGGCCTTCCCAGCGCGCCCAAACAGTTCCTGCATTACTTCGAGGAACCCGACCGCCCGCAGGCAAGGCTTGACCGCGACCTTGAAAACGGCATGGCCGTCTCGATCGGCCGCCTGCGCGAAGATACGCAGTACGATTATAAATTTGTCTGTCTCTCTCATAACACCCTGCGCGGAGCTGCCGGCGGCAGTGTCCTTGACGCAGAGCTTTTGGCCGCGGAAGGCTGGCTTGACTGAGAAGAAAATCTGTTTTCCAACATATAATTTAACAATGAATGGAGGTTTGCGACATGAAGAAAACGATATTTACCGGTGCCGGAGTGGCGATCGTCACCCCGATGAATGAAGACGAAAGCATCAACTACGCAAAGCTGGGCGAGCTGATAGACTGGCAGATTGAAAAAGGAACGGATTGCATAGTGATATGCGGTACCACCGGTGAATCCTCCTGTTTCACCGACGAGGAGCATGTCGAGGCTATCAGGTTTGCCGTCGAACGCACGGCTCACCGTGTGCCTGTCGTGGCCGGCGCGGGAAGCAATGACACGGCTTACGCCTGCTGGCTCTCCAAAGAAGCGGAATCCGTCGGCGCTGACGCTCTGCTCCATGTGACGCCGTATTACAACAAGACCAGCCAGCGCGGACTCATAAAACACTTCGAGACTATCGCCGACGCGTCCTCCCTGCCCGTCATACTGTACAATGTGCCCGGGCGCACCGGTATGAACATACAGCCCAAAACATATCAGGAGCTTTCAAAGCATCCCAATATAAACGCGGTAAAAGAGGCCAATGGTGACGTCGCCTCCATAGCGCGCACCATGGAGCTTTGCGACGGCGAGCTCAATTTCTATTCAGGCAACGACGACTATATCGTGCCCGTCATGTCGCTCGGCGGCAAGGGCGTTATCTCCGTGCTGTCGAACATCATGCCGGCGGAAGTGCACGGCCTCTGCAGACTGATGCTGGAGGGAAAGACTTCTGCGGCTGCGGCCGAACAGATACGTCTGATGCCCGCCGTAGATGCGATGTTCTCGGACGTGAACCCCATTCCGGTGAAGGAAGCTCTCAATATCATGGGGTGGGACGTCGGAGGCCCGAGGCTTCCTCTTGTCCCAATGACCGATGAGGGTCGTGAAAAGCTCGCGGCGGTGCTCAAACGTTACGGCCTTATCTGACGGGCCGCGGAGGTAAAAATGGAAGGAAATTTAAAAGTTATCCTGTGCGGAGCTAACGGAGTCATGGGCCACGTCGTCAGCGACTATATCATGAAACGGGACGACGCGGAAATAATTGCCGGCATAGATAAAAATACCGAAGAATACGCTGGTTTCTTTATATTTCCCGATCCGTCACAGTGTGATGTGGCCGGCGATGTAATAATTGATTTTTCAAAGCCGGAATGCACTGTCGCCGCCCTCGAATACGCCGTCCAAAAAGGCCTTCCCATCGTTGTGGCGACAACGGGCCTGTCGGACGATGACATAGAAAAATTAAAGGCTGCGGCTGAAAAGATACCGGTTTTTTGGAGCTCCAATATGTCGATCGGCGTCAACCTTCTTACGGAACTCGCTCGCCGTGCGGCAAGAGCCCTTTCCCCAGACTTTGACGTGGAGATAATCGAAACACATCACAACCGCAAAGTGGATGCGCCGAGCGGTACTGCGCTTATGATAGCAGACGCCGTTTCGGAAGAGATGGGCGGCGGCATGAACTATGTCTATGACAGGCACAGCGAAAAGCGCAGGCGCGATAAAAAGGATATTGGGATCTCGTCTGTGCGCGGCGGCACCATCGTCGGTGAGCACAAAGTGCTTTTCGCCGGCGAGGACGAAATGCTCATCCTTGAGCACCGTGCGATGAGCCGCACCATTTTTGCAGCGGGGGCGCTCAACGCCGCCGTGTTCTTGACAAATCAGGGGCCGGGGCTGTATGATATGGGCGACATGATTTAAGGAGGCGCGCTATGAACGGCATCACCGAACTAAACGTTACTGAGAACATCTCGCTCGTCACCTTCAACAAGGCGCCCACAGACTGCACTTTTATCGTCGCGGCGTTCGACGAGTTCGCAAAACGCGGGATAAACATCGATATGATATCACAGACGGCTCCGCAGGGAGACACCGTTTCGTTCTCTTTCACCGTCTCCGACAACGACGTCGTGGCCGCGCTCGAGGCCATACGCAGTATAAGGGAGCTGTGTCCATCGGTAGTGCCTCTTGTCACGAGCGGCAACTGTAAACTTCAGCTCTACGGCGTTGAGATGAAAGAAATGAGCGGAGTCGGCGCCGCCGTAATAAAGGCCGTTTCCGCTTCGGGGGCTCAGATCATAATTATCACTACCAGCGAAGTCGATATTTCTATCCTCACTTCTCCGGCGAAGCTCAGCGAATGCATCTCGGCTCTCGAGGCGTCTTTCGGAGTTGCGGCAAAACACACCGTATAAAGATAGAAAGTCACAAAAAAGGTCCTGCGGACAATATGCCCGCGGGACCCCTTTTTTATGATTTTTATTCAATCGTTAGCTTGACAAAAACTTTCTTTCCCTTTTTGACGATTACCTCTTCGTGGAAAAGACCGCGCTCCAGAGTGCCGAACACATCAGTGATCTTTTCGTCATTTACCGTTATGCCGCCCTGTTCTATGAGACGTTTGCCCTCGCCCTTGGATTTTGCGATCCCCGCTATAACGAGCACATCGGCTACAGGTATTTTCCCGTCTGCAAATTCGCTTTCGGATATCACGGCCACAGGCATATTGTCAGTGGAAGCCTTCGCGGAGAACAGCGCACGCGCTCCTTCAAGCGCCTTGTTTGCCTCATCTTCGCCGTGTACTATCTTTGTGACTTCGTATGCCAGACGCTCTTTTGCCGTGTTGAGCTCGCTTCCGGTGAGGTTTTTCTCCATCTCCTCTATCTCTTCCACTGGTATAAAGGTCAGGAACTTCAGGCAGTTTATGACGTCGGCGTCATCCACGTTGCGCCAATACTGGAAGAAATCGAACGGGCTCGTCTTGTTCGGGTTGAGCCAAACGGCTCCGCCCTCTGTCTTGCCCATCTTCTTGCCCTCCTTGGTGGTGAGCAGTTTGAACGTCATGCCCTGGACGTCGCTCTGCTCAATGCGCCGCACGAGCTCCACACCGCCGATGATGTTTGACCACTGGTCATCGCCGCCAAGCTCCATGGTGCATCCGTACTCACGGAAAAGATGCAAAAAGTCGTAGCTCTGCATGATCATGTAATTGAACTCCAGAAATGTAAGTCCGCGCTCAAAACGACTTTTTACGCACTCCGCCGTCAGCATTTTATTCACGGAAAAATGCGGACCAATGTCACGCAGCATCTCTATATATCCCATTTTCATAAGCCAGTCGCCGTTTCGCGCTACGATACACTTGGAAACGTCCACTATCTGGTTCATCTGCTCCAGAAAACGATCCGCGTTGTAATTTATCTCCTCTACAGACAGCATTTTGCGCATATCTGTTTTGCCTGTCGGATCACCCACCATGGTGGTACCTGTTCCGAGGAGCAGTATAGGGCGATGCCCCGCTTTGATCATGCGATTGATGACCATGAGCTGCAAAAAATGCCCGACATGGAGGCTGTCCGCTGTCGCGTCGAACCCGATGTAGAACGTGACTTTCTCATTTTCCAGCTTCTGTTTGATGACCTCCGGGTGCGTCATCTGAGCGATAAGGCCGCGGCGCTCAAGATCTTCATAAATTGTCATTTATCTTCCTCCGTTTAATCAGTCTCTTTTTCAAATACAAGCTGCAGAGACGTATTATTAGTATCTACGGGAATGAAACCGGCGTACCTGTATCCTTTTTGTGCGTATTCCCTGATGAGATCCGCGCATCCGGCAAACTTGTTGCCTAAAATAGTGCTTTCAACTTCCACAAATTCATAAGGATACATCGTGTTGCCTCCCGACAATAAAAAATGACCCTCTGCCGGAGATCCGACAGAGGGCGAATCGATCGCTGTACCACCTCTGGTTCGCCGCATTCTCGCGAAAAACGGCCTTAGCGGGTATAATTACCCATACGCGCAAGCTCCGGGCGCGCACCGTGGCTCCCCCGACGTAAATATATCACCGCCGTCCATATCCCCTCTCACCGGCCGGGGACTCTCTTAATGGCGCACGGAGGTGATTTTCATCGGTATCATCGCCAATGGTATGGATTATAGCTGAAAAGTTGCTTTTTGTCAACCGCTGCAGAAAAAATCGGCGTTTAAAGCTTACATGCCTCAGTTTCCGCTAAGCCGCAAAAGCTCGTCGGCACTTTTCAGCAGCGCCTCGGTCTGTTCGCTCCCGCCCATGATCCTGGCGAGCTCTTTTACTCGGCCGTTTCTGTCAAGAGCTGTGACCTCGGTGTACGTCCTGCCATCCTGGACGTTTTTCTTTATAAGAAGATGATTGTCCGCGTATGCCGCCACCTGAGCCAGATGCGTCACGCAGATTATCTGACGCCCCTTCGAGACCTGTTTCAGCTTTTTGCCTATCTTTTGCGCCGCAGACCCGGATACTCCGGTGTCCACCTCGTCGAAAATAAGCGTATCTATATCGTCACGGTCGGCCATAACGTTTTTAATGCTCAGCATTATGCGTGAAAGCTCGCCGCCGGAGGCTATTTTTGCAAGGGGTTTAGGGGGTTCCCCGGGGTTTGTGGAGATATAGAACTCCACCCTGTCGGCCCCGCTCTCCGCAAGCTCAACATTTTCGCACTTTACTACGAATTGCACATTCGGCATGTCGAGAAAGGCGAGTTCCATGCATACGCTGTCCGAGAAACGTTTTGCCGCTTCGAGACGCGCCTTTGTAAGAGCCTTTGCCCTTTTATCCGTTTCCCCGAGCAGTTCTTTCCGCTGCTTGGAAAGCGTTTCCAGTTTTTCGGCTGAAAACTCTATGCTCTCCAGCTCTTTTTTCGCGCTTTCAAGGTGTCCCAACATGGCTTCGACGCTACCGCCGTATTTCCTTTTAAGCCTGAATATCTGGTCGAGCCTGCGCTCTATCTTGTCTTGCAGCGCCGGGTCGAAATCCAACTCTCCGGATGCAGCTCTCAGATCGTTGCCGAATTCCTCGATCTCATAGTACATCCCGCGAAATTTTTCGGGAAGCGCTGAAAATTCAGGAAAGTATTCCGCCAGTTTCGAGCAGTCGTCGATGATCGTTCCAAACTGCGCGAGCGCGCCCTCGTTTTCTTCACCGCCGTCGAGCGCCGCTATCGCCTCCGTGCAAAGTTCCACCAAGTGTTCAGACCCGTTTATGCGCTTTCTCTGCGTCTCAAGGGATTCTTCTTCTCCGGGCTCTATCTCCGCTTCCTCAATCTCGCCTATCTGGAACTTCAAAAGGTCGATACGCGCCGACTTCTGACTGTCGTCCATAGTCAGTTTTTTGATTTCACGCTCTGTCTCGCGAAGCGAATCGTATGATTCTCTGTACGACGACAACAGCGCCGAATCTCCCGCGTATGAATCTATATACCCAATATGGAGCTCCGGGTCCGTCAGCATCCTGTTATCCTGCTGTCCGTGCACGTCTATAAGGGCGGCTGAAAGCCCTTTTAATACGGAGACCGTCGCCGGGCGCATGTTCACCTTGCACACCGAGTGCCCGTCCGAGGAGATCTCCCGCGAAACGAGCAGTTCCCCGTTTTCGTCGGGCCCGTATCCAAGTTCTTCCGCGGCCTTTGCGCAGCCTTCGGACAGCTCGGAAAAGACAGCCGTCACCATGGCTCTGTCAGCGCCCGTGCGCACCAGATCTTTGGATGTGCGGCCTCCGAGCACGGCATTTATCGAATCTATCAATATGGATTTGCCCGCGCCCGTTTCCCCCGTAAAGGCGTTGAATCCGCGCCCGAGCTCGACAGTGACCTTTTCGATCACCGCCACATTCTGAATGAAAAGCTGGGATAGCAAACTCCCACCCCTTTCACTTACTTTCAGCCAATCAGCTTTTTGATCTCCTCAACAAAACCTACGGAAAGCCGTTCGTCTCGCATCAGGATGAAGATCGTGTCATCCCCAGCCAGCGTGCCGACCACGCCGCCGTGATGCATCGCGTCAAGCACCGCGCAGGCAGCGTTTGCCATACCGGTGTAGCATTTTATCACGATGATGTTGCCTGAATAGTCCACGCTCTTGGCAGATTGCGCGAACACGGCGTATTTCGTGCTCACGTCGCTCTGTTCTTCCCCTGACGCTGAAGAATAGCGGTAACGGCCTGTCGAGCCCAATGTCTTTACAAGGCGCAGCTCCTTGATGTCTCTGGACACGGTGGCCTGTGTGACGTTGAATCCGCTCTTTCTCAGCCACTGCAAAAGCTCCTCCTGAGTGGTGATGTCCTTCTCCGAAATAAGCTCGAGTATTTTGGTGTGGCGCTTTGTTTTCATCGTTCTACCTTCTCCCTATGATTTTCTGATTGAGTATCTCGTAAAAGCCTCTGCCGGTAATATTTATGAACTTTACTTTTTTGGAAGACCGCTTTATCGTAACAGAATCATCCGCGGAGAGAGACATCACATGGTCGCCGTCCACGATGACGCCGAATTTGTCGTCCGCGTTGAGCAGCCTGGATCTTACGTTCAGTTTCTTTTCCGGAGAAAACACGATCGAACGCGATATGAGCGAATGCGGACAAACAGGCGTCATGATGATGGCGTCCATCTCGCTGTCAAGGACGGGGCCTCCGGCCGACATGGAGTAAGCGGTGGAGCCGTTGGGCGTTGCCAACACCACTCCGTCGGCGCGGTACTGCGACACCTCTCGGCCGTCGCACGTGACATAAAGGTCGATTATCTTGCCGGGTTCCGTCTTGTTCACAAGTATGTCGTTCACGGCGGTGAATTTTTCCTCGCCGTGCACCACATCAAGAAGCATGCGCTTTTCTACAGTACAGCCGCCCTCTATGAGCTTTGAGAGCATGAAAATATCCTCGTCCTCAAGTTCGGAAAGGAAGCCCAGGTGCCCCGCGTTTATTCCCAAGATAGGCATATCGTAGAGGATGGCGTCCTTTGCCGCACGCAAAATAGTGCCGTCACCCCCGATGACTATCATTATGTCGGATTCGGGCAGCGCCTCGTCCTGCGGGGCAAAACTCTGCCCTGCCGCCCCCACAACGCTCGCGATCCCCACATCCATTACCGGCTCGATCCCTATGTTAACGAGGAACGAGATGACGCTTTTGGCGCATGGCAGCACTCTTTCCCGGCTGAGATTCATCACGATGAAAGCCTTCGGGTGCTTTTCGGGCAGAAGCTTGAACGATTCGGCATGCTTTGGCATATTGTCCCTCCGTTTCTCAGTCAAGTGCGAGGTGAGAGGCGTCGACCAGTTCCTCTATACCTTCTGTTTCACCGTTTTCTCCGGTGGCGCTGAGCACCATCAGATACTCTATATTGCCCTGCGGCCCCTTTATCGGAGAATAGTCAAGGCCTATCAGGGAATATCCGCTGTTTTTCGCATAACCGACCGCTTTTTTCAGCACCTCCGTGTGGGTCTGCGGGTCGCGCACCACGCCGTGTTTCCCCACTTTTTCCCGTCCCGCTTCAAACTGCGGTTTTACGAGACACACCAGTATCGCGTCATCGGAAACGAATTTTTTGAGCACGGGGAGCACGAGAGAAAGAGATATAAACGAAACGTCGATGCTCACGAAGCCTATTTTTTCAGGTACCTGCTCATCCGTAATATAACGGATGTTCGTGCGTTCAAGATTTACCACTCTCGGGTCGTTTCGCAGGCTCCAGGCAAGCTGCCCGTATCCTACGTCCACAGCATATACTTTGGCAGCGCCGTTTTTTAACATACAGTCGGTAAAACCTCCCGTAGAGGCTCCGACATCCATGCATATGCGTCCCGACAGGTCGAATCCGAAGCGTTTCATGGCTTTTTCCAGTTTAAGCCCTCCGCGGCTGACGTATTGCAGCGTTTCTCCACGAAACTCTATGTTGTCGTCCGATGATACAGGTTCGCCCGCCTTGTCGGCTTTCTGTCCGTTCAAATAGACCTGACCTGCCATCACCGCCGCTTTGGCCTGTTCCCTGCCGGAAAATATCCCTCTTGCGACGAGCTCCGCATCCAGACGCTGCCTATTCGCCATCTTCACACCGCCCCGCATTTACTGTGCCGGCTATCGACTCCGCATCAAGGCCGTATTTCCGCATGGCTGACTCGACCGACATGTGCGGAATGAACCCCGACAGCGCTTTTATATGATAACTCCCCTTATAACCGTCTCCGAAGAGCTCGATCCCGAAATGCTCCGCAATGCTGCCGTTTTTCTCGCTCTCTTCAAAGAAGTATATTTTTTTATATTTTGCTGCCAAGGCGACAGCCTCTTTCGGTATGGGCCATATCCTGCCGAGCTTTAACAGAGACGCCCCGCAATCATCAGCCGCCTCGGCAGCGTTGGCGAACATTCTGCCATATGCCACGATGAGCGTGTCGGAACCATTCTTCTCAAAGAGATCGTAATCGCCATATTCTCTCAAAAACCGCTCCGGTATGTTCGGCTCTCCGCTTCTGGGATATCTCACCGCCATAAGCCCGTTTCCGAGCAGCGCCGTGGCTATATCGCGCCGCAGTTCCTCGAATACGCACGGCGAATATATGGTTATCCCCGGTATCGCCGTCAGCAGCGACACGTCGAAGATCCCCTGGTGAGTTTCTCCGTCTCCTCCTACGATGCCCGCCCTGTCGATTCCCAACACCACATGCCTCGGTTCTATGGAGGCGTCGTGTATGAGCTGATCCACTGCGCGCTGCAAGAAAGTCGAATATATCGCCAGCACCGGTTTTTCACCGCCGGCCGCCAGTCCCGCCGCAAAGGTGACGGCGTGTTCTTCAGCTATGCCTACATCGAAAAACCTTTTCGGATATCTTATTGAGAACGGCAGAAGTCCCGTTCCGTCCTTCATGGCCGCCGTTATCGCACATATACTCCCATCGTTTTCGGCAAGCTCCACCAGCGTCTCCCCAAACACATCGGAGAAGCTTTTTTCCGGCTCCGCAAGCAGCTCTCCCGTTACCGGATCGAACGGAGCCACGCCATGGAACATTGACGGGTTTCGTTCTGCAGGTGCATAGCCTTTACCCTTTACAGTGTTTACGTGTACCAATACAGGCACATCCAGTTGTTTGGCACGTTCCAGCACCCGGCAGAGCATGGATATATCGTGACCGTCTACCGGGCCAAGGTAATAGAATCCGAAGTGTTCGAAAAAGTTGCTGCCGTAGAAGCTGTCTTTGAGTGCGGTCTTGAGCCTTGAGGCCCCGTCCCGGAGCTGTTTTCCCACGGCCGGTATGCTCAACAGTCCCTTTTCAAGGTCGTCTTTGAATCGGAAATAACTCTCCTGCGAACGGATATCCGTAAGGTATCTTGCCATGGCGCCCACGTTTTTGGAGATGCTCATCTCATTGTCGTTCAGGATCACTATTAGCCTGAGGCCGCTCCTGCCCGCGTTGTTCAGCGCCTCATATATCATTCCGCCAGAGAATGCGCCATCCCCGACCACAGCGATAGTCGTTCCGTTGTCGCCTTTAAGAGCTTTTGCTGTGGCGATGCCGAGAGCCGCCGAGATCGAATTGCTCGCGTGTCCGGCGATAAAAGTGTCGTGCTCGCTTTCCGACGGTTTGGGAAAACCTGAGACTTTTCCCTCCGTGCGTATCCCATCTATGCTCCTGCCCGTCAGCAGCTTGTGCGAGTAACATTGATGGCCTACGTCCCACACGATCTCGTCATGAGGGGAATCGAACACCTTGTGCAGCGCGACAGTGAGCTCCACCGCACCCAGATTTGAGGCGAGATGACCTCCTGTGCGCGATACCTTTGAGACAAGTTCTTTCCGCAGCTCCGAACAAAGGAGCTTCAGGTGTGCCTCATCGAGTTTCTTGACTCCGCGCGGGAGCTCTATGCTGTCGAGCAACCTTTTTGAGCTCACGCCATCACCCCCAGAGGCACCGGCATAAATATACCGATGATCAGTCCGATCACAAGCCCAGCTAAAACTTCTATGGGCGTGTGTCCGATGAACTCCTTCAGCTCTTTTTCGGGCACGGTGAATTTCCAGCTTTTAAAATCATAAAACACCGGCATCCCCGTTTTGGGGTCCCTCGGTATGGATTCCATGAAATCGTTTATTACCTTTGCCTGACGTCCGGTCTCAAGTCGTACTCCCATCGCGTCCGTCATCACCACTATCGCAAATATAAACACTAACGCAAAAAGCGGCGACCTGTAAGTCTCCACCCGGTAGACTGCTATGGTGAGCGCCGTCACCGTTGCGGAGTGCGAACTCGGCATACCGCCGTTCCCGATCAGGCGCTCCCAGCGCAGCTTATGTTCCGTAAAGCAGTATATAACAAATTTGAGCCCTTGGGCCGCCGCCCAGGCCACAAAAGCAACATCCAGATAATAGTTTGAAAAAATAAACCGCAGGGCCTCCACTGCCTTGCCCCCTCAATTAGTTTTTATCACATTCGATCAGCGCGACCAGCGAATTGAGCGCCGATACGTCATACCCCCGTGATGAAAGCGCTCCCACGGCGCTTTTTGCATCCTTTATGTAATTTTCCAGATCGGCGAGTGCTTTTTCTTCGCCGTTGACGATGACATAGGAATTCAGCTCCGGCTCTTCTCCGGCATTTTTATCGTTTATGTCATCCGCTATCTGAAAAGCGCGCCCGAATGCATAAGCAAAATCGTCAGCGTCGTTGCGATCGTTTTCGGAGGCTCCGGCTGCGCTGCATCCCACGGCGGCACACGCCCTGAAAAGCGCCGCCGTCTTGAGCTCATGTATGTCATCGAGCTCTTTAGCGCCCACGCGTCTCTCTGCGGCGTCTATATCGAGCGTCTGACCACCCACCATTCCTCTGAACCCAGCGAACCCCGCCAGCGCATATATCGCGTCGCTGCGGTCCTCTGCACGGCAGGCTTCTGCTCCCGCCGCCAACTCGAACGCATATGTCAGCAGAGCGTCTCCCGCAAGCACGGCCACCGCTTCTCCAAAAGCCTTGTGACAGGAAGGCTTGCCGCGTCTGAAATCATCGTCGTCCATACACGGCAGATCGTCATGTATCAAAGAATACGCCTGTATGCATTCGACCGCGCACGCAAAACGCAGCGCCGCGCCGGAGTCCGCACCGAACATTTTTGCGAATTCCATCGTCAGGATCCCGCGCAGCCGTTTCCCGCCCAACGCCGAATAACGCATCGCTTTAGTTATGCGTTCAAAGCGTTCATCATCCGTGGAGATCAGCCGTGAGAGCTCCGCATCTATTTTCTCTTTGTCGCTTTGCAATACCTCGGTCGCTTTCTCACTTTCCAAAACGTTACCTCCGGTCACCGGTCATCAGCATCATCCAGCACGCTGAGCTTTTGTTCGGCTTTATCCAACGTATCCCGGCAGCTATTTGCGAGCCTGACGCCCTCCTCATATAGCGCGAGAGACTCGTCGAGCGTCAGGTCGGGGTCGTCGAGCTTTCTTACGATCTCTTCCAGCCGGCTGATGCTGGTTTCAAATGTCTGAGATGTTTCATTGCCGTTTTTTTTCATCATTCAAATCCCCCGTGATCTCCCTTACCACCGCTTTGGCAGCCCCGTCGTGCAGCCTCAGCCCTATTTCTCCGCCCACTTCCAGCTGGCTGACGGACGTCACCGGCCCGCTTGCAGAGCTGACGGCGGCAAACCCCCTGAGCATGATCCCGGCCGGAGACTTGCTCTCTAAAAGCTGCATGGCATGCGCAAGCTCGTCGTGTTTCTGCCGCAGGATGGACGATTCCGAGCGCATCATCGCGGTTTTCGCCTGCGACAGCTCCGCCGTCCTGCTTTCCAGCGACCTTCTGACCGCCGACGACATAAAAGAACGCGAGCCGTCAACGAACCCCCTGACTTCCAGGATATCCGGGCTCGCAAGCTCCGCGGCGGCTGAAGGCGTCGGCGCGCGCATATCCGCGGCGAGATCGCACAGCGTGTAATCCGTCTCGTGCCCCACAGCGGAGATCACGGGCACGGCACTCTCCCTCACCGCTCTGACCAGCCCCTCGTCGTTGAACGCGAACAAGTCATCCGCGCTGCCGCCTCCGCGTCCGACTATCAAAACATCCGCCTTTCCGGCCTTGCTTTGCGATCTGAGAGCAGTCATTATCTCATCGGCCGCTGTTTCTCCCTGCACCGTGACAGGGGTGAGCACCACTTCCGCAAGGGGCCAGCGCCTTTTGAGCACGCGCAATATATCCTGCAGCGCGGCGCCGGATGCGGAAGTCACCACGCCTATACGCATCGGGAACCTCGGCAGCGGCCTCTTTTTGCTTTCGTCAAACAGCCCCTCGGCGCGGAGCTTTTCCTTCAGCTGTTCCAACGCCACATATTTAGCTCCCACTCCATCAGGCTGCGCATCATACGCATAGAGCTGACACGAACCGTCCTTTGAATAAAACGATACGTCTCCTCTCACGATCACGGCCATGCCGTCGGAAAGCCTGAAACGCATCCTCGCGGCATAGCTCTGGAACATCACGGCGCGAAGAGAGGCTCCGCCCTCTTTAAGCGTGAAATATATATGCCCGGAACTGTAATTGTCACGCAGATCCAATATCTCGCCTTTTACATATATGCCTTGGAGCTTCTTGTCGCCGTCGAAAACAGATTTCAGATATGTCCCGATCTGCGACACCGTAAGAACTGTAAATCCGGCCACTCCGTCACGCTCCCCGCTCGGCAGACCGTCTCGCCGCCAACACCGCAATACCGGCCGCGTTATCCGACGAGAACTGCGGTTCTGCGAAAAGGCCGCCAAATTCTCTCTCGATATCACCCCGTATCATGGCGTTCGACATGACTCCTCCTGCGTAAACCAACGGCAGGTCACCGTATGCAGCCAATAACTCACGGGTCATCCCGACAAGCGCCGCCTCTATTTCGCAAAGGCATCGTTTCGCGACATCGCACGGAGAAGCGCCGTTTTTCAGCATGTCTTCGCACCTGTTCTCTATACCAGAAAGACAACAGTTTTCGCCCTTCATCGTGGCTTTTATCTTAAACCTGACCTCGCTCTTTTCCGCGAGCTTTTCAAGCTCCGCTCCGGCGGGAAAAGCGAGCCCCAACAACGCTCCCACCCTGTCGACGGCCTGTCCCGCCTTGAGATCGAGGGAACCGGCCACTTTCGTGCATCTCAGCACATACTCGTCGCTCGGCTCCACCAAAAGGCCCTCCGTAGTGCCGCCGGAAAGGTGGAAGGCGATAAAACGCTTGTCCATAAGATCAAGCCGCCCTGCCGAATAAAGCGCAGCCGCCACGTGTCCTGCCTGATGCGAGAACCGATATAACGGCACTCCCATCGCCGCAGCCGCAACCCGCGCCGCAGTCTCTCCCACCATAAAGCACGGCATATAAGAGCCATCGACGTCTCTAGGCCTGAAAGACGCTCCTACCGCAGAAATCATGTGCCCGCCTGACAAAAACAGCCGCTCCGTTACATCTCCCAGCTGTTTCACGTGTGCAAACACCGCGTCCGCCTGACGCAAGCCAAGCTCCCCATCCTTTACCGGCAGGAGCTTCTTGCTCTGTTCGATCTTCTGGCTGTCTGTGTCGTAAATCGCGGTCGAAGTCGTATAATTACTGGTATCAATCCCCAGAAAGACCGACATCGGGCGCCTCCTGCTTCTTTTTGTAAACAGCGCCGAGCACGCCGTTGACGAACGCCGGATCCTCGTCTCCGCCGTATGTTTTCGCGAGCTCCACGGCCTCGTTTATCGACACGCTGTCAGGCACGTCGTCAAATTTGTATATCTCGCAGACAGCAACGCGAAGTATAGCCAGCGCCACACGCGACATGCGGCTGGTCTTCCAGTTTGTGGACGCCTCTGATATTTTTTTGTCTATTTCGTCGCGATTGTAGAGCACCGTTTCGGTAAGTATCTTCGCGTATCCGGAAACATCGAGCTCCAGATCGCGGCCGTCGGCGGCGTTCTCAAGGATGTAGTCAAGCCCCTCGTCGTGAAAGCTACTCTCAAACACAAGTGCAAATGCCTGTTCGCGCGATTCCCTTCTTGTCATAAATCCACTTCCTAAAAAAGCCCTCCCCATTCTCGAGGAGGGCATACTCGTTAAATTTTCAAGCTGCTTTACTTTGACTGGCCGTCTTCAAAAACTATGTTCTCAACGTGAACGTTGACTTCCGAGATAGCGACAGATGTCATGCCCTGTACGGCGTCTTTCACGTTTTGCTGGATCTTTTCCGCGACGGATTGTATCTTCGCGCCGTATTTCAGGTTGACGTATATATCAATTACCGCGGTATCCTCATTGTAGGTGAATTTTACAGACTGAGAATTGGGAATGTTCTTGACAAAAAATCTGCGAATGTTTGTCGGAGCAAAAGCCATCGACGCCACGCCCTCAACACTGCTGGCGGTATGGCTCGCTATCGTGGCGATAACGTCCTGCGAAATGCGCAGACTTCCTATGCTGGAATTTTGGGAAACATCCATGATAAGCCTCCTGTGTGCCGCCTGTCTATATATCGGCGACGATAACAAATATTATACCACAAAATAATTTATATACAATAGTAGCGGCAAAAAATATGCAATCGAAAGAGGTTTATGCAAAATATAAAAAAACGCGCAATCGGCTTTGATAAGGGTAAAACCGATTGCGCTGCATTTATTTTTGCACGATATTCACAATGAATATACACTGACTGTTAATTCACTTCTATAATACTGATATTTTCGACAGGCACACTGGTTTCTTGTATAATAGCTTCTTTTATCTGCGCCGCCTCGGTCGAAAGCAACCCCTCCGTCTGTACTATAACGTCGGCACTCTCATCGGTTATGTATACTATGCAGTCTTCAAAGCCTTTTGCCTTTATTATGTTTTCTATTTTCGCTTCAGTTTCGATGTTTTTAGCTATGGCTGTTGCCTGCGCTGACAAAGTCACAAGCTGGTCATCTGTCACTTCAGCAGAATTATAGAGATTTTGCAACGTCTCTACGGCCTCGTCCCGGGACTGCTGCCTTGTCAGCCTCGCCTCGCTGAAATACGCGGCGGCATCCGTCACCTCTACCTCGCCGCCCTCTCCGGAAACGAGCAGGGAATCGCCGTAATTCTTCGTCTCCGCCTCCTTTTCCGCCGCCACAAGCCCCAGTTCGCCGGTGGAATAGAGGTAATTGATGTACACCGCGGCGGAGAGCGCAAAAACGAGCGCCGTCAACACAACGTGACGCTTTTTCAGCACGAAATTCAGCTTGAATTTTTTTCGTTCTCCGCCGCGTTTAAAGCTGAACTTTCCGTGCTTTGCCGCGGACTGGTCGCCCAGTTCCACGCTCTCATAATTTTCTATGTTTTCCATACATGATCCTCCTCTGAACGATTTAAGCCATTTTTATTACGCAGACATGTGTTGAAGTTATCGCGAGCGCTGTTGTCACAGCTTTTGTTATCCTTTCCACGACAACGGGGTCGCCTCCTCCGTCGCAGACCACGGTTACGCCGTTCACCCTTGGCAAATACTCCGCGCTCCTATCGTCTGCGTTCACCTCCTGAACCCCGCTCTCCAGTGTCAGCAAGACCTCCACCCTCCCGGAACCGTCTATCTTTTCTATCGTCTGCACCAGGCGGGCTTCAAGCGAAGCTTCAAGTTCGGCGGCGGTTTGTCCTTGAGACGCGGCGCCTGGACTTTCACCTTTAGGCATGAGCTCGGAAAGCATTATGAGCGCTATACCCGCCAGACCCAAAAACATTATTATCCTTACAGCTTTTCCCTTGTCGGCCACAAGCGCCGCGGCCCTGTTTTTCAACGAAGTGAATACGCCTTCAGCATCCATTTGTCTACTCCTTCAGAAAATCCACTTCCGGCGAGATCCCGATGGCCTTCTCAACGATGGCTTTTATTTTCTCCTCCGACGCCTCCTCGCCTGACGGCACGGTTACTATCAGCCTTTCAATTAATATGCTGCCGGAGTCATCAATATTAACGTCAGCCTCCACTTTTGTCCCGCAAATTCCGCTCGCCTCCAAAGTTTCCACCGTTTTTTCTTCGGCGGCCGCTCTGAAATCACTTGTAAATTGTTCTTCCAGCGCGTTTTGCAGTTCCGCGGCCCTGCTGTCACCGGCCGTCTCCTTTAATGAGACGCCGCCGAACGAAATACCGGTCATTCCAATGAGCGGGAAAAACAGGCAGCACAGGAAAAACACGCTGAAACTGATCCTGTATATCTTCTGCGCCCCGCCTTCGGGCAGCAGCATCTCCGACGCGGCTCCGGCCACCGCCGCAACGCAAAGGGATAACGCCCATTGTCTGATTGCTTCCATCACATCCCGCCTCCGACCTTGAGCATTATCGACGTGGTAATTATCATGAGCAGCGCAAAACACATCGTTATCGAGATGAGGATGCCCAAAACCGTGCCGGCGGAGGAAAGCACCTTTGAAACACGTTTTATGCCCAGCATCGCGCACACGGCCGACGAAGCCCCCACTACGGCCCTCCACGCGACCGCCGAAAACAAGACCGGCAGGAATGTCATGGCGGCAGCCGCTATGCCGTACGCTCCCACCGCGGCCTTCACAAGGCCAAGACATCCCTGCGCCGTGGCAAAAGCGTCGGACAGCGCGCCCCCTACCACCGGAACGAAGTTCCCTATCAGAAATTTTGCTGTTTTTAAGGTGAGCTCGTCCGCTGTGGAAGCCACGAGTGACTGCACGCTGAGCAGTCCAACGAACAAAGTCATCGAAAGCCCCAGCGCCCAGTTCACCGCCGTTTTTACAGCCTCCGCTATCGCATAAACATCTATCTGCGACACGCCGCCCACCAGGCAAAGCGCCATATAGATCCCGAGCAGCGGGACGAGCGTCTCCGACGAGACCTGTGACACGAGCTGCGCCGCCGAAAATACCAACGTCTGGTATCCGGTGGCCGCCAGTGGAGTCCCGGACACGGCCATGACGGAGGACAGCACGGGAACGAAGCTCAGCATGAAGGCAGAAAAGTCTTTTATCGCCGCCGACGTTTTTTCGATGCAGTTCATGACAGGATATATCACCGTTGACGAGATGGCGGCCACACACACGATGTTGAATACCGAATCCAGCGATTTTCCGCCCACGGTCTCTTTCATCGCCGACAGCAGCGAGCACATAACGGCGATTCCCATGACCGCGACAAATGTTTTGAGTGGGCCGCGCACAGCGTCTTTCGCAAGTTCAAGTGCGAGGCTGAAAAAATCCGCCGGGGACAGCGAGATCACCGACTCCGCGTCTATCCTGTCGATACCGATCCGTTTCATAAGGCCGCGAGTCTCGTCTGACAGTTCGGTTTCAAGCTCGTCCGCCCCTATGGCCTCAAGGTCGTTGTAATATTCCTGCGGCATGGCCGCACCGCATAAAAACATCGACATGAGAAATAAGACGATGACCACAGCCGTGTATTTTATCGTCTTGTTCATCTCAGTACCCAATAAGCTCTGACGCGAGAGAGAGCAGCTTTTCGAAAAGCGGCAGAGAGATGATCAGCATCGCGGCTTTTCCTCCGATCTCCACCTTTGTCGCAATTGCACTTTGCCCACAATCCCGGCAGGTGTCTCCAGCTATTTGAGTGATGAAGCAGATGCCCAAGCTTTTTATAAGTATTCCGGCATATCCGTTCCCGCCGGAATCGTTTATATATTTTTTGATCTGCTCCGTCACCGGGATTATGTTCTCCGACACCGCCGCGATAATGATTATTCCGACCGCGACGGATACGCCGAACGCATACTCCGGCTTATACTGCCCCAGCAGCACCGCGGCCGCCGCTCCCACCACGGCTATACCCGCTATCATCATGATATCCATGGCATTACAACCCGAACACGGACTTTATCGTCTCAAACAGGTTGCTTATTTGCGTTACAAGCATCATGAGCACCACTATCAGCCCCGCCAGAGTCGTCATCATCGCCTGTTCCTCCCGGCCAGACCTGATGAGCACCTGGTTGAGCACCGCGACAATTATCCCTATCGCGGCTATTTTAAATATGAGGTCAACGTCCATTTTCACCCATCCTAACCGAAAAGCACAAGCGCCGCAGCGCCTGCAAGAATGCCGGCGGCGCGCCAAAGCTTTCCGTTTCTCTTGTCGTTCTCGTGCGCCTCGTCAAGGAGCTGCATGAGCTGACCTTTCCGGCCCTCAAGCAACGTCGTTTGCCCCTGCGCGTCCGTAGTTCCCAGAAATCCTCCTATTGAGGCCAGTGTTTCGGTGTCCGCTTTCGACAGACAGAGCTCTCCGATGGAGCTTTTGATGGCAGCCGCATAAGCTTCGCGGAAGGTATCCCCTTTTTTCATAAGCTCATAACAGCGCTGGGGAAATAGCAGCTCGTCGAACCCGCCCGAGGCGCAGAGGTGCTCCAGTATTTCATCTATCGGCTCAAGGCTGTATTTTATGTCGGTCATTATCGCATCCAAAAGCTCCACGCATCTTTTCAGGGTCCGTTCACGCCGTGACAAAACGGCTGATTTTATCAAACCCGCCGTTGTGCAGGCCATAAAGACCAGCAGCGTCCCCAACAATCTCAACCCTATCCCCTGCGCTTTCCATGTCCAAAATTCGCATTCCGCGACCTGGGCCTTTGAGCAGAACGATCCTACCGAATATGCCTGCATCCAAAAGCCTTGCAGCAATGCGTTTTTTCAAAAGCTCATCTTCATTTTCCGCATGGATGGAAGCGGCGAAACTCACTCCGCAATTTGCCGCGTGCAGTATGGCTTCAGCGTCTTCTTCCGTGCCGATCTCGTCGCATATTATGTATTCGGGCGAAAGCGTACGTACCGCTGCCTCTATTCCGTCCGCTTTGTGCGAAAGGTTCAGCACGTCGCAACATGGGCCCATGTCGTTCTGCGGCTCACCCTGCCATACAGCGGCAATCTCCCCGCGCTCGTCTACGACGCTCGTTTTTACGGGTCGTCCGAGCTTCCCGTATGAAAGCTGCCTTGCCAAGTCGCGGAGCACGGTCGTTTTTCCCGAACACGGCGGCCCAGAGATGAGCAGCCCACACAGCCCATCGGCAAGCGCACGCTCCATTATTTCGTCCGCTGCGCCATGCACCTCTCGCGCCACCCGAATGTTCAGCGATGTCAGATCCCGCATCACCGCCAAACGGCCGCCTTTATAAACAGCCGTGCCGCATATGCCCACACGGTGTCCGCCCCCTATCGTTATAAATCCGCGCCCCAATTCCTCTTGATGGCTGTACGCCGAATATCCGCAAAGAGCGCAGAAAATATCGGATATCTCTTCCCTGCTCATCGTCGCCCCGCTGCACGGCGTTTTTAATATTTCGCCCGCGTCGCTCAAGAACCTGCACTCACGCCCGTAAAATATCTCCGGCGGCCAGCCTGTTTTAAAGCGCAGCTCCGTGACGCCCTCGTATACCTCGGGCTTTACTGCGGCAAAGCGGATACCTGCGCCTCTGCCGCAGAACGAAAGTATCTCTTTTATTCTGTCCGCATCTGTTTTCAAGTCCTCACCAGCTTTCTTGTCCAATCTATATTAACGCCTGTCCAATTTTATGCGCAAAAAAAGCGCGCCTCTTTTAAAGGTGCGCTTTAATGATATGCTGATCTCCGGCTTATCTTATCATGTCCAAAAGCTCCTGCTCGCTTATGACAGGGACGCCGAGCGACTGCGCCTTTGTGAGCTTGCTTCCAGCTTCCTCTCCGGCAAGCACGTAGCTTGTTTTCTTTGATACCGAACCGGACGTCTTGCCGCCGTTTTTAACTATCAGCTCGGAGGCCTCGTCTCTCGTCATGTTCGGCAGCGTGCCCGTCAGAACAAAGGTAAGCCCTTTCAGCGACTCGCCTACGTCTTTTTTCTCCGCCAACATGTTGACGCCGTGGCCTTTCAAACGGTCTATAAGCGCCAGGCTCTGCGGCAAGGCGAAGAACGACGCCACCGAACTCGCCATGACGGCGCCGAACCCGTCTATCGACGATATCTCCTCAGGTCCCGCAGAGATCAGCGCGTCCATGCTGCCAAAATTCTGCGCCAGGCTCTCCGCCGCTTTTTGACCTATATTGCGTATCCCCAGAGCATATATAAGTCGCGAAAGGTCGTTTTGCTTCGAGCCTTCCACTGCCGCCACTATGTTTCCCGCAGATTTTTCGCCCATCCGGTCTATACCGGCAAGCTCTCCGGCCGTAAGTTCGTAGATGTCAGCCGAGGAATGAACGAGCCCTTCGTCCACAAGGTTTTCAAGCAGCGCCGGGCCAAGGCCATCTATATCCATGGCGTCCCTCGACGCGAAATGAATAAGATTGCGCAGAAGCTGTGCGGGACAGTCCGGATTAGGACACCGCAAAGCCGCCTCGTCGTTCTCCCTGACCGCTTTCGTGCCGCACGCCGGACAGAACTCCGGGAGGCTAAACGGCGCTGTCTGCGGGCCCTTCTCAGCGAGAGCCACCACCTCCGGTATTATTTCGCCGGCTTTTCTGACGATGATCTTATCTCCTATGTTTATGTCCTTTTGGTTGATGAAATCCTGGTTGTGGAGCACCGCGCGCGAAACGGTCGTGCCCGCCAAGTGTATCGGCTCAAATACGGCGGTAGGCGTAAGCGCGCCCGTCCGCCCCACTTTCACCTCTATGTTGAGAATCGTCGTGGTCTTTTCCTCCGGCGGGTATTTGTAGGCCACCGCCCAGCGCGGGTATTTTGCCGTGGCGCCTAGCTTGTTCCTGTCTGCCAGGCTGTTCACCTTTATCACCGCTCCGTCGATGTCGAAGGTGAACCTGTCGCGGTGCTCGCCGATGTCCTTAATGTCCTCTATCGCGTTTTTGATGTCGCGATAGGTTCTGTACTGAACCGAGACAGGAAAGCCCAGCGATTTCAGCCAGTCCAGCGTCTCGCTGTGGGACGCAAATTCCCGCCCCTCGCATTGCTGCAGGTTGAATATAAAAATATCCAGCCCGCGTGTGGCGGTGATGCGCGCATCTTTCTGCCGGAGCGAACCGGCGGCGGCATTGCGCGGGTTCTTGAACGGGCGTTCTCCCATTATCTCCTGCTGCTTCACGAGCTCGGCAAATGTTTTTTGCGAAATGTATGCCTCTCCGCGCACTTCGAGATACGAAACTCCCGGTGCGTTTATCTTCTTGGGGATGGAGGCTATAGTCAACAGATTGTGCGTAACGTCCTCACCCACAAAACCGTCTCCGCGGGTAGAACCGCGAACAAAAATTCCGTTTCTGTATTCGAGCGAGACCGAAAGCCCGTCTATTTTCGGCTCCACGACATACTCCGGCTCCGCTATCTCATCCCTGACCCGGCTGTCGAACTCCAGTAGTTCTTCATAGCTGAACACATCCTGCAAACTGCCCATCTGCACCACGTGCTGAACGGGTTCAAATTTTCCCAGGGCCTTTCCACCGACATTTTGCGTTGGCGAGTCCGGCGTCACGAGCTCCGGATAACTGGCCTCCAGATCGAGCAGCTCATGGTAGAGCATGTCATACTCGTAGTCGTCTATTTCCGGGCGGTCGAGCTCATAATAAAGACGGCTGTGATAACGTATCGTCTCCCTGAGCTCGGCTATCCTTTTCGCTGCTTCATTCTTTTCCATCGGACGCCTCCATAGCGATTTATAAATTGATTATACCATATCGCAAATTCAAATCACATATCTATTTTTCGCGAATAAAATAAGTGTATGATAAAGACCAGAAGATCTAAAACAAAGCCGGCCGTCCTGTTTGTGTCATTGACGCTTGCGGCTGTGATAATTTTTTTTGAACTGTCGGCAAGACCCGTCGCCGCACAGGCGGCATCGCTCTGCGCAAAGCAAGCGGCGGCCGCTCTGCTGAGCGATGCCGTGCTGGATGAACTTAATGAGTTCAAATCTGTTTTCCCTGATCTTGTGCGCATCGAGCGTGACGATGAAGGCCGGATAAGCTCTATAACGACGGACGCACTGATGACCGGCATGTTCAAGGAGCGCGTCGTAAAAAGACTCACGCGCGAGCTATCGTCTCCAGTAAGCGTAAGCCAGGGCATCCCGTTAGGCACGCTCACAGGCATTTCACTTCTGTCCGGTTACGGGCCGGTGTTGCCGCTGACATATATGATGATCGGCGCTCCCGAGGCGGAGCTCCACAGCCGCTTTACGTCCGGAGGCATCAATCAAAGCGTTCACCGTGTGTCTGTCAGCTTTGCTGTAAAGATAAAAGCCTTGACGCCACTTGCGTCTGATCCGGAATACGTGAATGGTGAAGTCCTCATTTCGGAGATCGTTGTAATTGGAAAAGTGCCGGACACATATTGGAACAGAGGATAAAAAAGCGGCTCCCTTCGAAGCCGCATGAATATTCAGAAGCCCGACCGTCCTACGCTGCGTGAGCCCACGTTTCCCCCGCTCGAAACGGACAACTCCAGCGAATACCCGTACCCGTAATCGAGTGAAAATATCGTAGAACCGCTTTGATCGGTCAGCAGGGAATAATATCCATCGTCGCCGAACATCTCTGTGCTTCCCCACCACGCCGTACCGTAGGCGGCCTTTATCAGATATGAACCGCCTGACAACCCTATGGTCGAACTTCCATCGGGCGCAAGAAACACACTGCCGGCAAAAGCTCCGCCGCTGGTGTACACTTTTACATATACGTAGTCGCTGCCAGACGGCGCATATATAGTCAGTTCACAGTCTGAGCCGCTGCTGCTTTTCATTGAACCGTTCGCCGGCATGGACTGCCTGCACGCGGACGCCATCGCCCTGGAGTCCGAATAATCTCCGAGACCCGAAAAGGCAACGTATGCGGAGTAGTATCTGCCGGAATTATAATATGACAGCGCCGTCGCGTATGAGGACTGCCATTCCGCCTGCCGTGCCGCCTCTGCCGCCGCTTCCTCCTCAGCCACCTTCTTTTCTGATCCTGCCGCCATTTCAGCGGCATCCTTGAAATCCCCCAGCGCGGAAAAGGCAGACGCCGCTGAGCTCCAGTTTCCCGAAGCATAATAGCTCATGGCGTCAGCATATTTGAGCTCTTTGTAGCAGTCCTCCGACAACGCGAGCAGTTCCTGGTCTTCGGAGCCCTGACAGTTGGAGTAAGCCAGCTCGTACGCGACCTCATAGTCGCTCCTGTCGTAGTCCGCAGTTGAAAGCGCAGACAGCGTTCTCAGAGCGCCCAAATAATCTCCCGCGTCATAGTAATCCTGCGCCTCTTTCATTAAAATGACTTTGCAGCACTGAGCCTTTATGTCATCCAGCCCCGCATATTCTCCGTCTATGTTCTTGATCAGCTCATACGCGTCCTGTTGTCTGCCGGACTCCACCAGTTCGCCCGCGCTTTTTATTTTCAGCCAATTTTCGCATTCCTCCGCCAAAGAAGCTGCATTTTCAAAATCCCCAAGCGACGAAAACGCGGCTGACGCACCCTCATAGTCGTTTGCATCCATGAGCTTCTTCGCGTCGTTATACGCTATCCAATTTTGGCACTCAGCCGCCAGAGACTCCGAATCCAAATAATCGCCAAGGCGCGTGTACTCCTTGTACGCCTGTGCGTAGTCTCCTTCGGAGATCAGTCCGGAGGCTTTTGCGTACCGTTTTTCGTTTATGCGCTCCTGTATCCCGGAGCACCCGGTAAAAGAAACCGTGACCATAACAGCAATAACAAATGCCGCCAATCTTTTCACAGGAAAAGCCTCCTTCCAATTTAATTAGAGAATATCACAAAATTTGTTAAATTCCAAGGGGTAAAAAAATGCCTCCCACGTTTTAAGCCGTAGAAGGCAAGGGCGCTTATCGGATCACCGGCATTTTTCTGCGTCACGGATGGCGCCGCGTTTTATCTTGCCGCTTATCGTTTTGGGCAGCGCCGCGGTGAATTCTATTATGCGGGGATATTTGTACGGCGCCGTCACTTTTTTAACGAAATTCTGCAGTTCCTTTACAAGCTCGTCGCTCGGAGCGTAACCCTTGGTAAGTACGATGGTCGCCTTGACGACTTGCCCCCTGACCGGGTCCGGAGCGCCCGTGACCGCGCACTCCAATACTGCAGGATGCTGCATCAGCGCAGATTCCACCTCGAACGGTCCTATCCTGTAGCCGGACGCCTTTATCACATCATCTGTGCGCCCCTCGTACCAAAAATAGCCGTCCTCGTCTTTCCAGGCGGTGTCTCCCGTATGATACAGTCCATCGTGCCATGCCTCCGCAGTTTTTGCTTCGTCGCGGAAATATCCCACAAAAAGCCCAGGTTTTCTCTCTCCATCCGTTGCGCGTATGCAGATCTCTCCGACTATTCCGGGTGCGCAGGGTTCGCCTTTTTCATCGAATATATCTATACTGAACAACGGCGACGGCTTTCCCATCGAGCCTACTTTCGGTGTCGAGCCCACGAAATTTGCGAGCGCAAGCACCGTCTCAGTTTGGCCGAACCCCTCCATTATTTGCAGGCCTGTATACTCTTTGAAGCGGTTGAACACCTCGGGATTGAGCGCCTCGCCTGCCGTGCAGGCATATTCAAGCGACGAAAGGTCGTATCCTCCGATCCCCTCTTTGACAAAGAAACGGTATACTGTAGGCGGTGCGCAGAAAGACGTGACTTTGTATTTCTCTATCATGTGCAAAAGATCTGCCGGAACAAACTTATCGAAATCATACACGAACACCGTCGCTCCGCAGAACCATTGGCCGTACAGCTTGCCCCACGCTGCTTTTCCCCAGCCTGTCTCCGCCACGGCAAGGTGTATCCCGTCCGGGCGCACATTGTGCCAGTGTTTTGCGGTGGGGATGTGCGCGATCGCATACGTATGATCGTGCAGCACCATTTTGGGGTACCCGGTCGTACCTGAAGAAAAATACAGCAGCATCCCCTCCGTCGCCTTTGTCGGCTGTCTGTCGAGGACCGGAGACGCATTCTCAAGCGCTTTGTCGAAATTTATCCAGCCGTCGCGATCCGACTTGGCGATGAACTTTACCCTGAGGGTCCCCGTTTCCTTTTCGGCTTCTTCTATATGATCGGGGACTCCGCTCTCGCTGGTGGCCACTATCGCCTCTATGCCCGCGGAATTGAAACGGTAGACGTAATCCTTCGCCATCAGCAGATTCGTGGCCGGGACGGCTATCGCCCCGATCTTGCACAGCCCCATCATCGCGAACCACCACTGATAGTGACGTTTGAGCACGAGCATGACCCTGTCGCCTTTTTTTATACCGGCCGCAATAAAGACATTTGCCGCACGGTTGCTCTGCTCACTGATCTCCTCATATGTAAAGCTGCGCTCATCGCCTGCCTCGTTGGTCCACAGCAGCGCGCGCCTTCCCGGAAATTCACGGGCGATAGCGTCTACACAGTCGTACGCAAAGTTGAAGTTTTCCTCGTATTTGGGCGTAAAAGTTTTGAGCACGCCGTTTTCATCAAAGCTTTCCTCACAGAAACGCTTGTAAAAATCATCTATTTTCATCTGTTTCCTCTCCGGTCTTCATGACTATTGCAAGAAAGACACATTCCGTTCCTCCGGTGGCTATCATCCCATGGCCGTGCCCGGAATCATAGTAAATCGCGTCGCCCTCATGCAGATATTCAGTATGTCCTTCAAGCGCGACCTTCAGCGTACCTTTCAATATGTAGTCGAACTCCTGCCCTTTGTGATAAGAAAGATGTATGGGCTGGGATTGTTCCTCCTCTTTATAAGGAGCGGTGACAAGAAACGGCTCGGCTATCTTGTCGCGAAAACAGGCGCCGAGGTGGTTATATGAGAATCCGGCGCGTCTTTTTATCGGGAGGCCCTCACCGTTCCTGACGATGGAGTAAAAACTGAGCTTGGGGCTTTCTCCGGTCACCAGCTCCATCAGATCCACTCCGAAACGCTTGGAACAGTTGTAAAGGAACGTAAAGGAAAAATCCGCCTCTCCGGCCTCATTTTTCAGGTATTCATCGACAGATATGCCGTTTATCTCCGCCATTTCCTCCGGGGAGATCTCCAATATCTCGCGCAGGCTTTTAATTCGCTGTGCTATCTCCTGTATGATGTACTCCATTTCTTTTCCTCCTTTAATAAAAAAAGCCCGCCCCTATAATGGGACGAGCCGCTGATGCGATCCGTGATACCACCCAAATTGCCGATAATACCGGCCACTCACAGGGCTCCAACAAGCCCCTGGCCTTAACGCGGCCGTCACGTGCTGCCCTACTTTGGTTTCAGGCGCCGGCTCGGGAGTGATGGCTTCGACCTCTCGCCTCCGGCTTACACCAACCGCCGGCTCTCTTTGCGCGAATACTGGTCACGCTGTCTCCGTCACTGCTTTTTTAGATGTTGGTGCAATTATATCCGTTCATTTCGCCGTTGTCAAGAGCCAACGCCAACAAAATCCAATATTTCGTCATATTTATGCAATATGCGTGAAGCGCCGGCGGCCATGAGCTCGCTTTCAGGGCGAAATCCCCACGCCACTCCGGCGGTGGCCACTCCCGCATTCACTCCGGTCATTATGTCTATGTCCGAATCGCCGAAATAACATGTCTTCTCGGGCACGGCGCCGCACCTTCTGATCGCCTCAAAAAGCATTTTGGGTTCCGGTTTCGGCGGTATGTCTACGCTCGGCCCCATTACACAGTCGAAAAAGCCCTCTCCGAAAAAATGATCCGCATACATGCGGCCAAACTCCGGCGGCTTGTTAGAGGCCACAGCCAGCACCACGCCGGCGTCCTTGAGCTTTTGCAGCACCTCCGGCAGATCGCCATAATGTTTAGTGTTCGCAATGGAGTTTACACGATAGTGCTCTCTGAATACGGCGACGATGCGTTCCACGTTCTCTTTTGTGCGCTCATTTTCAGGCAGGGCGCGCTCTATCATCTGATAGACGCCGCTGCCGACGAACGCCTTGTATGCCTCCACCCCGTGGGTGGGCATACCGCACCTGGCGAGCGCATAATTCGTTGAGTTTGCAAGTCCGTCGAGCGTGTTGAGAATAGTTCCGTCCATATCGAATACAGCAAGTTTGTACATTATCATTTATTCCTGTTCGTCACTGTTATTTGCAGACCTTCAAGCACATCGAGCGTTTCCTCGTTCAGTTTTTTATCAAAACTGGCTGTGCAGGAAGCATCCACGATTATTTCAGCTTCCGGCTGGGCCGTTTTGAGGAGTATGGCGTTCGTTATCACGCAGATGTTAGAAACGAGCCCCACGAGTTCTATACTGTCGTACCCCTTTTCCATGGCCATCATCGCCAGGTCGAAGCTGCCGAAAGCGTGCTTGCAGATCACCATGGAGTCCCCGCAGAGCTTGCCGGTCTCGCCATACAGCTCCCACCCGGGCGTTCCGTTCTGGCAGTGCATCACCGGCAGCTTTTTGCCCTCCTGCATCTCAAAATATGCCGGGCCGTGGGTATCTTTAGTAAATATTATCTCGTCGCCGTCGGCGCGATATTCGCGTATTTTTGCCGCTATCGGCGCATCGAGCAGCTCTGCGCCTGGAAAACCGAGCGACCCGTCCACAAAATCTTTCTGATAATCGACCACCACAAGAAGCTTTTTCATGACGTTTCCTCCTTACGCGGGCGAGACAGCGTGTACTCGCCTATCTCGTGAAAGCCTATTTTATTGTATATCCTGCCGGCGTCCGGGTTGTTATAGAAAAGGCACACGAATTTACGTCCCTCGTCGAACTCTTCCCGGCACAGTGCTGAAACATTGGCGGACGCAAGCCCCAGCCCGCGCCATTCAGGCAACGTTGCCACGCCGATCAGCATGGCGCTCTGCGAATTCTCAGCGCTCATCTGCGCGTAGCTGACCAGCTCATTGCCATGGAAATAGCCGTAACAAGTGGCACCGCGGCCGATCGTCACGCGCTCCTCTTCGGCGCATTCCTCCTCACGGCCAAGGTAGTTGTCCTTGAATTCGTCTATCCGGCAAAACAGCTCCACCACAGCCATGGCGTCATCTGGCAAAACGCGCCTGCGCACGACGCCCTTCGCCCGGTGCTCAAACTCAACGGCCTCGTTGCAGCGGCTCATATACGTTTTTTCAAACCTGAAGCTGGGGAAAAAGCGCTCAAGGCTGGAGATGACCTGCGCCTTTCCCGATATCGACTTGATCTCTTCGCGTGATTTCAGGAACTCCGCCACCGCATCAGCGTCGTATGAACCATAGCGGCTGTAAACGTTATAAAACTTCATGTAGCGGAGTATCACCGCGTCCCATCCGCCCTCGTTTTCCAAGGCAAATACCTCGCACACGTCGGAGTCGATCCCCAGTTTTTCCACGTCGCCAAAGAAAAACAGGTTCATTTCCGGCTCCGCAGCGATATATTCAAAAAGCCGTTCTTTATCGTTTTCAGTGAGCTTTTTCATGTTTTCGCCTCCTATGATGATTATATACCAGCGGCACCTTTAAGGCAATTATGAGATAAAACAAAAAGACACCCAAAGGTGTCTTTCTATTTTGGAGGCGCCACCCGGAATCGGACCGGGGATAAAGGTTTTGCAGACCTCTGCCTTACCTCTTGGCTATGGCGCCTTATAATCCACGCCCCAGGGAAATCCGAGGGGCGCGTGATTGTTGGAGCGGGTTACGAGGCTCGAACTCGCTACCTCCACCTTGGCAAGGTGGCGCTCTGCCAAAATGAGCTAAACCCGCAAATGGTGCCTTCGGTCGGAATCGAACCAACGACACGGGGATTTTCAGTCCCCTGCTCTACCAACTGAGCTACAAAGGCATTTTTTCGGCCGCTTTCCGGCGACGTTTGTTATTATACTATAGAGGAAACTATTTGTCAACCTTTATGCGTCCAATTTTTATTTATTCCACGACGCAGTATTTTCTCAGCTGCTCCACGGTTTTTTCGCCTATTCCGTCCACTTTCAGAAGCTCGTCTACGGACAATATCGTGCCGACGCTCGCGCGATAATCCACTATCTTTTGCGCGGTAACGGGGCCTATGTCGGGTATCATCTGAAGCTCGGCGGCGGTCGCCTTGTTTATGTCCAGCGGAAAAACCTCTCCATTTTCCGAGAATGACGCCTTTGCTGCCGAGGCCTCCGCCGAAGACACAGCCGATGAGGTGCGAGAGGTATATTCCGGCGCTCCATATCCCGGAGCTGCGAGCACGTTTATGCACACAATGACCAGCGCCATTACCATGGCTATAGCCAGCAGCGACGTCAATACGATGTCGTTTTTCATACGTGCTCACGCTCCTGATAGGATGCTCAGGCATACCTGTCTTCAAAATATCTGATGAGCTGCGCTATCGCATGCTCCTCACAGCTTACAAGCTGTATATCAGCGGCGGCCTTCACCTCCGGCTGGGCGTTCGCCACCGCGCATCCAATGCCTGCCGCCTTGATCATTTCGATGTCGTTTTCGAAGTCTCCCACGGCCGCTATGTTTTCGATGGGTTTTCCGGACATCTTCGCCAGCTTATGCAGTGCTTTGCCCTTTGAGACCCCGGCCGGAAGCATCTCAAGGAAAAACGGGCTCGACTGAATGAATTTTATCTGCGGTACAACTACAGATCCGGCGAATTCTCTCACCTCAGGCATCATTTCCGGGTGCGTCACGACTATAAATTTATATATGTCGTCAGGAATATCCTCAAACCCGCCGTCGAAATGATAAAACGCCCTGTCTGCCGTGTAAAGCGGCAATATCTCGCCCTTCGTCATGAGATTTACAGCGTGCTCTTTCGCGAAATAGCAGTCCAAATCAGAAAAGCGCTCCGTGATCTTCTTTGCGATCATATGGGAGATCGGATCTATATACGTGGGATCAACTATCTTCTTCTGCTTCCAGTCGTAAAAATATCCGCCGTTTATGTGCATGGACGGGACTGATATCGGCAGCATGCCCACAAGGTTCGCCGCCGCCTCTATTACCCGGCCCGTGGACACCGTAAAATCGCCGCCTTCGGCAACGAATCTCTCGATAGCCTCTCTGTTTTCCTTTGACACACCGGCGGACGCCCGCAGCAGAGAGCCGTCTATATCCGTAACTATCATGACGTCAGATATCTTCTCTATCATCACATTTCCTCCAGGGTGCTCAAAAAATCAGTGAAATATGCCGGGAGCCCGGCGCTGAATTCCATGTACTCTCCGGTGCGTGGATGCACGAAGCCGAGCTTTCCGGCGTGCAGACATTGACCATGCAGCGCCGTTATAACCTTCGTCGGCCCATATATCTGATCACCGGCCACCGGGTGGCCTATATAAGCCATGTGTACCCTTATCTGATGCGTACGGCCGGTCTTGAGCTTACACTCTATGTGGGTGAACCCTCTGTAACGTTTGACTACCGAATAGCCGGTCTGCGCCGGTCTTCCGTCGTTTACGACCGCCATTTTCTTCCTGTCTTTAAGGCTTCTGCCGATGGGCGCATCGATCTCGCCTTCGTCCTGAAGGTTCGTGCCGTACACTACCGCCTGATAGACGCGGGTGATGCTGTGTTCCTTTAACTGCGCCGCCAGCGACGTGTGCGCCATGTCGTTTTTGGCCACGAGCAGGAGTCCGCTCGTATCCTTATCAATTCGGTGAACAATACCCGGCCTCAGCACTCCGTTTATTCCCGACAGGCTGTCTCCGCAGTGGTAAAGCAGCGCATTCACCAGTGTGCCCGTGTAATTGCCCGGCGCCGGATGCACTACCATGCCTTTCGGCTTATATACTACCAGGAGATCGTCGTCCTCGTAATATATATCCAGAGGTATATCCTCAGGTTCTACATCCAATTTCACAGCATCCGGTATCTCGAAAACCACTTCGTCGTCCGTGTGCACAATGCTGCTTTTTTTCAGTATCCTGCCGCCGGAAACAGCCGCATTTCCTGTCAAAAGGCGGGCGACGGCGCTGCGGGTCATATAGTCTACATTCTCGGCAAGAAACTGATCTGCGCGCTCGCCGTCAGCCTCCTCCGCCACTGTGAGCACAACCCTATCCATTCTCCTGCTCCCGCTTCTCTGAGACTTTCTCCTGCGTTTCCGGCGAAGGAGCCTTTGGCCTTGTTCTTTTAATGTCGGACATGATTATGGCGCCGCAAAGAAGTATCGTGCCGACTGTTATACAGGCGTCCGCGAGGTTGAAAACGGCAAAATTTATGAGCCTGAAATCGATATAGTCCACCACAAAACCGCGCGTCATCCTGTCGATCAGATTGCCCACTCCGCCGGCCATGATGAGCGACAGCGTCGTTATATACAGCTTGTTCGTGACCTTTCCTGACAAAAAAGCGCCGAGCACCGCAAGTATGAGCACAGAAGTTATGACTACGAGCGGCCAGCGGTGCCCCTGAAATATGCTGAACGCCGCGCCCGTATTTTCCACATAATGAAGATAAAGCGCACCGTCGATGAGCGTTATGTCGTTGCCTGAAGAAAGCGCGCTCACCGCCCAGCTCTTGATCCCCTGGTCTGCCGCCACCAGCGCGACGGCGCAAAGAGTCGCGATCAACTGAAACATACTACCTCCGAAAAAAACGGGCAGGAACTTGTCCCGCCCGTATTGTCAGCCTACTATACCGGCGCAGCGGCTGCAAAGCGTCGGATGCTTCGCGTTCTGCCCGACCGTGGGGCTGTGCACCCAGCAGCGTTCGCACTTATCTCCCTCAGCAAGCTCCACTGTCGCCTCCACTCCGTCGTTTTCCGCTTTTTCAACGGAAATGGCGGATACGATAAACGCGGCGGCGAGTTCGCCTTCGACTGATTTTGCAAAATCGTACCAATCAGGGCCGCACCTCAGCGTCACCTTGGCCTCCAAAGACTTGCCTATGAGCTTCTGCGCACGGGCATCCTCCAAAGACTTGTTGGCAATGTCGCGCAGCTGATCTATGCGATTCCATTTGTCCATAAACGCCTCGTCGGCCACCACGCCCGTGGCTTCCGGCATCTGGTTCGTGAACACAGAAAAGTCGTCGTACGCCTTGTCCTTAGGCAGATAGCCCCAGATCTCTTCCGCCGTAAATGAAATGACCGGAGCTATCAGCAGCGTGATGGCGCGCAATATACGGTATATCACGGTCTGCGCCGCGCGGCGGCTCTCGCTGTCAGAGCTCTCGACATATAGCCTGTCTTTAAGTATATCCAAATAGAAGTTGGACATGTCTATCGTGCAGAAATCGCGTACAGCTGAATAGACGATATGGAAATCGAACACATCGTACGCTTCGCGCATCCTTGCAGAAACATCGTCCAGCTTCGCGAGCGCCCACTTGTCTATTCCGTCGAGCTTTTCCACAGGAACGCTGTTCTTTTCGGGATCGAAATCATAGAGGTTGGAGAGTATGAAGCGCGCCGTGTTGCGTATCTTGCGATATACCTCAGAAAGCTGCTTCAGTATCTCCGGCGAGATGCGGATATCGGCATGGTAATCCGACGATGCCACCCACACACGCAGGATGTCGGCGCCGTAGGTGTCGGTTATTTCGCTGGGGCTCATGCCGTTTCCGGCAGATTTATGCATGGCCTTGCCCTCGCCGTCAACGACCCATCCGTGGGTGCAGACAGCCTTATAAGGCGCCATCCCCTTCCATGCCACAGAGGTCAGCAGCGAAGACTGGAACCACCCGCGGTACTGATCCGCGCCCTCAAGATAGAGGTCGGCCGGCCAGCGCAGGCCATGTTCCTCGTCGCACACGGCGGCATGGGACACGCCTGAATCGAACCAGACGTCCATTATATCCATTTCCTTGATAAACTCGCCGCAACCGCACTCGCATTTTACGTCTTTAGGTATGAAATCGGCCGGCTCGTGCAGATACCAGGAATCGGAGCCCTCTTTTTCAAACATGTCGGCTATCGCCGCTATCGTTTTTTCATTGATGATCGGCTTGCCGCAATCTTTACAATAGACTATCGGAATAGGAACTCCCCAGCGGCGCTGACGGCTGATGCACCAGTCGCTGCGGTCGCTGACCATCTTTTTGATGCGCTCTCCGCCCCAGTCCGGGATCCACTCCACGCTGTCTATGGCCTTTATTGCGTCCTCTTTGAACCCGTCTATGGAGCAGAACCACTGCTCTGTCGCACGGAAGATTATCGGCGTCTTGCAGCGCCAGCAATGCGGATACTGATGTATTATCTTCTCTACGGCAAAAAGCGCATTCTTCTCTTTCAGACAGTTCAGGATGGCGACATTTGCCTTTTCCGTGCTCAGGCCCTTGAACTGCCCGGCTTCCTCTGTAAGGACGCCATCGCCGTCCACCGGCACGATTATCGGTATCTCCGGGTAGTGATTGACACAGACTTCAAAGTCCTCCACGCCGTGGCCAGGCGCCGTATGCACGCAGCCGGTGCCGCTGTCGAGCGTCACATGATCGCCTACGATTATCGGACTGACCCTGTCCATGAAAGGATGTCTGTAAGTGATATACTCGAGGTCGGAGCCTTTTACGCTCGCCTCAGAAACCGTATACTCGGAGATGCCCGCCGCTTTCATGGCACTGTCCACAAGCTCACGCGCCATGATATAGTATTCGTCGCCCGCATGAACGGCACAATAGTCGTATTCCGGTCCGAGGCATATGGCGAGATTGCCCGGCAATGTCCACGTGGTCGTCGTCCATATCACGAAATAGGTCTTTGAAACATCCACTCCGAGAGGCGCGAGTTTCCCGTCGTCCTTTTCCACCGCGAATTTTACGTAGATGGAATGACAAGGATCCTCCTCATACTCTATCTCTGCCTCAGCGAGCGCAGTCTTGCACTCCGGGCACCAGTATACAGGCTTTAACCCCTTGTAGATAAAATCCTTCTTTGCCATCTCTCCAAAAAGACGGATCTGCGTGGCCTCGTGTTTCGGCTGCAGCGTCAGATACGGATTGAAATAGTCCCCTATACTGCCAAGGCGCATGAATTCATTGCGCTGGATATCCACGTAATTCATCGCGAACTCTTTGCACACCTTGCGCAGTTCTACCGGCGAAAGCACCTTGCCCACGCCGACCTTTTTCATCGCCTTCAGCTCTATCGGCAGGCCGTGAGTATCCCAGCCCGGGATATACGGCGCTTTGAAGCCGCTCATATTTTTATATTTTACAATGATATCCTTGAGGACTTTGTTGAGCGCCGTGCCGAGATGTATATCTCCGTTCGCGTAAGGAGGGCCGTCGTGCAAAACATAAAGCGGACGACCCTCATTTTTTTCGATTATTCTTTTATAGAGCTCTTCCTGGCCCCATTTTTCGAGCATTTCAGGCTCGCGCTGCGGCAGAGAGGCCCGCATGGGAAAATCGGTCTGCGGCAGATTCAAAGTTGCGTTATAATCCTGAGCCATCTTTTGGGTAATCTCCTTATATCTATTCCTGTACGGGGAATGAAATCTCTTTTGTTTCGGCCATGGTAACTTCATCGAACTCATCGGCAGGCTGCTGCTCCTGTGCCGCCGGTTCTGCCTGAGCCTGCTGCACGGGCGCCTGCTGTTCCACGGCGGGTTCCTGAGACGGCGCCGCAGGCTCCACCTCAGGCATCGCTGTGATCAGTTCCAGGTGCTGCTTGTACATCGCGAGCAGGCGTTTTTTGAATTCCGTCGTCTCGCGGCGTATCCTGTCGAGCTCGTCGTGCTCAGCTTTTATCTGTTTCTCAGCCTCGTACATCGCCTGTTTGGCCTTTTGGTCGGCATCGGACAGAATGACCTCCGCCTTACCCTTTGCGTCGCGTATGATGCTGTCTCCCAGCTTCTGAGCGCCGATCAAAACGGTGCGCAGGCTGTCCTCATTCGAGCGGTATTCCTCAAGCTTATCGGCCAGGACTTCCAGCTTCTCTTCCGCATCGGATTTTTCTTCGCAGACACGCGAATATTCCATGGAAATCTCGCTCAAAAAAGCGTCTACTTCCTCCGCCTTATAAGCGTTGCCAAATCCCGATTTGTCAAATTTTCTGTTGGATATCATATCCGGCGTTAGCATGGTCAGCCCTCCCGTCACTTATTTTCCTTCTCAAAAAAATACTCCGCTGCTCTCCAGCTCGTCAAGAAGGTCACCCATTATGTTGACATTGTACGGAGTAATTATATATGTGCTGTTGGCCACACGCTTTATCTGACCGTTGTTGGCGTAAGCCACACCGCTGAGAAAATCTATCAGCCGGCGCGAAACGTCCTTGTTCGTGGACTCAAGGTTGAGCACTACAGTATGCTTGGAATTCAGATGATCCGCCACAGGCCGTGCGTCGTCGAACTTCTCCGGCTTTACGAGAACGACCTGAAGCTGGGTGGTCGTGTGGATGTTTACGACCTTGTTCTGCTTGATGTCGCTGTTGCTCTTGGAGCCGAATATGCCGCCCTTGGAAGCAGCTGCATCGTCTTTTTTCTCGTCGTTGTCCTCCGGCGCGTCTATTTCCAGTTCTTCATCCTCATATTCTTCCGCGTCGTCAGGGATACCAAGTACGCCCTTGACCTTATCCATGAAAGCCATACAAATTACCTCCGCGTTTTTATTTGTCTGCCGGAATGACTTGCGGCCTCGCCCCAAACAGCCCGCGTCCGACTCTCACGATCGTGGAGCCTTCTTCCACGGCCTCTTCGTAGTCGCCCGACATCCCCATGGAAAGAACATTCATAGAGATATTATCTAATTTTTTTCCGCCAATGTCAACAAGCAGTTTTCTCATTTTAGAAAAACAATGCCTTGTTTCATCAATTTCCGCACCCACAGGGCCTATCGTCATAAGTCCCCGCACATTTATATTGCTGAATTTTGTCATTTCAATGACAGCCTGTTCGATTTCTTCCGGCAAAAAGCCGCTCTTGGATTCCTCGGCGGCTATGTTTACCTCAAGCAGCACATCCATACTCTTTCCGAGCTTTTTGCATTGCCTGTCTATCTCCTGCGCGAGCTTGACGCTGTCCACGGACTCTATCATGGTCACCTTGTCCGCGATATATTTCACCTTGTTCGTCTGGAGGTGGCCTATAAAATGTATCTCGGCCCCGCTTCTGTCGTAAGAATCATATTTGTCAAGCAGCTCCTGCACCCTGTTCTCGCCCAACAGATCGCAGCCCGCCGCTATAGCCTCGTTGACGCGTTCCGGCGGCACGGTCTTTGTCACAGCCATGAGACGGATGTCGGCAGGCGAGCGGCCCGCCCTCTCTGCGGCGAGCCTGATCCGCTCCATAATGCTGCCAACCGTTTCCGCTATTTCATTCGACGGCTTTTCCGTCATAAAGATCAGAACCTCTCACAAAAACTTCATCGAATACCTGCAGTGTGCCGGCAACGCCCTGCTGCCAGCGGCACAGCTTGTACCCCACGCCCTCGTACAACACGTCTATCGTCCTGAATCGCACGGTGCCTCTGTCAAGTACGTAGACTCCGCGCTGCTGCTCGCTGTTGAAACGCACGGCCTCGCTGGATATCCTGATGCCGGAAAAGCTCGTTATGAGAAGGTCGGCGCCGACTTGACGCAGCGAAGATATCTCCGGCGTCATCGTTTCGCACTGGAACACCACCACCGAGTCCTTGCTCGAATCATCCGTAATGACCTTTGCCACGGTAAGCTCGACCCCGTTCTCCGAAACCCCGTCGAAAGCCGCGCTCAGGCTCTGCCCGGCGGAAAACTTTGCGGCTTCGTCCGCCGACATGGGAACCACATAATCCCACATATACGAGTCCGCTATTTTTCCGATCGCGTCCCCGCTGTAACTGACCTCTCTTTTCACCAGTTCCTCTATCTGAGAGACCGTCATGTCGTTTATGCTTTCGCGGTTCACTATTCCCTCGAAACCATCGACTGTTGAGATAAAATAGCCGGTCGATGTGGCGTTGACAGCTTTTTCCGAGTCAGACGAGACCTTTTCGAGCAGAAAAGCGCGCTGATTGTTGAGCTCGTCTATCCTGTCGTTGTAATTCGTCTCTTCTCCTATGAGGATCTGACGCTTGTTCAGCAGCAGGAGAAGGTTGTCGCGGCAGGAATCCATGTCTTCCATCGTGTCCTCATACGAGGCGCCAGCCATATCCACGAGCGCGTCGCCTATTTGCTGGTTCAGCAGGTCGGCTGCGCCGTATCCCTGCGTGGCGGTCGTGTTGGCCTCCTTCAACATTTCTATCTCTTTTTCAAGCTCGTCGGCGAGCTTGGTATTTTCGACCGTGTCAGATGACGCGTGCGTATATGCCACTGCCGAATTTTTCAACACCTTTGTGGCGTCGGCATATATATAACTCACGCTTCCGGCGTCCTCGCCAAACACGAGCTCCTCCGTACGGACAGCTATCCCGTGCACGCGCATCGTCTCGTTCACGGTGTACCGCATGGCTATTTCCGTTTTGTATGGATCATACAGGAATTTCCAAGCCTGATAACCCACATAGATCATCAAAAACAGCGCGAGCACAACAGCCGATATTTTTCCTACAGCCGATCTCATCAGCGATTACTGCTCCTCTACCGGTTCAAATTTTATATTTTTCACAGGCATGATCGTAGAGATCGCATGCTTGTAGACAAGGCTCTGCCTGCCGTCGCAGTCCAGTATGACAGTAAAGCTGTCGAAACCCGTGACGAGGCCCTTGAACTGAAAACCGTTGGTGAGATATATTGTCACCGGCACCTTATCCTTTTTTGCCTGATTAAGAAAAAGATCCTGGAGGTTCATGTTGTTGATCATATCTTCTCTCTTTCATGCAGCGCGAAGCGCTGCAGTTTCATCAGCTCGGTCAAATATTCCGGGATGTTATCATTATAGCCCTCGGGTTCATCCATGTAAACCCAATTTACATTATTGTTTCTGCGAAACCAGGTGAGCTGCCTTTTTGCATACCGGCGCGTGGAGCGTTTCAGCCCGTCCGCCGCCTCCGCGAGGCTCTGCTTTCCGTCGAAATAATCGAAAAGCTCCTTATACCCTATCGCCTGAGTGGCGGTGGACGAGAGTTTCCTGCCGTAAAGTGCTCTCGCCTCATCCACAAGTCCGTTTTTCATCATCTCATCCACTCTTGCGTCTATCCTGGCGTATAAATTCTCTCTGTTGCGAAAAGTCAGGCCTATCCAGAACACATCGTACTGCGAGTCCTCCGCTCTTGAAAGGCGCTGCTGCTCGCTCATCGTCTTTCCGGTCAGCCGGTAGACCTCGATTGCTCTTATGACCCTGCCGATATTATTCGGATGCAGCTTCTCCGCGAGTTCCGGATCTATTTTTCGGAGCTCGTCGTGCAGCGCCTCGGCTCCGTACCGGTCGGCAAATCCGCGCAGCTCGGCGCGAAGCTGGACATCCGCTTCCATTTCGTCGAACCTGATGTTTTCGAGCAGCGAATCTATATACAGACCCGTGCCCCCCACGACGAACGGCATCGCGCCGCGCGCGTCTATCCCGGCAATTTCACGTTTTGCGTCTCTTACGTAATCCGCAACGGAATAATCTCTGTCGAGCGGAACAAAATCCATCAGGTGATGCGGTACGCCGCGCATCTCCTCCGCCGTCGGCTTCGCCGTGCCGATGCTTATATCTTTATAGATCTGCATGGAGTCCGCCGAAACGATCTCCCCGCCGAGACGCAGCGCAAGCTCCACCGCAAGCCCTGTTTTTCCGCTTGCCGTAGGTCCCACGACCGCGATGACGCGCACCTTTCTATTTTCGTCTTCCGCCATCATTGCTGCCTGCCGAACATCTTTTCCAGTTTCGCGCGGCTTATCGAGACAGAGACAGGCCTGCCGTGAGGACAATATCTCACATCCTCGTCTATGACCATCGCCGCGAGTTCCCGCATCTCATCCGGCGTGGTCTTGTCGTGCGCCTTTATTGCGGCTCTGCACGCCATGGAGTGATAAAGCCCATCCAGCTTTTCCGGCGTCACGTCGTCCCTGCACTCGAGCAGCGCCGCCGCTATCTCGCCTGTCACAGTCTGGATCTCCTCCATAGGGCACCACAGCGGCGCCTCGCGCACCAAAACGGCTCCCCTGCCGAAATCTTCGTCGACGAACCCGAATCGCTCGAGCGTCTCTGCATTTTCCAGCAGGGCGCAGCGCTCATCGTCCGACAATGAGACCGGCGCCGGGACAAGCAGCACCTGTCTGTCGAAGCTGCCGTTTTGAGCACGGAGTTTTTCATAAAGTATCCTCTCGTGCGCGGCGTGCTTATCCACGAGCACCATCTCGCTGAGACCTTCGAACACGGCATATGTGGAAAACAGCTCTCCAATATATTTAAGCTGCGGCATCTCGCCGCCTGCGTCCGTGTTTTCCGTCTTTACCTCCGGAAGAGGCGCGCCTGCTTTTTTCAGGATATCCATGGCCTCGGCATACTCTTTTACCGGTGCGCGGCCCTCCTCCGCGGCCTTCCTCGCTTCTTCGGCCAGCTTGTTTTGGACCGTGTGTGAAGATTGCGAGTCGGGCTTGTATCCGCTGAGGTTGTCACGGTTGTGGAGCGAACCCGATGACGCCCATCCGTCGTAAGACGTCCTTCCCACAGCCGGAGATGAGGGCGCCGATTTCATGGCCTCTATTATCTTCTCCAGCCGCGTCTGTTCCTGAGGCTCCGCGTCGACGGCAAACACAGGCGTCGACTTTTTAAACGCCGCCGAGATGGCGGACGAATCTCCCCCGTGCAGCGCGGATTTTACGCCGTAATACACCAGATCGAATATATCTTTTTCATTCTGAAAGCGCACCTCTATTTTAGCGGGATGCACGTTCACATCTACGGCCTGCGGCGGCATCTCAATATTCAGTACGCAGCCGGGAAACTTTCCCACCATTATCGAGCCCTTGAACGCTTCTTCAAGCGCGGCCATTGCCGTCCTCGTTTTTACGAAGCGCCTGTTTACAAAGAAATTCTGGGCCGCCCGGCTCGTCCTTGCGGCAGAGGGCTTCGTCACGAAACCAGTCACGTGCAGATATTTAGCCGTCTCCGGCGAATAATCCACCGGAACCATTTCGCGGGAAAACTCTCTGCCATATACAGACGAGATGACATCCTCAAGTTTGCCGTTTCCCGCCGTAGCGAGCTTGGTCTCCCCGTCTCTTATAAATACGAACCGCACCTCCGGATAAGAAAGCGCCATCTTGTCCACCACGGACGCCACGGCGTTCCCCTCGGCCACGTCTTTTTTCATGAACTTCATGCGCGCCGGAGTGTTGTAGAAAAGGTCGCGCACCACGATAGTAGTCCCGAGCGGACAGCCCGCCTCCTCCACATCGCCTATCTCTGAGTCGGAAGCCTCACACCTCGCTCCAATCTGCGCATCCGGTGTCCTCGTTATCATCTCGGTGTGCGCCACCGCCGCAACTGAAGCCAGCGCCTCTCCCCTGAACCCGAATGTATTTATCCTGTTAAGGTCATCTGCTTCACATATTTTGCTGGTGGCGTGGCGCATGAACGCATGCTCAAGCTCACCGGGTTCTATGCCGCAGCCGTCGTCCGTCACCCGCATGAACGAAGCGCCGCCGCCCTGTATCTCGATCGTCACATTTTTTGCGCCCGCGTCTATAGAGTTTTCCGCAAGCTCCTTTATCACGGATGCGGGCCTTTCGACCACCTCACCGGCAGCTATCAGCTCCGCCACATGTTTGTCGAGCACGTTTATCTTGGCCACAGTATCACCTCTTTCGCGGCTTAATTACAGAAGTTTTTTTATCTCATAAAGCATATTCAGCGCCTCTATCGGTGTGAGCGTCTCCACGTCCACCGCGCGCAGCTTTTTGTCGGCTTCGCTTTCCATGTTTCCGAAAAGCGAAGTCTGGCCCTCCATGTCGGATGAATTTTCCGTCTTCACCGTATGTTCGACCTGTCTGCCCTCCTCGAGCGCCGACAGTATCTCCTTTGCGCGCTTAATGACGCTCTGCGGTATGCCCGCGAGCTTTGCGACCTCTATACCATAGCTGTCGTCCGCGCCGCCGCTGACTATCCTGCGCAGAAAAGTTATATCGTCGCCGCGCTTTTTTACGGCCACGTTGTAATTCTTTATGTTGGGATACGCTGACTCAAGATCGGTCAGTTCATGATAATGCGTCGCAAACAGGGCTTTCGCACCGAGTTTTTTTCTGTCGGCTATGTGCTCTATGACCGCGTGCGCGATGCTCATTCCATCGAACGTAGAGGTCCCGCGCCCTATCTCGTCGAGTATAAGAAGGCTTTTGGAAGTCGCGTTTTCCAATATCTCGGCCACTTCGCTCATCTCCACCATGAAAGTGGACTGCCCCGCCGCAAGATCATCAGATGCGCCTACTCTCGTATATACCCCGTCCACTATGCCTATGCGGGCCGACCTGGCGGGCACAAAACAGCCGATCTGCGCCATTATGACGATAAGCGCCGTCTGCCTCATATATGTGGATTTCCCGGCCATGTTGGGCCCGGTTATGACAGCTATCTGATCCTCCCGGTTGTCAAGATACGTGTCGTTGGGAACGAACGGTGCCCCGCGCAGCATCTGTTCCACCACCGGGTGCCTGCCCTCTTTTATTTCTATGACGTCGGAAAGATCCACTTCAGGCATGCAGTAGCCGTTCTGTGCCGATACCTCCGCAAACGAAGAAAGCACGTCCAGCGCCGCGACCGCATCGGCCACCGCCTGTACCCTTTCGACCTGCGCCGCGACCTTTTGCCGCACGCCCTCAAACAGTTCCGCTTCCAGCGAAAGTATCCTGTCGTGCGCCCCCAGAACGCGCTCCTCGAGATCCTTAAGCTCCTGAGTGATGTACCGTTCACAGTTCGCGAGCGTCTGTTTGCGTATGTACTCCGGCGGCACCTGCTCCTTGTTGGCGTTGGATATTTCTATGTAATAGCCGAACACCTTGTTGTAGCCTATCTTCATTTTTGAGATACCGGTGCGCTCTTTTTCGCTCGTCTCTATAGCTGCGATATGAGATTTTATGTTGGTCACAAGGTCGCGCAGTTCGTCAAGTTCCGCGTTCCATCCCGATCTTATCACTCCGCCCTCTTTCATCGTAACGGGCGGATCGTCAACGATGGCTCCGCCTATTAGCTCCGTAAGATCGGAAAGCGGGTCGAGAGCCGCGGAAAGCTCCGTCAGCAGCGGCGACTTCACCGCAGAGAGCACGCTGCTCGTCTTCGGCAGGCGCAAAAAGCTCGCCTCAAGCGTCTTGTACTCCCGTGGGCTAGCGTTTCCAAATACGATGCGGGTCATAACTCGCTCAAGATCGTACACTCCGGAAAGCTGTTCACGAAGGTCGCCTCTCAGCGCCGGTGAGGCAACGAGCTCATTGACCGCCAAAAGACGTCTGTTTATTTTCACCGGATCCACAAGCGGCCTGTCTATGTAAGCCCGCAGAAGACGCCTGCCCATGGCCGTGTTCGTTTTATCGAGCACCCATAAAAGCGTTCCGCGTTTTTCCCTGCCGCGCATCGTCTCCGTAAGCTCGAGGTTGCGCCTGGCCGTAAGATCCAGCGTCATATAGGTTCCGCCGCTGTAGAACTGTATGTCCGATATGCGTTCCGCGCCGTTTTTCTGCGTGTCATAAAGATAGACGAGCAGCGCGGCCACGCATTTCTTTTCCGCATCACAGCGAAATCCGAGCTCCGCCGTGCTTCTCCCCTCAAAATGTCCCGAAACGACTGTTTCTACGCCGGCATCAGCATATGTTTTGTCATCCATGAGCTCGCCGGCACAGTTCACCCTTTCCTTTAAAAAAGCGCAGACGTTTTTCAGATCCAAAAAGGCCGCGTTGAACAGAAGCTCGCTCGGGGTATAGCGCCCGATCTCCTCCACGAGCCTTTTCTCAAGTTCCGGCTCGTCACCGCCGCCCGTGCACCTGAGCTCTCCCGTCGTCACGTCGCAAAAGCAGATGCCGTAGCTGCGCCCTTCCACGAACACGCTGGCTATGTAATTGTTTGCCGCCTCGTCGAGCATGCTGTTCTCGACCACCGTGCCGGGAGTTATTACGCGGATTATATCCCGCTTTACAAGGCCTTTTGCGAGCGCCGGGTCCTCCATCTGCTCGCATATTGCCACCTTATATCCTTTTTTTATGAGCCTCGCCACATATGACTCATAGCTGTGGAACGGCACTCCGCACATGGGAGCGCGCTCATCTTGACCGCAGTCTCTCCCCGTCAAAACAAGTTCGAGTTCTTTCGAGGCGAGCTTCGCGTCGTCGTAGAACATCTCGTAAAAATCGCCGAGGCGGAAAAAGAGTATTTCATCCTTATGGTCTTTTTTTATTTCAAAATACTGCTGCATCATAGGCGATAGTTCGGCCAAAAAGGACACCCTCTCTTTGATCACTGTAAATCTCTAATTTATTTATTTTATCATAAATATAAGTTTTTTGCAATTGAAAAAGGCGGGTATAATACCCGCCTGGATCGTCAAAGCGCCGCGTCAATCTGTCCTTCTGGTGAAATACTTGTTAAGCGGCTTGTATAGCAACAGGGCCACGGCCGACGTGAGCAGCGTCTCCGCGAGCATGTAAGAACCATTGTAGTAAAGCGAATACACCGGAGCCGCCATGCCGAGCTCGTTGGGCCAAAGCGCGTCCCATATCATCCACCCGGAGATGAAGTGACATACAAAACGCGCCGCAAACGTTACGACTATCCCCACGACAAGAGCCACGCGCGCATTCTTCACTTTGCCATCGAACACAGACGCGAAACCTATGACCGTATACGCGACAACATAGTCGAGCAGCGCTATCGCAACGGCCATGCCTATCGAAGTTGCGTACTGAACGTTGTCGAGTCCCAGCAAGAGCTGCAGCACGCTGTATACGAATGCGGTGAACGTTCCCCATTTCCACCCGTATCGGTGCGATACTATCACGAGCGGGAGCATGCTGCACAGCGTGACGCCGCCGCCCATCGGCATATCGATCTTTATCAGGCTGAGCACCGTACCTATCGCAATCATCAGCGCGCTCTCAGCCAACCTCCTCGTGTCGATTTTTCTTTTTTCAGACATCTTTCATACCTCCTTAAATTTTTGGAGGCGCAGAAAAAAACCGCCCCAGGCGTAAAGCACCGAGGCGGTCCACCACTTCTGCACTCCCTACGCCGGCATTATCCGGATCAGGTCAAAGGGTTCGGCTTTCGCCGTCTCAGCCTTTCGGCACCCCTGTTAAAGCGAAATATATCAGGTTTTATCGCGCTTGTCAAGCTTTATCGGATTTTTCCACTTCCGCCGGAACGTCCGACGCGACCTCTTTTATTGACGTCACCAGTGAAGACAACGACTGTATCTCGCTGGGGACTATTATCTTCGTCGCCTTACCGTCGGCGGCTTTCGTAAACGCCTCGTAGCTCTTTAATTTGAGCACGCTCTCGCTAGGATTGGCCTCGTTGAGCATGTGTATGGAGTCTGCAAGTGCTTTCTGCACCAGGAGCACGGCTTCGGCTTCGCCCTGTGCCTCGCGTATCTTTGCCTCTTTTACGGCATCGGCGCGAAGTATCGCGGATTCCTTTTCGCCCTCTGCCACCAGGATCTGGCTCCGCTTCTCGCCTTCAGCTCTGAGCATCGTTTCGCGGCGCTCACGTTCTGCCTTCATCTGCTTCTCCATGGCGTCCTGAATCTCACGCGGCGGCAGGATGTTCTTCAGCTCCACGCGGTTCACCTTTATGCCCCACTTGTCCGTGGCGGTATCGAGTATAGAGGTTATCTTCACGTTGATAACATCGCGGCTGGTCAGCGTACTGTCGAGCTCCATCTCGCCTATGATATTTCTGAGCGTCGTCGCCGTCAGGTTCTCTATGGCTGAAAGCGGGCGCTCCACGCCGTAGGTGAAAAGCTTGGCATCCGTGATCTGGTAAAATACGACCGTGTCTATCTGCATGGTCACGTTATCTTTCGTTATGACTGGCTGAGGCTTGAAATCCACGACCTGTTCCTTTATCGACACCCGTTTGGAAATCCTGTCAAAGAACGGGATCTTGAAATGGAGGCCCGTCTCCCACGTCGTGTAATACGCGCCGAGGCGCTCTATAACGAAAACAGTGGCCTGCGGCACGATCTTTATGTTCATCACGAGCACTATAAGTATCAGCAAAACGAGCAGGAGCAGTATCACCAGCCCCGTCAGGTTCGTCGCTGCTGCAAAAACAAGCATCTTGATAGGCATTTTTTACCCTCCAAAATTATCCCGGTTATTCTTTTTCTCTCTTTTCGTGGACTATAAGCGTGGCGCCCGTTATCCTGTCGACCACAACGACCGCACCCTGGTTTATCTCACCGTCGCCGCACGTCCTCGCCGTCCAGGTCAGCCCTCCGATATCCACTTTCCCTGTCTCTTTAAGGTCATCGATGGTCTGCGAACAAAGCCCCTCTTTCCCTATCAGTCTGTCCACATTCGTAGGTTGTTTATCTACTTTAAGAAAATCTTTTGCGAACGTCTTTGTAAATGCCAGGCACACCGCGGAAACCACAAGGAACACGAGCAGCTGCAGCCAGAACGGGGCGTCAAAGTAAGCGGGTATCATCGCCGCGAGCGCGCCTATGGCGAACCAGATGGCGACCAGCCCCACTGTTGCCGCTTCCGCTATCGTAAGCACCACCGCCAAAGCCAGCCAGCCGACCACATAATAAAGATCAGGATCCATGGCAAACCACCTCTTTTCTTGACATAATCCTATCATAAAACCGCTCTAAATACAATCTGCGCGAACAGGAATTAACGGCGTATTCATAAATGAACGCACCCGTCGCGTTCAAAGCGCGGCTGCGACTCCCTGCAGGTCGGTCAGCACCCCGGAGTTCATGAGCGCGTCTACGAGCGAACCCAGCGCCTCGCCGTACACGAAATAAATCGCCGCAGACGCCGCCGCCGCTATTATCCACCACAGTAATATCGCGCGGCAGAAGTTGCGCCTGTTGTGGTTGCTCCCGTTGAACGCAAAAACAACAGTGATTATAAATCCGAGTATCGGTATAGCCTGCAACAGCACCAGACCCATATACTTGATCGTCGGATATACCTCGTAACAGCCCGTACCCTCCGAATCATCTTCGTAAGTCTGCGGACGGCTCTGCGCCTTCGGCTGTTCCTGCTGTGGGGCCGCGGCAGGCTGCACATTGGCCTGTTTTTCGTACTGCGGCTGATATTGCGGTTGATATTGTTGCTGAGGAGACGGCTGCCTGTATTGCGGCTGAGAAGGCTCCGCCTGCGGCTGATAGCTCTGGGCGCCGAATTGCTGTGCGCCCCCTACAGTTATCCCCGCCGCGGCAAACACCGAATCCTCCGGCTCCGCAGCGCCTACATTCATTTGTGCGCCGCAATTCGGACAATAACGCAGCCCGTCTTTTACCGAACTTCCGCATCCGCTGCAAATAGCCATAAAACACCCTCCCCGAAATACTTTCTGCGTATTTCAGAGTACGATTGCTAAGGCAAAATGTCAAGCTCATATTTTGTCAACTCCAGGAATCGGTATTTTCCCATGGCATTTCCGAAAGGAGCGGTTCCTCCTTCGCGATGTCCATCACGCACTTATATTCAGCCGTAAGCACATATGTCTCGCCGTCGACATCTCCATACAATTTCCGCGACAATATTTCCGTGTCCTTGAGTTCCTTGGCCTCTCGTTCCTCCAATATCTGCCTCGCTCCACCCTTCGCCTGCTCTCTGTTATATGTAATGTTTATTTGCTTTACAGGATATATTCTTTCCTTTTTGATAAATATTTGCAGCGGCAGCCACAGAAAATACGCTCTCCTGACCTCGGTGGACCTTTCCACCGCTCCGTTGTAACCTCCCATCCACAGCGGGATTTCCGCTCCGAAGAAATCTATCGTCGTATGAGTAATCACCTCTCCGGTGCGCTTTTTCAGCACCTGCCGCATGGGGAAATACGCCTTGATCTCGTATTCCGTTTCCGCATATATCTTTGCCCTGGCATGTTTCAACGTGAGCTGCTTGAAGGCGTCCTCTATTACACCGCTCACGAGCAAAGCGCCCTCCGGCACAGCCTCGCCCACCTTGACCATCGACGCGCCGTCGTATACCTCCATACGCCTGATTATCCCGGTCCTCGCGGCTATTACATTGGTCGGCACATCGTCGTCGTGAAACAGCTCAGGGATCGGCGTGTACTCTTTTACGGAAATATTGGCTACGCATCCCTCCAGGTTTACAGCCACCCATGCGAGTTCGTCGATATTTGTGAGCAGCGCGCTTTCCACCTTTCTCACGTCGTGCGAACCGTGCGCCGTACCTATCCTGAGCCCGGCATTTTCTGCGGTCGATGCCACTGCCTCCGGCGGTATTTTTTCGCAGCCGCTGATATCCACCTCCCATATGAATCTGCTCATAACAGTCAGAAATATCAAAAATGCTGCGGCCCCCGCCGCCAGTCCGGCGCGCCTGCTATATTTCTTTACTAAAAATGGGATCCCCGTTTTTTTTATCATGTGCAGCCGCACTCCGGCCTGTTTAGCAGGTTTGCGCAGTTTCGCATAGTCTTTGGCAAGAACAGATCCCCTCATCACTATCCCGGATTTTACGGGAGAACGTATGCACACGCCGTTTGCTGCGGCAAGGTTTAAAAAACGTTCGCAAAAAACGCCCTCAGCCTCAAACTTCACGAGGCCGAGAGCGTGCCGCATTGCCCAAACCACTACCATTTCGATGCCTCCTTTGAAAACTCTATCTTATCCAATTCTCCGGTTATTTTTATGCCGTCGGTGTTGAGGCAGGATATACACATCCCGTCACCGGAAAAACGAACGGTCACTTCTCCTGACCTGATGGACACCGAATTCTCATCGTACTCAGTGACGAGCACAGGGCCGCTGAACACAGCCTCCCGGTTTGAAACGATCTCCATCGACGACGACGCCATGAGCCCAGGCGGCACATCGAGCGCATTTTGTGCGCAGTATACTTTTCTTTTTATTTTTTCAGCGCTTTTGCTCATATATCGCCCTCCAAATTTGTGACGCTGCGAAATTACCGATGACCGCAAGGTCCGTCACTCTTGCCCTGCGAGGCCTTTTTTCAGCGTCTCCATTGTTTTTTTCTCTATACGCGATACATATGAACGCGATATGCCGAGCTTCTCCGCCACTTCGCGTTGCGTCAACGGCCTTTTCCCTCCGAGCCCGTACCGGAGGCTTATTATCTTTCTCTCGCGCTGTCCCAGATCCGACGCTATGTGCTCATAGAGTTTTTCACAGCGCAGCTTCGTTTCTATATCTTCGCATATAAAACTCTCGTCCGCCATAACGTCCATGAACGTCAGAGAATTCCCATCTTTGTCTGAATCAATCGGCTCGGAGATAGATACGTCGAGCGCCGATTTTCTCTTGCCGCGAAAGTACATAAGTATCTCGTTTTCTATGCATTTCGACGCGTATGTCGCAAATCTTGCGCCTTTTTCGCTGTCGAACGTCATGGTAGCTTTTATAAGCCCGATCGTACCGATGGAGATCAGATCGTCCTGTTCATATGAGGCGCCGTAATATTTTTTCACTATGTGAGCCACCAGCCTCAAATTGTGCTCTATCAGCGTCCCCCGAGCCTTTTCGTCGCCGTTTTTTATTGCCGTGAAGCATTCTTTTTCTTCCGCAGAGGAAAGCGGGCGCGGAAAAGAACTAGCCGTAGTCACATGCAGAGCGAAAAACAACAGGCCCGAAAGAACGCCCAGCAGAGCCGTTATGTCCAAATACCCACCTCCAAAAGACGTATTTATTTCAATTATATGTGACCTGTGCCCCGGCTGTGACGGTTGCGCGAGAGAATAATCAGGATCAGCCGCCGGGTCGTCAAAATAATCTGCCGGTTATACTTGACAAAAGCGCCGCCGTCTGTTAATATATTATCGCTGTCCAAAGACAGCAGGTGCGCCTTCGTGCTTAAAGGACTCATCGTCCGCCTGCCGAGGATGGGTGTTTGAACGTTTTTGTTTATTCGCTCCTTCCGCGGCTCCGCGGAGGGAGCTATTCTTTTATCCGACATGTGGGAGGTGAATATTTTGGCAAGTGAAATCATTCTTCAACAAAAGAAAGACACTGTGGAAGCTCTGGTAAATAAGCTTAAGGGTGCCCCGTCCTGCGTTCTGGTGGACTATATCGGCATCAATGTCGCCGACGACACCAAGCTGCGCCGCGATCTCAGAGAGGCCGGCGTCGAGTACTCCGTGGTCAAGAACTCCATACTTCGCTTCGCGTTTAAAGAAGTGGGCTATGAGGATCTGACGAAGGTGCTCTCCGGAAGTACCGCTCTGGCTATCGCCACCAATGACCCGATCGCTCCCGCGAAGATCCTCGGCAAATACGCCGAAGGTTCCAACGGCAAGTTCACCATCAAGGCCGGCTTCATGGACGGCGAGGTCATGGACGACAAGCAGGTCATGGCGCTCTCCAAACTGCCCGGCAGAGAGGGACTGCTCACCATGCTCGTTTGTGCTCTTACCGGCACCATCCGCGGTCTGGCTGTTGCGCTCAATGCCGTCGCAGAGAAGAAAGAGGGCGGCGAGGCTGCGTAAGCCCGCTGCTTAACACAAAATTTGAAAATATCATTTACAGGAGGTAAATTGTAATGGCTTCTGAAAAAACCGCTAAATTCATTGAGGAAATAAAAGCCCTCTCCGTTCTTGAACTTTCCGAGCTTGTACATGCTATCGAAGAGGAGTTCGGCGTTTCCGCCGCTGCTCCCGTAATGGTCGCTGGCGCTGCTGATGCCGGCGCCGCCGCCGCTGCCGAGACCAAGGACAGCTGGGATGTTATCCTCACCGATGTCGGCGAGACCAAGATGAACGTCATCAAGGTCGTTAAAGAGATCACCGGCCTTGGACTCAAAGAGTCCAAAGAGCTTGTTGACTCCTGCCCGAAGGCTATCAAAGAGGGCGTCTCCACTGCCGATGCCGACGAGATCAAAAAGAAACTCGAAGAGGCCGGCGCTTCTGTCGAGATCAAGTAAGTCAGCTTTACGCAAAAGAGCCTTCCATTCAGGGAGGCTCTTTTTAATATAAATACGGAAATCGGGGCATAACTGCGAATGGGCACCAATACGTCAAGATCAAATGACAACGCCGGCGAGACCGTGCGCCACAGGCTGTTTCGCGAGGGCATCAGAGACGGCATCCCCATAGCATTGGGCTATCTCGCCGTATCTTTTTCGCTCGGTATAACAGCAAGGAACGCCGGACTCACCGCCTTTCAGGGGCTTCTGGCCAGCCTCTTGAATAACGCCTCCGCCGGCGAATACGCGGCGTTTTCAGTAATAGCCACGGACGCCGCATATTGGGAGGTCGCCGTTGTCACCCTTATAGCTAACGCGAGGTATATACTGATGAGCTGCGCGCTCAGCCAAAAATTCGCGCCAGGCTCCCCTCTCGCGCATCGGTTTTTGATCGGTTTCGACGTCACCGACGAGCTGTTCGGTATCGCCGTATCCCGGCCGGGTTATCTTGAACCCGCATATATGTACGGGGCATTCTCCGTCGCGCTGCCCGGCTGGGCTGTCGGCACCGCGCTGGGTGTAATCGCGGGAAATCTCCTGCCTGCACGTGTCGTCAGCGCCCTCAGCGTCGCGCTTTACGGCATGTTTCTGGCCGTCATCATTCCTCCTGCCAAAAAGAGCAGGACAGTGGCCGGGCTCGTGCTCATCAGCTTTGCCGCGAGTTTTTTGTGCTCTTATGCTCCAATGTTGTCCGCGGTCTCTTCCGGAATCAGGACGATAATACTCACCGTAAGCATTTCGGCTACGGCGGCCATTCTGTTCCCTGTAGAAAAAGGAGAGGAGGCCGCGGGCGATGACGCATAACGCCTACATCTACATAGCGGTAATGGCCGCGGTATCATACGCTGTGCGCGTGCTGCCGCTGACTTTGATACGCGGGCAGATCAAAAACCGCTTCCTTCGCTCATTTCTTTACTATGTCCCGTATGTGACCCTCTCGGTCATGACTTTTCCCGCCATTATAGAAGCCACGCAGTCGCCCGTATCAGGCGTGCTCGCTCTGGTTGCCGGCATCGTTCTTGCGTGGCGCGGGGCCAGCCTTTTTAAGGTATCAGCCTCATGCTGCGTCATCGTGTTCGTTGCCGAGCTCTTGCTCTGCCGCTGAAAAAACGGCTCTGCCAATTATATATGAATATGACAAAAGACAGCACCCTCAAGGTTATACAGTATGGCATACTGATAACCCTGAGGGTGAGTTCATATAACGTTTTTTATCGGCTGTTACTCAGCGATGCTTTGGATCACTCCGTCTTGTCTTTCTGCCCATTGTCGTTTGGGACGGTCTTTTCCGTCTCTTCAGGCTGAGGCTGCTGAACGGGCTGACTCTGCTGTACCGCAGGGCTTTGCGCCTGGTGCTGCTCATACTGTCTGCGGAGCTTCTCTGCCCTTTTCGCGGCGTGCTTCTCAGACGACTTCCGGCAGCCCTTCACAATAAGCACAACTATCAGCGCGATGACGGCAATTACGACCGCCCAGACAACAAGATACGGGATGTTTGCCACGAACCAGACAAAGAATTCCTCAAGCCCCTTGCCTACATTGTAAAGGTTCTCTCCAAACTCTGTGGAGATGCGCTCCCACACGCCCTTCTCCGCTGCCGGAGTGACGCGTTCCACTTCGTTTATCGTGAGATTTACCGTGCTGTAATCCACCTGGTTGTCGTAAACGCGCAGCTGGCTCTGGTAGGACTCGATCTCGTAACGCACATCTGTCATGCGCTGCTCAAGCGCGATGATGCTGTCAAGATTGTCAGCTTTCGCCAGCAGCTCAAGCAGCCTGTCATACTCTGTCTGGAGGGATTTCAGATGCGCCTGCATATCCACATATGTCAGGGTAATGTCCTCTACGTTCTCCACCCTGTTCGTTATGTTGCCCATACCTTCCACGTCGGCAACGAATTCATCCAGCTTTTCCGCCGGTATTCTTACCGTTATGTAAGCGTACCTGTCTCCGCTGCCGTAGACAGAGTTGCCACTGACGTTGGAGTTTTCGATGTATCCGCCGAGCTTTGATGCCTTATCCTGCACCCCGGCGACCATATTATCGAACTCCAGCGCCTCCACCGTGAGCTCAACATTTTTGATCAGCTTGCGCGAAGAGTCCTGTACCTTGCCTACGTCTCCGCCGCTCGCCGTCGAAGCGCCCGCATCCTCAGCCGGAGCCGCTTCCTCCGCTACCATGGTGTTTTTATTCCCCGTGCCATATTCCGGAGCATCATATGACGCCACAGAACTGGCCGAGTCACCGCTCGCGTACTCACTATAATTCGACGAACCGCACGCCGTAAATGTCAGCGCGATGAATATTGCGAGAGAAATGGCAATAAAACGTTTCATATAAATGTCCTCCTGTCACTGTTAGGTGTTTTCTTACGTCTAATAAGTGCCGTTTCTTTCGTTGTTTCTTGCAAAAGATCACAGTTCGGGGTAAATTTTTTCTTCTTCAGTGTCGTCGTCCTTGGGCGGAGGCACATCCTCCGGTTTTCTGATGACCGTCAGGTCCTCTTCCGGCGGGGCATCTCCCTCGTCAAGCATCGGCGTGTCCGTACCAGCGTCTTCCTTTTCGTAAAGCTCCTCTGTCAGTTTTTCTTCCATTTTTTTATGGTTTCCAATTATCAGCATGGCCGCAACATATGCAGCCGCAATAAACACGAACCCGCTGGAGATCATTGCGCCCATTTTGAGCCCCGGCGTTTCATATCTGAACTCTATGACATTGTCGCCCCTGTCCGCCGGCACGGCCATAAAGCCGACATTCACTTTTTCTATCGCCGTCTCCACCCCATTGACATACGCCGTCCACCCCTTGTCATAAGGGACGGAGAAAAACACCAGATCGTCGTGTTTCAGCTTTATGTTGCAGGTAAATCCATTGCTGGAGACTTTGAACGAGGATGAAGCCGACGCGGCCCTCTCGGAGGCATATTTTGTGAAACTGTTATAGCTCATATAATAGTCTATTTCTTTGAGCATGCTCAAACGGTCGGCGTAGCGCTTCACCTGCATATCGTTGAGCACTATGGCCGACATCAGCACCTTGCTGCGCGACTCCTCCGGTATCTCTTCGAACTGCTCCTCCGTTATAAAGTTGTTGTAGGTGAAGCCCATCGGCACGTAGTTTTCGTTCTCATAAATATTGTAACCGTTTTGAGTCTCGTAAAACTTGAAGCCCGGCATAGGGCTCTGCTCCTCATTGTCCGCCTCTATAAAGAGCCAGCGGACCGACAGGAAAGACCTGAGATCATACAGATCCGTGGAAGGCTTGCTCGAAACGTCTCGCGTCACGGATACCTCCGGGTAGAACTCCATTACCGACACCGGCACTATGCTGTGGAAGCAGCGTATGGACGGCATCTCCCAGAAAAGATTCAGGTTCTCAAAGCAATCATAAAAATCCGCGCGCACATAGTTGCCCGTACCCTCGGGGTCAGGGAGTTCCATCTTACCGACAAGGCCTATCGCCTGATCCGTTATCTCCTTATGATCTCCTGAATAGCTGTACCCTATCTGAGTATATAGTATTCCATACACTGCGCAGACGAAAGCGGTGAAGCCGATAACGATGGTCGTGAAATACTTGCGGTCGGCCATTTTCCACAGGAGATACGCCATAAGGAGGCACACCACCGCAAATCCGGCGCCAACATAGAATATCTCCGGATATTTCATAAGGCCATATGTCCAGCCGTCATCCGTCTTTTGCGGCGTAAGGCCTATGGCAACAGACATTACGGCTAGGACTATGGCCGACGGCACGAAGCCGCGCCTCATATCCACTGGTTCGGGATCGTCCTCTTTGCAGTGCTCCAAAGCTCTTATCGTCGCAAGGACGAGCATCATTTCGAACATATAGAACCAACGGTCGTAGTACGAATTGTTAAGCAGGATGAACAGGGCGTTTAACCCCGGTATCATCGCAAAAGTTATGCATACGAATATCATATTGCGCAGCCAGTCGTTCTTTCTGCTGCGCATATACGCGATCACTCCCGCCATGCCGAACAGCGGGAGCCAGCCCGCCATGGAGGCCCACTGCGCGCCCTGATCCGTAAACATGTTCTGTCGGCTCGGCATGTCCGGCGGGAAGAAAAAGCTCGCTATTATGGCCGGCACACGCTGCTCGCTGTAATACAACCACACCGACCAGCCGTTTATCACGTTGTCCAGAAACGTCGTGCGCGGGTTGCCCATGATAGCCAGGACAGATGGTATCAGCGTAACAGCGGCAAGCCCGAGGCCCAGCGCCGATTCCACCGCGACATATATGAATTTCTTGAGACGATGCTCGAAATTTCCGGAGAAAAGCCGCACCAGAACATAGAGGATGACGAACACGACTTCTCCGATGAAGAACCAATAGTTCACCATCGCGTTTATGGCGACGCCAAGGATGAACGGCCAGTGTTTGTCCTCGTTCAGCAGCGATTCAAGTCCCACCAGCATGAGTGGGAAAAACACGATGCACTCGTGAAAATGATTGAAAAACACATTGTATATGGAATAACCGGAAAAAGCGTAAAGAAGCGCGCCCACCACGGCCCAGCGCTTGTCCTCGACAAAACGGTGAAACCAAAAATATGACGTGAACGCAGCACAGCTGAATTTCAAAATGAACAGCGGCCCCATCATATACGGGACGACGCTGACCGGCAGCGGCACGGTGAGCCAGAAGAACGGGCTGAACAACAGATAAAAAGAATACGAACCTATGAAATTCGCACCGAGATCAGTGTGCCAGTCCCACCCGAACGAGCCGGAGCGCACCATCTCGTGCGCGTGGATATAGAACGGTATCTGCTGTACATTGAAATCGCCGTAATACGTAAAATAGCCGCCGTCGCGCACCATTATTGGCACAAAGACACAAACGGCCGTAATAAACGCGAACAACAGCGCCCACCAGTGCAGGCTCTTGTCCTTTTGAAGGCTTTTTAGCATCATAAAATCCTCGTCAATGCTTCGTAAATTTTGCCGCGCCGACCGCGGCTATTTTATATATTATACCATCGGTACGGAAAAAATAAAGCTAAATGACGGTATTTAAGAAAATTTGAGACGGCGCCCGTTTCTCCCTCGCGCTAAAACTCGGCGTTTCCTAATAAAACTGTGGTTTTTTAGCGCCCGTTGTCGTATAATATGTAATTATGATATATGGTCGAGACGGTTATGGAGGACGATATGAAAGGCAGCAAATTTTACGCCTATCTCTCCCGTATGAAACATATTTTTCGGTGGCAGCTGATGAAAAATTCACAGCCGGAGTCGCTTTCTGTGCACACGCTGGATACTGTCGTGATAGCGCACGCTCTCGGCCTGCTGCGTCTGCGCCGTTTCGGCGGAAAATGCGACGTCGACAGGCTGATCCAGCTCGCCGTCTATCATGACTGCAGCGAAATCATTACTGGAGACATGCCGACGCCTATAAAGTACTATAACCCTGAGATAAAACGCGCATACAAGGAAGTAGAAGCCGTTGCCAACAGAAAGCTGTCCGACATGGCTCCCGACGACCTGAGAAGCGATTACGCCTCCCTGCTCGACCACACCGGAGAGGACCCCGAGCTGCTGCGTCTGCTTAAAGCCGCGGACAAACTCTCCGCTCTCGTGAAGTGCGTAGAGGAGGAAAACTCCGGCAACCACGAGTTTTCCCGGGCAAAGGAGAGCATCCTCGCCTCTATAAAAGAAATGCGGCTGCCGGAGGCCGATGTTTTCATTGATGAGTTTTTGCCCAGTTATGGGCTGACCCTCGACGAGCTCGGTTAACCCACCATCGATGAGACGCCCTCTATGACGCCCTCCACCGTGCGCAGCGTTTTCTGCGCGTCTTTTTTGAAGCGGCGCATCTTTTTGTTGTTCTTTGGCTGGTTCATCATATACGCCGCCGTTCCCACAGCCGCGACCGCCGCAATACCCACCGCCACAGAAGTTATGCCGTTATTCATATCCTTGCCTCCAAACATGTTTTGATATTATTCTCTCTCATTGTCTCTCTCTGATACCAGAGATTTTTTTGAAATAATTATGAAATGAGTGTTCTGCATGGAAAGAAGGCCTTCCAGAGTGGCGGCCATACACGACCTTTCGGGGTTCGGGCGCTGCTCTCTGTCCGTCATATTGCCTGTGCTTTCTGCTATGGGCGTACAGACTGTCGCCGTACCCACCGCGGTGCTGTCCACGCACACCGGAGGACTTGGCGACGTGGTCTTTCGCGATCTGACCGACTATATAAGCCCCGCTTTGCACCATTATAAAAAGCTCGGCATAGATTTTGATGCCGTATACACCGGTTTCCTCGGCAGCGAGGCGCAGGTCGGCCATTGTTTGGAATTCTTCGCGGCATATCCCGACGCCCTGAAGGTCGTGGATCCCGTAATGGGCGACAACGGGAAACCGTACCGCACCTGCACCGCCGAAATACAGAAAAAGATGCACATGCTCGCCTCCGCTGCGGATATCATAACTCCCAACCTCACGGAGGCCGCCATGCTGACCGGCGGCGGTTTTTCCTTTTCCCCTCTCACCCGTTCCGACGCGCGTTCGCTGCTGAGCAGGCTCTCCGAAATGGGGCCGCGCGCCGTTGTCGTCACCGGGGCTGAGCTTGCCACGGGCGAACTGGCGAACCTCGGCTACGACAAAGATACGGGCTCGTTCTGGTATGTGCCGTGCGACTATGTACCCGTGTCGTATCCCGGCTGCGGCGACATATACGCTTCCGTACTTATAGGCTCCCTGCTCTGCGGCGCAAGCCTTCCCATAGCGATGAGCCGCGCCGCCGGTTTTGTGGAGCTCGCCGTAAAAACAACTTTCGGCTACGGCAGCGATCCGCGTTATGGCGTGATGTTTGAAAGCGTGCTGCCGAGCCTTTTTCAAAATTCCGTTACCGGAAATTATAAAACATTGTGAGTGATTCGATGCCCGAACTGATATACAACAGCCGCGATCTGCGGTATAAGGCTCCGTTTGGGGCTGTCCCCGCCAAGACCGCCATCACTTTCCGCGTATCCGTGTGCGGCGCCGTACCAGGCGAGAGGCCCATATTGCGAGTGTTTCAGGCGGATCAATGGGAAGATCCCCTATTCACCGCAAACATGGAACCCTCCTGCAAGGTTGGCGACAACGTCATTTTCAGCGCGGAATTCGTGCCTGCGGCGCCTGCTCTGCTCTTTTACGACTTCGTTTACTGCGGAGGGGTGTACAGACACGGCGGCCAAGGCTGCGCTGTACGTGACCTTTGCGAACATTTCCAGCTCACTGTATATGACGGCAGCGCTGTTTTTCCGGAATGCTTCTGCGGCGGAACGATGTACCAGATATTCCCCGACAGATTTGCGCGGGCCGACGGCTGCGGCAGTTCCCCTTTCCCCGACAGGCGTTTTCACCAGGACCGCGCTGAGCTTCCCGAGTGGGATGTCACCTCTCCCGACAGGATAAACAAGGATTATTTTGGCGGCAACCTGCGCGGGATAGAGGAAAAGCTCGGCTACCTCTCATCCCTCTCCGTCACCTGCATATATCTGAATCCCATCTTCGAGTCACATTCCAACCATCGCTATGACACGGCCGACTACATGAAAATAGATCCGCTGCTGGGCACGGAGGAGGATTTCAAGAGCCTTTGCAGGCGCGCCGAAGAATACGGCATACGAATAATTCTTGACGGGGTATTCAATCACACCGGCGCCGACAGCATATATTTCGACAAATACGGCCGGTACGGCGGAAACGGAGCCTTTCAGCACAAAAACAGTGCGTACGACGGCTGGTATTATTTCGGGCCGCAGTATCCGTGCGGCTACCGGGCGTGGTGGAACTTTCCCAACCTGCCTGATGTAAATTATGACGATCCCGGCTATCGGAAATTCATCTGCGGCGAGGGCGGCGTGATAGACCACTGGCTTTCAGCCGGCGCTTCCGGTTTCCGTCTCGATGTGGCCGACGAGCTGTCCGACAGCTTTATATCCGAAATACGTTCAGCTGTAAAGCGCGGCGGCAGCGACAAGCTCCTGCTCGGCGAAGTATGGGAGGACGCCAGCAACAAGATCTCATACGGCATACGGCGCAGATACTTTCTTGGCAAAGAGCTCGACTGCGTGATGAATTACCCGTTCAAAGACGCGCTGCTCAGATGGCTGCTTAACGGCGGCAGCGATTTCGGAGAGGCGATCATGCGCATCGTTGAGAACTACCCCGCGCCGGCGCTTGATCTTGCCATGAACATGCTCTCTACGCATGACACCGTGAGGGCTATTACCGCCCTCGGCTGTGAGGATTACCTCGGTAAAAACCGAGCCTGGCAAGCCGCTCACCACAAGCTGACGCAGCAGCAATACGCAAAGGGCAGGGAGCTTTTACAGCTTGCTTTTGCCATACAGTTCATGCTGCCGGGCATCCCGTCTGTTTATTATGGCGACGAGGCGGGCATGGCCGGCTTCCGCGACCCGTTCAACCGCTGCTGTTACCCATGGGGCGAAGAGGACACCGAACTGCTCGGCACCGTAAAAGAGCTCGGCGCGATGCGCAAAAACAACCCTTTGCTGAAAAATGCCTCTTTCGTTCCGATAATGTTCAGCGACAACGTCTGTTGTTTTGAGCGTCGGAATGACGACGGCTCACTGTTCGTAATGGCGAACCGCTCGAGTTCGTCCGCGGCAAAACTTCCGCCCGAACTCAGGGAGCGCACCCCAATATACGGCGAAGCGAAAAACAATGAACTTTCTCCGCTTTCAGCCGTAATAATGAAATAAATACCGCCTTTTCCGGCATAATAAGCGCGGAAGGGGCGGTATTCATTATGAAAATATCCGGTTCTCTGGCTGAAGAAAAACAGTATTTCCGCAGCGCCATGCTGCTCGAACACAACTTTGATATCGTGTCCAGGTTTATCACCGTTGGTGGGCGCGACGCGGCACTCTACTTCGTGGACGGTTTTGTAAAAGATGAACTGCTGGAAAAAATGACCGAACATTTTTATAAGCTTACGCCCGAACAACTGACCGACGCCGGGAGTTTCGAAGCGTCATGCGTCCCTTACTGTGAAGTTATGTTGGTGAGCGAAAGAAACGACATCATATCGTCCGTCCTTTCCGGCATGACCGCCATGCTCGTGGACGGCTTCAAGGCGGCCGTCATGATGGACCTGCGGACATATCCACAGCGCGACACGGCAGAACCGGACCGCGACAAGGTGCTGCGCGGCAGCCGCGACGGTTTCGTAGAGACGATGGTGCTCTCCGCCGCGCTGATAAGGCGCCGCATACGCGATCCTCACCTCTGCATGGAATACCATCCTGTCGGCAGACTGTCACGGACCGACACCGCCATCTGCTATATCGACGGCATGGCCGACATCTGTCTGCTCGACAAAATACGAAAAAGGATAAGCGACGCCGACATCGATGCTCTTTCTATGAATCAGGAGAGCATGGCGGAGCTTCTCACCGGCAAGCGCCGGTGGAACCCCTATCCTAGGTACAAATTTACGGAACGGCCAGACACGGCTGCCGCGCAGATATTGAAAGGCGACATCGTTCTGCTGGTGGACAACTCCCCCTCCGCGCTCATACTCCCGGCCACCATGTTCGACATAGTGGAGGATGCCAACGATTACTACTTTCCCCCGCTGACCGGTGCGTGGCTGAGGCTCACGCGGCTGCTTGTCATGCTGTTGACGCTTGTTTTGACTCCGGCGTGGCTTTTGGCGCTCAGATATCCGGACGCACTGCCGGGCTGCCTTGAATTCGTGCTCCTGAAAGAAACTCCCGCAGTGCCTGTTTTCCTGCAACTTTTGATACTTGAATTTGTCATAGATGGCCTGAAACTCTCCTCACTGAACACCCCGTCCATGCTGAATTCGAGCTTCGGCATCATCGGAGCCATTATCTTGGGGGATTTTGCCGTCCAAAGCGGCTGGTTCTGCGCGGAGGCGCTGCTCTACATGGCGTTCGTCGCCATGGCGAATTACAGCCAGCCCGGCTACGAGCTCGGATACGCGATAAAATTCATGAGGATAGTGCTCATCATACTGACGGCGATATTCGGCATCTGGGGCTTCATTGCCGGCCTCGCGCTCAACCTCGCAGCCATACTGTCCACCTCCACCCCTGCGGGAAAGCCGTATTTCTGGCCGATAATCCCGTTTTCCGTCAGCGGCGTAAAAAAACTGCTCTTCAGGCTGTAAAAAATAAGAGCCACTGTCACGTGGCTCTGTTTTTATATGCTCTTTTCCAGCAGCGCGGCGCATTCTATGTTGGCCGTCCTCGGGAACATATCCACCGGCTGCACCGCGCACGGGCGGTAGCCCAGCTCCGAGAGCACCACAAAATCTCTCGCCATAGTGCTCGTGTTGCAGGATACCATGACTATCTTCTGAGGAGACATACGGGCAACCGCCTCGAGTGTATCCCGCGACGCGCCCTTTCTTGGCGGGTCAAGCACCGCAATATCGATATGCTCTCCTCTTTCGGCAAGCAGCGCGGCCGCTTTACCCGCGTCGGCGCAGATGAATTCAGCATTGCTGATCCCGTTCATCTCAGCGTTCATGCGGGCGTTTTCAACAGCCTCCGGCACGATCTCCACACCTATAACGCGTGCGGCTCTGCGCGCCATGGAAAGGCCTATCGAACCTGCGCCGCAGTACAGGTCAAGCAGAGTCTCCCCGCCTGTCAGACCGGCATATTCCGCCGCTTTTTCATAGAGGAGCTGCGCGGCCCCGCGGTTTACCTGGTAGAATGAAGCGGGAGAAATGGCGAGTTTTACGCCGCACAGCGTATCTATCAGCTTATCGTCGCCCCACAGCGTGATCCATCGTTTCCCGAGCACGACATTGGTGCGCTCCCGATTGATGTTGAGCACCACGCCCGACACCTCCGGAAACTGCGTGCTCAACAGCGAACAAAGCTCACTTGCCTGCGGAAGTTTATCCCCGTTTATCACTATGCAGACGACGGCTTTCCCCGCAGCCTCCGCCATCCTTATGAACACCGCTCTGAGCAGCCCGCAGTTTTTCTCCTCATCGTACACCGAAAGCCTGCTCGATCTTGCGAAGAACTGCACCGCGGCGATCAGCTTTGAAAAAAGCTTCGGCTGCAAACGGCAATCCTCCACCGGAACAAGTTCGTGGCTCTTTCTGGCGTAAAAGCCGAAAACCGCGTTCCCATCCGTGCCTCTCGCGGCCGGATATATGGCCTTGTTGCGGTATCCCTCTGTTTTCGGCGACGGTATCACCGGCGGCACCGCCATGTCGATGCCGCTTATGCGCCTGAGATGATTTTCTACCCACTCTCGCTTTTCTGCCAGCTCCTGCTCATACGTCATGTGTCTCAGAGAGCAGCCGCCGCACTTTTCGAACGCCGAACAATCCGGCTCTATCCTGTATGGGGATGGCTCCGCCAGCGTTTCGAGCTCTCCGTATGCGCAATTCTTCGCTCTCTTGACGATCTTCAGCTCCACGGAATCTCCGCGGACGGTGAGCGGGGCAAACACCACCAAACCGCCATCCGCCCTGAGGACCCCGTCCCCCTCGTCTGTCAGCGAAACTATCTTCCCTTTTACGATCTCGTTCTTTTCCCTGTCGTTCGCCATGATCAGCCCTCTACGGTCACCGCCTGCTTCATGGACTCCGAAGACGTCTCAGACGATGAGCTCGTCTCCTGAGATTCCTGCGCGGCCTGCTCTTTCCACTGCTCCACCTGTTCGACCGTAGGCGTGGTCTGATACAGCAAGTTGGAGATGTTGGATATATGGTACTTCGTATTGGCCGCAAAGCAGTTGTTTACAATGATGACATCTGTAATGCCGTTTGCCTTTACAAACTCCTGCATATTCATCTGGAAATACCGCTCATCCACGATGAAAGTCTTTTCAAAGTGCGGCACGAGATACGTGGAGAATGCATTGCCGTAGCTCTCTTTGATTATCACGGCGCGCCGTCCGTTTCCTACGTTCGTCTCGGCCACCGTCAGCGGGTAGTCTCCATAAAGGTACACGGAGTAGGCATTGCCGCCGCTCGCCATATCCGCCATAACGCTCTTGATATTGTAACGTGTATACGGATCATTGCGCAGATAATGATATGCGGTATGAGGAACGGGTATTTCACACCACTCCACATAATCGTTCGCCGTGAGCAGACGCGGATCCTGTCCCGTCACTCCGTACAGAGACCCGACAAACGGCGATATCGTATGCTTCGTGTATGAATCGTAATCGTACGCCGTAAATCCCGCCGCTTTTGCGAACGCGGTATATGCGTAGTAGGCGCCGAGCCCCGTCCAATGATGATCTGTCTTGAAATAAATGTATTCAGATGTGTGCGAAGCCAGCTGAGAGTAGGCGTCCACGTGGGTCACCCCGCTGTCAAGGAGCGAATAGATGTAATCTATGTTCTTCTTTTCTGAGTTCGTCAGGCTCTTGTATTTCTCAGGCAGCGCGAACTCCACGTGCGTCGGCACTACAACATTATAAACGTGTACGGACGGGCCCAACTTTGCAGCGTAGTCGTTTACGACCGACGCATAGTATTCCGCCATCGCTTTACTTCCGCCGAAAAGCTCGAGCGCCATGTCTTTATAAACGAAAACGTTGTTCACCATCTCTCCCTCGGCGCCATCATCCGGCACCACGGGTGCCTCCACGGAAGAGCTGTTCTCCACCGCGCTTTCTGATGTCTCCTCCGAAGAAGATTCCGGTTTAGACTCGCTTGTCTCCGACGAATCCGACACGTCAGGTATGTCATCCTCTGCGGGTATCGGCACCGAGCCGTGTATGGTCACATCGTCCACATGTATGCCGCGGGCGTCCTCGAGCACCGCCCTGAATTTCACAAAATCGTCCCTGAAAGGAAACGTATCTGAGAAAAAGGCCTCTACGCCCTCATTGTAGGCGCTCGTCATGTAAGCGTCTATCGAGAACGCAGGCAGTTTTGCCAGTTCTCTGCGCTCATATTCTGAAGTCGTCGGCTTGGGAAGCACGAACGCCAGCACAGACATAGCCAAAAGCACAAAAAAGCACACCGCCATGTTCAAATATGCGGAAAAAGGAGTTTTTTGCTGCTCCGCATCATCCTGCCGCTGCGGTTCCGGCTCAGCTTTCTGCTGTTCCGGTTCCCGCGAAGCGTTGTCGTGGAGCTTTTTCGCGCTGCCGTAGGCCACGGGGTCAACGCTCCCCCAGGTCGCGTATCCCTCTTCGTTACCGCCGCTATGCACACTTTTATTGTCGTCCTCGCTCCCATCCGGAGCCGGCGGTTCATCTATAGGCTTGAAGATCGCGGCAAGCGCCTTGTCCTCAAAATACCCTTTGTTTTCATTTTCGTTCAAAATAGGCGCCTCCTTCCTCAGAACCTGTAATACAGAAACGCGTTATAGCTCTGTCCGACGAGCAGCGCCGTGCAGACAGCGAGCATCACCACGTTGGCCGGTATCTGGACATATCCCGACACGGCGAACAGCTTCGGATGCGCCTCAAGATACTTTTTAACAGTCGGCACTATCGGCATACAGAAGACTATGGCGGCGATCAGCCAGAACAGGTTGTTCTGCAGCTGTATCTCCAGCCCCAGATCCCACAAGCCGGTGCCCGCGGCTCCAAACATGACCTTCAGGCAGTTCCAGACCTGCGTGAGATCCGTAAAATAGAAAAGCACCCAGCCGAGCACCACTGCAAGCAGCAGGTATACATGGCTGAAAAATGCTGGCAGTTTCTCCAGCACCTTTTTCAGGAACAGACGCTCCGCTATTATGAGCACGCCGAACCAAAGCCCCCAGAGTATGAAATTCCACGACGCACCGTGCCACAGCCCCGTCAGGAACCAGACGATGAACAGGTTCAAATACTGGTGCTTCCTGTTGCCGCCGAGCGGTATATAAACGTAGTCCCTGAAGAAAGCTCCCAGAGACATATGCCAGCGCCTCCAGAAATCCGACGCCGTCTTTGCGATATACGGATAATTGAAGTTTTCCAGGAAGTGAAAGCCGAACATCTGCCCCAGCCCAATGGCCATATCGGAGTAACCGGAAAAGTCATAATATATCTGTATGGTAAACATCAGCGCGCCGAACCACATCGCCGCCGTAGAGCGTGAAAGCAGATCGCCTGTCAGGTAGCTATCGGCAAAAGACCCAGCCGTATTCGCAATGAACACCTTTTTCGTAAGTCCCACCAAAAAGCGCGTGATGCCGGCGCTTATATCCTTCGCCGTTTCCTGCCGGAAATCCACCTCGCGGGCAACGTCGGCATAGCGCACGATGGGCCCAGCGACGAGCTGCGAGTACAGCGAAACATACATAAAGAATTTGGCGTAATTGTGCTGCGCCTTGACCTTGCCCCAGTATACGTCTATCGTATAACTTATCGTCTGAAATGTGTAAAAGCTTATGCCGATCGGCAGCGCGAACGACGGCACATTGAACGTCGTGCCGCAGAGGGCATTTATGTTTTCGACTATGAACCCGCTGTATTTGAACACGCCCAACAGGCCCAGATTAAGCACCAGCGACGACACCACGGCCAGTTTCGCCTGAATGCCGCCCGGATACTTTTCAATGATCAGCCCGTGTATGTAGTCGATAGTTGCGCTGAATATGAGCAGCGTCACCCATACCGGCTCTCCCCACGCATAAAAAAACAGCGAAAATAATATGAGCACGGCGTTGCGTATGGCCCTGTTCTTCGTCATGAAATACAGTATCAGATTCGCAGGCAAAAACGCATAGAGAAAAAACAGGCTTGCGAAGACCATAAATCTTTTCCATCCAATCAATAATAATAACGTTTATATTCTACACCTATTTGTATGCATTTCAAGCGCGTGAAGCAAAATTTAAGCAGAATGTCACCGGGGGCGCTCCCGCCGCGAGAATGTTTGTTATGTCTGACGTAGCTTTTCCCTCATCGTTCCATTTTCTTAAATAATGAGCAAAACGGATTGCCTTTTCTTGCTTACGTGTTATAATGTGATATCAGTATTTTATATTTTCTTTATGCGAAAGGACAGATAAAATGCGTATCGTCATTATCGGCGACGGCAAAGTCGGCAACGCTCTTACTGAGCAATTTTGCCGCGACGGGCACGACGTGGTCGTGATCGACAACAACGCCGAAAACATAAACCAGCTCCCCAACCTTTACGACGCCATCGGCGTAGTCGGAAATGGCGCCAGCTACAACGTTCAGCTCGAGGCGGGCGTAAAAGAGAGCGACCTTGTCGTTGCCGCCACCTCCAGCGATGAGATAAACGTTCTATCGTGCTTTGTAGCCTCAAAACTCGGCGCGCCGCATACGATAGCCCGTGTCCGCAACCCTTCATACGGCGCACAACTCGAAATGATGAAGGAGGAGCTCGGGCTCTCCATGATAATCAACCCGGAGAGAGCCGCCGCGCGTGAAATATCCCGAATATTGCGTTTCCCTTCCGCCAACGATATCGAATCCTTCTGCCGCGGACAGGTGGAACTTGTGGAGTACAAACTCGGCGACGACAGCCTTCTTTCCGGCATGTCGCTCAAGGAGATGTACCACCATTACAAAATAAAGATCCTGGTCTGCGCCGTACAGCGCGGAGAAGACATAACGATACCCAACGGCGACTTTGTGCTCGCCGCCGGCGATAGGATCAATATAACCGCCTCCCCCGCCAACATAGCGGCATTTTTCAAGGCCATCGGCGGTCTGCACGCCCCTGTAAAAAGCGTGATGATCGTAGGTGGAGGCAAGATAAGCTATTATCTCACTTTACAGCTGCTTGAGATGGGCATGCGCGTAAAAATAATCGACAACGACCCCGCCGTGTGTGAGGAGCTTTCCGAAACGCTCCCGAAAGCCGCGATCGTATTGGGCGATGCGTCCGAAAAGGATCTGTTGCTCGAGGAGGGCATCAGCGAGTTTGACGCTTTCGTGGCATTGACCGGGTTCGACGAGATGAACATTATCATCTCCATGTACGCCTCTGCTAAGGGCGTGGGCAAGGTCATAACAAAGGTGCATCGGCTGGCTTTTCCTGAAGTGATAGAAAACAGCGGTATAGAGAGCGTCATATCTCCGAAGCTCATCACCGCAAGCCAGATAAGTTCTTATGTCCGCGCCATGCAAAACTCCATCTCGATAAACAAAGTGGAATCTCTGCGCCGCATAGTCAACAATCGCGTTGAGGCTCTCGAATTCATCATCAGGAGCGACGCCCCTTATGTCGGCGTGCCGCTTAAGGATCTGAGCTTCAAACCCAACGTCCTCATAGCCGCCATTGTCAGGAATGGAAAGACCATCGTTCCCGGCGGCACCGACACGCTTGAGCACGGAGACTCAGTGATAGTCATCTCCACTACGGTGCGTCCGCTCGAGTTCAGCGATATTTTACAATAACAGTTTATCCGAGGCAGATATGAATTACAAAATGATACGGTATATTCTCAGTGTCATTCTTCGCACGGAGGCGGCCCTTATGCTGCTTTCCGTGCTGGTAGCCATCATATACCGTGAAAATGAGATATGGCCATTTTTACTTACCATCTTCCTGACCGCAGGCACCGGATTTATCCTGGCCCGTAAAAAACCGGAGGACGACGTGATTTTTGCGAGAGAGGGATTTCTCGTGGTGGCGCTCGCCTGGGTCGTAATGTCCATATTCGGCTCGCTCCCATTCATATTCAGCGGCTGCATTCCCGACCCGATAGACGCCTTTTTCGAGACCGTCTCCGGATTTACGACCACCGGCGCCACGTTGTTGCCGGACGTGGAGCACCTGCCGATGAGCATTCTTTTCTGGCGCTCTTTTACCCACTGGATAGGCGGCATGGGCGTTCTGGTCTTCGTTATGGCCATCGTCTCACTGTCGGACGGCCACTCGATGTATCTCATGCGGGCAGAGGTGCCGGGTCCTTCCGTCGGGAAACTGACGCCGAAATCCAAATCGACCGCAGTCATACTTTACGCCATATATGGCGGCATGACTCTGTTGGAGATCATATTCCTCGTCTGCGGCGGCATGCCCCTGTTCGACAGCATCATCCACACCATGGGCACCGCGGGAACAGGCGGCTTCTCCATGAAAAATCTGAGCGTCGGGGCCTATAACAACGCCTATATAGACTGGGTCATAGCCATATTCATGGTGTTGTTCGGAGTAAACTTCAACCTGTATTACCTCATAATAATAAAACAATTCAAGCAGGCGCTGCACAGTGAGGAGCTCCGTGTATATCTCGGCCTCTACGCCGCAGCCGTCGCACTCGTGACCGTAAACATCATGCCGCTGTACAACACATTCTCCAATGCGCTCCGTTATGCGGCGTTTCAGGTCTCCTCCGTCATGACGACCACCGGATTTTCAACGGCGGACTTTGATCTGTGGCCCAATTTTTCCAGGACCCTGCTCGTCTTTATGATGGTCATCGGCGCGTGCGCCGGTTCCACCGCTGGCGGCCTCAAGGTTTCCCGTGTCATCATCCTTGTGAAAAGCCTGGTGCGCTCCATGGATCAGATGCTGCATCCCCACAAGGTCAAATCCATCAAATTTGAAGGCCGCCCCGTTGACAATGAGACGAGGCACGGCGCCGCCATATACTGCACCGCATATATGTTCATAACCGTGCTTGCCACTCTGATGATCTCGGTAGACGGGTACGATCTGGAGACCTCGCTCACGGCCGTTGTAGCCTGCTTCAACAATATAGGCCCCGGCATCGGCGCTGTCGGCCCGATGGGTAACTATTCGATATTCAGCGGCTTTTCCAAGCTCGTACTCTCGATAAGCATGCTGCTCGGCAGGCTGGAGATATTCCCGCTCATCATGCTCTTCTCCCCGTCCATATGGCGCAGGAACTCCTGATCATTGCACTTTTCTTTTTACTGTGATATAATAATACGCGGCTTTTCTGTTAATGTGCGCCATATTTTTAGCGTTTGAGGTGATATGATGTCTGAAGATAAAAAAGGCTTCTTTGCGGAATTTAAAGAGTTTATCTCTCGCGGCAGCGTGCTCGACATGGCCGTTGGCATAATCGTCGGCTCCGCCTTCACTGCGATCGTGAATTCTCTCGTGAACGATCTTCTTATGCCCATAATCGGGACAATTATTGGCGGAGTCGACTTTGCCTCTCTGAAAATAGTGATAACGGAGGCTGTCGGCGATACGCCCGAAGTGGCGATCCTTTACGGATCATTCATACAGTCTATAGTCAATTTCATACTTATAGCGCTTGCCGTCTTTCTTATCGTAAGGGGCATCAACCGCTTCCGCCGCAAAAAAAACGAGGAACCCGCGCCCGCCCCCGAACCCAGCGACGAGGTCAAGCTCCTGACGGAGATCCGCGACACGCTCAGGAAAAACAGTGGAAAGTGACAGTCGCGTTTGCCGCGAACTGGATTTTTTGCTGCCCGATTCCGCCGCCAATAAACGCGCGGCTGATTTTCTCCGACGGGAACACGGATTTTCATATTCATCCATCGTCAGGATGCGGCACGAACCCACTTCTCTCCTTTTGAACGGTGAACCGATACGCACCATTGACCGACTTCGACCCGGAGCCGTTTTAACGGTGCGTATATTCGATTCTGCGGGATTTGAGGAACCGAGACCCGACCTCAGCGTGCCCGTCATTTACGAGGATGACGACATCATCGTTTTTGACAAACCCTCCGGCATGGCGTGCCATACTGCCAAGGGCCATCCCAACGACACGCTTGCCAATTTTTATGCTTCCCGTTGTCCCGGCACGAAATTCAGGGTGCTCGGACGGCTGGATATGTATACTTCCGGCCTCGTGCTCGCTGCTAAAAATGCGCGCGCCGCACAGGCCCTCACTGACTCTGCCATCTTGAAGGAATATGTCGCCGTACTGTGCGGATGCCCGTCTTCCCCCGACGGCACCATAGACGCCCCCATAGACGACCGCGACCCGGAGGTCAGGCGCCGATCTGTCAGCGACAGCGGGCGTGCCGCCATAACCCACTACAGCACGATAGACAACGCGAACGGCTATACCCTTGTATTGGCGACGCCCGAGACAGGCCGCACACATCAGCTCAGAGTGCATTTTTCCTATGTCGGGGCTCCTCTCGCCGGCGACGAGCTGTATGGCGGCAATTGCGAATATATTTCACGCCAGGCGCTCCATCGCCGCAGGCTGGCTTTTTTACACCCCGTCACCGGCCGGGCTCTGGAATTCGTAAGCAAACTTCCGCCGGATATACTTAAACTTATGGAGCTCACGGGCCTTTCCAACATAAGACAGTTTTGACAGACCGCCGTTTTCTCCTCGGAAGCGGCGGTTTGCACTATTCCTGAGAAACCACGGAGAAGTATTTGTTCAACCTGCATGGATATTTAAATTTGTGAATATTTTTTCATAAAAGGCTTGATTTTTGCAGATATATGCATATAATAAGAAACGTTATCCGGTCAAAGGAAAATACATCTGAAAAAATATTCACATTGGAGGAAATACTATGAAAAAGATGATCGCCCTCGTTTTGGCGCTTACCCTTTGTGCCGCTCTCGCGGGCTGCGGCGGCTCTGCTGCTGCCGAGTCCAGCTCCGCAGTTTCCGAAAGCGAAACTTCCGCCGCTGCTTCCGAAAGTGGCAGTTCCGCTGTCTCCGGAAGCGACAATGCCACCGACGACAACGTGCTCGTCATGGCGACAAACGCTGCCTTCCCGCCTTATGAGTACATCGAAGGCGAAAAGATCGTCGGCATCGACGCGGAGATAGCTGAACTTATCGCCGAAAAGCTCGGCATGACCCTCGAGATACAGGACATCGACTTCAACAGCATAATCACCGCCGTCCAGACAGGTAAGGCCGACATGGGCATGGCCGGAATGACTGTCAACGAAGAGCGTCTCCAGAACGTCAACTTCACAACGTCCTACGCCACCGGCGTGCAGGTCGTCATCGTCAAAGAGGGCTCCGAAATAAAGAGCGTCGACGACATCGGCAATTACATGATAGGCACCCAGGAAGGCACGACCGGCCAGATATATTGCGAAGATGACTTTGGTTCCGATCACGTTGTGGCGTACACCACCGGTGCCAACGCCGTGCAGGCGCTCATTTCCGGAAAAGTGGACTGCGTCGTTATCGACAACCAGCCCGCTAAGGCTTATGTGGCCGCCAATTCGGGGCTCACCATACTCGACACCAGTTACGCCACCGAGGATTACGCCATCTGCATAGCCAAGGATAACACCGAGCTTCTCGACAAGGTGAACGGCGCGCTCGAGGAACTCATAGCGGACGGCAGCGTTCAGGCCATCCTCGACAAATATATAAAGGCTGAGTAAGCGATCCGCACAAAGCAAAAAACTTACAGGGACGGTGCATAACGGCGCCGCCCCTGTTGATATGTAATCTGCACGGAGGATGACAATGTTTTCTGAATATCTCGCTTCATTGTGGGAAAAGCTCGCCCTGTTCTGGAACGATATCGTTTTCAAGTTCACTCAGAGCTTTATCGTGGAGGACCGCTGGATATCCATGCTGAAAGGCGTCGGCATAACGCTCGAAGTGGCTGCGCTCGCGCTGCTGATCGGCGTTTTGCTGGGTGTGATAACGGCCACTGTGCGTTCCGCGCACGATCAGGCGGACATACGCTCCCCTTTCGGCAGGCGCCTCCTGGGCTTTTTCAACGCTGTATGCAAGATATACGTTACCGTGATACGCGGCACTCCGGTCATGGTGCAGCTGCTCATCATGAATTTCGTCATCCTGATCTCCACCAGGGATCTCGTTTTCGTCGCGGTCCTGACGTTCGGGATCAATTCCGGCGCGTATGTCTCAGAGATAGTGCGTTCCGGCATCATGAGCATAGATCACGGGCAGATGGAGGCCGGCCGCAGCCTTGGCCTCAGCTACTCCACCACCATGCTCAACATCGTGATACCTCAGGCGTTCAAAAACATACTGCCGGCGCTCGGAAACGAGCTTATCGCGCTGCTGAAAGAGACATCCATAGTCACTGTCATCGGCCTGCGCGATGTGACAAAGGCTGCCATGAACATCCAGGCGGTCACGTATCAGGCTTTTATGCCTCTTGTGGGCACGGCGCTGATATATCTGCTGCTGGTCATGTTCCTCAGCAGACTGCTCAGCAAGCTGGAAAGGAGGCTGCGTCAGAGTGATAACCACTAAAGGACTGAAAAAATCTTTTGGGGACAATGAAGTCCTGAAAGGCATCGACCAGGTCATAGAAAAAGGCGAAAAGGTCGTCGTCATCGGGCCGTCCGGCTCCGGTAAATCCACCTTTCTGCGCTGTCTCAATATGCTGGAGCATCCCACTGCCGGCGAGATATGGTTCGAGGGCCAGCTCCTCACCGACCCGCGCTGCAGCATAGACGTCATTCGCCGTAAGATGGGCATGGTGTTCCAGCAGTTCAATCTGTTCCCTCATTTCACCGTCAAACAGAATATAACTTTCGCGCCGGTGAAACTCGGCGTCATGAACAAAACCGACGCCGACAAAAACGCCGACCGTCTCCTTGACCGTATAGGTCTTTCTGACAAGGCGGACGCCTACCCCGCTCAGCTCTCCGGCGGCCAGAAACAGCGTATAGCCATCATACGCAGTCTGGCGATGAACCCCGACGTCATGTTGTTCGACGAACCCACCTCCGCGCTCGACCCGGAAATGGTCGGAGAGGTGCTCGAACTCATGAAAGAACTGGCGGAGGAAGGCATGACCATGGTGGTCGTGACGCACGAGATGGGCTTTGCAAGGGAAGTCGGCACGCGCGTGCTGTTCATGGCCGACGGGCTTGTCCTTGCGGAAAACAGCCCGGATAAGTTTTTCGTGAACCCGGAGAATACGCGCCTGCGCGATTTTCTCTCCAAGGTGTTATGAAAAAAAGAACATTATGGCGGCCACGATGAACGCCATGATCACGATAAGCGTCCCCAGCACCTTTTTTCTCGTTGTCTTTACAACTTTTACTATCATCACGGCACCTCCAAAACAAAAGCTCTCTGCCATAGCTTATGACAGAGAGCTTGTTCATTATATTGCCGTGGATTACTTTTCTTCTTCCTCGGTCATCCACTTCTTGGCGGCTTCGATTACGGCCGGCTCAAGTATCTTCGGGAGCTCCTCGTAGCGCGCGAACGTGAGCTCAAAGCTTCCGCGTCCCTGCGTCATGGAGCGCATTACCGTCGTAAAATCGGCCATCTCGCTCATCGGGACCTCTGCGTCTATCTCCTGCAGGCCATCCTCTGCGGGATTCATGCCCAGCACACGCCCACGGCGCTTATTCAGCTCGCCCATGACATCGCCGGTGTTGCTGTCCGGCACAAGGACCTTAAGAGTGCCTATCGGCTCCAGCAGGACCGGACCGGCCATCGGTATGCCCGCCTTATATGCGAGACGCGCGGCCATCTGGAAGCTCATATCGTTGGAATCGACAGGATGATAAGAACCGTCCACCAGACGCGCGAGCACGCCTACCATCGGGTATCCGGCAAGGACGCCGGTCCTCGTGGCTTCGCGCAGGCCCTTTTCTACTGCCGGGAAGAAGTTCCTCGGCACTGAACCGCCGAATACGTTCTCCTCGAACACCATTTCCTCGCTGTCCGTCGGCTCGAACTCGACCCATACGTCGCCGTACTGGCCGTGTCCGCCGGACTGCTTCTTATGTTTGCCTTGGACTTTGACTTTCTTGCGTATCGTCTCACGATAAGGCACACGCGGAGTCTCCAGCCCAAGGTCTATACCGAATTTCTGTTTCAGCTTGCTGACTATGACGTCCAGATGCTGTTCGCCAAGGCCGGAAAGGAGTTGCTGCTTGGTCTCTTTGTTCATCTCATAAGAGATAGTGGCGTCCTCCTCCATGAGCCTCGCTATGGACGAAGCTGTCTTGCTGTCGTCGTTCTTGCCCTTGGCATACATGGCCATGGACATGCAGGGCTTCGGGAACTCCGTCTTGCGCAGCGAAACGACGCGCCTTGCGTCGCAGAGAGTATCTCCGGTCTGCGCCTCTGCGAGCTTGGTGATCGCACCGATGTCCCCGGCGGATATGACGTCGATGGCATCCTGCTGTTTGCCGCGTATGGAAACGAGCTTGCCCAGACGCTCCTGATTCCCCGTTCTCGCGTTTATCGGAGGCGCCATGGTGGCGCTCAGCGAACCAGCCACGACCTTTACAAACGACAGTTTGCCTACGAACGGGTCGGCCACGGTCTTGAACACGAAAGCTGCCAGCGGGTCGTTCACATTGCATTTGACCTCGACCTCTTTGCCGTCCACATCATGAGCCATTTCCGAGGCCGCTTCTTCGGCCGTCGGGAATATATCGCGCAGCGCGTCCAGAAACAGGCCTATGCCGCGGAGTGTAATGGCGTCGCCGCAGAATACGGGCGCAAGTACCTTCTCGCGTATGCCTTTCTTGACGCCGTCGATGAGCTCCTCATGCGAGAACGGCTCCTCGTTGAAGAACTTCTCCATGAGCGCGTCATCCGTGTTGGCAACAGCTTCCGTCACATCGGCCATATACTCGTCGAGCTTTGCATCGGCGGGCATCGCGGTCTCCGTGGGTTTGCCCTTGGCGTCGAACTTGTACGCCTTTTTCTCGATCACGTTCACATAAACGTCGCCCAACGGCACGATTATCGGGCAAACCGTGTCGCCGAATTTATCGCGCAGACTCGCAAGCGCCTTGTGATAATCCGCGTTCTCCTGATCCATCTTGGAAATAAAGAAAGCCCGCGCTTTGTTCGTCTTGCTTGCAAGTTTAAAAGCCTTCTCGGTCCCGACCAGCACGCCGGATTTGGCCGAAAGAGTCACTATAACTACATCAGAGGCGCGCACGCCCTCGTAAAATCCGCCTGCAAAGTCGAAAAGTCCGGGAGTGTCGAGGATGTTGACCTTTATTCCGCTGTATTCAAGCGGCGCCACAGAGGAAGAAACCGAGATCTGACGCTTAATCTCCTCCGGATCAAAATCGCAGACCGTGTTGCCATCAGCTATCGTGCCCAGACGATCCGTCACACCGGCATAAAAAAGCATGGCTTCCGCCAGCGACGTCTTGCCATCGCTGCCATGGCCCGCAAGCGCTATATTTCTGATCTTATCTGCGGTATACTGTTTCAAAACAAGGTCTCCCCTTTCAAGATGTGTCCGAACGAAAGCAAAAAAACTTAGCAGTCGTACTAAAATATTTTACCGTATCGCTGCATATTTTGCAAGTAGAATATCTACATTAATAACTATTAAATATAAATAAAATAATCGGTTTTTGACGGTTTGCCCAATAGATTTTATTTTTTGGACGTCTATGCAAGAAATGCCGCCTTTTTTTACTTTAACCTCCTGTGTGAACGATATGGCTTTTGCTGTATAATTTGACATGGAGGCGATCTGATGAAAACACGGCTCGGCGAACTGCGCCGCAAAAACAGGATAAGTCAGCGCGAGCTTGCCAGGCAGCTGCACATATCTCAGACTTCGGTCAGCAAATACGAACGAGACGCTGCGGAACCCGATCTCTCTATGACGCTGGAAATGGCGCGCTTTTTCGGCGTAAGCGTAGACTATTTCCTTTACAACTCCGGCAACTGACGATAAACAAAAAGGCGGGGAATGCTCCCCGCCCGTTTCATATCCGGTTTATCTGTCTACAACGTATTTATGCACGTCCTCCGGCAGATCGGACAGTTCGCAGGAAACCGTGAAGCAGATATTTGCGCTGTTCCTCTCGGCCAGCACATCGACTTTCCTCGCCATGTCGGCAAAAGCGGCGTAATCACGCCCGCAGATCTTGAACGTCGTGTCCACGAATATATCCGTAATATCGTAGTTTCCGGCAAAAAGCCCCGAAATAAAGCCGTAAAATGAACCATAGTCGTGGATCTCGTAATCCTCTATGTTTATAAGGCGTACAGAATGATCAACGTCATAGCGGAGCTCCGTGCCCTTTTCTATAACTACTACATTGCCGCCGCTCTGCTTGACCGCCTCGTGAATGCGTTCTATGAGATATTTGGTCTTGCCGGTGCCTTTTTGTCCAAGGACGAACTGTACCATATTTGTCTCCCCCTGTTCATTTTATTATCAATGCGCGAACGCAGTTTGACCTTTTTTATTTTTCGAGCTTGGCCATAAGCTCTTTTTTTCTGTCCTCATATCCGGGTTTCCCGAGCAGTGCGAACATGTTTTTCTTGTAACTTTCGACGCCCGGCTGGTCGAAGGGATTCACGCCCTCCATATATCCGGATATGGCCACAGCGGTTTCAAAGAAATACACGAGCGAACCGAACTCATACGGCGTGCGCTCAGGCACTTCCACGATTATGTTTGGCACCCCGCCCTCAGTGTGGGCCAGAACAGTGCCGAGCCGCGCCTGTTCGTTTACCGCGCTCATGTTCTGCCCGGACAGGAAATTCAGCCCGTCGATATTGTCCTTGTCCGGCTCCACGAAAAATTCTTTGTGCGGCCGGCGAAAATCCACCACCGTCTCGAAAATGTTTCTGCTGCCGTCCTGAACGAACTGCCCCAGGCTGTGAAGATCAGTAGAAAAAATCGCGGAGGCCGGATATATGCCCTTCTGATCTTTACCCTCGCTCTCTCCGAAAAGCTGTTTCCACCACTCCGCCATCTGGGCGAACGCCGGCTCGTAACTGACAAGCAGCTCCACGGCTTTGCCCTTGTTTGCAAGTATCCGGCGCGCCGCCGCGTATCTGTCCGCAGGGTTGTCCTCCGCTTTGCCATCCATGCACAGAGACACGCTGTCCGCTGCTCCCGCCATTATCTCGTCTATATCTATGCCGGCCGCCGCTATCGGAAGCAGCCCCACCGGCGTCAGCACCGAAAACCTTCCGCCTATGTCGTCCGGCACAACGAAAGTCTCCCAGCCCTCCGCATCAGCCAGAGCCTTCAGCGTTCCACGCGCCCTGTCCGTTGTGCAGTAGATGCGCTCCCGCGCGCCCTCACGGCCGTACCGCTCCTCCATCAGTTTCCTGAAAACACGAAAGGCGAGCGCCGGCTCCGTCGTGGTGCCGGATTTGGAGATGACATTTACAGAGACACGTTTTCCCTCGCAAAGTTCAAGTATCTCGGCAAGATAGTCGGAGCTTATGTTGCAGCCAGCAAACAATATCTGCGGCCCGCCTCTGTTCAGCATATTATAAAACGGCGATGTAAGCAGTTCGATAGCGGCCCGCGCTCCCAGATAGGAACCGCCGATGCCGATAACGACCAGTACATCGCTGTTTTCACGAATACGCCGCGCCGCAGCCTTTACGCGCGCAAATTCGTCTTTATCATAATTTATGGGAAGCCCGACCCAGCCGGTAAAATCAGCCCCCGCGCCCTCGCCGTTTTTAAGGAGACGATGCGCGGCCTCTACCATGGGCGCAACATTGCCGAATTCACGTTCGGCTACGAAACCGTTCAGGTAGCGAAGATCAACTGAAACCAAGCCAAACATCCCCTAACGTCAATTTGCGGCATACCGCCTTTCTGTTTATATTGTAACCCAATCGCCCTTACATTGCAAGTCGATTCTGTTAATAATCTGTGTGCGAAGTCCGGCACGTTTCTGTCATTAGCGCTGTGAAAGCGGACGCAAACGTGAGCCTATCCACGGCTTTTTTTGCCACCACTGCATACTCGCTAACCACTTCTCCGCCCAGCAGGACTTCCACCTTCCCGAGCTTCGTTCCCTGTTCCACCGGCGCTTCCACGCTTTTTAGCATCGTTACTCTCGGCTCTATTTTCTCCTCATCGCCCTTATTCACGACTATTTTCTCCGGTTCGTCGCACACAGGCTGCACATATCCCTCGACGCCTTTGACGACGGGAACCGGCTGCAGCGAATCGGAGACGTCCGGCGGCTGCACCACCGCGAAATTCGCAAAGCCGTAATCCAGCATCTTTCTTGCCGCGTCGAAACGGGCGTCCGTGTTCGGGCTGCCGAGCGTGACTGATATAAGCTCCATGCCGTTGCGCATCGCCGCAGCCGCCAAACAACAGCCCGCCTCGTCGGTCGAACCTGTTTTCAATCCCGTGCAGCCTTTATAAAATCTCACGAGCCTGTTCGTGTTTACGAGTTCCGTCTTTCCTCCGCGCAGGGAATCCATCCACACGGTGCTGTATTCTTTTATGGCGTCATGTTTCAGCAATTCTGCGGACATTACGGCTATGTCCCTTGCGGTGGACAGATGGCCCCCCGCGTCGAGTCCCGTTGCGTTTTTGAAGACCGTGTTCGTCATGCCGAGCTCCTGTGCGCGCCTGTTCATCAGTTCCACAAAGGCCTCTTCCGTTCCGGAAACGAGCTCCGCCAAAGCCACGCACGCATCGTTTGCCGAGGCTATCGCCGTAGCCTTTAAAAGTTCGTTCACGGTCATCGTCTCACCAGGCTCCAGCCAAATCTGGCTACCGCCCATTGAGCACGCGTGTTCGGAAGCGGTGACCTCCGTCTCCATTTTGAACTTTCCGGATTCCAGCGCCTCCATCACGAGCAGCAGCGTCATTATCTTCGTTATTGACGCCGGAGGCGCCTGCTGATCGGCGTTCGCTTCAAATAGCACCTTGCCGGTGCTGCGTTCCATGAGTATGGCGGCGGTCGCTTTTATGGTCACCGCGGCATCCACGTCGGCCGCTTTTTCTATGTTTTCAAGGTCGGCTTCGGTGACGAGCCATTCGGCGCTCGCCGTGACCCCGGACATGAGGAGAGCTATCATCGCAGCAAGCGCTCTAAAAAACAGTTTTTTCATTTCACCGCCTCCACTGATAATCAATATGCCGCGGCTCCGCACTTAATTCCGAACTTTCACCTTTAGGCGCCTGCAAGCGTAATATGGAGAGGCAAAGCAATATTTGTGGAGGCTGATGTGATGCGACACGGAGATAGACGGTGCGGGCTGCTGCCCGGCGCGCTGCTGCTTGGTTCCGGGATGGTCCTCGGGCTGCTCTTTCCCGCGGCGCCCACGCTTGTCATCCTGACGCTGCTGGTGATCACCGCCGTAAACATTGCGAAGCTGAGATGATACATAGCTTATGAAAGGGTGAGCCACTTGAAAATAGTAGTAATAAAAAGCCCCCGCTTTCTTGCTCCGCTGCTCCGCCTCATTTTCGGCATAGACAAAAGCGAGGAGTAAACAAACGTCACGGCGCATATCAAAAACCGTCCGCAGCAGTCATTGCGACTCGCCGCGGGCGGTTTTTTGATAAAGCTATATACCGTGATTTTTACGTCCTGTCTGCAAGCTCCCATTCCTTGAGCTGTCTGGCCTCTTCATAAAGAGCTTTATAACTCTGGTGACGGCTCTCTGGTATCTCTCCCGCCGCCACCGCGTCAAGCACCGCGCACCCCTTCTCCGACACGTGGCTGCACCCGGTGAACCGGCACTTTGATATATATGGTGCAAACTCTCTGAAGCAGTATTGCAGCGCCTCTTTGCGGATCACTTCCACCCGTTCGAGATCTATCGAAGAAAAGCCCGGAGTATCTGCCACCCAGCCGTCCCCATCCACGCTGAAAAGCTCGACGTGCCTGGTGGTGTGCCGGCCGCGCCCAAGCTTTTGGCTTATCTCCGCCGTCTCGATCCCGAGTTGCGGGAAAATATCGTTTAAAAGGCTGGATTTCCCGGCGCCCGAGTTCCCCAGAAACGCGCTTATCTTACCCTCGAGCAGCTTGAGCACCGAGCCTGAGCCCTGATGCTCAAGAGCCGAAGTCTCGAGCGTAGTAAAGCCAGCCTTTTCATATATGGCACGATATGGCCCGGCGTCGGCGAGATCAGTCTTGGTAAACACGAGCACCGGGTCCACATCCTGATGCTCTGCCACGGCTATCAGCTTGTCAAGCACAAAGAGGTTCGGCTCCGGCTGCGCCACCGAAACGACCATGACCAGCTGGTCAAGATTGGCGAGCGGCGGCCTGATGAACGAATTTTTGCGCGGGAGTATCTCCTGTACGTAACCCTTTCCGTCCGGCAGCACCTGCACCGTCACCCTGTCACCCACGAGCGGCGTTTCATCTCTCTTTCTGAAAACTCCCCTCGCCCTGCATTCGAGCGTATCGCTGCCCGACAAAACATAATAAAAGCCGCCCGTCGCCTTTTTTATCAGTCCGTTTTCCACATTTTCAGCGCCCTCGCTCACATTCATGTCGTCAGCCTATCGTTATCGTATTGTTATCAGACGACGACCCCGACGAAGAAGATGAAGATGAGGATGAGGACGAATTTCCGCTCGGCAATTCATCGTCTCGTATCACTGAATCAGTGAAGTTCTTGGCATTATCAGTCACGAGCTTGACTTCTCTCGTATCAAAATCTATTGAATATTCTCTGTAAAGGCTGCCGGCATAGATTATCTGTACCGTGCCCACTCCAGTGCCTTCAAAGCTCACTTTCCAATAGCGCGCCTCTCTGGGGTTCAGCGTCTCCTCATGCGCAAGCACGCCGTTCAGCGTAGCCTGCAGGCTCACCTGTCTGTCGTCACCGGGGAGCACCGTCATTATCTGAACTCCGCCGGATTCCTCGTCACCCTCGCTTATCACCAGGTTGACCTTGGTGCCTTCCTCCACCAAAGAATCTACCACAGGATCCTGAGAAAGCACGACCGTGCCGTCCTCATCGCTCTCCACGCGTTCCACGTTCCCCACTTTAAGGCCAGCCGCCGACAAAAGCAGCTTTGCGTCAGAAAGCTTATATCCTGTAACCTCAGGCACCGCCGTATACCTCGTCTGCGACCCCATGCTGACATAGACTATAACCACGGTCCCGCTGTCCACCTGCGTGTCCACACCGGGCTCCGTGCGAATAACATACCCCGCCGGGATCGTATCGTTGTACTCCTGCGACTGGCTGAATTCTATGCCGTTCTCCGTCAATATGGCGTAGACCTGGTTCTCCTCCATGTTTGAGTAATCCGAAAGCGTGAACATCTTTATGCCCGACGACACCTTTACACGGACCGTGCCGCCCTCTTTTATTATCATGCCCTCTTTGATGTTCTGGTCGTAGATCACGTTCTTCTCATAAGTCTCATGAAAATCGGTGCTCTCCACCTCGATGTTTATTTTCCCCTTATACTCCTTCTGCGCTTCATCAATGTCCATGCCAACAAAATTGGGCACCGTAGTATCGGGGATCTCCTCAAAAGGGCGCACAATATACAATATGCCGAAAACGAATAGTATGGCCACAATAACGAAAGCTATCGTAACGCCCGTCAATATCGGTACGACAGGTATGCGGCGGACCTGCTCCTCGTTCTCCTCCCTGACTTTTTTAGAGGTCTTGCTGAAATTCTGTTTTATCGTCTCCTGTTCGGGAGCCGTATATTTATATTCAAAGCTTATGGTCGGATTGCGTTTGAACTCGTCTATGTCGCGCAGCATCTCCGCCGCGGACTGATAGCGCTGAGCAGGGTCCTTCTGCATCGCGCGGATGGTTATTTCTTCAAGCCCCTCCGGAATATCTGGATTTATCTCCCTCGGGCGGGGCGGAATGTTCTGTATCTGCTGGAGCGCGACTGAAATCGGCGTGTCGGCCTGGAACGGCAGCCTTCCTGTCAGCATCTCATACAGCATGACGCCCACAGAATATATATCGCTCTTTTCATCCGTAACGTCGCCCTTAGCCTGCTCCGGACTTATATAATGGACGGAACCTATCGCCCTGTCCGTTATGGTCTGCTGCTCGCTTCTGGCAAAGCGCGCTATGCCGAAATCAGCGACTTTGATCGTCCCGTCGGACAGAAGCATAATGTTGTGCGGCTTTATGTCCCGGTGCACGATGCCCTTGTCGTGCGCGTGCTGGAGCGCCCGAAGTATCTGGACCGTAAAATGCACGGCCTCTTTCCAACGAAGCACGTGCTGCTGGTCTATATATTCCTTTAGCGTGATGCCGTCGATATACTCCATGACTATGAACTGTATGTTCTCATTGAAGCTGACGTCGTAAACTTTTACGATATTGGGATGATTCAGCACGGCGATGGCCTTCGACTCGTTTTTGAAACGACGCAGGACATCCTCGTTCTGCATATGCTCATCACGCAATATCTTGACCGCCACAGTCCTGTCGTCGATTGAGTCGTAGGCTTTATATACGTTCGCCATGCCGCCTACTCCGATTATTTCGAGTATTTCATAGCGGCCGTCGAGTTTTTTGCCAATATATCTATCCATCGTATTCCTCCGATTTTCGTATATGAAAGCCGTCAATCCTCATTGCGGATACAGACGACGGTGATATTGTCGGCGCCGCCCTCGTTTTTCGCGTTCTCTATGAGCACGTCTATGCACTGCTCATATCCGGCCGCGAGCGTCAGGCCAAGGATCTGTTCGTTTGAAAAATAATTGGTGAGCCCGTCCGTGCATATCAGCAGCGCGTCGAGCCTTTCGAGCGGGAACTCACAATAATCAAGGTCTATCGTTGACATCACGCCAAGCGCTCTGGTGATGAAATGCTTTTTGGGATGGAAGCGCGCCTCTTCCTCTTTTATCTCGCCCCTGTCCACAAGAAGCTGCACCACCGAATGATCTTTCGTCACCTGGATTATGCCCTGCCGGCAAATGTGGTAAGCGCGGCTGTCGCCCGCGTGTATGACGTGAGCGATTCCGTCGCACACGATGGACGCCACGATGGTCGTTCCCATCCCGCGCAGATCCTCATCGCTCTGGGATTTATCGAAGACTGAAACGTTCGCCGCGGTAACGGCCGTTTGGAGTATCGCGCGTATGGAATTGTCGCCGAAACCGCTTCCATAGGCTGCTTTCAGGCTGTCGGTCACTATATTGCAGGCCGTGCGGCTGGCTATATGGCCGCCGTTTTCTCCGCCCATTCCGTCGCAGACAACGGCAAACACAGCATTGTCGCCCAATGCGCCGCAACTGAAGTCATCCTGATTTATGTCTCTGACTTTCCCTATGTCTGTCTTTCCCGTAGCTTTCAGCATCGCGCTCACCCCTTCAGAGGTTTTCTTTGCCTGTCTGAGATGTTTGCAAATTTGCCCTATTAGTTTATTTTATCTCTTTTATGTTGCACTGTCAATCTTTCCTGTTTCCAGAGCGCTGCGGCGGAGCTGTCCACACGCCGCGTTTATGTCGGCTCCCAGCTCTCTGCGCACCGTGGCGTTTATCCCGTTCTCCGTCAATACGGCCTGAAAAGCCACCACGCTTTCCCGCTTGCCGCGCCTGTAGCCGCTCTCCTTGACCTGGTTTACCGGTATCAGGTTCACGTGCGCGCCCATGCCTTTAAGCAGCCTCGCAAGTTCTTCCGCGTGTTCCGGCCTGTCATTCACCCCGTCGATAAGAGCGTATTCAAAAGAGATGCGCCGCCCCGTGGTCTCGAAATAGTCCCTGCAGGCGCGCATCAGCTCGTCTATGCTGTATCGTTTGGCAACAGGCATCGTCATACGGCGTATTTCGTCGTTCGGCGCGTGCAGTGAGATCGAAAGTGTAAGCTGCAGCTTTCTTTCGGCAAGGTCGTATATTCGGTCAACGAGCCCGCAGGTAGACAGCGATATGCGCCGCATACCCATATCGAAGCCGCGCGCGTCCGACACGAGCGAAAGAAAATCCATCACATTGTCAAAGTTATCCAGCGGTTCTCCAATGCCCATCAGGACGATCGAAGCCACTTTTTCGTCTGATCCTTCGGCATCTTTCTGGGCAAGGTAGACTTCAGAGAGCATCTCTCCCGCCGTCAGGTTGCGCGAAAAACCCGCAAGCGTCGACGCGCAGAACGTGCACCCCATGCGGCAGCCGGCCTGTGTGGATATACACAGCGCTCCTCCGCGCTTGTACTCCATGCGCACGCCCTCGACGTGTTCGCCGTCTCCGAGCGCAAAGAGATATTTTACCGTGCCGTCCAATTTTGAAACAAGTTTCTTCTCTATCGAAACGTCGGATATGAAATATCTTTCCGTAAGGTCGTCGCGCAGAGCCGCCGGAAGATCCGTCATCTCGGAAAAAGCCCTGACGCGCTTCTGATGCAGCCACGAAAATATCTGCTTCGCGCGAAAGGCCGGCAGCCCCAGGTCCGACATCTGCTGCGCGAGCTTGTCGAAACTCAGGGAAAGTATGTCCTGCTTTTCCATAGTATTCCTACTTCCTGATAAATCTTGCAAAGAAAAAGCCGTCTCCGGCAAATTCCCCCGGGAAAAGCGTAGCCGAAAAACCGTTCCCGGAATATGACGCCGCCGCTTCCGGCAGGTGCGCGGGTACCATCCCGCCCTCTTTAACCAGCCTGTCGGCCACATCGTCGTTTTCCGCGCGCGAAAGAGTGCAGGTCGAATAGAGCAGCACCCCGCCCGGTTTCAGGCTTTCAGCTGCCGCCATCGCTATCCTATATTGCAGCTCCGGCAGCGCCGACATGTCCTCCTGCTTTTTAAAACGTATCTCCGGCTTTCTGCGTATCACGCCAAGCCCGGAGCACGGCACGTCGCACATGGCAAAATCAAATTCTCCCAGCTCCGGCCTGCTCACGGACGCATCCCCGCACACGGTGCTCAAGCAGGTGATCCCCAGGCGCTTTGCGCCGCTTGCCACCATCCCGGCCCGTTTCCGGTGCAGGTCTCCCGCCACTATCTCTCCCCGGTCGCCCATCAGCTCGGCCGCCGTAAAGCTTTTGCCGCCCGGCGCTGAACAAGGGTCGAACACCCGGCTGCCGGAAACGGCTCCCAGCGCCGAAACCGCGAGCTGGCTGCTGACATCCTGAACATGGAAAAGGCCGCGTTTATAGCACTCAGTCTCCTGCGGCGCGCCGCTTATTATTCTGAGCGCGTCCGGGAATCCGTCCACCGCCTCCACTGCGACGCCTTCGGCCTTCATCTCTTGCGAAAGCCCCTCAGCGTCGGTTTTCAGCGTATTTACTCGTATATATATCGGCGGAGCCCCCAGACTGGCGCCCAGAACGACGCTTGCCGTGTTTTCGCCATATTCCCGGCTCCATTTTTCACACAGCCAGACCGGCGCGGAATATTCGGCAGAAAGCCTTTCAGCCCCCGAAAGTCCTGTAAAGTCTATATGCTTTCCAGCTCTTATAAACGACCTCATGACGCCGTTAACAAAGCCTGATGCGCGGCTTTGTCCCATTGCTTTAGCCAGTTCCACGGACTCGTTCACCGCGGCCGGATCCGTCACCGAATCCATGTACAATATCTGGTATATCCCCAGCCGGAGCACCTCCAGGACCGTCGGAGACAGCTTTTCCAGCGGCTGTGACGAGAGCCCCGAAATGATCCTGTCTATCGTTATCCTGCGCTCCAGAGAGCCGTAGAACAGGGCCGAAGCGAACGCGGCGTCTCTCTCATCGAGTCCGGCTTTTTTCAGCTCTGCATCCAGCACTATATTGGAATATCCGCCGTCTGCCACGCGCATCAAAGCCCTCGCCGCAGTTAACCTTGCGTTCGCCATCATCGTCCTCCGTTCAGTTCCTTCTGTTCCGCCCGCCGAACACAAGTATCAAACGCAGCAGCTGCGCCAGCGACGTCATGAGCGCGGCGACATATGTAAGAGCTGCCGCCGTGAGCACGCTTTTTGCGCCTTTCAGCTCATCCCCGTACAATATCTCATTTTCTTCAAGTATGGCGAGCGCCCGGCGGCTGGCGTTGAATTCCACCGGCAGCGTGACGAGCTGGAACAGAGCTATCGTCGCAAAGAGCATTATCCCGAGCGTCACCAGCGGCTCGTATGAGAATATCGCGCCGAGTATTATCAGCGGCAGATAGAGATATGAACCTATCTGCGTCACCGGCACGATGACTTCACGCACCTTTATGGGAAAGTAATTGGTGGCATGCTGTACGGCATGGCCCGCCTCATGCGCCGCCACGCCGATGGCCGCAACAGAGGTGCTGCCGTAAACGCTCTGCGACAAATGTATAGCGTGTTGTTTCGGATCGTAGTTGTCCGTCAGGTTACCGCTGATCTGGTTCACCGCCACATCGCTGATGCCGTTTCTTGACAAAATGAGCTTGGCGGCGTCGGCGCCTGTGTAGCCACGCATATTGCGCACCTGGCTGTACTTTTTGAACGTCGAATTGACCTTGAACGATGCCCAGAGCCCAAAAAGCAGACACGGCAGCACCAAAATTATATAATACGAATCAATGTAAAACCCAGGCATAAATACCCCTCTTTAAATAAAATCTTTTGCCTGCGCGCCCAAACGCGTGCCGGCCACAAGGCGCTTCCCGCGGACAAAATCCTCTCCGCTCATGCGGTTCCTGCCCTCCGGCTGCACCTGCAGCAGCTCCACCGCGCCATCTCCGCAGCCGACTATAAAACACTTTTCGTCCAGAAGCGCGCCGGCCTCTCCGGAATAGCCCTCAGCCTTCCGTGCCTCGTGCACCTTCAGAAGTTTGCCGTCCAGAAACGTGTAGGCCACGGGCCACGGCTCCAGCCCCCTGACAAGGTCGTGTATTTTTTTCGCCGGCTTTGAGAAATCCAATTCGGCCATGCCCTTGTTCAGCATGGGCGCCATTGTCGCCTCGGAGTCGTCCTGTTTCTCCCTCGGAACACTGCCCTCGTCGAACATGGCGAGCGTGCGCTCTATCGCGTCCGCGCCGAGTCCCGCGAGCCTCTCAAACAGTTCGCCCGACGTCTCGTCCTCGCCCACCGGCGTTTCCAATTTCATTATCATGTCGCCCGTGTCCATGCCTTCGGCCATATACATGGCGGTGACACCTGTTTTTTCCTCGCCGTTTATGACGGCCCACTGTATCGGTGCGGCGCCCCTGTATTTCGGCAGGAGCGAGCCGTGTATGTTGACGCAGCCGAGTCTCGGCACCGCGAGCATATCCGGCGGCAATATCCTGCCGTACGCGGCGACGACCACGAGATCAGGCGAAAAGTCCCGCATCATGGAGAGTGCCGTCCCGTCTTTCATCTTGGCCGGCTGACAAACGGGGATGCCGTGTTCCATCGCGAGCTTCTTTACGGGCGTCGGCTCCAGCGTCTGATGGCGGCCTACCGGTTTGTCCGGCTGCGAAAACACTCCGACCACGTTCCGGCCCGTGTCTATCAGCCTCCTGAGAATGGCTTGGGCAAAGTCCGGCGTGCCCATGAAAACTATCCTGAGATCCTTCAAATTCATTCCTCCGTCCCGCCGGAGCCGTCCTCACGCTCCACATTGCCCCGCACCAAGTCTTTGAACACCACACCGTTCAGGTGATCTATCTCATGGCAAAAAGCGCGGGCCTGCAGCGCCTCACCGTCCGTCTCGAACCACTCGCCGTGCCTGTCCTGCGCGCGGACGCGAACATTCATCGGTCGTGCCACGGTGCCGTACTGTCCCGGGAACGACAGACAGCCCTCGCTGCCTACCTGTTCCCCGCTCTGCAAGATTATCTCCGGGTTCACGAGTTCCACAAGCCCGCTGCCGGTATCCACCACCACTACCCTGCGGAGTATGCCCACCTGCGGCGCCGCGAGGCCCACCCCTTCAGCGTCGTACATGGTATCGGCAAGATCGCCCAACAGCGTCGCAAGCCTCTCATCGAACTTTTCCACCGGCCGGCACACCTTGCGCAAAGCCGGGTCGCCCTCTTTTACAATTATTCTTAAAGCCATACGATCTGTCCTTTCATCCGGATATCCGGCCACATATTATACTATGCCATCAAAATATGGATCAGCTGTTACTTCAGTTTTAACAAAACGTTTATCGGCCGCAAATTCACGCAGGGCGCCGCCCATCACCGAAAAGAACTCCGCGCCCGGCCTGTATTTGACAAGCAGCTTATAACGCCATCTTCCCGCTATGCGCGCTATATGCGACGGTGTCGGCCCCAACAGCCTTATCGGCATCTCCGGCGCTCTTTCCGTCACCAGACGCTCCAAAAGCTCGGAAAAAGCCTGCGCCGCCGCAGCTGTCAGCCTTTCATCCGTCCCGGTGAACCCAACGGCGCCCATGCCGCAATAGGGCGGGTAGAGCATTACACGGCGGTTGATTATCTCGTCGTCGTAAAATTCACGGTAATCCTGTGCCGCCGCCCGCTCTATGACCGAGTGCTCCGGAGAATATGTCTGTATATATGCCCTGCCGGGTATATCCGCCCGACCGCACCTGCCCACCACCTGTGTAAGCAGTGCAAATGTGCGCTCATAGCTCCTGTAATCTCCTGTGTAGAGCTCCATGTCAGCCGCGAGCACGCCCACCAGCGACACCCTGGGAAAATCCAGCCCTTTAGCCACCATCTGTGTGCCCACCATGATATCATACTTGCCTTCTGAAAACTCGGCAAAACAACGGTCGTGCGAAAACTTGGCCATTGTGGTGTCAAGATCCATCCTGAGTACCCTGGCCGAAGGGAACGACTCTTTCAGTTCGTCCTCCACCTTCTGCGTACCCACTCCGCTGTACATCATATACTTGCTGCCGCATTTCTTGCACGATGTCAGCGCGGGTTCCGAGTACCCGCAGTAGTGGCACATCAGCCGCCCGTTGGCCCGGTGATAGACGAGAGCGATCGAACAGTGCGGGCACTTGGCCACTTCTCCGCATTCGGCGCAGCGGGCTATCGTGCTGTGCCCCCTCCGGTTCAGAAGGAGTATCGACTGCTCCCCCCTGTCAAGATTGACCTGCAGCTCAGACCTGAGGGAACGGCTGAGCACGCCCGTATTCCCCTCAAGCACCTCCTGCTTCATGTCCACTATCACAGTTTTGGGGAGCTTGGCGCCTCCGTAGCGCTTCTCCATGACGAACATGTTGTATTTTCCGGCAAGCGCCCTGCTGTACGTCTCTATAGAAGGCGTGGCCGAGGCCAGAACAAGTGGGACTTTATTATATGCGCAGCGAAAATGCGCGACGTCCCGGGCGTGAAAACGCGGAGAGCGATCCGATTTGTAACTCTGCTCCTGCTCCTCGTCCATGATGATGAGGCCGAGCCTTTCTGCCGGAACAAAAACGGCGGAGCGTGTTCCTATCACAATATCCGCCTTCCCGTCCCGCACGCGCTTCCACTCGTCCAGCCGCTCCCCGACGGAAAGCGCGCTGTGCATCACCGCGACGCGTGAGCCAAAATAAGCCAGAAATTTATTGATCATTTGGGGCGTCAGCGATATCTCCGGCACCATCATTATCACCTGACGGCCCGACTTCACCACGCTGTCGATGAGCTTTATGAAAACCTGCGTCTTTCCGCTCCCTGTGACTCCGAAAAGCAGCGACGTACTCTCCTCTCCGCGATCACAGAGCTTCTGCAGCCCCTCGTATGCGTCGCGCTGTTCGTCTGACAGCACTATGCCATCCGGATCCTCACTTGCAAACACGGCATCGTAAGGCCTGCGGTATACCGGCTGCTCGTAATACTCCACCGCGCCCTTTTTCTCCAGGTTGTCCACGACGGCGGCGGATGCGGCGGTAAAATATGCTATCTCCCTGACCGAGGCCGAACCCGATTCTTCGAGGAACGAGAGCACCTCGCGCTGTTTCGCGGTCGGCTTTTTCAAAAGGCTCTCGCCATCGGCGCGTTTTTCCGCCTCCTCGTCAGACAGCCTCGCCATCTTCGCGGATTCATCCCCCACCTTGCGCAGCGCACCATCCTCGCAAGCCAGCGCCCCGCATGAAACGAGCACTGAAAAGCTATCCTCAGAATCCAGCCCGAAAGCCCTCTTCAGCGCTTCTCCGCTCATGCCGCTTTTCTTTTTGTGGAGCAGATCCACGATCCGCTTATCCTCGTCGGACAGAGCCTCTCTCCCGTCAAAATCCGGATTTTCCCGGTACACGCAGACAGGTCTGTAATTTATTCCCGGCGGCAACATGGCGCGCACCGCCTCAAACAACGGACAAAACGTGCGCTCCGCGATGCTCCTTGACAAGGCAAGCAGTTCATCGCCGAGTATCGGCCCGTCGTCGAGCACGGAAATGATGCTTTTCAGCGCCGCGCCGCTCACTTCCCCGCTTTCCGCCGTTTCGTAGACCATGCCCTGCCGGCGTCTGCTTCCGGCACCAAACGGCACCATCACCCTCACGCCCGGTACGACCTTGCTTTCAAGCTTTTGCGGCACCGCGTAATCGAAAAGCCGGTCAAAATGGTAAGCTGTTTTCTCGACCGCTATTTTAGCTATCATACCGGCGCCTCTCTTTCACCAGCCGTCATGACACATCCATCTCGTCCAGATAGAGGTAACCGTTCGTGGCAATATGTTCTTTACGCCCCGCAAGGTTGTCGCCCAGCAGCATATCGAACACTTCGGCGGTCTGCGCGGCGTCGCTCGGGGTCACTTTTATCAGCCTGCGCGTCTTGGGGTTCATCGTGGTCAGCCACATCATCTCCGGTTCGTTTTCGCCAAGGCCTTTTGATCGCTGTATCGTATATTTGGCACCGGCCAGCTTATCAACTATCCTGGTCTTTTCATCCTCAGTGTAGGCGAAATACGTCTGTTCCTTACAGTTTATCTCGTAAAGCGGAGACTCGGCGATATACACATATCCCTCCTCAATAAGGGTGGGCGTGAGCCTGTAAAGCATGGTCAATATCAGAGTGCGTATCTGATACCCGTCCACGTCCGCATCGGTGCAGATTATGACCTTGCTCCAGCGCAGATTGCCCAGGTCGAACGACGACAGTTCCTTGTTGGCCTTCGTTTTTACTTCCACGCCGCAGCCCAGCACTTTGATAAGGTCGGTGATTATCTCGTTTTTGAATATCTTATCGTATTCAGCCTTAAGGCAATTGAGTATCTTGCCGCGCACTGGTATGATCGCCTGAAACTCCGCGTCCCTACCCTGTTTGCAGGCGCCGAGGGCGGAATCTCCCTCCACAATATATATCTCGCGGCGGGTGACGTCCTTTGTGCGGCAGTCCACGAACTTTTGGATGCGGTTCGTCATGTCCAACGTCCCAGCGAGCTTCTTTTTCAGGTTCAGCCTCGTTTTTTCCGCGTTCTCGCGGCTGCGCTTGTTTATCAGCACCTGCTCCGCCACACGCGCAGCATCGTCCGGGTTCTCGATAAAATACACTTCGAGCTGATGCTTGAGAAAATCCGTCATGGCGTCTGCCACAAATTTATTCGTTATGGCCTTTTTAGTCTGGTTCTCGTACGAAGTCTGCGTGGAAAAAGACGAGGACACCAGGACAAGGCAGTCCTCTATATCCTGAAAACTGATTTTGCTCTCATTTTTCAGGTATTTCCCGGCATTTTTAATATACGCGTCTATCTGCGACACGAACGCCGTCTTGACCGCGCGCTCCGGCGAGCCGCCATGCTCCAGAAAACTTGAGTTGTGATAATATTCTATCAGCTTGATCCGGTTGGAAAAGCAGCAGGCGAACTGCATCTTGACTTTGTACTCCGGCTTGTCCTCTCTGTCACGGCCGGTGCGTTCCCCTTGCCAGAACTGCACAGGCGTGAGCAGGTCCTCGCTCCCGACGAGTTCCTTGACGTAGTCGACTATGCCATTTTCATAAATGAACTCCTGTTTGTCGAACCCGCCGTGCTCATTCTGATTTTTGAGCACGAATAGAAGCCCCGCGTTCACCACGGCCTGACGTTTGAGCACGTCCTCGTACCATTCCAGCGGAACATCTATATCGGTAAAGACATCGAGATCGGGCAGCCAATGGAACTTCGAGCCCGTCTGCCGGCGGTTTGTAGGCTCTTTTTTCATATCCCCGACTATCTGCCCGCGCTCGAAGCGCAGATTATAGATATACCCGTCGCGGCAGATCTCGGCCTCCATCCAGCGCGCAGAATACTGCGTCGCGCACAGACCCAGACCGTTCAGCCCCAGCGAATACTCATAGGCATTGTCCGCATCGTATTTCCCGCCCGCATACAGCTCGCAGAAGCACAGCTCCCAGTTATACCGCTGTTCCTTGCTGTTGTAATCCACGGGACAGCCTCTGCCGAAATCCTCTACCTCCACGGAACCGTCCGAATAGCGTATTATGTTGATCTTGTCTCCATATCCGCCGCGCGCCTCGTCTATCGCGTTCGAGATTATTTCAAATATGGAGTGCTCACACCCCTCGACGCCGTCTGAACCGAACACCACGGCAGGGCGCTTGCGTACCCTGTCCGGCCCCTTGAGCGACGATATGCTTTCATTGCCGTATTCTTCGTGTTTTTTGGCCATGGTCTCCTCCATTTATGCTCTACACAAAATCCCATAATATATTAAACCGCAGACCGGCGTTTATGTCAAGAATCCCGTCGCGCGTTAAGCGAGAATTAACCGTTGCGCAATGTGTTCTTAAAAACATCCGCCTCGTTATGGTCCCGTTCGCGGCCGCGCGTTAAAATACCGCTGTAAAGCCAAAGGCCCGCCCCACGCTCCTCACGTGCGACAGGCCGATAGATCTTCTATTTCGCGCGATGGAGACGGCCTTGCAGCCGCCTCGGCCGGCACGCCGTCACTCTTTTTTAAAGCGAGCCTTCATGCGCATGTTGTTGTCAAGTATCTTTTTCCTGATACGTATGCTCTTGGGCGTGACCTCAAGCAGCTCATCGTCTTTGATGAACTCTATGGCGGCCTCAAGGCTGAGCCGTCTAGGCGGAGTGAGCCTCAGCGCGTCGTCGGAACCCGAAGCACGGGTGTTCGTCAGGTGTTTCGTTTTGCAGACGTTCACCGCTATGTCCTCAGGCTTCGGTGAAGCTCCGACGACCATGCCCTCATACACCGGTACGCCGGCGCCTATGAAGAGCTGTCCGCGTTCCTGCGCGTTATAAAGGCCGTAGGTTATGGATTCGCCCGTGTCATATGAGATGAGGCTTCCTGTGTTGCGGCGCTGGATCTCCCCTTTATAAGGCTGGTAATTTTCAAATACGGCGCTCATTACGCCTTCGCCGCGGGTCTCAGTGAGGAATTCGCTCCGGTATCCGAAAAGTCCGCGCGACGGGATCATAAACTCCATACGCATGCGGCTCCCCTGCGGATGCATCTTGATAAGCTCGCCCTTACGGGTACCCATGGCCGACATCACGGTGCCAACGCAATCCTCAGGCACATCGGCAGAGAGGATCTCCATCGGCTCGCAAAGCTTTCCGTCTATCGTCTTATAGAGCACACGCGGAGTGGACACGGCGAACTCATAGCCCTCGCGGCGCATCGTCTCTATCAGTATCGAAAGATGCATCTCTCCGCGTCCGCGCACGTTGAACTTGTCTGTGGTGTCCGTGTCGGATACCTGCAGCGAAACGTCTTTCAGCAGCTCACGATAAAGTCTGTCCCTGAGCTGGCGGCTCGTCACGAACTTGCCCTCCTGCCCTGCGAACGGACTGTCATTGACGCAGAACGTCATCTCCACCGTCGGCTCGCTTATCTTCACGAAAGGCAGCGGCTCCACCGCTTCGGGTGCGCAGAGGGTGTCGCCTATGGTTATTCCGGTGACGCCGCTGAAGCAGACGATGTCGCCGACCTGCGCCGTTTCGCAGGGCACCTTTGTGAGGCCCTCTATCTGATAAATATTCACGATCTTGGAGCGGTAACTCGGCTTGCTCTGATGGTAATCGCAGACCACGACGTCCTCGTTCTGGCTTATCGTGCCGCGCTCTATGCGCCCGATACCTATGCGTCCCACATAATCATTGTAATCTATTGAGGACACGAGCATCTGCAGCGGGGCGTTTTCATCGCCCTGCGGCGCAGGTATGTGCGAAAGGATCGTGTCAAGCAACGGTTTCAGGTCTCCGCCGCGTTTATAGGGATCGAACGAAGCCGTTCCCTCTCTGCCGGAGCAGAATATCATCGGGCTGTCGAGCTGCTCCTCCGAAGCATCCAAATCGAGCAAGAGCTCAAGTATCTCGTCGCCTATTTCATCGAGCCTCGCATCGGGCTTGTCTATCTTGTTGATGACGACGATTATGGGATGACCCAGCTCCAGCGCCTTCGAAAGCACGAACCTGGTCTGAGGCATCGGCCCCTCCGCTGCGTCCACGAGCAGTATAACACCGTTGACCATCTTGAGCACACGCTCGACTTCACCGCCGAAATCCGCATGTCCGGGGGTATCGACGACGTTGATCTTCACGCCCTTGTAGTGTATAGACGTATTCTTTGCGAGTATCGTTATCCCGCGTTCGCGCTCCAGTTCTCCGGAGTCCATCACGCATGTGTCAACGACCTGATTGTCACGGAAAGTACCGCTCTGCTTCAGGAGCTCGTCAACGAGCGTGGTCTTGCCGTGGTCAACGTGCGCGATGATCGCCACGTTTCTTAAATCTTCCCTTACCAAACAAATTTCCCCTTTTGATTGCGGCCTTTCGGCCCGGATTAGAACAGAAAAATACGAGCGGCATCGGCGCTTTGGAGCCGAACGACCGCCCGTGTTCCTTAAACGTTGTACAATTACTGAATTTTGCCCTTTTTATATCCCGGAACTGTCAGTCCGGCAGATCCTCCATAGGAAGATCGAGCCCGGCAAGGAGCTTCCTGAGCTCACCAAGTTCCTCCGCGGTAAAAGTGATGCCCTTTGCCATACGGCTGTGATCCGGCGCCCATTCACGGATGTCGTATTTGGGTTCGCGGTCGTTCCAACTCACCAGATTCAGCTCTTTGGTCCATCCCTTCGGGTTCTCGGATATGACCCCGATCTCCTTGGTTACTTTGTATGTGATGTCCGGCATCAATTTTTCCCTCCCGTTATGTAATCACTCTCGCCCATTATTTTATCCGTATTATACTTTATATATAATTACAATGCAAGAGATTTTTTATTAATATCGTCATTTTTTCACTCGAACGGTGATTTGACGCCTGTTTTCTGACCTCGGCATTCCGTCCGGGGCTCAGCTCACCGCGTTTTCTCCGTCCGCGAGCTTCAAAAACTCCTCCTCCGGCAGCGGCTTGCTGAAATAGTATCCCTGTATGAAGTCGGCGCCGACATCTTCGAGAAATTTCAGATGTTCCTCGGATTCCGCGCCCTCAGAGACGACCATCAGCCCCATTTCTTTGAACATCCGCACACAGTTGCGGTACAGTATCATCGCCCGCGCGTCTTTCATTGCGCTCCACAGCAACCCTTTGTCCATTTTTATGCTTGTGAAAGGGAATTTAATCACGGACTCGCAGTTGCTCCACCCGCAGCCGTAATCATCCAGCGCAAACTGCACCCCCTGCTCGGAGAGTTCGTTCATCATCTCTATGACGGCCTCCGAGGAAGTCGCGAGCGTCGTCTCCGTGATCTCAAGCCCTATGTAATGGCGCGCGCGCGGATATTTTTCGAGAACGCCCAGTATCTGTTCCGCCGCGTTTGGCTGAATACACTCCATCATCGAGAGGTTCACGGCGATTATCCTGAGACCGTGCTCCCACACCCTGTTCTCCTCGATGAACTTGCAGGTATTGTCAAGCACCCAGAGCCCAAGCCCAAGTATCGCGCCGCTCTGTTCCGCCACCGAAATGAATTCATCCGGAGGGATATACCCCAGCTTCTTGTCATTCATGCGCATAAGGACCTCAACGTGCGTGATCCGGCGGTTCTTTACCGCGTATATGGGCTGCCAGTAGAGGCTCACACAACCGTTATCCTTCATCCCTCGGAGCAACTCCTCTATTCTGGCGCGGCGCGCCACCTTGACCACGGTGTTTTCGTCTATATTTATATATGTCCCGTCATCCAGTCCGCGCGCCATCTCTATCACGTTCTCAAAGAGTTTCATCATCTCTTTCTGATCGAACGCCCTGTCCCTCACATCCATGCTGCAGATGGCAAAAGGCACGTGTATGTTTCCGCTTTTGGTCTTCCATGTCCCGGAGAGCCTTTCGCGTATCGTTTCGGTCAATATCTCCGCTTTTTTATTTTCTGTTATTACGGCGAAAATACTCCCGCCCGTCCTGAACACCTTGTTTTTCTCCGGCGAGACAAAAGATAGCCACTGTGAAATGATTACTATAAGCTCGTCCCCGCTTGAAAAACCCAGCTGATTGTTGATGCTTTTAAGCCCCGTCAAACAAACGGCTATCAAAACTGAATCATCGTTGTTATGTCTGAATATGCGAGAGGTCTTTATCAGAAAAGCGTCGCGGTTGAATATCCCCGTCTGCTTGTCTATGTAACTATCGGGATTCTGAAAAGTCATATACATGCTCAACAGCGACAGCGTCATCGCTGCCCCTATCACCAGATAGCGCGGAAACATATATTGCACGAGCATGGAGATGACCGCTACGCATAAATATACATACAAAATGATCCTCTGGATTTTTCCGACGTTTTCACGGTGGCGGATGACCGAAATGACCCCGATGCAGGTATAAAATGCCATGAGCACATAGAGCCAAATATAAAGCTGGCCGTGCCTGTAACGCATGTCCGCATCAAAATAGTAGATAAAACCCGTCAACGGAGTCGTTGCCGCTATAAGCATACCCACGATGCTCGGGATCGTGACGATATTTAAGATGCGTTTTTCCCGCTCTGTCTTCGCCGGTATCTTTCCCGTCATGGACATGCACATCTTCATAAACGAGACGGGTATCGCAATGTTCGATATGAATATCGGCACATTTACAATGTGATTTAGCCACAGCGGCACTTCTCTGGAATATGTGATCGTCCAAACCGAGATCGTGTCAAAAAACACGTTGACAAAGACGGAAATAAGCATCATTCCGTAGAAACGGCTCGTTTCTGTGTATATCTTCTCCTTTTCAAAGAAGAAATATGCCAGCATGCAGAGATAGAACAGCGCGAATATATCAAGCAGGGGCTCGTAATCCAGTTCCATGCTTCCACCTCCACGGTTACAATAATATACCATTTTAAGTCACAATGCAACATAAAGTCTGCCCCATCTTTTTGAAATCCTAACCGCGCTTATTTAATAATTATTGACTTGCAAGAGCACACCGTTTGTTGTAATATATAAAAAGGAAATTTATATTTGCATCAAACGCGAAACGGAGGGAAAACTATGAACGAACCCACCATCTCGTTCTCCATTCACGAGGATAAGGAAAAGGAGATCAAGGCCATCCTCACGACTGTATATGACGCTCTGCGGCAGAAGGGATATAATCCAATAAACCAGATCGTTGGGTACATACTTTCGGAGGATCCAACATATATCACGACTCACAACAATGCAAGAAGCCTCATCCGGCGCATCGACCGCGACGAGCTTTTGCAGATCCTCGTTAAGAATTATCTGAGCGAGTGATCCTACCGTGCGTATCTCGTGCACAGTCGCTGCGAATACCGCATTTCAGGCGCGCATATTTCCGAAAGCGCCATATCTTATAGATTGGGGACGTGAAACAATGTCTGAAGAAAAACAGGAATTTCTTACTTACAAGGGCCGTCCGCTCGTAAGGAGCAAAAACATAATATACTACGGCGATATGCGCGAGGACTACGTCGTGATGCTGCAGATCATGGGCAGCAAAGAGACCGCCGGCGAACAGACTGCCGGAAAGGTCACGCTGCAGATGATGAGCACCGACCCCAACGCTCCGCCCGCGGAAATGGTGCTCAAGCGCAGCGAGCGCGACGGTCTCTACAATGCGCTCGACCTCGCAGCGGCGTGGCTGAACCGTCAACTCGGCGAGATAGACCAGGACGCCTGAAACGTCAATGTATAAAACAACGCGGGGGCTTTTTCTGAGCCGCCGCGCAGTTTTTTGCAAAAAAATAGACGATATCTCTCTTATTATATAAAATTATTCGTTTTGGAGGTCATATATGGTCTTCAGCAGCCTTTTGTTCCTGTTCCGTTTTCTGCCGGCCGCCTTCCTGCTGTATTATATCACGCCCCGCCGATATAAAAATCTGGCGCTCGTGATACTCAGTCTTATTTTCTATGGATGGGGCGAACCGCGCTATATCCTGATAATGTTTGCCTCCATAGCCTGCGACTATTTTGCCGGACTTATTATAGAAGCTCACCGCGATAATCCCAGGATCATGAAGGCCGGACTGCTGATGTCGGTGTTTTTCAACCTCGGCATGCTTGGGTTCTTCAAATACACCAATTTTTTCATCTCCAATATCAACGCCGTGACGGGGTTGTCCATTGAGTTTTTGAGCATAACCCTGCCGCTCGGCATCAGCTTTTACACCTTCCAAACGATGAGCTACACGATCGACGTATATCGCGGCAAGGTCAAGGCGCAGAAAAACGTGATTGACTTTTCCGCTTTCGTCGTGCTGTTTCCGCAGCTCATCGCCGGCCCCATCGTCAGATATACTGACATTGAGCGCGAACTCGGCGAAAGACGCGTGGACATGTCGCAGATAACTGACGGCGCGCGCATTTTCACCTTTGGCCTCGCCAAGAAGGTGCTCATCGCCAACAACATCGGCATGCTCTGGGACGACGTGCAGAACATCGGTTTCTCGAACATCTCCTCCCCGCTCGCCTGGCTCGGTATCCTTGGGTTCGCTTTTCAGATATACTTTGATTTCTCGGGCTATTCCTCCATGGCTATAGGTCTCGGCAAAATGCTCGGTTTCGACTTTCCGCAGAACTTCGATTACCCCTATATCAGCACTTCCATGACCGAGTTTTGGCGCCGCTGGCACATGACGCTTGGGAGCTGGTTCCGCGAATATCTGTATATACCCCTCGGAGGAAACCGCTGCAGCAAAAAAAGAAATATATTCAACCTCTTTGTGGTCTGGGCCGCCACCGGTTTCTGGCACGGCGCATCCTGGAACTTCGTGCTCTGGGGACTTTTCTTCTTTGTGCTGCTCGTAATCGAAAGACAGGGCCTCAAGCAGTGGCTCGAAACGCATAAGCCTCTGGCCCGCGTTTATATGCTGATACTGCTCCTGCTCTCATGGTCGCTGTTCGCGATAACGGATTTTTCACAGCTCGGTGTGTTTTATGCAAAGCTGTTCAGCTTTACAGCTGGAGCGGACTGGCTGTATTATCTTAGGAACTACGGCGTGACCATCATCGTCGCCGCCGTTTGCTCCACGCCGCTGTTGGAAAAGCTGTACTCAAAGGTCAAAGGCATCCCCGCCGTCGAGGCAGTGACCGTGCTGTCCCTGCTTTGCATGTCGGTGGCGTATCTCGTGGATTCGACGTACAACCCGTTTCTCTACTTCAGATTTTAAGGGGGCGAACTTATGGCTGGATTTATCAAGAAATACACTGCGGCCGTCGTGTTCGCCGCCTTCATCATGATCCTCGCCGTGGCCGATCCGCTGATCCCGCGCCGCGACTACAGCGAGATGGAGAACCGCAATCTTGCTCAGGAACCGGAATTCACCTGGACGAGCTTCGTGGAAGGCCGCTGGACCACGAAATATGAGGACTACGTAAACGACCAGTTCATCGGACGCGACAATTGGATAACGACAAAATCGGTCTTGGAAAGCGCGCTTTTCAAGATCGAAAACAACGGCGTGGCATACGGCGACGACGGTTATATGTTCGAAAAATATCAGAGCTTCAACGAGGAACGCTTCGGCCGGAACACGGCTGCCGCCGCATCTTTCGCCGACAGGTTCAGCGGTGATATAACTTTCATGCTGATACCCAACAGTTATGAGATCCTTGCCGATAAAATGCCCCTTGGGCTCGAAAACATCGACCAGTCCAAATATATAACTCAGGCATACTCCGTCGTGTCCGGCGCCAAAAATATAACGACTGTCGATCTTCTCGGCCCTCTTTCCGCCGCAAAAGACGATTATATCTATTATCGCACCGACCACCACTGGACTGCTTCCGGCGCGTGGATAGGCTACCGCGAATTTTGTGCGGCGCGCGGCCTTCCCGTTATGGATCTTTCAAGTTATGCCAAACATGAAGTGCCCGATTTTTACGGTACGCTCTACTCCAAAACAAAATACTGGAACGCCGAACCGGATACCCTGACCTGGTACGACATCCCGATAGTGAGCCTCACCGCGGACGGCAATGCCCACGACACGCTGAACGATACCGAAAAGTTCAGCCGCAGGGACAAGTACGGCGCGCTTTTGTGGGGCAACAACGGCGTTACAGAGATAACCAGTTCCATCGCCGAAGGGCCTGCCGCCGACCGCACCCTGCTTGTCGTAAAGGACAGCTACTCGCACAGTCTCGCCGGTTTTCTGACGGCTGACTACGGCAGGGTCATCCTGCTTGATCTCCGCTATTACAACGGAAGCGTTTCCGAACTGATAAAAGACAAAAATGTGGACGACGTGCTCATCATGTACAATTTCATGAATTTCGCGTCCGACGCCGAATTCGCCAAGCTCAATTCATAATAATAGCAAGCCAAAGCCCGCTTCCCCAGTATTTACATCTGGAGAATGCGGGCTTTATTTGTTATTATTGATCCGGATGATATCACTGACGAAAGGCGGCGACGCGGTGGATGGAAAACTCGCATATCTCGCGTCCTCCGCGCTCGTGCTGTTCTCCGCCGCTCTGCTGGCCCTTAACGGCGGCATAACCATAAACATCAACCGGTATGAGTTTGGCGGCTCGAACCTCGCAGACGGGCTCATAACGGCCTCAGAAAGTATAAACAGCGCCGGCGAGGAACAGTTCTTCACCTCGTCCCCGTCCGATGACTCCTCCTCTGACTTCGTATACGACCCCACGATACCATACGACGCCGTTTACGGACAGCCGGGAGAGTTCGACATAGCGCAGGAGCTGAACACCGTCACGCTGAGTTCCGGCGGAGCGACCCTGAAAAACAAAACAATAAACCGCAATGTACTGATAACCGCCGAAGACGGGCTCGTCATCATTGAGGACTGCACAGTTTCCGGGGCCATCAAAGTCACAGGAGGCGCGAACGTCCTGCTGCGCGGCGTTTCTGCCGCCCGTGTTGCCGTGGATGCTGGGAACGGCGTCTCCGTTTCGCTGGACGGCTCGGAAATAGACATTTGCGACGTGTACACCCACTGCACGCTTTCCGGCAACGGCTTCTCGCGTGTCAGGACGCAGAGCGGCGCCGGACTGGTGACCATAAAACTCAAGCTGGAAAATATGGCTCTCAGCGAACTGACGGTGGTGGAATCCGTGACCGTGTCTCTGCATGACGCCTCCATAGAAAAAACGACAGGCAGCGAAAACATATATTACGAATAAAGGCCCGGGGATCCGGGCCTTTTTCTTATCCGATTTTTTTGAATTCCTTCGCGGAGATCGAAACCTTGTGCCTTATTGGTTTCCACTCCGGCTTTGTGAACACGGCTATAATGGAGATCGGGGCATACGTCAGCATGAATATCGGAAAAGTGAAAAGCGAGGCCACCTTTTTGGGCGCCGGGCACTCTATATTGTTCCACTCCGTCATAAGCGTGAGCGTACCGATGCAAAACGCGAGCACGTATGAGCTCAGCAGCGCTCTCAGCATCATGCCCACCACCGGTATCAGCGCGTAGCGATAAAAGAAAGCCGAAAACACGAGCACGGACACCTGAAACGCTATCCCCACAAAAGTCAGGGTCAGCGCCGGCATTATTGTCATAGCCATATCGAGCGCGCTGAACTCCCCGGTCCTGAAGAACCGCTTGAGAAGTTTAGGAAAATACTTCAGTGAGCACTTGATGTTGCCCTTTGACCAGCGTTTGCGCTGCGACCAGGACTGGGAAAAATCCGTGGGCTGCTCGTCGTACACCATAGCGGTATCGCAGTAACCTATGCGTACTCCCCGCGCCACATTGTCGAGCGTAAACTCTATGTCCTCGGTGAGCATGTGAAATTTCCAGCCGTCGTAATGCTCTATAACGCCGCGAGAGACGAGAAAGCCCGTGCCGGAGACGGCGGCCGAGCAGCCAAGTATCATCCTCGCGCTGTTGAGCTGCCGCGCCTCGCGCATGAACCACAGAGCGCTGCCGGCGGAGACCCAGTTATCCGCATAATTCTTGCTGTTCCTGTAGCAGGTGATTATGTCGTACCCCGCGGCAAACGCCTTGTTCATCTCGCGGAAATAGTTCTCATCCAGCAGGTTGTCGGCGTCGAATACTATATATGCGTCATATATCTTGTTTTGCTTTGTCAGCGCCACCTGTCTGAAAAGAAAATCCAGCGCGTAGCCCTTGCCGATATTCGTTTTGTTGAAACGCTCGAAAACTGTGGCACCGGCTCTGCGCGCTGCCTCCGCAGTCCCGTCCGTGCAGTTGTCCGCCACGACATATATATCTACCATATCGGCCGGATAATTCTGCGACCGTATGCTGTCGATCAGCTGCGCGATCACGTTTTCCTCGTTTCGCGCCGCGATCATGACCGCGAAAAGATGCGGATCGGCATCGGCAAACTTTTTCGGCCTTTTTAACGTCGAGACCACCATATAAACGAACTGGTAAGCGTAACATACGAAAAACAGCGCGCCAATACTGTAATTGATGACCTTAGTCACTTCTATCGCGTTCATGACAAATTACCTCACACCGCCGTATCCGGCTGAATCATCATCGTGTCCGTCGCTCCATCTGCACCTGCTGGCTCGGAAACGGGCTTTTCTGCGCCGCTTTCAGCCATTCTGTCGAAACTTACGATCGCTTTGAAAAGGTCGCCGTCCACCAAAATGGAAAACTTCCCGCCCTGAAGCTCCGTCAGGCTCTTCGCTATCGAAAGGCCGAGCCCGCTCCCCTCAGTGTGCCTTGAAACGTCTCCGCGCACAAATCTTTCCATAAGTTCGTCGGCACTTATATTCAGCTGATAATTTGAGATATTCTTAAATGTCACCGACACCGTGCCCGCGTCGTCCAAAACGTCTATATATGCCCTTGTGCCGGTCTGGGAATACTTGCATATGTTGCCCAGCAAGTTGTCGAATACGCGCCAGAGCAGCCTGCCGTCGGCAAAAACAGCCACATCTTTTTCCGGGGCGTTTATTACGGCCTCCACTCCGGCCTTCGTCAGCTTGTCGGAATACTCGGACACCGCCTGTCCCAACAGCTCTTTTATGTCCGTGCGCTCCGGCGTCACCGTTATGCTCCCGGAGCTCGCTTTTGAGGCTTCCACGAGATCCTCGGTCAATTTCTTGAGTTTCGCGCTCTGCCTCTCCAATATATCAATATACTCTTTTGCGTCAGAATCGTCAATATTTCTTTTCTTAAGGAGATCCACGTAGTTTATTATCGACGTCAACGGAGTCTTCAGATCGTGGGACACGTTAGTGATAAGATCTGTCTTGAAGCGTTCGGATTTCATGCGCTCCTCCACCGCGCGGCTCATACCTATGGAGATGTTGTTCAGCGCCTCGCCGTGGCATCTGAAATCCCCACGCATCTTTGAGGTATCCACATGATAAGAGATGTCGCCGTGGGCAATTGCCTCCCCGCCTTTCTGCAGGTCGCGCATCCATATGGAGATATAGCAGAGCAGCACTCCCACCGCGGCGTTGACGATGAACCACCACAATAAGCCCTCAAAACCGCCGGATATCATACAGATCAGATTGAACAGGCAGAGAGCGCCCCAGAATATCACCGGTTTCCAGATATACGGGAGGTTGGACAGTATCTTTGCCATCCCCTCAAACAGCGATTTGACGACGCGCCAGATGAAATGCAGGATCATGAACGTTATTGTGTTTCTGTACCATCCGCCCTTTTTCACGCGAGCCGAAAAAGTGTACAGAACGCTGAGCGCGGCCACCGCAAACACGACGAAGCTCGCCGCTATGTATATCATTCTCTCTGTTTCCGAACTGAAAGAGTACGCCCCTGAGACGATGACTGCAATCATCACAACGCAAAACGCGAGCAGCAGATCGAAAGGTACCCTGTCGAACCAGCTCAGGGTGATCACGTCCTCAGGCGTACTGCTCCGGTGACCGGCCGCGCTCATCAGGTAAACAAAGCACGCCAACGCGGCCAAAAGGCAGCACGCCGCGATGACCGGTATGGCGCTGCGCCATTTTACGAGCTTTTGATATGTTTCATAGGCGGAATAGAGGCCGTCGGTCTTCACCGGAAACCCGGTGTTCAGATAGCCCTCCATCTCGCAAAGGCTCCCGTCGCTTCTGTAAATGCCATACGTGTTTACGAACACATAATCCCCGCTCCCGGTATATGTGTCCGGCACGACTTTTCCGTCAGCGTATTCTCCCTTTAAAACATACGCGAAATTCGTGTTGTCGGGGCTTAAGGCTTTGGCATACGAACGACTCATAACGGAATCCGGATCTTCGGAGGCCGCATCGATATAGCTGTACGCCACGTTCTCTGCGCTCTTTCGCATCTCGTTGTCGCAAAGCCAGGTGTTTTCAAAGTGCACCGTCTCGCTGTCGTAAAAACCGTTTTCCAGCAGAAATGCCGACGTCAGCGCGCCGACAGCCGCTGCCGCCACCGTGACTGTGAACAGGACCGCAGCTATGAACTTTATCACCAGTGAATACCACTTTTTCATCTCATTTGCCCTTCTCGATTTTATACCCCTGCCCCCAGACCACCTTTATGTAGCGCGGACTCGCGGGGTCTATTTCAAGCTTTTCGCGTATATGACGTATGTGCACCGCCACCGTGTTCTCGGCACCGAACGGCTCTCCTCCCCATATCTCCGAATACAGCGCTTTGGACGAGTACACTTTGCCGGGGTTCTTCATGAGCAGCTTCAATATCTCGTACTCAGTCGGAGTCAGACATTTCTCGTCTCCATCGACTATCACCGTCTTCGTTTCGTCGTCGAGCTCTATCCCGCCGAGCGAGAGCTGCTCATCCCTTTTTGCGGCGGAACCGAGCGTGAGATAACGGCGCAGCTGGGAACGGACTCGCGCCTGCACCTCCGCCGGGTTGAACGGTTTTGTTATATAGTCGTCCGCGCCAATATTCAGGCCCAGCACCTTGTCGGTGTCCTCACTTTTGGCTGTAAGCAGGATCACCGGCACATTGGAGCTCTCCCTCAGCTTTACCATCGCGGATATGCCGTCCATTACCGGCATCATAATATCCATCAGAACAAGATGGATATCCTCCTTCTCCACGACCTCGAGCGCCTCTTTCCCGTTCCTCGCTTCAAAAAGGCGATGCTCGTCGGCTGAAAGATATATTTTAAGAGCGGCCACTATATCCGGCTCGTCGTCGCATATCAATATATTATACATAACTTCACCCTCTGAGAGTATTCTATACTTTTCTGTATTAAATTAACAGTGCCTAAATAATTAAGAATCGTTTAACACTCCCCGTTACAAAATAGACCCCCGCCGAAGCAGGGGTCTATTATCATTTCAGTTCCGCGATGGTCACGCCGGTCTCTCCCTCTCCGTACGTACCGAGACGGTAGCTCTTTACGGCCTTGTTGTTCTTCAGCGCCTGCTGTACGCTCGCGCGCAGAACACCGGTGCCCTTTCCGTGTATTATGGCTATCTGTTTGATGTTCATTATCAGGCACTCATCTATGAACCTGTCGAGGTTGAGCAGCGCCTCCTCAGCGTCCTGGCCGCGAAGGTCGAGCTCGCTGGCCGCAGCTCTGGTGGCCTTGCTCTCGATCTCCTTCGTCACCGCGCCGCCGTTGCGTGTCACCTTGCGCGTATTCTCAACGAGGCGCAGCTCGCTGATGTTAATACGGGACTTTACGAGCCCTGTCTGCACCGTGAGGTAACCGGCGCCATCCGGCTCGCTGAGCACGGTCCCCTCTTTGGTGAGCCCGTTTATCTTTACGGTGTCGCCGCGTTTGAGCTTGCGCGGGAGCACGTATCCGTCGTTTTTCTTCGCCACGAGCGGATCAGCTATCTCCTGTACGCGCTCCACGCCCTGCTTCATTTCCGCGCGGGCACGGGTGATCATGTCATCGGAATTTTCGCTGTCCATATCGCGTTTCATCGTATAAAGCTCGTCGATTATGCGCTGCGACTCCGCCCTCACCTGCTCCACCATCCTGCGGGCGGAAACTTTGGCCTGCTCCATCTCTTTTTCGCGCACGCGCTCCATCTCAGCCTTCTGCGCGGCCACGTCGTTCCTGACGCGCTCCGCTTCGGCCCTGAACGCCTCCGCCTGCTCCTGCTCACGCTCAAGCTCCTGGCGGCTCTGCTCCAGCTTCGCGACCACATCCTCAAAACGGCTGTTCTCGCCGGAAACGAGCTCTCTCGCCCTGTCAACGATAGAACTGTCCATGCCGAGCCTCTCGCTTATCGCAAAAGCGTTGGAACGCCCCGGCACGCCCACCAGCAGCCTGTAGGTCGGTGATAGAGTGGCCACGTCGAACTCACAGCAGGCGTTTTCCACCCGCGGCGTCTGCAGCGCGTACATCTTGATTTCCGCATAGTGCGTCGTGGCAACGAGCTTTGCGCCATACAGCTTCAGCCGCTCGATAATCGCCACCGCCAGCGCAGCTCCCTCAACGGGGTCCGTACCGGCTCCCAGTTCGTCCAGCAGCACGAGCGAGCGGTCGTTCACGTTTTCCAGTATTTTTATGGTATTGTTTATGTGTGACGAAAAAGTGGAGAGGCTTTGCTCGATGCTCTGCTCGTCGCCGATATCCGCAAACACGGAGTTAAAGACTGAGACCGTGCTTTTTTCCCCCGCCGGTATCATCATGCCGCACATCGCCATCAGCGTCAGCAGCCCCAGCGTCTTGAGTGCGACCGTCTTGCCGCCCGTATTCGGCCCAGTTATAACGAGCACGTCGAAATCCGCGCCGACCGAGATATCTATCGGCACTATCCTGTTCTGATCTATCAGCGGGTGGCGCGCCCTCGTCAGCTTTACTATGCCGTCGTCCGTGAGCGCGGGCACAACGGCGCGCATCTTGTCCGCAAGCCTCGCCTTGGAGAAATACAGATCCAGCTCCACGAGCGCGGAGTAATCCTCCACCAGCGTCGAGGCATGCGCACCCACGTCCCCCGAGAGCTCAAAGAGTATGCGCTGTATCTCCTGCTGCTCCTTGGCTTTGAGGACGCGGGTTTCGTTGTTCTCATCCACCACGCCGGACGGCTCTATGAACAGCGTCGCGCCGCTGCCGGAAGTGTCGTGGACCAGCCCCTTTATTTCGGTGCGGTATTCCGCCTTGACGGGCACGCAGTAACGGCCGTCGCGCATCGTGACTATCGCGTCCTGCAGGTATTTGGCGTAATCAGGCGAGTGGATCAGGTGATCCAGTTTTTCCTTGACCTTGAGCTGCGAATTGCGTATCTTGCGGCGTATGTCCGCAAGCTCCGGCGAAGCGGTGTCGCTGATCTCTTCCTCCGACACTACGGTGAACTCGATGCGTTCCTCCAGCGTCTTGTTGGGCATCAGCGAATCAAACAGCGGGTCGAGCGAGGTGCCCTCCTCGTCTCCCAAATTGTCCCGAAAGCTCTTCATCTCGCGCAGAGCTTTCAGAAAACGCTCTATATCCAAAAATTCCGGCAGCGACAGCGTCGCCCCCATCTGCGCGCGTTTCAGCGAGCCGCAAACGTTCTTCATCCCGCGCACCGAAGGTGCACCGAACCTGCTGGCCATCATATGCGCATCGGCTGTGAAACGCATCTCCTGCGACGCCTCGAAAAGGCTCGTAAAAGGCTCTATATCGAGCGCGCGCTTCCTGCTGTCGTCGCAGCCGGTGCAGTCGGCAAGCATCGCCAGTATCTTGTCGAGCTCCAGCGCCTTGTAGTGTCTGTTCTCAGTCATATATCTACCTCAATGATTTCAAAAACTCAAGCGATCTGTATTCGTTGTCCGTCTGCGCAAGCGCATATCTCTCCGCGGCAGCGGAAAGCTCGGCCTGCGCTCTTTCCCCTACCGTAAAAGAAAAGAGCTGCTCCAGCGGCGAATAGACTATGTGGCGCGCCGCGCTGAAAGCCCCCTTGCCCAGTTCCAGCCGCGTTCCGCGGCCCATTGTCTTCGCGCAGTCGTCGCACAGTATATTCCCATCCTCCGCAGAAAACCAGAAGGGCGCCTTGTCCGCCCCGCCGCATGATTCGCACGCCACAAGATCCGGCCTGTAGCCGCCGATGCTCATGAGCCGAAGCTCCATAATCGCCTTGAGCACGTCCGGAGAGCGTTTGCCGGTCTCGAGCATGTGCAGCGTGTTCAGCAGCAACCTCAGCACGTCGTCCGCAGGCTCCTCTGACGGAGCCATGGTCATGGCAAGCTCACAAAAATATGTAGCGTACGTCACGGTGGTCAGGTCTTCGCGCAGACCGTAAAACAGCGTTTTCATCTCTGCGGAATCCACCACATATTTGTCCCTGTTCTTGAACAGCTCAAAATCCGCATAACAAAGCGGACTGCACACGTTCGCAAGGCGGCTGCGCATCTTCTGTGCTCCGCCCGCAAAAGCATAGACCACTCCCGATGACCTTGTGAGGATCGTGAGCAGTCTGTCGTCGTCGTTATAATTTTGTACTTTCAGGACCACGCCGTCTGTCTTGACCTGCATATCTCAGCTCCACATCCGGCAAAAGCGCCGTTGACACTTCCACCGCGCCCGCGCCGTCCGCCTTATCTTTCACACGGACGCGGCCATTTTCCTCAGGTGGAACGGCACCGTCCTCGGCGGCGCGATACCTCAGATAGTCGTCCACTTTTCCAGTACTGAAGAAAGCATCCCAATAATTCCCGTTCAATGCGACACCTCCCGCGATAAGCTTGGAAACGCATTATCATTCTTTGCGTTTTCACGTTCCTTATCAGCGGGAAATACCGCCGCCGTTTCCGTCTTTTGTTATTGATCGGTAAATCCGAAATTCCTCAGCAGCCCGTCGCGGTTTCTCCAGTCCTCTTTGACCTTCACCCAGCACTGAAGGTTCACGCGGCAGCCGAGAAAGCTCTCTATCTCGGCGCGCGCCTCCGTCCCTATCTTTTTCAGCATTGCGCCATTCTTGCCAATGATGATACCCTTATGGCTCTCTTTCTCGCAGTAGATCATCGCCTGTATGTCGATCATGTCGCCGCTCTCGCGTTCCTTCATGCTCTCTATGGACACGGCAATCCCGTGCGGCACCTCGCTCTCAAGGTCGCACAGCATCCTCTCGCGTATAAGCTCGGCCACAATCGCCCTTTCCGGCTGATCCGTGAGCTGGTCGTCGTCGAAGAAATGCGGCGCCGGTTCGGCATAGCCGCGCATCACGTCAAGGAGCACGTCGAGCCCGTCGCCTGTCAGCGCGGATATCGGCACGACGCTGGCGAACTCAAAAAGACCCGAAAACTCGGATATCTTGGCCAGCATATCCTCCTTGTGTTTCAGGGTATCTATCTTGTTTACCGCCAAAACCGCCGGCAATCCCATGTTCTTGAACCGCTCTATCAGATCGAGCTCCGCCGGAGCCGGCTCACCTGTCGGTTCCGTCACAAGTATGGCGACATCCACGTCCGCCACAGAGTCCCCCACCTGCTTGACCATGAAATCGGCGAGCTTTGTGCGCGGCCTGTGGAGCCCGGGCGTGTCTATAAAGACGAGCTGTACCGGGCCGTCCGTCCTGATCCCCGTGATCTTGGTGCGCGTAGTCTGCGGCTTTGCGGAGACGGCCGCCAGCTTTTCGCCCACTATCGCGTTGAGCAGCGAGCTTTTTCCCACGTTCGGCTTTCCTACTATCGCGATAAACGCCGAACGTTCCTCGTTATCATTCTGTGTCATATACATAACTGGCGTCGCGCTGGAGTCCCAGCTTTGCGAGCACCGTTTCCTCCCTCTCCCTCATGCGCACCTGTTCCAAGCCGCCGTTTACATGATCGTAACCCAAAAGATGCAGCATTGAATGCACCGTCAGATACGCGACTTCGCGCTGGAGCGAATGGCCGTAATAGGCCGCCTGCTCCTCCGCCTTCTGCATATTGATGACCACGTCGCCCAGCTGCAGCGCGCCCGTGTCCGGATCGCGGTCGTACACGCCGTTCTCCCCCAAAGGGAACGACAGCACGTCCGTCACTTTGTCTACGTTCCTGAACTGTTTATTGAGCCTCTGTATCTCCTCATTCGAGATGAAACTGACGGACACCTCCGCCGGCTCAGTGAATCCCTCTGTCTGGAGCGTGGCCTGGCAGCAGCGACGTATCAACAATCTAATACCTGTAGGTATTTTAACTTCTTTCTGCCGGTTTGATATGATAACTTTTGCGCTTGCCATGATCCTTTTTTTCGCTCCCTTCATAATACTTCTCATATGCCTTGATTATGTTCTGGACGAGCCTGTGGCGCACCACATCCCGCTCAGTAAAAGTGATCTGCGCAATGTCCTCCACGCCTTTGAGCACCTGCATGGCCTCTATCAGGCCGCTTCTGCTGGCGTGCGGCAAATCTATCTGCGTTATGTCGCCGTTGATGACGGCGCGAGAGTTGAAGCCGAGCCTCGTGAGGAACATTTTCATCTGCTCCGGAGTCGTGTTCTGCGCCTCGTCCAAAATTATGAACGAATCGTCGAGCGTTCTGCCGCGCATATATGCCAATGGCGCCACCTCTATGTTGCCGCGCTCCACGAACCTTTGGTAATTTTCAGAGCCGAGCATATCGAAAAGCGCGTCGTACAGCGGCCTTAAGTAAGGATCCACTTTATTTTGCAGGTCGCCCGGCAGGAAACCGAGCTTTTCTCCCGCCTCCACCGCCGGCCTGGTAAGGATTATCCTGTTGACCTCCTGGCCGCGGAAGGCGCGCACCGCCATCGCCACGGCAAGATACGTCTTTCCCGTTCCGGCAGGCCCCACCGCCAGCGTTATCGTGTTCTTCCGTATCGCGTCGATATAATTTTTCTGGCCGAGCGTCTTTGCCTTTACCGGGCGGCCCTTCGCCGTGATGCATACGCAATCGCTCGAAAGCTCCTTGACCTTCTCCTCGCTGCCGTCTTTTACGAGCGACATGATGTAATGCACGCTCTGATCCGTCAGCGCCTCGCCCTTGTTTATCAGCTCCAACAATCCCGTGACGCACCTGCCGGCACGCGCCACATCTTCAGGTTCGCCGTTTATCTTTATCTGGGTCCCCCGGTTGACTATCGAAACGCCGTACTCCTGCTCGAGCACGCGCACATTTTCATCAAAGCTTCCGAACAGCGCAACGGCATGTTCCATTCTGTCTATGTCTACAATCTGTTCCGTCTGGTTCGCCCCTTTAGTTTTGCAGGATGTGATTCTTTAAGTATAAAGTATAACAGAAAAACTGTCATTTTTCCATAATATCAACAATTAATTATTGGCCAAAGTTTCTGTTTTTTTATTGGACGTTCTGCCGATACCGATGTTTAGTCTGTGTCATGTGAACGCCACATATGGACCCTTAACGCAGATTTTCCCCAAACGCGACGCGCCCCGCGCAAACAGTTTATCACATTTGCCGCATCTGCTTTCCCCTGCCGGCTCCCGTCTTTCAAAATAAGATATAGCGCCATTTAAAAGATATATTACCGCCTTTTTCGCAATAATGTTAAATTGTTCGTTGTATTGTGAACGGAGGCATCGGCATGAAGCAAAGATCCCTTGACAGAATCGAAAAACTACTTTATTTCAGAAATATCCTCGTCGGTATCGCGGCCCTGTTATTTGTCCTCTCGATCATCCCTCTTGAAAATCTTGTTGTCCTTCGGGCGCTGCTGCGGGCGGCCGCTTATTTTCTTGGCGCAGGCGCTTATCTTTCAGAGATCGCTGTGCTGACGGACGGCTTCAAGGCCAAGGTGCCGCTGAAAGTGATGTTCATGCCTTATGTGCTTTTTGCGGTATACATAATGATGGGCATAGCATATTTGGCCGATCATTTAGAGGCGTTATAAGACGAACCTCCGGTTTTGAGCCGGAGGTTCATTTTATATGCTTGAGTCTTTCCAGTATCAGCTTCGAAACAAAGCCTATCACCGCGCCGGTAAGTACGCCGGCCACGAGCAGAATGGGAAAATAGTAGAACGTGTTCGCCGTTTCCAGCACCGCGGCCGCGACTATCAGCTGCCCGGCATTGTGCGCCACTCCTCCGGCTGTGCTTATGCCCACGACGCCGAAACGACCGCTCTTTTTCAGCAACGCCATCACCGCAAAGCTCAGCAACGCGCCGGCCATGCTGTAAAGCATCATCGAAATGCTTCCGAATGTAAAGCCCGCGAGCATTACCCTGACAACGGAGATTATCAGCGTTTCCGTGGGGCCCATCGTATAAAGCGCCACCACCGTAACCAGGTTTGCGAGCCCCAGCTTTACGCCGGGGATCCCGAGATTGATGGGCAACATGAATTCGACAAAACTGAACACGAAACCCAGCGCCACCAACATGCCGAAGAGGGCTATTTTTTTTGCCGTGCTTTCCCGTCTCACGTGTACAGGTCAGCCCCGCTTTCACTCGCGTCTTCTATTGTCACGATCACCTTGTTGGGCAGGCAGATGATTGTCTCACCTGTCCTGCTGATCGGATAATGATCGACGCATATGCCGTCCGGACAGCTCGCAGCCGTCATGTCGGCCTTTCCTCCGCTTATCGTCAAAGTATTCGTCCCGCCGCTGCTCTTTATTTCGAGCACCGTGTCTTTATCCAGCGGAAGACGCGCATATTCGTCACCGTCCACGGTGACGACGACCGTTCCGCCCGTGCGGCTGACAGCCATCCATATGACGAACACGACCGCCGCCGCAGCAAGCAGCGCAGCAATAAGGATTATATCGTTTTTCTTTGTATCAGTTCTCATTTAGAATTTCTGTTTTTAAAAACTCATACGCATTGTCCACCGCTTTGACTACCGCCGTGGACGAAATGGTGGATTTTGAAAGGGCATCTACATGAGCGCCGCGTCCCGACTCACCCGTAAGCATGACGGGCAGGTACCGGCCTGTAAATCTGTCGGTAAACATGGTCGTAGATATCCTGGCGCCGAAATATTCCGTCTCGCTCTGCTCGAGCACGTTTATCCCAGCGAGCACCGAGCCGTCAGCCGTTATCGTGGAGGCCACGACTATCTCCTTTGCGGAGTTGAAGCCGACCGCCGTGCTCTCTATCACATACGCCACAAGGTTCCCGTCCTGGTCAAACGCTTTTTGCGCGGCGCGCACATCGTACTTGTCGGCAGACATACCCGATATATCAATGTCCTCCACGCTAGCGACCGTGAAAGCCACCTCTACGGGCGTATCATACTTGCCCAGCTCCGCAATGTAGTAATTGCGGCTGAGGTATACGACGGCCAGCGACAAAGCCAGCATCGCCACCACGGTGATCACCCACACATACTTTTTTGTTGATACGTCTTTGCTCATGATGCTCCGCCTTTCTTATTCTGCAATGTATGCGCTGAAGCCGCTGCTCATCTGCTGCGTACCGTCCTCAAGCACCCAAAAAGCTTCAACGCCATCCATGGATTCCACCAGTTTAAGTCCGTCCTCAGGGCTCATCAGGAACAGAGTTGTCGAAAGTCCGTCCGCCAGTCCCGAATCTTTCGTTACCACGGAAACAGACCTCGAATATTTAGCCGGATACAACGTAGTGGGGTCGATGATATGATGATATTTTACGCCGTCCACCACGTAGTACCGCTGATAATCTCCACTCGTCACGATGGATATATCCACCGCGTTGAGTGTGCACAGGTAATCTCCCCCGTCCGGGTCCTCGATGCCGATTTTCCACGGCTCCCCGCCGGCCTTGGTGCCCATGGTCCTCACGTTGCCGCCGATGCTTACGCCCGCATCGGTCCAGCCGTTTTCCATCGCCCATTGGCACACCTGCTCCACGGCGTAGCCCTTCGCTATCGCCCCGACATCCAGCCTCATTTCAGCGTCGCTGAGATAGACTGTGCTTTTATCCTCATCGATTATCACATCGTTTATGTCAGTGTGTTTTGCGGCCTCCTCAAGCTCATCCTGAGGCGGCAGCTCGGCATTCTCCGGGTCGTTTATCCCGAAAGTTCTGTAATTGTGCCATATTTCAAGCACCGAACCGAAAGCGATATTCACCTTTCCGCCGGAGATCCCGTATATCTCCTTACCGAAAAGCAGCAGGTCTATTATTCTTTTGTCGACTTCCACCGGAGCGACTCCGGCGTTTTCGTTGACTGTTTTCAGATTGTTGACACCTGTATAATCATTATAAATGTCGTAAAGCTGGTTGTATTCCGCCAGCTTGTTGTGGAACGCGTCCGCCTCCGACGCAAATGTCTCCGCATCCTTTGAATACGCTATCACGGTGGCAGCCGTATCAAACAGATCGACGAAAGAAGTGTTGTAGCTTTGGCGGTCATCTGATGAACATGACGCGGTAAAAAGCACCGCACATATCGCCAGTATAACACATGCTGTCCTTTTCAACGTGTCGCCCCTTTCAAAAACAGGGAGAGACCCTTTCAGGCCTCTCCCCGGCACTGTCAATGATTATTTCGCGTTGCCGATAGCCTTGACGGTATTGGCAATAAGTCCGGTGACGGTGATGGTGCAGCCGGAAGCCAGATCGGTGCCCGCAGTGGGTGCACCGTCGGTCAGCTCAATGGCGCTGATCTCATCGGCGGTCTTGCCGGTGACATAGGCTTCGAAGGCAGCGGCCTGCTGGTACCACTCTTTGCCGATGGCAGAAGCGCTGACCATGCCGTACTCATCGCCGAGCTCTTTCTTGCTCTTGTAGGAACCGGTCTCGCCGGTGAATTTGCCGCCGTCCATCGGGAGTTTGCCCTGGGCGATATCCACGACGCAGCTGGTGACCTTGCCGTCAGCGCCAACAGTCACAACGGTGAAAGTGGAGTCATACTGAAGGTTGGTCTCATTGCTCTCGTAGAACTTCTCAGTGGTGACAGCAAGACCGAGCTTGTCGCCGTCCTGCGCGCCGATCTCAGTGGCGTTGTTGACAGCCTTGACAACAGCTTCGATGAACTTGTCCACACCGATGGTGCAGCTGGCGGCCAGATCGGTGCCCTCAGCGGGCGAACCGTCGGTAACTTCGATGGCGCTGACTTCATCAGCAGTCTTGCCAACGACGTAGCTGGCAAAAGCGTCAGCCTGCTCATACCACTCTTTGCCGATGCCGGAAGATCCGACCATGCCATAGTCGGCCTGCTTCTCCTGCTTTGTGCGGAGATCGGTCGGCTCGACAACAGCGCCGTTCTCAATGGTCGGCTTGGTCTGAGCTTCGTCTATCTGGCAGGCAACGATCTTGCCCTCGCCGTCCACTATGACAGCGGCGACAACAGAATTGATCTCAGCGGCAGCTTCTTCCACAGTGAGATTGCTGACGACGCCGATACCGGTCTTCAGACCACCGGCAGTCGCGGTGCTCTCGGAAGACTCAGCGACGCTGGACTCAGGCGCAGCTTCAGAGCTGGTCTCAGCAGCGGGAGCAGAGCTCTCGGTATTGCCGCCGCAGGCAGCCAGGGTCGCGACCATGGCCACTGCCATCAGCAGTGCAAAAATCTTTTTCATCATGTTTACCTCCAATTTTTAGGGAAATATAACACAGAGTCTTTCCCTGTGTACAAAACGCATTCCACCTCTTCAATGAAACGCATTATTGTCACTTTCACGGAACGCATATTTTGATGGTGAAAACAGCTGTGCGCGGTTCACGGCTGATGTATTCGCTACAAAACCCCCGTTTCCCGTTGCAGCCTATAGTTTATCCTTGACAGCCATTCAAATGAAGATAGAAAAAATGAATACCGTACTGCCGTAACCGTTATGCCATTGACACTCATTATTATGTCAATCTTTTTCCCGCAACCGTGCTCGATGGCATCCTTTAAAAGCGCGTAGAAATTTTCCTCGTCGGTTTTCAGACGATAACCGTTCCGGAAAATAAATATATCCTTGTAGCGCTCCGGTTCGTTTTCTACCTCTTTCTGTACGAGCCCGTGCTGCCTGAGCAGCTCCTCCGGAACAGGCGCCTCTTTCATATATGAGGTGCGGACCTGTCTGAGAAGATCGAACTGGCCGCCGCGCTCATACACGGTTATCCGTTTGTTGCGGGAAGTCGCCGGCTCGTTCTCCATGCCTGAGGTATCGTATATGCCGTTGCTTATCTCCAGATACCCTACCAAGTCGTCTTTTTCGATCCTGTCTTTTTGCGCGAGCGGGTTATCCTCCGACATTATTAATACATATCCGAATTCCGCGAGCGGCCTGCTTTTCAGGTCGTTTTCCTCCAACTGCGACAGGAGACATTTCTCCTGCGACTCGGCGTAGCGTACTATGCCGATGTTGCTGCTGAAATTGCTGACCCTGGCGATGACGTCCTGCGCATCCGTCTCGATGTAAGTTGCCCTTATGCCCCTGTCAGGATCCAGCCCGCCGATGTACTTTGCAAAATAGCAGCTCAGATACCTCGTCCTCGGCACCGCAAGGTTTATTTCAACTATCCCGCTTTTTTCGGGCGCAAATAGCGTCTCCATCTCGTCGAGCTGTTCCAGCACCCTTTTCGCGTACTTGAGGAAGCTCGCGCCCTTGGCTGTCGGCTCTATGCCCTTTGTCGTGCGGTTGAATATAGTCACTCCGAACTCGCTTTCGAGCTCGCGCAGAGCCTTGCTGAGGTTAGGCTGGCTCATGTAAAGGTTGTCCGCGGCCTTCGTTATCGAACCAGCGCGCTCGACCTCCACGGCATATTTGAGAAGCCTTGTATTCATCAAACGACCTCCAAAACGTCATCATGCCCATTCAAAAGCGCTTTTCATGAATTTTCGCCGTCATTATATCACTATTTTGTTTGGCTGTCTACCGTCGACATTCAAGATTTGTAGATTTATACGCATTTATCATAACTATACACATATAATTTAACCGTAATGCCATGTTCACTTTCAGTTTGATACAGAAAATGGAACGTTCCGTCTCATTATTTTCCGTGACCGATGTTTTGCCGGCGCTCTTTTCATAAATTGCCATTCATATCGAAGCCGCCGCAGTCAAAAATACTACTGCAAACGCAAAGAAAACGAATGCAAGGAGTGTAACGTATGTCTAACAAGAAGGCCAAAGAGGCTCTCGAACGCTTTAAAATGGAAGCTGCCAACGAAGTCGGCGTGAACCTCAAGCAGGGTTACAATGGCGACCTCACCGCCAAGCAGGCCGGTTCTGTCGGCGGACAGATGGTCAAGAAAATGATCGAGTCCTACGAAAACGGCGTAAAATAATCTCCGCGGCAAAAATGCTCCCGTCGAAAAAGCGGGAGCATTTTTATTTGCACGCACAATCACTCGAAACACATGCAGTCTATATACTTATCCATAAAGAAAGCGCTCGTGGATAGTTCCACCGTCCTTGCGCCTGCTGCCAGCTTTTCGGCCTTTTCTCTCTCCCGAGAGCTCAACAGCATCACCGACGCGCCCGCGCCCGCCGCGTTTCCGACCGCTTTTGCGGCTGTTTCGCACTCCGCCGGAAGGATCCCGATCTTTATCGCGCTGCCTATATCTATGTAGCTGCCGAAGCCGCCGGCAATATAAAATACATCCAGCTCTTCCGCCCGGACGTTCCCCTCGTGCAGCAGCGTTTCTATCCCAGCCCGGACGGCGGCCTTTGCGAGCTGCAGCTGCCTTATATCTCCCTGCGTGAGCGCGACTCCGTCAGAAAGCCTTATCGCACCGCCCGCCGTACTCCCATAGCAGCCCAGGTCCACCGCTGTTTCTTCGTCTATCCTGCCTGTTTCGTCTATCAGCCCAAGCTCCAGCATCGCGGCGGCCGCGTCTATCAGCCCGGTGCCGCAGATGCCCATGGGTTCTTTATCGCCCATTACGTTGCACTCGATCTTCCCCTCGCGCGCACGGGCATGACTGATCGCGCCGTCCTTTGCCGTGCATCCGCAGCTAATCCCCACTCCCTCAAACGCAGGCCCCGCCGCCGTCGAACAGCAGACGAGCTCCTCGCCGTTGAACAGCGCCATCTCCCCGTTCGTGCCTATATCCACGAGGAACGACTTCCTGCTCGGTTCGCAAACGCCCGAGGAAAGAATGGCCGCCGTTATATCCGCCCCGATATATGCCGATATCGACCGGCCAAGGTATATCTGTCCGCCGTCCGCGAAATGCCTGAACCCCAGCGACGCCGCAGAAACATTTTCCCCGAAAAGCGTATCCGATATAAAGGGAGCAGCCGCGATCGAGGACGGATCCCTCGCGCTCAGCAGATACAGCATGGCTGTATTTCCGACGCACACGCCCTTCGCTATGGTCATGTTCCTGAGGCCGGAATCCTTGAGCACGCAGCCGGCCAGCTCGGATATGGCGTCCGCCACGAGCATGCTCAAGCGCTCGCGTTCTCCCGCCATGGACCTGCCTATTCTGGATATCACGTCCGCACCGCATACCTCCTGTGGATTCTCCATGCCTCCCTGCGCAAGGAGCCTCCCGTTTGCAAGGTCATAGAGATATGCCGCGATCGTGGTGGTGCCTATGTCCACCGCAAGGCCGAGCCCGCTCTCCCCGGGATCCGCCGCGACGTTTACCGCGCTGCCGCGCAAAAGGACGCTCGTTCCCTCAGTCTCCGAAACCGTCAGCACCGCGTCTCCTGTCACTTCAGCGCAGCAGGCGAGCCTTATCCCGCCCGCCAGCTCCTCCGGCGTCAGAAACCGAAGCTCCTGCTGCGTGACCTCTGAAAGCTGACCTTCTGCCTTCACTTTGCATTTTCCACAGCGGCCCTGTCCGGAACACGGCATATTGATGTCCGCACCCAAACGCGCGAGTATGCTGTTGACCTTTTCCGGCTTTTCTATCTCAGCCTTTACGGCGGAACCGCCTTTCACAACGACAACGTACAACACAAATCCCCCCACGATGTTGATTATATCATTCTCAGAGGCATCGTCAACTAAATTTGACCCGTGCCGCTCTCTCCTTCATTGACATTGGTTTCTCACTTTGTTAATATAGGGACGTGAAAGGAGCGATCTCAATGTCTGCACCCACCCCACATAACGAAGCAAAGCCTGGCGATATAGCCAAGACTGTGCTCATGCCGGGAGATCCTCTGCGCGCCAAAGTCGTCGCGGAGAAATTCCTGACAAACGTCACCTGTTTCAACCACGTGCGCGGTATGCTCGGATACACGGGAGAATACGGCGGAAAACGCGTTTCCGTCATGGGCAGCGGTATGGGCATGCCATCGATAGGCATCTACTCCTATGAGCTTTTCAAATTCTACGGCGTGGACAACATAATAAGGATAGGCACCGCCGGAGGACTGGCAAGCGGGCTCGCCCTCGGCGACATCGTGATAGGGATGAGCGCCTGCACGAACTCCAACTACCCCTCCATGCTCGAATTCCCCGGCACTTTTGCGCCCACTGCCGACTATGGCCTCCTCCGCAAAGCTGTCGACTGCTGCGAACGCGAGGGTTTCCGCTACAAGGTCGGCTCTCTCTTTTCCAGCGACACTTTTTATGGCGAACCTGCCAGCATGATGGCGAAGCTGAGGGATACGGGTGTGCTTGCCGTGGAAATGGAGGCCGCCGCCCTGTTCGTCAACGCTGCCGCCACCGGCAAACATGCGCTCGCGGTCGTTACTGTCAGCGACTTGCCTATAACCGGAGAGACCACCACAAGCGACGAAAGGCAGAACGCGTTTACGAACATGATGAAAGTCGCGCTGGAGCTGGCATGAACGCTGAAATGCTTGCGCTGGCGGCGATGGAGGCGCGTAAATTTTCATACTGCCCTTACTCCGGATTTTCTGTCGGCGCGGCTCTGCTGTCTGAAAACGGCGCGATATATACGGGCTGCAACATAGAAAACGCGGCGTATTCCCCAACAAACTGCGCCGAGAGGACGGCGTTTTTCAAAGCGGTGAGCGAGGGCGAAAAACGGTTTTCCGCCATAGCCGTGTGCGGCGGACCTGCGGGCCTGGAGCCCGTGGATTTCTGCTGGCCGTGCGGCGTCTGCCGGCAGGTCATGATGGAATTCTGCGACCCGGAGCGTTTCATCGTCATCTCCGTAAAATGCCCCACCGACCTTGAGCGATGTTATCTGCGAGATCTGCTTCCCCGTTCTTTCGGTCAGACCGACCTTGAAAAGGCGCGCTGACACACGGCATATTGGAGGCTTGGAAATGAAAACACTCCTGAAATTTTTATGTATCACCGTGTTCTTATCGTTGCTGTGCTCCTGCTCGCAGACGACGGCAACATCCGCATCGAGCGCGCAGGTGGACGTGGCCCTCGTGACCGACGTCGGGACGATAGACGACAAATCCTTCAATCAGGGTGCGTGGGAGGGCATAAAGTCTTACTGCGACGAAAACAACGTGACCTACGCCTATTACCAGCCGGAGGAGAAGACCGACACCGCTTTTCTCGCGTCTATCAAAGAAGCCGTCGATCGCGGCGCCAAACTGGTAGTATGCCCCGGCTTCCTTTTTGAGCCGACTGTTTATACGGCGCAGAACGCTTATCCTGACGTCAGCTTCATATTGCTGGACGGAGTGCCCCATTCTGACGATTACAAGGAATACGGCACGGGAAAGAACGTTTATTCGATACAGTTTGCCGAAGATCAGGCCGGTTTTCTCGCCGGATACGCCGTGGTGAAGGATGGTTATACTTCGCTCGGCTTTATGGGCGGGATGGCGATACCCTCCGTGCTGCGTTTCGGCTACGGCTTCGTCATGGGCGCCGAATATGCTGCGAAAGAGATGGGCAAAGACGGCGTGACCATCCGATATCATTACACGGGAGATTTCAGCGATACTCCCGAAAACCGCACCATGGCCGCCTCATGGTATCAGTCCGGCACGGAGATCATCTTCGGCTGTGGCGGAGCCGTGGGAAACTCCGTAATGGCCTCCGCGGAGGAATACGGCGCCAAAATGATCGGCGTCGATGTCGATCAGTCCGCAGAATCCGAAACCGTGGTGACCTCAGCGATGAAGATGTTGCGCAAATCTGTCTATGACGGTATAAAGGCTTATTATGACGGCACTTTCCGCGGCGGGAAGGACGTGACCCTCGACGCGAGCGTAAACGGCGTCGGCCTGCCGATGTCCGAATCTCGTTTCACGACGTTTACCGAGGCGGACTACGACGCCATATACGCGAAGCTAAAATCAGGCGAGATACCGCGCATAATGGACACCGACTACGCGAGCGCCGCTGAACTTCCTTTGGAGGCCGTCAAAGTGCGAATATTCGAATAACAGCAGGACGGGAGGAGACGCGGTCTCCTCCCTGTTTTTTGCGGAAAATATTTCCCGTCCCGCCTGCCCGTTCAGACGGCAGTCCGTGTCATATCCTCCCCCGTTTTCATAGAATGATAACGAGCATGCGCCGGACACCGATCGATCTCCGGAAGCTGCTGAAACTATGATAGGAGGGTCCTTATGGCCGAGCAAAAAAATATGCCGCCCGCCGCGTCGAACTCCGCCTGCTTTAAAGAAGCTGTATGCATAGACGCTGGCAGGGTGTATGATTCCTGTTCCGACAAGGATTGTCTTGAAGACCTGCAGGTCTATTTCACCGACACGGAGCAGGCGAAGATCGACCGCGCACTGACCGTCAAGACTAAGAGCGTTGAAGTCATGAACGTGTTTCTTGAGGTCGAGCCGATACCGTTCAACAGAGGGTTCTATTCCGTCGATCTCACCTTTTATTTCCATGTCAGGCTCGCGGCGTACTGCACCCCTGTTTCCCCTGCGGAAACGGTGCACGGAGTCGCCTTCTTTTCCAAGAAAGTCATCCTCTACGGCAGCGAAGGCAGTGTGAAAGTATACACCTCCGAAGCCCAGTGGGGACAGGGCGGCGTCTCCAGCAACAGCCCGCGCGCCGTTGTGCAGGTGGTCGATCCGGTGGCGCTGTCGTGCAGACTGAGTGAGGTATCCGAGGGCGACTGCTGCGGCGAGATAAACTTCCCCGAATGTGTCTGCTCATGCTTTGAAGGCTCGTTCTGCGGCTGTCCCGTCACCAGAAAAGTGCTGATAACCATAGGCCTGTTCACCATCGTTCAGCTTGAACGCCCCGTCCAGATGCTCGTGCCCGCTTACGATTTCTGCGTCCCCGGCAAAGAGTGCGTAAGTTCGACCGACGATCCCTGCGAGGTGTTCAAACATATCAAGTTCCCGACGGCAGAGTTTTTCCCGCCGAAGCTGGAGGACGGAGAGACCGACCCCTCCTGCTGCGCGCGCTGAGCCGTGAAAATACAATACATCGGACAAAGGGCCCCTGTCGGGCCCTTAAATCATAATGAGTAATAATCCTCGACGACATCCGCCACGTTCAGCGGACAAACCGCCCCTTTTGCGAGCATCTCGAGTACCTTTTCGGCGTCCTTTACATCGGCCGTCATCATCGGAAACGCCGAATGGACGAAGGCGCTGTCCTTCGCTCTCCCGTTTTCAAAGCACTCGATGCCATACAGGCCGTTTTCCTCCACCAAATAATATGTAACTGAGTACGGCGGATCCGCCGGCACCTGCGCGGTAAAGCTCTCGCAATACATGGCGTCGTCACCTCGTAATAGTTTATACATAAATTATAGACCCGCCGGACGCCTCAAACAACAGGTAAGTAAAGGGAAATCGACGCTTTCGGGGGTTGCACATCTTTTCGCGTTGTGATATTATTTACTCTAATAATTTGTTGTTCCCCGTTAGGGCACGAAAGGAGCCACTGATATGAACGTAGAAAGCGGTATACCCCAGCGTATCCGTGAACTGCGGGACGTTTGCGGCTGGAGTCCCGATGAATTCGCAGACCAGCTCGGCATTGACCGTGAAGTTTATAAAACCTATGAGGAGGACGGAGCCGACATCCCCATCTCGGTGATATACCAGATCGCCAACAAGTGCGGTGTGGATTTCAACGCGATAGTCACCGGCGTCGGCGCAAAGCTCGACACGTACCACATCGTCAGGCGCGGCGACGGAAAACCTGTCTCCCGCTACCCCGGCTACAGGTTCGAGGATCTGGCTTTCCGCTATCGCAACAAGGTGATGCAACCGCTGCTCGTCACCCTGGATCCGAGCGACGCTCCCGCCGAACTCGTTTCGCACAGCGGACAGGAGTTCAATATGGTTCTGGAAGGGCACGTTGCCGTCGTCTTTGACGACAAGGAGTTCGTCCTCGGCCCCGGCGACACCATATATTTCAATCCTACTCATCTTCACGGGCAGCGCTGCGTCGGCGACGTAAAGGCTCGCTTTCTCACCGTTATCGCAGAATAGAAGGGATTACATATGCTGCTCAACAAATATCTGCCACGAATAGAATTCGACTCTTATGAGGATTTCAAAAATAACTACCGCGTGAACGTGCCCGAGCACTTCAATTTCGGCTTTGACGTCGTTGACGCCTGGGCGCAACAGGAGCCGGACAAGCGCGCGCTCGTCTGGTGCGACGACCACGAACATGAAAAGATATTTACCTTTACAGATATCAGCCGCTTGTCCAACCGCGCGGCGAACTTTTTCGTTTCGCGTGGGATCAAAAAAGGCGACGTCGTTATGCTCATACTCCGCCGCAGGTGGGAATACTGGGTGTGCGCCACCGCACTGCACAAGATAGGCGCCATACTTATTCCCGGCAGCCTGCAGCTCACCAAAAAGGACATCGTTTACCGCGCCAATGCCGCCGAGATAAAGACCATCGTATGCGTGAACGACCCGTTCGTCATTGAGCAGGTCGAGACAGCGATGCATGAGACAACGACCCTGCACAGCCGCGTGCTGGTGGACGGAACCCGCGACGGCTGGCTCGACTTCGAGAGCGAGATCGCGAAGATGCCTGATACGTTCGCACGGCCCTCCGGCGAGGACGCAAACAGATGGGACGACATTATGCTCGTCTATTTTACGAGCGGCACGACTGGTATGCCCAAAATGGTCCGCCACAATTTCGCCTACCCTCTCGGGCACATCGTCACGGCAAAATATTGGCAGCAGGTGCAGGAAAACAAGCTCCACATGAGCGTGTCGGACTCCGGCTGGGCCAAATTCGGCTGGGGAAAGATCTACGGCCAGTGGCTTTGCGGCGCCGTCATCTTCGCTTACGACATGGAAAAGTTCATTCCCAAAAAACTGCTGGCCATGCTGCAAAAATACCGCGTGACCACATTCTGTGCTCCTCCAACGATGTACCGTTTCATGCTGCAGGAGGACGTCGCCAAATACGACCTGTCATCCATACAGCACTACTGCATAGCCGGTGAGCCGCTGAACCCCGAAGTGTTCCGCAAATGGTACGAGCTGACGGGCCACAAGATGTACGAGGGGTTCGGGCAGAGCGAATCCACCGTAATGCTCGCCAATTTCCAGTGGTTCGAGCCCAGACCGGGCTCCACAGGAAAACCGTCGCCGCTTTACAACATCCAGCTGCTCGACGCGGACGGCAACGAGTGCGAGGACGGCGACGAAGGGCAGATCGTCATAAAAGGCGTGGACACGGAGCCGCCTGTCGGTCTGTTCACCGGATATTTCCACAACGACGAGCTTACAGCCAAAAATTTTGCCGGCGGAGTTTACAACACCGGCGACGTGGCGTGGCGCGACAGCAACGGATATTACTGGTTCGTGGGCCGCAGCGACGACGTCATAAAATGTTCCGGTTACCGTATAGGCCCGTTCGAGGTCGAATCCGCCCTGCTCGAACACCCTGCCGTCGTGGAGTGCGCGATAACGGCGGCGCCGGACCCCGTCCGCGGACAGGTAGTTAAGGCCACCGTCGTGCTCGCCGAAGGTTATGAGCCTTCAGACAGCCTGGTGAAAGAGCTGCAGAACCACGTGAAGCGCGTGACGGCGCCGTATAAGTACCCGCGCATCGTCGAATTCGTAAAAGAGCTCCCGAAAACGCTGGGCGGAAAGATAAAGCGCGCCGAACTGCGCGCGGCGTCCGAAAACGCGGTCCATCACATAGGTTAATAATAAACGTCCGCCGGAAAAGCTCCCGCGGACGTTTTTTATTTTTCTATGCTCTTTTCCTCCGGGCCCAGGCTGTCCCTCTCCACCAGCCTGAGAAGCGCCGCGCTGACCTTTTCGTCATATTTGTCAGATTGCTCGCAGAGCTCCTTTGCCGCCTGAATAGGCTCCTTCAGCTTACTGTACGTGCGAAACGCAGTCATCGCGTCGAATGAGTCCGCCACCGCGATTATCCTTGCCCCGAGAGGTATCTCGTCCCCGGAGAGACCATCGGGATAGCCGCTGCCGTCCAACCTTTCATGGTGCCAGCGCGCCGGCCCGCAGACGTTGTCTCCGAACTTAGATGACAGCATCGCCGCGCTGTATTCCGGGTGCTTTTTCATTACGGCGTACTCTTCCGGCGTCAGCTTGCCCTCTTTTTTCAGTATTTCATCAGGTATCATGCACTTCCCCACGTCGTGGAAAAGCGTGGCTGTAGCCAGATCGTCAAATACAAGACCATTCACGAGCTCCCCCAGCTCCCCAAATATGCGGGTGACGTACATCAGCACATTCTTGCTGTGCAGCCGCGTGACATGATCCTTGCCGTCTATCTTCGTCAACAGATCATCGAAATCGTTTTTATATCCGATGATATAATCGAACATGGGCTTGCTCGTTATGTAAAGGAGCTGCGTGTCGGTGTCCGCAAAAATCCTGATATCCTTGCCGAGTCCCTCGACATAGAAACTGTCCCCGACCCCGAGCTTTACGTCCCCGTCGTCAAGGCAGAGGTTCAGGCTCCCCGACAGCAGGCAGAAAAATTCCATCGCCGTCTTATCATCCGCGGGAGAGAGCCACACACACGATTTCGCGTCCACATCGAACCGCATTATCTCTATACCGTCCCGGCGCATCAACAGGCGAAAGATGCTGTCACCGGCATCCGCGCTGAACGTTTCACTGTCATTTTTTACTATAAAAACATTATCTATTGCACACACCCCCAAAACTACTGTTAGATAATAACATGATTTCCGATTGTGCGCAATATAACGGATAATTTATGCCGCGATAAAACGAAAAGTTGCATTTTGGGCTTGCGTTTAACTTTTTGCCGTGTTATAATACCATTTGCTGATGGTTATCTGGGTGTGGCGCAGTTGGTAGCGCGCTACCTTGGGGTGGTAGAGGCCGTGGGTTCGAATCCCGTCACTCAGACCAGCAAAAACCGCATGATCAAGCCATTTTTTGTGGCCCGGTCATGCGGTTGTTTTTATGTGTTCCTGACGCCTCGCCTTTTTGCGGCGGACGATGGAGGCCATAGCCGCGCTTTTCCGCCGCGCGTATCATTTCCTGGCGCGGCTGCGCGTAAAAATCACGTCCTCACCCATTTCACGAGCAGACCATGTGGGACGACCTTGGCAACGAACCGATAGAGGCGGAAAAATGCCGTCGGCGTGTACGTCGTTCTGCCCCTTTTTGCCGCCGCAAGTGCGCCGCCTGCCACCTTTCCGGCGTCGCAGAACGGCAGGGATCTGAACATTTTCGAGTTTCCGCTTATGTTCCCGATGTCAAGGAATTCTGTCGCCATCGGGCCCGGGCAGACCGACGTCACGCTTATGCCGCAAGGCCGGAGCTCATCGCCAAGTCCAAGCGAAAAATCCGTGACGTACGACTTTGAGGCGCTGTAAACGGTCATGCGCGGATTCGGGCAGAAAGACGCTATCGACGACACATTTATGATATGTCCGCCCCTGCCCATATAAGGCAGCACGGCGCGGGTCACCTGTGTCAGCGCACGGACGTTAAGGTCGACACAGCGCAGGATCAGCGCCTCGTCCTGCTCCTTTACGTTCCCGAGGTAGCCGCAGCCTGCGCAGTTTATCAGGAGCGCCACATCCGGCTTTTCCCGACCGAGCAGCGACTCCAGCTCGCTCACGCCGTCTCCGGTCAGATCCGCAGAAATCAGGCGGCACGGCGTTTTCAGCGTTTCCGCTGCCGCCGCGAGCCTGTCCGCCCTTCGCGCTATGAGCCACAGCTGCTCTATCTCCGGAAAGACGCCGCGTATCTCCGACGCGAACTTCGCGCCGAGACCTGACGACGCCCCCGTTATCACCGCTATCTTCATTGCGCCGTCCTCAGAGTTTTTCCGGCTCCGGATACTCTGTGCCGAATGTATCGACTGTCACGCTCTCCATGACCTGAGGTTTTACCGGCTTATCCGAGGGGCCGACGCGCACAGACGCTATCCTGTCCACGGCCTCGATGCCCTCCGTGACCTTTCCGAACGCGGCGTATTGCCCATCCAGATGAGGAGCGTCGGCATGCATGACGAAGAACTGGCTGCCGGCGGAATTGGGGCTCATGGACCGCGCCATGGAAAGGACGCCGCGGGTGTGTTTCGTCGGGTTTTGAACGCCGTTGGACTTGAACTCGCCCTTAATGCTGTAACCTGGGCCGCCCATACCGCTGCCCTCCGGGTCGCCCCCCTGGATCATGAAACCTGATATCACGCGGTGGAAGCAAAGGCCGTCATAGAAACCGCTCCTAACGAGCGAGATGAAATTGTTCACCGTGTTCGGCGCGAGCTCCGGGTAAAGCTCCGCCTTGAAAACATCGCCATTTTCCATTTTGAATGTAACGATGGGATTTGCCATTGCATATACCTCACTTTGACAATCTGATTTCGCGCATGGCGCCGACTTCTTTACGGCGCGCCGCGACTACTGTATTGTAACACAGTTTTATGTAAAGTAAAACACTCACGGCGACAAACTCCCTGTAAAATGGGTTTGCGGCGCGTCATCCGCGGCGTCCTGCATAGGGTTGCGCTGGCTCGGGCTTTGTCGCGGCCGGCCTTGCCCCCGCAAGATACGCGCATATGAAAGGGCCGCGCGGCCCGATATACAACACCGTCGGACCGCGCAGCCCCGCATAAACGTGCTGCAGGCCTCATATCTGCTGACTGAAAAAGCCGTGCTTCGTGCAGTACCACAAAAGCGTGCCGTGACGGATGAAAGGAAGCCGCGTCTCGACGTTCCACTCCGGATACAGCTTTTTCAGTATCACACAATCCCCCGTCAGCAGCGCGATGAAAGAGATATAATGTTCCTTCGTCATCTCGTGTTCGGAGGTGACATAATATTCGCTGTCCATCTGCTCCACCGTCAGCTTTTCGTCATCCCCGGGGACCTGTGCCGTCGCGGGCGAGAGTTTCTTCCCGCAGCACGAGACTGACGCCTCCTGTTCAGCCACGATGACGTTCCCGCAGCTTTCACAGACGTAAAATTTAAGTTTTTTCATATTTCCACCCACCATTTCTCCGGCGCAAAGGTCTCCCGCAAGCAAATTTTCTATCTCAACGCCGAAAATCTTCGAGATTGCCGGAAACAATTCAACATCCGGGCACCCGAGGCCGCGTTCCCATTTTGAAACGGCCTTGTCCCCCACTCCCAACATACCGGCAAGCTGCGCCTGTGTGAGCCCGCGCTCCTGCCGCAGCTTTTTTATCAGGCCGCCTGTTTTCTGTGGTTCCATAAGCCCACCTCCAAAAAACAAGTCTACACGATAATCCGGCTCATTTCAACCGACGCTCGGTAGAATCGCAACAAAAAAGGGACCGTGAAGCTAAACACGATCCCTTTTTCATTGTTATGTGCCGCAAGTCACACCGATGTGTGGAAATGCATCGCCAAAGCGGCCGTGCTCACTCCGCCTGGGGAACGAGCTCGTTGTACTTGCCGCGAGGAGTATAGTGAGTATGCAGGAGCTCGTGGGACTTGTGCCCGCAGGGCTCGCCAAGGTACTCTTTATACACCTGCTGTACAGCGGGGCTTTCATGAGACTTACGCAGCTTCTTGCCCTCGTCGATGGCATAGATTCCGGCTTTGCGCTTGCTCCAGTTGGACCAGCGGTCGCCGCGAGGCTGTCCGCCGCCGACTATGCAGCCGCCGGGGCAACCCATGACCTCGATGAAGTGGAACTGCTCTCCCGCCTCCACCATATCCATCAGTTTTGCCGCCCCGTCGAAGCCGCTCGTCACGGCCACTTTAGCGGTAAAGCCTTCGAGATAGAAGTACGCAGGAAGCACATTTTCGAACTTGAGCTCCGCGGTCTTTATCTGATCGCAGGTCCCAAGAGGCGTGATGTGCAGGTTGTCGCCCGGCAGCGAACGTCCGGTGACAAGCTCGTAGACAGTACGCAGAGCAGCTTCCATGACGCCGCCGGTGGTCCCGAATATATCCGCCGCGCCGGTGGAGATGCCCATCGGATCGTCGAAACGCGCGTCGGGCAGATTCACAAAGTCGATGCCCGCGCTCTTTATCATCTTCGCCAGCTCCCTGGTGGTGATGACCGCGTCCACGTTGGGAACGCCGTTGTTCATCATCTCAGGCCTGGTTATCTCGAACTTCTTCGCCGTGCAGGGCATTACGGAGACGACGAACATGTCCTTCGGGTCGATGCCGAGCTTCTCAGCATAGTAGGACTTGATGAGAGCACCCTGCATCATGTGCGGAGACTTGCAGGAGGACAGATGCTCAAGCAGATCAGGATAGCGGTGCTCGATGAACTTGATCCAGCCGGGGCTGCAGCTCGTGAGCATGGGCAGCACGGCTTTTCCGCCGGTGAGAACGGCTTTCGCCCTCTCCAGGAATTCGGTGCCCTCCTCCATGATGGTGAGGTCCGCGCCGAAATCCACGTCGAACACGTCGTCGAATTGCAGCTCTTTGAGCGCGGCGGCAAGTTTACCGGTGCACGGTGTGCCGACAGGAAGGCCGAACGGCTCGCCTATCGCGACACGAACGGCCGGGGCCACTTGGACGATGACACGCTTCTTCGGGTCGTTCAGCGCGTCCCAAATGACGTCGTAATTCTCATTGCTGTGGAGCGCGCCCACCGGGCAGGCCGCCACGCACTGGCCGCAGTTGGTGCAGTCCGTGTCTGTCAGCTTCATGCCGATGGCCGGGCCGATCTCCGTCTTGAAACCGCGGTGCTGAGGATTCAGTACGCCTATCTTCTGGATGTTGTTGCAGGTAGAGACGCAGCGACGGCAGAGCACGCACTTGCTCATATCGCGCACGATCGAAGGAGAAAGGTCGGAAGCGGCCTCGTAAACAGCGCCTTTGAAACGCGGCTCCGTCACGCCGAGGGTACGAGTGAGCTCCTGCAGCTCGCAGCTGTCGGACCGCGTGCAGGAGAGGCAATCCTTCGGATGCGCGGAAAGTATCAGCTCAAGGTTGAGTTTGCGGGCACGGCGGGCACGTGTGGAGTTGGTGTTGACGACCATACCGTCACGCACCTTGACCATGCAGGAGGCCATCAGGGTCTTGGCGCCCTCCACCTCTACCATGCAGATACGGCAGCCGCCGTACTGGTTCACGCCCTCAAGGTAGCACAGGGTCGGGATATATATGCCGTTCTCGCGAGCCGCCTGAAGGATGGTCATGCCCTCCTTCGCGGTTATCTCTTTGCCGTTGATCGTTATATTGACAGTTTTTTCGCTCATTATCCTTCACCCCTTACTTTCTATCGCAGCGCAGGCAACGGGTGGCCTCTGCGACAGCGTTGAGCTTGCGGTAACCAAGGTTGACCTCCAGGAAGCCCTCACGGCGTTTGTCAACAGGCAGTATCTCTGTCGGGAAGCGCCTGTACTCCGCCGTATCTTCGTCCACGGTGGCGGCCGGGATGTCTATCGGCTTACCGACATTCAGCTTGCCGGTGCCGCCGAGGTAGATGTCTATGCTCTTCGCGGCTTTCTTGCCGTCGGCGATAGCGGAAATCGCATTGGCCGCGCCGCGGGCAACGTCGCCGCCCGCAAACACACCGTCGATGGAAGTCATCAGATTGTATTTCTTCGTCACGAGGCTGCCCCAGGAGGTGATTGCGATATCATCGGAGGACACGAACGGGAAGTCCGCGTGCTGGCTGATGGCGGGGATGACCATATCCGTATCGATGACGAAATTGGAACCCTCAACAGCGATGGCTTTGCGGCGGCCGTTGGAGTCGTAATCTCCCAGCTCCATCTTGACGCACTCGATGCCGACGACCTCGTCCTTGTTGTTGCCTATGAACTTGACAGGCGCCACGAGCTCCATGATCTGGACGCCTTCCTCAATGGCTTCGGCTATCTCGCGCTTGTCGGCCGGCATCTCGTCGCGGGTACGACGGTAGATGATGGTGACGCTCTGCGCCCCGAGACGGACTGCGCTGCGCGCGGTATCTATTGCCGTGTTGCCGCCGCCGATGACGGTGACTTTCTTGCCCATACGCACCTTCTTGCCGGTGTTGATGTCCTTCAGGAAAGGCAGGCCGTGATACACGTTCTTGAGGCCCTCGCCGGGAACGCCGACAAGGTTCGGGAACTGCGTGCCTGTGGCGATGTATATGGCGTCATAGTCGCTGCGGAGCAGGGCAAAGGAGATGTCGCGCCCGACTTCGGTGTTGAGGATGATGTTGACACCCTCTTTTTTGATGACCTCGATCTCATGCTGCAACACGTCGTTGGGAAGACGGAACTCCGGGATTCCGAAGTTCAGCACGCCGCCGGGAGCGCCATGGCTCTCGTACACATCGACGTCGTAGCCGAGACGCACAAGATAATATCCGCAGGTGAGTCCGCTCGGGCCGGCACCGATGACGGCAACCTTCTTGCCCTTCTTTGCGAACTTGATGTCCTCGTAAGCCTCTTCCTCATGGCTGAGGGCGTAATCCGCCACAAAGCGTTTGAGGTCGCAGATGGCCAGAGCCTCGTCCCTCGTGCCGCGGCGGCATTTGGATTCGCACGGATGCGTGCATACACGGCCACAGACAGCCGGGAACGGGTTGTCCTGACGGATGAGGCGATATGCGTCGACGAAACGTCCGGCCTGAATGAGCGCCATATATCCCGGCACGTTGACTCCGGCGGGGCAGGCGTTCTGGCAGGGCGAAATGAACATGCTGGAGCAGACGCCGGCCGCGCAGTGATGATCCTTGATGTGTTCCTCATACTCATCGGCGAAATTCTTCAAAGTCGAGAGCACCGGGTTCGGAGCCGTCTGTCCAAGGCCGCACATAGCGGTATCTTTGATGGTGTTGGCCAACTCTTCCAACGCGGCGATATCCTCTTCCTTGCCCTCGCCGTTGGTGATGCGCTCGAGTATCTCCAGCATGCGCTTCGTGCCTATGCGGCACGGCGTGCACTTGCCGCAGCTTTCATCCTGGATGAAGTCGAGGAAGAACCGCGCGGTATCCACCATGCAGGTATCCTCGCTCATCACGACCAGCCCGCCCGAACCCATGATCGCGCCGAGTGTCTGCAGCGTCTCATAGTCCACGGACGTATTCAAATTCTTCCTCGTGATGCATCCGCCGGAAGGTCCGCCTATCTGAGCGGCTTTGAAAGCCTTGCCGCGCGGGATGCCTCCGCCTATTTTAAATATAAGGTCGCCGAGGCTTATGCCCATCGGAACTTCGCAGATACCGGTATTTATGACGTCGCCGGCCAGAGCGAACACCTTCGTGCCCTTGCTCTTGCCCACGCCGTAAGAAGCGAACCAGTCGGCGCCGTTTTCGATTATCTGGGGCACATTGTAGTATGTCTCAACGTTGTTGATGATGGTCGGGCAGCCGAAAAGTCCGCGCTCGAACGGGAACGGAGGCTTTTGCTTCGGCTCGCCGCGTTCGCCCTCGACAGAGGCCATCAGAGCAGTTTCCTCGCCGCACACGAAAGCGCCGGCGCCGATACGTATCTCCATATCGAAGTCAAACCTCGTGCCGAAAATGCCCTTACCGAGCAGACCCCACTCGCGGGCGATCTCCAGAGCCTTCTGCAGACGCTCGACAGCGATGGGATACTCAGCGCGCACGTAAACATAGCCCTGATTCGCGCCGATAGCGTAAGCGCCGATAGACATGCCCTCTATCAGGCAGAAAGGATCGCCCTCGATGACGCTTCTGTCCATGAACGCGCCCGGGTCGCCCTCATCGGCGTTGCAGACCATATACTTCTGCTCGCCCTCTGACTTCATACCGGCTTCCCACTTCACGCCGGTCGGGAATCCCGCGCCGCCGCGTCCACGGAGACCGGATCTCTTCATCTCGTCCACGACGTCCTCGCGCTTCATGCCGAGAGCCTTCGCCTCAGCCGCAAAACCGCCGCGCGCTATATACGCCTCTATGGAATTGAAGGGGATCTTGCCGCAATCCTTGAGGACTATCTGCTTCTGGTGAGAGAAGAACGGAATGTCGTCGCGGCACGGGATATGCTTGTTGGTCATCGGATCCACATAGGTATACTCCTCGATGACCTCGCCGCCCTCGATGTCGCGCTCCATGATGTCAATGGCGCGGTCGGGAGTGACGTGGATGTAGTACGTGCCTTCCGGCTCAATATAGATGATAGGACCCATGGCGCAGGTGCCCATGCAGCCTGTGAAAACCACGTTCACCTTGTCGGCGAGCTTGTGATCTGCTATGTACTGCTCAACAGCCGCCTTGGTGTCCTGGCACTTGCTCGAGATGCAGCCGCCGCCGCCGCAAACATAGACGGTGCGCTTAAAGCTCTTGTTCGCCTCGCCGTATTCCTTGGCGACTTTTTGGAGGTCTTTTACGCTCTTAATCATCATGTTTATCACCTCAATACTGCGCCAGGATCTTCTCGAGCTTGTCGGGATTCACCTGCTTGTGCACGTCATCATCGATAACCATAGCCGGCGCAAGTCCGCAGGCGCCGAGGCAGCGGCAAACATTGATAGAGAACTTGTGATCCTCCGTCGTCTCGCCCACGCCTATGCCGAGGATGTCCTGCAGCCTCTCGAGTATGCGCTTTCCGCCCCTGACATAACACGCCGTGCCAAGGCAGACCTTGATCTCATGCTCAGCACGCGGAGTCATGGAGAAGAAAGAATAGAAACTGATGACGCTGGAAACATAGGACACCGAAAAGCCCATCTTGTCCGCCACGAACCTCTGGACCTCGTAAGGCAGGTATCCGAATATCTCCTGCGCTGCATGCAGCACCTGTATCAGACACCCTTCCTTTCCTCGGTACAGGTCGATGACGTTGGCCAGCTTTTCATAGTTCGCCTTTTCGGCTTCCTGTTCGGCGGCCTGGAGGTTCTGTGCTACGTCGCTCATTGCTTTACCACCTTCACTTCAGTTTTTTGAACGTGCCCGGCCATGCGGCAAAAGGACGCCGCACAGCCAAAACAATATAGTATAAAACCACACATAATGAGTTTAACATAGCAATATACCATTGTCAATGCCCGGTTATGCAACATTTATGTATGTTTAATCACTATTAATATATAAATATCGTTTTTATTCGATTTTCACAAGTCCACTTATTGAACAAAATCACATCTTTTTGTAGTTTATGAAACACTTTTTGCGCGTGTTCTCTCGACTTCCGTTGTTCGGTGATGGCATAAATATTCTTTTTGTATGCTTTTGCCGTTTTTACACCTGAAAACGTCATCGTTCCCCCATCACACTCGCTATATACATATTTATTGTGCCCTGCGGTCTTTTCCCATTATACCTAATTTAAATATATATTCCGGCCATACGCCGCCTTCCCGACACCTGACTAATAAAAAAAGGAGACCGCTCTCACGGCCTCCCTGTACAATATTTTACTTGAATATTACCTCTTCGCGGCGCGGGCCGTTCGTCACCATCGTGACGGGCGTCTCCAGCTCTTTTTCGATGAACTCGACATAGGCGCGGCAATTTGTGGGCAGTTCGCGGTATTCTCTTATGCCGCGGATGTCACATTTCCAGCCGGGAAGGGTTACAAACACCGGCTTTGCGCGCTCCAAAAGCGGATATGTCGGAAAATCGCGCAGCACCTTTCCATCCACGTCGTAGCCGACACACACTTTTATCTCGTCAAGGTAACCGAGCGCATCCAACACCGTCAGAACGGCCTCCGTGGCTCCCTGCACCTGACAGCCGTAGCGCGAAGCCACCGCGTCGAACCAGCCCATGCGCCTCGGCCGGCCCGTTGTGGCGCCGTACTCCCCGGCATCTCCGCCGCGCTTGCGCATCTCCTCCGCCTCTTCACCGAATATCTCGCTGACGAACGGTCCGGCGCCGACCGCGCTCGAGTACGCCTTTACGACGCAGGTTATCCTCTTTATCTCATATGGCGGCACGCCCACCCCCACCGATCCGTAACCCGCGAGCGTGCTGGACGAGGTGGTCATCGGATATATCCCGTGATCCGGATCCTTGAGAGAGCCGAGCTGTCCCTCAAGAAGAATGTCCTTCCCTGACTGCACTGCCTCGTGCATGAATTTGAAAGTGTCGCACACGTAAGGCCTGAGGATCTCCGCATAGCCCTGTAGAAGCTCGAACACCTTTTCCGCGTCCATCGGCTCTTTATGGTAGAGCTCGGTCAGCATGACGTTCTTGATCTCGAGTATCTCCCCGATGCGTTCGCGCAGGCGTTCCGGATAATACAGGTCTCCCACTGTGATGCCTATTTTGGCGTATTTGTCGGAGTAAAACGGCGCTATGCCGGATTTTGTCGATCCAAAACTGTTTTTCCCCAGGCGCTCTTCTTCGTACTGGTCGAACGCTATGTGCCACGGCATGATTATCTGAGCTCTGTCCGACACAAGGATCTTCGGATCGAACCCATGCTCATGCAGCGAATCGAGCTCCTTTTTGAACTTGTCCACATCCAGCGCGACCCCGTTGCCGATGACGTTAGTCGTATGTTTATAGCAGCAGCCGGACGGCAACAGATGCAGCACCGTCTTGCCTTTTTCGGTTATGATGGTGTGACCGGCGTTCGCTCCGCCCTGAAAGCGCGCCACTATATCCGACTTTTCGGCGAACATGTCCGTTATCTTTCCCTTGCCCTCGTCGCCCCAATCGGCGCCCACTATAGCATGTACCATTTTATCAGCCTCCGTATCTTGCTTTCTTGCGTTTTATATTCACACCGAGATATCCGAGATCCGTCCCAGCACGTCCTCATTCGGCTCTAAAATATCTTTCCTGACCGTTTCAACGTATTCCGCCGTCTGCTCCGGCGCCCTGCCGACATAAAGCCTGGGTTCGAGCAGCCTGTCCAGATCCGCGTCGCCAAGGCCAAAGGCCGGATCCGCCGCGATACGCCGCAGCAGGTCATTCTCCGCGCCCTCCTCTTTCACGAGACGGGCCGCTTCCATAGAATGAGCACGTATCTTTTCGTGAAGCTCCTGCCGGTTTCCGCCTTTGAGCACGGCGTCCATCAAAATGTTCTCCGTCGCCATGAACGGCAGCTCTTTTTTAATATGCGCCGCTATCGTCTTCGGGTACACGACCAATCCGTCCGCCACATTGAGCACGAGCTCGAGCACGGCGTCCGCCGTCAAAAAGCCCTCGGCTATCGTCAGCCGCCTGTTCGCGGAATCGTCGAGCGTGCGCTCGAGCCACTGCTCCGACGACGTCATCGCCGCGTTCTGCGAAAGGTTGATGAGATAGCGGGAAAGCGAGGCTATGCGTTCGCACCTCATCGGGTTCCGCTTGTAAGCCATAGCGGACGAGCCTATCTGATGCTTCTCGAACGGCTCCTCTATCTCCTTCATGCTCTGCAGCAGCCGCACATCGTTCGTAAATTTATGCGCGCTCTGCGCTATGCCCGACAGCGAGCTCATTATCTGATAGTCGAGCTTTCGCGGATACGTCTGCCCCGTCACCGGATATGAAGACTTAAAGCCCATCTTATCGGCGACCAGTTCGTCCAGCCGTTTCACCTTTTCGCCGTCGCCGCCGAACAGCTCGAGAAAACTCGCCTGCGTCCCCGTCGTGCCCTTTACTCCCCGCAGACGCATCCCGGACAGCCTGTATTCGACCTCCGCGTAATCCTCCGCAAAATCCTGTGTCCAAAGCGCCGCGCGCTTCCCCACGGTCGTGAGCTGCGCAGGCTGCAAATGCGTGAATCCGAGGGCCGGCATGTCCTTGTATTTCTCGGCGAAATCCGAAAGAGCGCCTATGACGTTGACAAGTTTCGCGCGCAGCAATCCCAGCGCCTCGCGCATGATGATTATATCCGCGTTGTCGCCGACAAAACACGACGTGGCGCCGAGGTGGATGATCGGCGCCGCCTTTGGGCACTGCAGACCAAAGGCATAGACATGCGCCATCACATCGTGGCGCACCTCTTTTTCACGCGCCTCTGCCACCTCAAAATTTATGTCGTCAAGGTGTGCGCGCATTTCCGAGAGCTGCTCCTCGGTTATCGGAAGTCCGAGCTCCTTCTCCCCCTCAGCGAGCGCGAGCCACAGCCTGCGCCAGGTGGAGAACTTCTTCTGCGCAGAAAAAAGGCTCTGCATCTCCCGGCTCGCATATCTTGTTTCCAGCGGACTTTCGTATGTGTCGTACACGGCGCGCCCTCCATTCTCAAAAAAAATTTGCCGGAAAGACCCTCGCGGGTTCCCGGCAAACTATGCTTTCTCTGTTCTGCGGGTATGCCCGTCCGGCGAATGATTACACGTCATCACAGCCCACAGCATACTTTCACCCCGCAATATTTAATGGCAGGAACCCAGCGTTCCGCCAACAGATATTTATGTTATCATACTTTTTTAAGTTTTTCAACTTTCGCGCTTCATTTTTTCCGTTTTATATCAAGCGTACAAATATGCGGTTCCACTTTTGTGCACATCGGATACTTTTACATGTGATTTTTCCCCTTGACATTCCGTCGTTTTTATTAGATAATAATAAAGCACCTGCGGGCGTAGTTCAGTGGTAAAACATCAGCTTCCCAAGCTGAGGTTGCGGGTCCGATTCCCGTCGCCCGCTCCATAAAATGCCGCATTATTATGCGGCTTTTTTTATTGCATCTCTAAAAAAGCGCAGGAAAATGGCGGATACTTTCGTATCCGCCACTTTTTATGCCTGTTTCTATCTTACTTCTCAGGATAGAAGCCGGAAGGAGCTTCGGAGAGATTGATCATGATGTTCTTCATCTGAGTGTAATGCTCAAGGATGACCTTATGGGTTTCACGGCCGATACCGGACTCTTTGTAGCCACCGAAAGGAGCGCCCTCCGGGATCTGGTTGTAGGTGTTGACCCACATACGGCCAGTCTCTATTGCACGGGACACCCTGATCGCACGGTTGATGTCGCGGGTCCAGACGGCGCCGCCGAGGCCGTAAACGCTGTCGTTCGCCATCTTGATGACCTCGTCCTCGTCGTGGAACTTGATGACGCAGGCGACCGGTCCAAAGATCTCTTCCTGAGCAACACGCATGTCGTTCTTGACGTCGACAAGCAGTGTCGGACGCATGAATGCGCCCTTCGCGAGATTGCCCTCAGTGATGCGCTCACCGCCGCAGGCGACCCTGGCGCCCTCGTTCTTGCCTATCTCTATGTAGCTGAGGATCTTCTCAAGCTGACGCTCATTGATCTGGCTGCCCATCTGGGTGTCGTCGTTCCACGGCATACCGACTTTCACATTGTTGAAAGCCTTGACGGCGTCCTCGATGAACTTGTCGTAGATGTCCTCATGCACGAAGACACGGGAACCCGCGCAGCAGACCTGGCCCTGGTTGAACAGGATGCCGAGCTGCAGGCCGTCGATGGCCATATCCCACTGGCAATCCGGGAAGAAGATGTTCGCAGATTTGCCGCCGAGTTCCAGAGTGGAGGGGATGATCTTGTCCGCCGCGGCAAGCGCCACCTGACGGCCGACCTCTGTGGAGCCTGTGAACGCGAGTTTGCGGAAGCCCTTGTGATCCAGCATATACTGGCCGCACTTGGAGCCGGAGCCTGTCACTACGTTGAAAACGCCCTTCGGGATGACATCCTGGACCAGGCGCGCGAACTCAAGCACAGAGAGCGAGGTGTCGCTCGAGGGCTTGAAAACGGTGCAGTCGCCCGCCGCGAGAACAGGGGCCAGTTTCCACGCCGCCATAAGGAACGGGAAGTTCCACGGCACTATCTGACCGACGACGCCGAGAGGCTCGCGCAGAATCAGGGAAAGATACTGCTCGTTCAGGATGTTGGCGCTTCCCTCTTCCGCCATGATGCAGCCCGCAAAATAACGGAAGTGATCCGCGCTCATCGGCACGTCGATCGCCATTGTCTCACGGATAGGTTTGCCGTTGTCCATGGACTCCACCATGGCCAGATGCTCTTTGTTCGCATCAATTATATCCGCTATCTTGTAAAGGATAGCCGCGCGCTGGTTCGTGGGAACCTTCTTCCAGGTCTCAAATGCTTTCCATGCCGCTTTTACGGCGTCATCAACATCCTCTTTCGTGGCCTGAGCGCATTCCGCGAGCTTCTCGCCAGTGGCAGGGCTCTTGGAAACGAAAGTCGCCCCGTCGGAAGCGTCCCTCCATTCACCGCCTATGAAAAGTTGATACTTTTCCTGCAGTTTAGCTTTTTTCATTATAATTGCTCCTTCCACATGATGTTTATCAATTCCGAACAGGCCTTGCCTCATCCGGGTTTGAACAAAATAAAAAAACGCCGCCCTATGACAGCGTTGCATCGGCGCAAAGCGCCCCTATTATGATGTGCGCCGCCATGTTGCATCCGGCCGGTACGCCCCGACAACGCAAAACCGCCGCCGGATAAAAGTTCTTTCAACGATTATGATTATATCACTAAATGCGATCTCTTCAACCTTGATTTATTGAATTTTATTAAATAATTGTGAATTCATGGTTTCTTTTTGTAATAAAAGTTGTATTATTCTCCCGGATACGCTATTATAATAAAAAACATCGGGGAGGTAATAAAATGGAAGAAGAAAAACTTGCCTGCTATGTTTACGCTTGCCCTCATTATATGGAATGCGCTCTTTCGTGCGGCAAGGGCTGCTGCATCGACGAGCCCGACGAGGACACCCGTGAACTGAAAGCCGCCGACTGCAACGAAGAAAACGGATACAAATATTTTAAGCGTGTCGGGAAATAAGATCGCGCCGCACTGTCAGGACCGGAAAATCCGTTACGAAAACGAGGGCTGAGACCACGTGATCCCCGCCCTCGTTTGTTTTTTTGCGGCTGTCAGCCTATTTCATTCAGTTTTCGCGCGTTGTTCGAACGGTACAGCCAAACGGAGGCCGCCGAAAACAATATCGCCGTGGCCGGATAGACCAGACCGCGCGCCGTCTCCGGAAGCGCAAAGAGCGCGGCGAGAGGCAGCCCTCCGCAGAGGAAGCCCGCCAGCATGAACACCAGAACAGCCATGCTCTGTTTTACGACGACCGTCTCGGAGTCCCACTCGAACAGCGGCAGGCGCAGGTTCACCGTTATTCCCAGGACCGCCGTAAAAATCACGAAGATAAAAGGCACGATGACGAGCCAGAGCGTATCAATCCCGTTTATACCCAGCGAAGCCAGAAGCAGCACCTCTGACAGGATATAAAACGGCGCAGCTACAGTGAGGTTTACAAGTATCTTGCTGTCGAACAGTGTCTTGGCCGTTATCGGCAGGCTCTTGGCGATCCACCACTGCTTGCCCTCCATGGATATGGAACACGCCGTCGGCACAGAGACGCAGCACATCAGCGCCAGCAGCATCGGCATTATGGAAATTATGAGGTCGTACGAGCCGAACATGGCCTCGAACTGCTCCTTTCCGGCGAACGCGGCAGCAGCCGAAAACAGCAACATCATTATATACCCCACACCCGTATTCATAACATATATCGGAGAAGCGAAATACCGCCTGAGCTCTTTCCGATACAATGCGGAGAGCGGAGTGCGCTCCGTCAGCCTGTGCAGCACATAGTTGCCTTTGGCCGGACTCGCGCTGAGCGCGGTGCACACCGACAGGAAACAACGCCGCATGACCGCCATGAACAGCACGAATACCGCCAGCGTGACTCCGGCAAACCCCGCGAACGCGGGCCAGCTCCCGCCCACCGCCGCGCTGTCATAGAGCGCCACCGGCGGATACATCCTCGTGAGCTGGGCCATTACTATTTTCGCCAGATTTCCGATCTGCACCACCGTGACATCCTTGCCGCCGTACGCAAGCGCCGTCGGCAGCACCAATACCACGACCACCAGCACGATCGAGAGCACCACCGAAACGGCGTTCCTGTGCTTCATGCGCACAGAAACGGCCGTTATTGCGGCGCCTGCGGCTGTGGCAACAGTCATCGGCAATACTGGCAGCAGCACGGTCCCGACGACCGTAAAAAAGTAAAATGAAAACCCCGGTTTCACTTCCGCCGCGTAAACAGCGTTCCCCGCCGCCATCACGAGCGCACACATGGCGACATTGAAAACGTATACCGTCAGCAAGCGGCTGGCCACTATCTCGTCCCGGCTGACAGGCAGCGCGGCGAGCCTTTCATAGGTCCTCATGTTGAAGACCGTATCCCCCGCTTTGAAAAGCGTGTAAAACAGCACCACCAGGCTGGAGATGGAAAAAATGTACGGTGGAATGATCTCCTCCGCGCCAAGCTGCACGAACGCGAAAGAAAAAAGCGCGACGTAGCCCACCAATATCACCGCCACTATCGCTGACGCGGCTGCTATCAGCCGCAGGTGCCTCTTTTCTTTTTTATCGCGGCCATATTTGGCGGCGTTCCAGCCGAAGCTCTCCCGCAGCTGCACGTCGGTGAGAAGCCTAATCCTCTTCCACATGGCCCACCACCTCCATAAACACATCTTCAAGCGGTTTGCCGTGCGTCAGCTCCTGTGTCGTCCCGGAATCCACGATCCTGCCGTCCGAGATGATCGCAATCTTGTTGCAGAGCTTTTCCGCGACTTCCAGAACGTGCGTGGAGAAGAAGATGGCGCCCCCCTCGGCACAGAGTTCCCTCATGATCTCCTTGAGCACAAGGGACGCCTCCGGATCCAGACCGACGAAGGGTTCGTCCAGTATCATGAGCTTCGGACTGTGCACCAGCGCGGAGATTATGGCCAGCTTTTGCTTCATGCCGTGCGAATATGACGATATCAGATCCCCCAGCGCGCCCATCATGCCGAACCGCTGCGAATACTTCCCGGTCAGCTGCGTCCTGGTCTCTCCGGCGACTCCGAAGACATCGGCTATAAAATCTATATATTGTATACCCGTGAGATGCTCGTAAAGATCGGGGTTATCCGGGATGTAAGCGAGCATTGATTTACACTTTTCCGGCTCTTTTTTCACCGAATGCCCGTCTATAAGTATGTCCCCGCTCTCAAAGTCCATGATGCCGACCACGCACTTTATCGTCGTCGTCTTGCCTGCTCCGTTCCTGCCTATGAAGCCGTATATGTCTCCGGCTTCCACGCTGAGGCTCAGGTCCGAAACGGCCTTTTTACCACCTTTGTATGTCTTGGAAAGCCCGTCAATTGCCAGCATGGCCATCTATTTTTCCTCCCCGTCCGCCGGAGACGAAATTATCGTCAGACGGCGCTGTTTTCTGTCCTCGTTCGGTTTGTTGCCGATATAATCGTTGAATACGCTCCCTATCTTCCCCAGCATCTCCATGAACTCCTCGTCCGAAAGCAGCAAGGTGGACGCCGACACGCTGAGCATATCTTTTCGCGGATCCGCGCTCTCGTCCTGAAAATATGAGGCGAACGAACCCGCGATATTCAGCAGGATGCTTTGGATAAAAAGGCCGATCTCGCTGTTCGTGGGATCTTTTATGATATTCTTCACAAGCGCGTATGTCTTTTCGACGGCCCCGCGCACGGCCTTGCTATCCGTGACCTCTATGCATCCGGCGTCGAGCATCACTTTGATATGTCTGTAAAGGCTCGGCCGCGGCACATCCGTCATCTCTCTGGCCATGTCCCCGACGGTCCCGCTGCCGTGTACCAGAAGGTACTGTGCGATCCTCTGCCGCACCGGATTCATTATGACATCCGCTATCGTTTTGTCCATCAGCCATCCTCCCCATTATTCTCTTATTTGATATTATTATCATTGTTGATAACAATATATCACTGTTTTAAGCCTTGTCAATGGATGCGAAAAAATATTTTACTTTTCGGGTCGTGTTTGGTATCATATTCCGTGCACGAAATCTCTTTTTGAAGGAAAATCGAATATATGAAAAAAAGCTTGCCCGCCGTTTACGTCATTTTTGCCGTCTCCATCGCGGCCGCTGCCTGTTGGCTGTTTATATTCGCACGCCGCTCCATACTGTTCTGGGGGGCCGCTCCAGCCCTGTCTGCGGCGCTTGCGGTCATATTCGCGCTGCTTTGCGCCGCCGCCATCTGCCTGCGTCCGATCCCTGTCAAGGTCTCAGCGGTCGCCGTGCTGTACCTGCTGATATTCAGCGTGATTTCCGAGACAGCCGGAGCCGTTTTACGCGCCGCAGCCCCCGGTTCTGCGGTGCTCGCCGCCGTGGATTCCGGCGTGCCCGTGCTCGTGATCACGGTGCTGCTGCTCGCTTACGGCTGGGTACACGGCAAAAAGACCGTGCTCAAGCGGTACGGCATCGTCTCCGCAAGATTTCCCGAGGGGATGAAGCTGCGAGTCGCACTTGTCTCCGACGTACACATGGGCTTCAGTGTGGACGAGGCCCGGCTCTCCGAGCAGTGCGCGCGCATATCGAAAGAGTCTCCGGATATACTCGTCATCACCGGTGACCTCGTGGACGATCAGACTGCTCCGGAGCAGATGGCCGCTGCCTGCCGCCTGCTCGGTGCGATAACAACCACCTGTGGGGCATATTTTATTTATGGGAATCATGACCTCGCGCAGAGGGGGCCGAAGCTCCGGTTCAGCCGCGGACAGTATGAGGACGCCCTGCGCGAAAACGGGATAAATATCCTGGCCGACACCTGCCTTGAAGCGGGCGGAGCGTTGATCGCCGGCAGGCTCGACGCGGGCCTCACCGTACGAAGCGGACGCAAAACGATAAAAGAGCTCCTGAACGGAGCGGACATGGCGAAACCCGTCATCCTGCTCGACCACCAACCCCTCGAGGTCAAAGAGGCTGCAAGGCTCGGCGTCGCCCTGATGCTGAGTGGACATACGCACGGCGGTCAGGTCTGGCCGGTCGGCCTGCTCTCGCAGCTCGCTTCAAAAGGTCTTTGTTACGGCGACCATGTTGTGGACGGCATGCACATAATCATAACCTCCGGCCTCGGCAACAGGGGCAACCGCCTGCGCAGCGGATGTACCGCTGAGACCGTGATCATCGACATCACCGGCACCGGGAAATGACCGGCCCGGATTCATATGCACATAAAAAACTGCCGCCCTGCAAACCGTTTCCGATCTGCAGGGCGGCAGTCCTGTTTTTAACGTCAATATACGCCGAGTTCGCGGACAGCCTTCACCAGCGCCTCCACGTTCTCATACGGGACCTCGGGCTCGAGCATATGGGTGGGCGCTATGACAAGGCCTCCGCCCTTCCCCACGATCTCTATGCGCTCGCCGACGAGCCTGCGCACCTCGTCCGGAGTGCCGAAAGGCATGGTCGTCTGCGTTCCCACCGTGCCCCAAAACGACAGCCTGTCGCCGTATTTTTCCTTAAGAACATACGGATCCACACACTCCGGCTGCACGGGGTTCAGCACGTCAACGCCTATCTCTATCAGTTCGTCGATGACGTCATATATGACGCCGTCGGAGTGGTAGAACGCAAAGACGTTTGGATTCACGCCCTTCGCCGCGGCGATGACTTTGGCCGTGGTGGGCTTTATCCACTCCCGCCAGCAGCTCGGACTCATCATCATGCTCCGCTGCGTACCCACATCGTCGCCGAACAGCACGCAGTCCACGCCCGACGCCGCGGCCTTTGCCGCGATCTTGGCCTGGATGTCGCACATCCTGTCAAGACAGGCCGAAGCCATGTCCTCATCGGACAGCATATCCACAAGAAGATTGTCGAGCCCGCGCAGATACCACGCCCACTCGAACACCTGAACAGCGTCGAACGCCGTAGCGTATCCGCGGGATTTGAAATCATCCACCTGCTTTTGCATGGCCTCCCAGCGGTAATCGGCAAGCACGTCAGGCAGCGGGAACTCCCACACCTGCTCAGGGCTCGTAAACGAGGCCATGGGATGCAGGAACTCCGTGAAATGCTCCATGCTGCCCGGGCGGTAACCGACTCCCCACTCGTCCACAAAGGCATTTTTCGGAAAGTTGGGGAAATACGGCATGTAGTCCGGCATATGCTGCGTCGGCGGCAGGCTGACGTAGCGTATCGGGAAGTCGTAGTATTCGCTGTAGTCCTCCCGTCCTGTCTTTTCGCGGAACTTATGCAGCAGGGCCGGTGACAGCTCGAACACGAACGGCACGAACGCCGGCGAATCCCTTTTTATCACGCGAATAAAATTTTCTCTGTTGGTCATGTGGCTCCTTCCGGCCGAATCTTTGACGAGCATCGGCCTCTCCACAAAACGGAAGGCACGAAGCCTTCCGTTCTGTGTGTTTATAATCTGATGGTATCGCCGGCACCAGTCTTTTTACTTGTTGGCGTAGAAAGCGATGGTGGCGGCCTTCATCTGGGAAATGAACTCCTCAGGAGTTATCTCGCCGTGGAAGAGCTGGTTTCCGTAGGTGTAGAACACATCCGCGTTCCACTGCCCGCACTTGGAAGCTACGCCGTCATAGCTCAGATGGAAGGACTTGGCGTTCTTGAGATAAGGCTCAACTTCCGCAAGAACGGACGGGATCGGGGCATCAGCGCGCGCGTGCATGCAGAGTGCGTTGTTGACAAGGCCCTGCGCATGCTCGGAGGTGGAGATGTAAAGCAGGAAATCCTTGGCGCCGTCAGGGTTCTTCGCGCCGTTCGGGATGCAGAAACCGATGAGATAGGCTTCCATGTCGGTAACCTGTCCAACGCCGCCCTCAACAGTCGGGAACGGGAAGTAGCCCCACTCCCAATTGGAATCGACGGTGTCTTTCAGCTCGACAGGGATCCATGTGCCGCAGAGCAGGCAGCCCTCGTTGCCGAGAGCGAAGTCCTGCTGTCCGGCGGGCCATACGGAGCCTTCGTATCCGGCCTGGAACGCGTTCTTGTCGCCCTTGGAGACTTCGTAAACGAGCTTCGCGGCCTCGAGATATCCGGGATCGTCCCACGCGGCGCCGGTGGCGTCAGTGGCGGCGGCATAGAGCTTTCCAGCGCCCATGACGCGCTCGCAGGCCCAGTAGTACCAGTAAGCGTTGTACATCGGGTCGTTGTCCTGCGCGCAGAGGGACTTACCGGCAGCCTTGAATGTGTCGATAAGAGCTATAAACTCATCCCAGGTCTGCGGGGCTTTGATCCCCATTTCGTCCCACATGGTCTTGTTATAATAGAAGCCGGACGTGATGAGGTTGTACGGAACGAAATAGTCATGATCCTGGAACTTGTAGAGATCGAGGAACGCAGTGTTGAAGACTTCGCGGAAAGTGGCCTCGCCCTCGGGGCCCGGGCCGTTGAGCAGGTCGTCCAGCGGCATGATGAGCTGCTCGTCTTCGGAAAGGAAGGCGGCGGACAGCTCGCTGTGATCCTGGTCTATAAGGTCAGGAGCGTTGCCGGCAAGGATCTGGGTCTTGACCTGGTTGAGCACGTCGCGGCCGACCCAGGTGATCTCAACTTTCGTACCCTTTTCGGCTTCGTAACTCTTCGCCAGATCGGCAAGCCAGAGAGCCTGCGGCTCCGACTCGGTCCACATGGACGCATAGGTTATGGTGTTCCCGGAAGAAGCGCTTGTGCTGTCGCTCGCGGATTCAGCACCGGAATCGGCAGTAGACGCAGGTTCGGCCGTCGAGCTGCCGGCGCTGCCAACGCAGCCGGTAAGCGCAACGATCATGAGGACCGCCAACAGGACACTGAGAAATCGCATCTTTTTCATAATCTGCTCCTCCAATTTGTTTTTTGCACTATAGTCAAACGGCATAGACCGCTCAACACAAATTAAATCATTCCTTGACGGCGCCCATCGTGAGTCCTTCGATTATCTGCTTCGACAGCAGCAGATAGATCAGCAGTGTAGGCACGATGACGATAACGAGGCCGGCCATCAGGGTCGTCCACTTGCCTATGTACTGCATCGCGGTGCTGAGCGCATAGATCCCGACAGGCAGCGTGAACTTTTCGTTGGACGTCAGGAACGTCAGGGCTATCATGAATTCGTTCCACAGCGAAATGAAGTTAAATATCGCCGATGTTATAACGCCCGGCATGCCCAGCGGAAGCATGATCTTGAAGAATATGCCCATGGGAGAACAGCCGTCTATCGCGGCGGCCTCAGCCAGAGCCGTCGGCAGCGTGTGGAAAAAGCCCATCTCCAGAAACACGGTGAATGAGAGCGATATGGCCGTGTACACAAGTATCAGGCCGAGGTGGGTGTTGACAAGATTCGCCTGGTTCATGATGAAATACAGCGGCACGAGTATGAGCTGCACCGGTATGCCCATGCCGATTATCACGTATCCCCTTACCACATTTGAAAACGGGAATTTGATGCGCGAGAGGATGTACGCCGCCGGCGTGGATATAAGGAGTATGAGCAGGACGGACCCCGCCACCACTATGACACTGTTGAGAAAGTTGAGGTCAAGGCTGTTCTGCGCCCACGCGGCAACGTAGTTGTTCCACTGCGCAACTGCCGGAAACCCCCACGCGTTCTCGAAAAACTCGCGATCGGTCTTGAGCGAGGAAATACCTATCCAATAGAGCGAATACAGCGAAAACAGGCACCATGCGTACAAAAATATCCTTGCGATTATACGGAATATCAGAGAGAGTATCTTTACGGCAACGTTGTCAGAAGATTTAGGCTTAACTGCTGCTTCCAATTTTCTCCCTCCTCAATACTCGTATTTATCACGGTTGAACAACGCGAACACGATAGGCACCAGCACCAGCACGAACAGGAACATCACAACGCCCATGGCCGTGGCGTAACCCATCCTGAACACCGTGACGCGGCGGCCGAAAGCGGTGATGTACATCTTGACCGCCATGTTGGTTATAGCTACGTCAGGCGGGGTGCCGGAGCCGTTCCAGGCGTACAGTACGCCGAACTCTTTGATCGAATCTATGACCCACAGCGTAATGGCCGTACCGATGATATTTTTTATCATCGGCAGTTTGATCTTGAAGAATATCGTCACTTCGTTGGCGCCGTCGACCTTGGCCGCCTCGATGTAGCTTTCAGGCACGCGGTCCAGCGCCGAGAGAAGTATAACGCAGAAATAGCCGCAATACGTCCATGCCAACACCGCCAGCATGGCGCCCGTGAGGTTCTCCGTGGAGCTCCAGGTGCGAATGAGCTGATCCAGCCCGACGAGCTTCAGGAAGTTGTTCAGCAGGCCCCACTTCGTGTTGTAAATGAAGTTCCACAGCAGAGCCACGGCAACGCAGCTGATGACCGAGGGGAAGAAGATTATGGCGCGCATCGTCTTTTTGAAACGTATATGGGTGGCGAGCATCGCGCTCAAGAAAAACGAGATGCCGAATATGATCGCGCCGCCGCCAAACATGAAGATCAGAGAGATGCGTATGGACTCCATGAACGCAGGGTCTCCCATCAGTTCCTCAAAGTTTTTGAAGCCGACATAGCTCATGTTCGCGGTAAAGCCGTTCCAGTCGTTCAGGCTGACATAAAACGCCTGCACCGAAGGGCTGATGAAAAAGTATGTATACACCGCCAGCAGCGGCAGCAGAAAGAGGACGATCATCGGTATTTCCTCTTTCCTCGCGCGGTTGTCATGAAAATACGTTCGCAGCTTTTCCAAGATACTACCCTCTTTGCTATTTATTCGTAATCGTCAAGTACGGCGCCTACTTTGTCCACCAGGATCGCTCTCGGAGAATTCTTCAGCTTCCCGGCACGGATGAGCCGGTACTGTTCCGGGAGAAACTGGCTGAGCAGCGGCAACGGCATGGCCGCCTCGCTCAGATTCCTGAGCAGCCTCTCCTGCGCGAACTCGACCCGTTTGTCGGTCAGATAATATCTGCACCTGTCAGATAAGCCGAACACGCGGTCTCTCGCCTGCTGCTTCAGTGTGCCATGGTAATACGGTGCCCAGTAACGCGGATTTTCGAGCATTACCGCATCAAGTGTCTCGAGGAAATGCGATGCCTTCTCCTCCGGCTCGACCACATACTTTTCTATCATCGACAGGGCATATAGGCCCTCTCTCAGCGCGAACGTGCAGGCCGGCCCGACCTTTTGTATCGCGACCCCGTCTTCTGCCATGCTGTGCAGCGCTTCCGTGGTCTGGTAGTCTGTCGAATGGCCCTCGAACACGAGGTTTGAATGTTTATTGAGCGCCGCCATGAGCAAAGCCGCCTTATCGTGGTCGTACTCCGCTATCTCCGCGTTGCCGAATTCCACGCCCGGCTGAACGACGACAGCCACTACCCTCGCGAGCGCTTCCTCAAGGCCCGCTCTCCTGAATTTCTCGCTGAATATCGAGAGCACGTTTTCAAAGTCCTCCGGGGAAGTCACCCGCATCCCCTCGTCCTCCACCACTCCGCCGGGAAAAGGCACCTCGCTGCCTATGACATACACTGGCGGGATCGCCGCCGGCCTCTCCGCTTTCAGCTTTGAGAACTCGTCCTCGCAGGCTCTCAGGAGCCTCGTGCTCCTTTCGGCTGCCTTTTCAGGCGGAAACGCCGTCTTTTCATCGTCGTCCGCGACGCGCATGCTGGCGTCGAGATGTATCTTTGTGAAACCAGCCCTGACATACGCGCGCACGAGCTGTTCAGCGTTGTCCATGGCCTCTTTTTCCGGAAGGCTGCGCCAGGTGAGAGGTCCGAGGTGATCCCCGCCGAGTATCATGTTCGTTTTCGGGAAACACGCCTCGTCCGCTATGTCGCCCACAAACTTCATGAAGTCCTCCGGACGCATGCCTGTGTAGCCGCCGTTCTGATCCACCTGATTCGCAGTGGCCTCTATCAGCACGGGAAGCCCCGCCCGCTTTGCGCGGTCCATTGCGGCCAGAAGCACGAACCTGTTGGCCGAGCACACCGACGGGATGGCCTTTTTGGTCCTCACCCCACCGGGAAACAGGAACCTCAGCAGCGGATGCTCCGCCGAGGCCTCCTCATTCGTTTTCATTGCTGACAATATCCTCCACCTCCGCAAGAGTCGACCACGGACGCACCGACCTGTCGACGGAAACTCTCAGCGACGCGACCGCGCTGCCGTATTTCATGCAAGTGAGCCAAGGCATACCGCTGAGGAAAGCGTGCAGGAACCCCGCGTTGTATGAGTCCCCCGCGCCCGTAGAATCTATCGCCTTGTAACGCGAATACGTCGGGCAGCGGAGCAATTTTTCCCCGCTGCGGAGCACAGAGCCCTCCTTGCCGCATTTCACGACCACAGTTCCGCAGTATCTCGACAGTTCCAGCGCGGCTTCCACCGGATTGTTCCGCCTTGTTATCGCCTGCGCCTCCGTGTCGTTCGGGAAAAAGATGTCCGTAAAGCCCAGAAGCTCACGTATACCGTAATCCCAATTCTCCGTCGTATCCCAGCCGGCGTCCAGCGACGTGGTCACTCCCTTTTCATGGGCCCTTTTGAACAGGCGCAGAAAACCCGGCTGCAGCTCCTGCTGGAAAAAGAACGAACCTATATGGATATGCCTTGTGCCCTCTATGAGCTGATCGGTGAGGTCGTCCTCGCACAGGCCGTCCAGCCTGCCAAGATAACTCATCAGGGCGCGGTCCTTCGGCGTGGTCACCGAGATGGTCACCGGCGTCTTTCCGCCCCTTTCGGTCACGATGTTTGACACATCCACGCCCGTCGCGGCAAGCGCCTCCACCGAAAAGCGACCGAACAGATCGTCGCCCACGTGGCCGTAGAACGTTGCGCCCATTCCGAGAGAACCGAAGACCCCGGCGCATATCCCCGTCGAACCCCCGAGCACGGAATAGAAGTTTTTATACTCCACCTCTTTGCCAAGCTCCGGCAGCTGTCCGGCCGAAGTCATAACGAGATCGGGATTTATATCGCCCACGAAGGTACAATCGAATTTTCTGTCCATTGCACTGCGTCCCTCCACGATACTCAACAGCGGCGCGCCGCAGCAGTGAGTATTTTTTAAAGCTCTATCCAAGCGTGCAGATGACCGGGACGATCCGGGTCGGTGTTCACGGCCTCCGCCTTGTGGAGCGTCAACAGCTGCGCCACCAAAACGAGCAGCAGCCCGCGGGCGGCATGATGGAGCTTCTTTCCGAAGTATATGTTCAGAGCGCCGTCTATTTTGGCGTCCTCGTCGGAGAGGACTATCACATGCGCGCCCTTTTCCTTTATATCTTTTATAAGTCCGCGCTCGTATTCGTTCTTTGCGTCGCTCATTGCGGCGATCACCACTGAATGCTCTCCGAGCACGAGGATCGGGCCGTGGCGTATATCCAGAAAATGATAATAGTTGGACGGGAGCTGGCAGATCTCCTTGAAAGTAAGCGCCGCCTCATCGGCTATGCCGCAGATCTCCGCGTCGCCCAGTACGCAGCCGTCGCTCCAGGTCTTCCCCGCCACGCCGATTATCTCTTTCTCCCAACGGTTGCGGAAATCTTCCAGCCCGTCTATGACCTCGGCGGCGGACTTCTCCATCTCCTTGTTCTTCGCGGCTTTCGCTATGAGCAGCATCGTCGCAAGATAGAGACAGGAGACGTTCCTGGTCTGGCAGACGCTCGCGTCGAACGCCCACGGCATTTCGAGCTTTACGGACGCCACCTGAGACAGCGGCGCGTTCTCGACGCAGGAGATAGCCATCAGCTCACAGTCAATATGCTCAATGCGTATGCGGTCGAGCGACTTGACGACTTCGCTTGTCGAGCCGGAGCGGGATATGGCGACAAGAAGGCTGCCCTCCAGCATCGTTTTATATCTGTCGAAATTCACCATGAGGTCTCCGCCGGCGATCGCCGCCGCAGGGACGGAAAGGTACATGTTCTGAGTGGCCGCGGCGCCGCACGCAAGCATGTAGCTCGAACCGCATCCCACATATATCACGCACTTCGGCTCCCGGGCCAGGGCCTCCTCGAACAACGGCGCCTTTTCATTTATATAATCGGCGGTCTTTTTTAGCGAAGGCTGCTCCTGAAGTATCTCCTGATATGTCGTGCTCATCTTTTATCCTCCTAAACAATGTTGTCGCCGCAATAACTGCCGGCTCAGACTCCCGGCACCGGGATCTTTCTCTCAAAATTCTCGGTCTTCTTCCCGAGGAAACGCAGCAGGTTCTCGCCGTAGATGTGCGGCAGGAACTTCTCGTTGACCGAGAGGCCCAGACGCTGGTATATGTCGTTGTCGCGCCGCAGCCAATCCGTCACCCATTTCACGTTGTATGTCACCGTGTCGCAGTCCGTTCCGAAGATGACGTTGTGCATGACCTCATAATCGCCGCAGAACAGCTTTTTCAACGCATCCTCCCGCCAGAGCGGCGGCGTTCCGGGCGTCAGGTCCACGAACATCTCACAGGAAAGGTTCGGATGGAGCGAATACGCGTTGCTGAACTTTCCATACACGGCTATGCACTCATCGCACCACGGCCATGAGACATGCGCCAAAGTGAAACGGAGGTTCGGCACATCGAGTAGGCACTCGAACTCGCCGGGGCGATTGTACCTCGCGGAATCCTTTCCGTCCCAGCAGATGCCGGAGTGAAAGAGCACCGGCTTCCCGGCCGCGGCCGCACGCCTGCAGACAGCCATACAGCGCTCATCCCGCGGATAAAAGTCCTCGCAGATTATCTTGAAACCGTCTATGCCCTTTGAAACGGCGTAATCGACCTGATCCAGCGCATCCTCATCCGGAGGATATATCCAATGGAAAGCGAAAAGATTCGGCTCGGCTCCGCGCAGGGCCAGCACCTGATCTATTCTTTCCTTTCCGGTGTAGCGCTCCCCCGCCTGACTCGGGTCAAGCGACAAAAGTGTGCCGCCGGACACGCCTGCCTGAGCCATGCGTGAGAGCAGCAGGCTCCTGTTCGCATCGTAATCACCGCCCGGCACCGGCGCCATATGTATGTGACCGTCCAATATCATATAGATCCCTCCAAATCCGCTTATACAAAATAGACTTGCAATTTATTACACTTTCAGGCAAAATAGAGGTAACGATTTACTGAAAGGGAGAATAACGGCAATGGCAGTTATCAAGGACGTCGCCCGTATGGCCGGCGTTTCCGTGTCCGCCGTCTCAAAATATTTGCAGACCCCTCAGAACATGCGTGCCGATACGCGCGAGCGCATCCAAAGCGCGATAGAAACGCTGCATTACCGGCCCAGCCAGCTTGCGAAAAGCCTGCGCACCGGCAGAAGCGGCATCATCGCGATAACCATACCCGAAGTGGACAACCCGTACTTCGGCGAAGTGTTCAACTGCTTTCAGAACCTCTGCTCCGACAACGGCTTCATCCCGATCATGCTGCGCACGAACACCTCCAGCGAGCTCGAGCACACCGCTTCCCTGCTGAAAGCCGGCTTCATCGACGGCGCCATCTGTTACGACGCGGGAGAAGCGGGAAAGCTGTTCAAGGACCACGACCTGTCCATCCCGCTCATCTATATGGGCCCGACCTCCGGCGAAGTGACGTCGCCCTCAGTGCAGGTCGATCTCCGCAACGGCATATACGAGCTTTGCGCGCACCTCGCGTCCTGCGGCGTCAAGACCATCGGCTATATCGGCCCTTTTGACGACGCGTCGTCCATTCAGAAATTCGCCGCCTTGCAGGACTCCTGTGAGGAGCACTCTCTATCCCTGCTGAAAGAGCACATCTATCCGCAATGCTACGGCTACGACGGCGGCTATGTGAACTGCGCGCGTATGCTCGGCTCCGGCGGCAAACTTCCCGACGCCATCGTGGCTGAGGCCGACGCCATCGCCATGGGCGTATTAAAGCGCCTGCTTGAAAGCGGAAAGCGCCTCCCTGAGGACATCCTGCTTTCCGGCTACGACGACACCGACATCTCTCAAATGGTGAGCCCCTCGCTGACTACGATACACATTCCTTCCCTGGAGATGTGCGCGGCCGCCATGAAGCTCCTGCTCTGGAAACTCGGCGGAGGCGAAGCGCCGAACGACGGACGCATCATCTTCCAAACGCACCTTGTCGTGCGCGACTCCACAAGGAAGGCAGACAAACAATAAGCTCTATATTTAAGCCGTGTGTATCGATACACGATTGCTGCAAATAAAATCGCTTTTTGCGGCTCCTGATCTCTCGACACTCACCAAAGCGCCCAAAAGCGTTACAATTCTTTTCCTTTAACTATGTTAATTTTATAACATACGATAAAGATTTTCAAGTCTTTTTGCAAAATTGTGGCTATGAATATTTATATCTCGATTTTTTTAGGTAATATCCACAATTATATATCTATTATTATTGTTTAGCCTCCGCTCCCCCGTTTTTGCAAATATCGGAAATGGGCCGCGGCCCGCCCTGCTATTTACAAGAGCTGGCTTTTGTGATATCATCTTGTTATAATAAGTTAACATCATTATCAGGAGGCGATCCCGTTTGTCTGAGCGTTCTGTGCTCGGCGTTGACGTCGGCGGCACGAAGATAGCCCTGTGCCTGATGAGCGAAAACGGAAAAAGGTCCGAAGTCCTGCGCTTCCCGTCGCTGCTGAGATCCGGACGCGACGCCCTCGCCGAAAACATCCTCGACTGTATTGGAAAGGCGCTTGAGAGTTCCTCCGCCGAAAACGCACCCGTCTGTGTCGGCGTGGGACTGAAGGATTTCGTGGACAACAAAAATGGCGTTTGGGTAAAATCTCCCTCCACGCCGGGGTTTGCCCCCCTCCCGCTCGCGGAAATGATAACCGAGCGGTTCGGCATACCTGCCGTGCTCGACAACGACGTGCATGTCGCGGCGCTGGCGGAACAATATTACGGCCGCGGCAGGGACTTCCGGGATTTCGTGTATATGAACGTCGGCACGGGCATCGCCATAGGCGTCATAAACGACGGCAGGCTCATGCGCGGGTGCGTCAACTATGCCGGTGAGATAGGCCACATGTCCGTAGACACGGACGGCGAGCTGTGCCCTTTCTGCGGACAACGCGGCTGCCTTGAGGAAATAGCCGGTGGAGGCGCGATCATCTCCTATGCGAGGCGCGAAATGCACAACTGGCCGTATTCCTCTCTCCACGGGCTTGAGGCTTCCGGCAAGCTCCACTCCGCCGCCGTATTTCAAGAGGCGGATCTGGGCGATAAATTTGCCGGGCTGATCGCGAAAAGAACGGTACACGCGCTGGCTGTGGCGTGCTCGGCCGTGGTCAACATCTTCAACCCTGAGGCGCTGATTTTCGGTGGCGGAGTCATGGCCGACGGCTGGCTCATTGAGAAGATAAAGGATGAACTGCCGAGGACCACCATAAAAACGTCATACGACTCTTTGCGCGAAGTGTGCCTGTCCCCGCTCGGCTCGGACTATGTGGGCGTGCTCGGCGCCGCAGGACTCGGCTGGGAGCATATCGGAAAACAGGGAAAATAAAAAACATATCAGGAGGGGAACGCCTTGTCTGACAACACGCTTGACCTCACCTCGCCTGTGGCGCTGTATTTTCAGCTGAAGCAAGCCCTACTGGCGCGCATAAGATCCGACGAATGGGTCGATCTGAAAATGCCGTCTGAAAGCGACCTTTGCGACGAATACGGCGTAAGCCGCGTCACTGTGCGCCGGGCTTTGTCCGAGCTCGAACATGACGGCTATGTGGTGAAACTGCGCGGGCGCGGAACATTCATCGCCCTGAGAAACATCGACTCCGAGCTTGACAAGGTCATCAGCTTCACACAGCAGGTGCTGCTCGAAGGGCACCTCCCATCGACGAAACTCCTGCAATGCACGCGTATGCCGGCGACTGCCGGCATCTCGTCCAGCCTCGGCCTGGAGCCGCGTGCGCCCGTCTGCTACCTGCGCAGGCTACGCCTCATCGACGATGTGCCGGTGCTCCTTGAGGACACATATCTGCCGCTCAGCCTGTTTCCGAATATAGACAAGGTCGATTTCAGCCGCTGCCATCTGTACGACGTCATGCGCGACAATTACGGCGTCAGCCCGGAGGCCTGGAAAGAATATCACATGGCATCCGCTCTCGGAGACGACGCCGGCCTGCTGCGCCTCGAACGCGGAGACCCCGCGCTCGTCATCGAACAATACACTTATGCCGGCCCCGACCTTGTGGAATACACCATCAGCACCGTCAACTCAGGCGTATACCATCCGCGTACCTGGGTCGGAAGACCGCGCTGACGCGTACCCGAGTCATTGTATTCTGTTTATCTTACATTTTTGGAGGACAAAACCATGTACGAGACTTATAAAGAGATCTTTTTGCAGAAAGACGTACTCTCTCAGACGCGCGACCGCATGAACGAGAACCGCCGGCAGGCTGTGGACTTCATAAAGGCGTACGACCCCGGGGAAATCGTCTTCATCGGCTGCGGCTCGAGCTATTGGCTCTCCATGTCCGCGTGCCTGACCATGCAGCGCGAGACCGGCATACGCTGCACCGCCATAAAGAGCGGCGATGTGATCATGGACAGCGACTGTTACTCCGGAGCTTTCCGCCGTCCGCTCGTCATCTCCGCCTCCCGCACCGGCACGACCATTGAGACCGTCATGGCCGCGAAAAAGTTCAAGGAGTGGTACAAGGCTCCGCTGCTGCTGATAACCGAATACGAAAAATGCCCGTTGGGCGAGATAGCCGACCTCGTGATCCGCGAGCCGTGGGCCAGAGAGGTCTCCGTCATGCAGACGCGCTCGTTCTCGTCGCTGTATCTCTCCCTCGTCATGCTCAGTGCGTTCGTGTCCGGAAACGATAAACTGCTCGGCGAAATAGACTGGTACATCGACAACTACGACAGGCTTGCCAGCGATGTCTCCGTGCGTGCCGAAAAAATCGGCAGCCAGGATTTCAAAGGCTACGAACACGTGGTCACGCTCGGTTCAGGCTGCCAGTACGGCGTGGCTGTTGAGGGCGGATATATCCAGCAAGAACTTGCCAAGTTCGGTTCCGGATATTTCGCAACGCTCGAATACCGCCACGGGCCGTGCCTGACGAACAATGACAAGACCCTGTTCGGTCTGTTCAGCACCGGAGACATGGCTGAGCGCGAAAACAACGTGATGGGCGAGCTGCTCGAACGCGGAGGGCGCGTAATCCTCATCAGCGGAAACGCCCCTCAAAGCATCGCCACGTGGAATTTCACCGTCGGACGCGACACCGCGAAAGAGGTGGTGGCGCTGTACGGAATAATGGTCATGCAGGGCATCGCTTATTATCAAGCGCTGCGCGGCGGCGTCAACCCCGACAACCCCAACAACAAAGAAAACGACGCGCAGTATATAGAAAAGATCTGACCGCAAAGATCCGAAAAAACAGGGCGCCGTCCATATAAGACAGCGCCCCTCTATTTTTTATCCCGGCCTACGGCCTCCAAAAGCCGTCCATCTCTTTACGGATGAGCTCCACGTAACGCGACACTTTCCGCGTGTTTCCGTGCAGAAGATATACGTCCCTCTGCACTATCTCGAGCCCGCAGCCGCTGGCCGCCTGCGCGGTCTCCCGAAAATAGGCGCGGACGGCGTCCTCCTCCAGTTCCCCCTGTACGCCAAGGAAGTTCGCCGTGGGCTTGCGCAGGAACACGATATTTTTTCCGCGCAGCCGCTCACCCATGAAACGCTGGTCGCACCAAGCGGAGACCGAAACTTTTCGCAGGTTGGGCAGCGTGTCCAGTCCCCCGTCCCAGAAGCCGTGCACTGCCTCGCAGCAACCGTAAGACACGGCGCCGAACCTTGCCGCCAGCTTTTTATAGTGATCGGTTATAAACTCTTTGAACATCTCCGGCGAGACGTCGTTGAACTCCTCCGCGTCCATATATCCCCAGACTCCGCTTGCTTTCAGGCCCTTACCCGTTTTCGGCAGACTGTCCGTAAAGCAGTATGAGCCCTCAAGCAGCGGCTCGTCCCCGACCGTGGGCAGCAGCAACCCGCGCGCCTCCATATCGTCCAGATAATCGCAGTAATCGTCTATGAGCCTTGAAAACAGCTCGTGCACGAGTTCCGGCGTATCATACAGAGCCATGTACAGGTCCTCCATGCTCATACGCTCCATTATTGAGAGCGCAATGCTCGTGCTCACAGACTCGCCGGCCCTGAGCACCGGGAGCATGTCCCCGAACACCCCATCGAGTTCGTCTATCTCGGCCTGCGTGCCCTCCAAGTCGAAGCTCCACTTTGACTTTCCGGCGAGGGCCATGTCCTTTTCAAGGTCGTGAAAATATGTGTCGAATTTATACCCCGCGCCCACCCATTCGCTACCGTCGGCAGCATTTTTTCTCACCGGCAGCCCGTAGGGTATGAACTCCTGATGCAGCGCCACCGGCCAATACGAGCGCACCGGCGTATCGTCAGCGAACATTTTGGCCGGAACAATGTTGCTGAGCAGTTTCCACTCTATCTCTCTCGCGCGCTTTCCCTCGCATTGCATGAGCTGTGGTATCACTTCATCCGCGAAGGTCCAGAGTTCTACAGTGATCATCGGACGCGCGCCTTTTTCAAACCTGCCCGACCTCTCCCAATCTTTATAGATGCCGCGCATCCTGTCTCCGGAAGCGATCTCCGCCTGTTCTCCAGCAAGGCTGCGCAGTCTTTCCCGGTCTTTATCCGCTAATTTTTCCAATATTCTTCCCCTTTCGCTTATCGCAAACGAATGTATAGGACCCGCTTGAGAAAATGGAGGTATGCAAATGATCCGCGGCGTAGTTTTCGATATGGATGGCCTCATGCTCGACACCGAACGGATATATAACGATGGCTGGCACATAGCGTGCTCCAGGCTCGGATACGACCTGCCGGAGGAAGTCCTTCACTCGTTCGTCGGCCTCGATGAACGGTCATCCCGCCTGCATCTGGACGAATATTCGCACGGGACCATGGACTACGACGCCCTGTCAGACATATTTATGAGTCATATGCGGGACTGCGTGGAAAGAGGCGAGGTGGACAAAAAACCGGGGCTCGACGAACTGCTCGCGTACCTCAGGAAAAGCGGGCGGCTCCTCGCCGTGGCCACGTCCACAGAGAGCGCGCTGGCCAAAAAGAACCTTCGCAACGCCGGAGTGGAGGGATATTTCGACGTCATGGTGTTCGGAGAGATGGTCGCACACGGCAAACCGGCCCCGGACATATATTCGCTGGCGGCGTCGATGCTCCGTCTGTCTCCCCGCGAGTGCCTGGCGCTGGAAGACTCTCCCGCCGGCATACTTTCGGCTGAGGCGGCCGGCCTGCTGCCCGTAATGATACCAGACTGCATACAGCCCGACGCCGAGCTGTTCACGCACCTTTATGCAGTAAAAAAGGACCTCTCCGAGGTCATCGGGCTTCTTGAAAACGGCGTGCACGCGCCTCATACGGATACGATTATACCACCCGCCGCCGGCCCGGACAATTGACATACTCAATAATTTAACGCCGCAAAAATACGCACATATAACGAAAGACGTTCGGCGGTCCAGGCGTCTGTTTTTTATCGCTGTGTTTTCTTCCGCCTGCGTTTTGCCCGGAAAATATAAAATCTTCGGCTGTGTTTATTTCCCGTTTTGATGTTTATGCGAATGGTGTTTTTACCGCCTGCGGGCGGATGTGCTGTTCGAATCCATTCTCCCGCGACCAACAAAAAAAGACGCTTGCGCGTCTTCTTTTGTTGGTGGGAGAGGGTGGATTCGCGAGCCGCGCACTCAAAACCGTCCACCGGACGTTTTTGCCGTCTGCGGACGGACGTGCTGTTCGAATCCATTCTCCCGCAACCAACAAAAAAAGACGCTTGCGCGTCTTCTTTTGTTGGTGGGAGAGGGTGGATTCGAACCACCGAAGTCACTGACAACAGATTTACAGTCTGCCCCCTTTGGCCACTCGGGAACTCTCCCATATTCACTTTTCGTTCCACCATTGGAGCTGGTGGACGGATTTGAACCCCCGACCTGCTGATTACAAATCAGCTGCTCTACCAACTGAGCTACACCAGCACATCAGCGACGGTTTATATATTATCATGACCGGCCCCTTTTGTCAACATTTTTGCGCCACGATAATTCTATTTTTTTCGTTTTGTTTTCCGGTTGTCATTCTTTTTGCATTGTGGTATTATTATGTTAAGAAATATGCGGTCGAACGGAGTGATAACGTGGGGACAGATAAGTGGATCGAAACGGAGCGTATGTCCGTGATCCCGCTTGATTACGACAATCTCAAGCTCCTGTTGGAAGACATTCCGCTGCTCGAGGAAAAGCTGAACATCAAATACCGCGGCGAGCCCATAGCGGAACATTTCCGCTGGATCGTACGTGGACAGCTCGCGGCGGTAGCCAACCACCCCGACACATGGTACTGGCACACATTCTGGCTTTTCCGCCGGCGCGAAGACGGCGTTGTGATGGGTAGCGCGTGTTTTAAGGACGACCCGCACAACGGCGCCGTGGAGATAGGCTACGGAATAAACAGCGAGTTCGAGGGATGGGGCTACACGACCGAGGCGGTCAAAGCCATGTGCGGATGGGCCTTCGTCCAGCCGGGCGTGCGCAAGGTCATCGCCGAGACGGACAAGGACAACATAGCCTCCCAGCGCGTCCTGCAAAAATGCGGGATGAAGCGGTACGACGAAACCGAGGAATCATATTGGTGGGCCGTTTACTCGAGGTGACGCCCGCTGCTGTAAAGTTTCATACCATTACAAGAAGCTGCCGCTTTTGCGGCGGCTTTTATTTTACAAAGATCACGACCCAATACTGAACGCCGCTCACGAGCCCGGTAACGATGCAGAAGCCCGTGTAGTTCGCGTTCAGCATGTTGGCATAGTGCGTGGGAGAATTGAACCAAAGCTGGTAGGCGCTGTACACGTCCTGGACGTTTCGCGCGAGGTTCTCGCCGTAGCAGATGTATGAGAGGCCGAAATCGTCCATCACCGTGCGGCACTCCCGACCATCCGGCCTTGTGTGGCTGAACGTATTGGCCGCCTCCGTCAGCCTTGTGAAGGCCACACTGTTGAGCTCGCTATAATAATTTAGCGGGCCGAGGCCGTTTTGCGCTCTCAGATTGGCCACCGCGTCATAAAAATCTTTTGCGTAACCGGTCGGCTGCGCTGCGTTCCAGCTTGTCGTGGCAGTGTTGTCCGTCACCGCCATGGCGTACTCGCTCGGCAATGGCACGTTGCTGTCCGTCAGCTCTATCTCCGACGAGCTGCTTTCGGAGCCGCTCCCCGAGGACTGCGACCCAAAGCTTTCAGACGGCGCCATCCCCTGCCCCGGCAAAGGCATGCCGTCGCTGCCGCCGTCCACCGACGCATCCGACGAGCTCTCCGAAGATGCGCTTTTTGACGAAGCCTCCGCGGCCCGCTCGCTTTCAGACTGGGAGGCCGACATTGCCTCCGAATATGTCTCCAGCTTTTCATATTTTGGCTTGCTTTCACTGTCGTCCTCCCCGGAACAGGCCGTGACCACAAGCATGATACAGCACAAAAATGCAAGCAGCGATCTTTTCATGTCAACCTCCGAAAACCGTTTGCTGTTATTATAATAGCATAAATGCACGGCAAAATCATCAGTTTTCCCCATGTAGCAGACGGCTTTCCGAATGAATAATATGGAGGGATCTTAAAACGGGAGGCTGTCACATGACATACGACCACTCACAGATGCATTTCTTTCTCGGCGCCAACACCCCGCAGGGCTTTGTGTCGAGATTCGGCCAGATCATCGATCCCGTCCGCTGCAAACGCTGTTACATCATCAAGGGAGGGCCGGGTTCCGGCAAATCCACGCTCATGAAGGGGTTTGCCGACGAAGCTGAAAAACTCGGCATGCGGCCAATATACTTTCACTGCTCGTCCGATGTCGCCTCCCTTGACGCCGTGTCGGCCGATGGGGACAGGTACGTCATCCTCGACGGGACTCCCCCGCATGCCGTGGAGCCTGGCTGCCCCGGTGCGTTCGAGACGCTAGTCCCTCTTGGCGACTGCTGGAACGAGGAGGCGCTGCAAAAGGACCGCTCCGCGATACTCGAACTTATGAACAGGAACCGCCTGATGCACGCCCAGTGCCGAATGTACCTCTCCGCAGCCGGTTCGCTGCTCGGTGAAGTCTCGGGAATGGCGCGCGATTATGTTTTCCCGGAAAAAGTGGCTCGTTTCGCCTCCGCCGTAGCTTCGCGCGAATTCGGCCGCAGGGCCCCGGCTCCCGGAAACGAGCGGGTGTATTTTCTCAGCGCCGTAACCGACCGCGGCCTTTTCAGCTTCAATGGCACGATAGAGGCCATGTGCGACAAGCTGTATGTCATAGACGACGACTGCGGTGCTGCCTCCGCCATGCTGCTTGCTTTGCTGCGTTCCTTCGCCCTCGAGTCCGGCCGCGATATAATAAGCTGTTACTGCCCAATGTCTCCTTACGAAAAGCTCGAGCACCTGTTCATCCCGGAGTTGCGGCTCGGTTTCACGACGTCGAACAAGCGTCATCCTTATCCCGGCGAGCTGTTCCGCACGATACACGCGAGGCGGTTCATGGATACCGATGGCTTCGACGCGCACAAACTGCGGGTGCGCTTCACCATGCGGGCCGCCTCGGAGCTGCTCGGTGAAGCCGCGTCCTGCATGGCGCAGGCAAAAAAGATCCACGACGAGATCGAAAAATATTATATTGCCAGCATGGACTTTGAGAAGGTGCGCGAAAAAGGCTTAGAAGTCGTCTCCTCGCTGAAACAGGGCCAATAATCTTCTCGGTCCATCGTATAACGGCGGAGCTTGCGAACATATTAGTAAGGTAATTCGGCGCGGAGGTGCTGTATGTTCAAGCTCAACGGTTTTTCCCAGAAGGCCAACGCAGCCATAAACGCGGCCATCGCGCAGGCTTCCTCTCTCGGTCATTCATATATCGGCAGCGAGCACCTGCTGTACGGAATACTCAGCGAGGGATCCTGCTACACTTTTTATGCGCTCCATGGCAAGGACATGAACTGCGATTTCATAACGGCGCAGCTGCTGGAGACCGTAGGGCGCGGGGTCCGCTCCAGCCTGACGCCGAACGACCTCACTCCGCACGCGCGCAGGATACTGGAACTCTCTGTGACGGAGGCGCGTATGCTCGGCACGGCGGAGGCTGGGATAGAGCACATGCTCATCTCCATGCTCAAGGAGCCGGATTGCTACGGCGTCCGCTTTCTCAAGGCCGCAGGATGCGACATCGAATCTCTCTGCCGCGAAATATCCGACAGCCTGTACGTGGACGGCGAGCTGGCCTCTTCCCGGCGGCCGCCGCGCCAGACCAAAACTCCCAATCTTGACAAATACGGTCGCGACCTGACGCAGCTGGCCCGCGAAAGAAAGCTCGACCCCGTCATCGGGCGCGACCGTGAACTCGCCCGCGTGACCCAGATCCTAGCGCGACGCACAAAAAACAACCCCTGTCTTATAGGAGAGGCTGGCGTCGGCAAAACGGCCATCGCGGAGGGACTGGCGCAGCGGATGATCTCCGGCGGCGCGCCCGATTTTCTCAAAATGAAGCGGCTCGTTTCGCTTGACCTGACCGGCATGGTGGCCGGCGCAAAATACCGCGGCGACTTTGAGGAACGCATAAAGAATGTGCTCGACGAGGTGTCGCGTTCGGGCGGGATAATCCTTTTCATCGACGAGGTGCACACCCTTGTCGGCACAGGAGCCGCAGAGGGTGCGATCGACGCCTCCAACATTTTGAAACCGCAGCTTGCAAAGGGCGAATTTCAGGTCATAGGCGCGACGACCATAGACGAATACAGGCGATATATCGAAAAGGACCCTGCGCTCGACCGGCGTTTCCAAAGCGTGATGGTGGACGAGCCAGACGACGACACGACCGTGCGGATACTGCTCGGACTGCGCGAAAGGTACGAGCGGTTCCACCGCGTCATCATTACGGACGAGGCGATAGATGCCGCCGTAAAGCTGTCTGTGCGCTACCTTCCGGAACGGCGTCTTCCCGACAAAGCCATAGATCTTGTTGACGAGGCCTGTTCCTGCGTGGGGCTCGCGGCCTGTTCCGAATGCTCGCTCGCCGTGATAGGGCCCGGCAAAAAACGTTCTCCGGCCAGGGTCACGCCCGGCGACATCGCCTATGTGCTTGAAACAGCCACCGGCATAGAGGCGGGCAAGATCAGCGAGGGCGACTCCGCCCGTATCATCAGGTTGGAGGACGAGCTGCACCGCCGCGTCATAGGCCAGGAAAAGGCCGTGAGCGCCGTCTCCCGCGCGGTCAGAAGGAACAGGGCCGGATTGCGCGAACCCGGAAAGCCTATAGGCTCCTTTCTCTTTCTCGGCCCCTCCGGCGTAGGCAAAACGGAGCTTTCAAAGGCGCTGGCCGAGGCGCTTTTTGGGAGCGAGGACGCGCTCATTCGCCTCGACATGTCCGAATACGGCGAAAAACAATCCGCCGCCAAGATGACGGGCGCGCCCCCCGGTTACGTCGGTTATGACGACGGAGGGCAGTTTACCGAAAAAGTTCGCCGCAGGCCGTACTCCGTACTGCTGTTCGACGAGATCGAAAAGGCCGACCCCGGGATATACGACCTGCTGCTGCAGGTGCTCGACGACGGGATATTGACCGACTCGCACGGACGGAAGATAGATTTTTCCAATACCATTATAATAATGACCTCCAACCTCGGCGCTGAAACGTTGTCAAAAGGATTCAAAATGGGTTTTTCGAGCGTCGAACGCCTTTTGTCCGCCGACGCCTCCTCCGTTTCCGGCGAGCTGAGACGCGCTTTCCGGCCGGAATTCCTCAATAGGATAGACGAAACGATCGTTTTCGACAGCCTGAACGAGGACGAGCTCCTGCTCATATCGCGAAAACTGTTCTCTGCACTGGCCGCAAGGCTCTCGTCCATGGAGATAGCGGCCGAGTTCTCTGACCGGCTCATACTCGAGGCCGTGAAGGAGGGCGGCACGGGAGGGCTCGGCGCCAGACCGTTAAAAAGAGCCATCCAGCGCATCGTTGAGGACCCGCTGTCCGAAAAGATCATCTCCGGCGAGGTGTCCCGCGGCGATCGCGTAAGCTGCGACTACGACGAGGCGGGCGGCGTACTGCTCGTAAAAAAAGAAGAATCCGACCCCGCTCTCTCGGTTTAAAAAATGCCTCTGCAAACAGGGGCATTTTTTACTTTACAAAGTATATACCTGTGTGTTATCCTTATTAATTAAAGAAAGAAAAGGAGACGCGCGATGTACTATCAGAACCGCTTCGACAGCCATGTGCACAGCGATTGTTCGCCAGACGGACGCGATTCCGTGATATGCCTTGCCGAGCAGGCCGTGCGCAGAGATTTTTCCGGCATCGCCGTGACCGATTGCTGCGACATAAACAGCTTTTATGAAATGCAGTATCCGCGCCGCATACGCGAATCCATATACAGTGTCTACAAGGCGAGGGCCGCCTTCGAGAACAAGCTCATCATAAGCTCCGGGATAGAGCTTTCACAGCCGCTTTCCGACCCCGTGCTCTCCGACGGTATACTTGAGGAGCATTCGTTCGACGTGGTGCTCTGTTCCGTAAAAACGTTTCAGGACGGCATAAGCCTGCGCGGCATGGATTTTGGCCAGTTTACCGAGGACGAACTGCGCGAAAAGCTCTTCGGATACTACGAATATATGCTAAAAACGGTAAAATGGGGTAAATACGATGTGCTCTCCAATATTGCCTATCCTATAAGGTATATCTACCGCTCCGTCCACAGCGATTTCCCCATGCAGACTATGGACGACCTGATAGAGAGCATCCTGACGGAACTGGCGGAAAACGGAAAGTCGCTCGAAATAAGCACCGCAGAACTGCGCGGCGACCTCGGCATGATACTTCCGCAAAGCAGATACATCAAAAGGTTCCGTGAGCTCGGCGGCACTTATGTGACCATCGGCTCCGGCGCGCACAGCATATCGTCCGTCGGCTCCGACATCTCTGAGGGGATGCTCTCCGCGTCGGAGGCCGGCTTTGAGAACTTTGTATTCTACAAGCAGCGCCAACCCAAGCTGCTTAGAATAATATAATAGAATTTAAGGAGGCATAGCCATGGATCAGTTGCTGAAACTTCTCGAGCAAAACGCAAAACTTACTAACACTCAGCTTGCAGCCATTCTTGGAAAAAGCGAGGAAGAGGTAGCCGCAGCAGTGGCAGCCTTTGAAAGAGACCGCGTGATACTTGGATATAACGCGCTGGTCAACTGGGAAAAGACAGGCAACGACGAAATAACCGCATACATAGAGGTTAAGGTGCAGCCCAAACGCGATTACGGATACGAGGAGATAGCCGCCGAGATCATGCGCTTCGACGAGGTGGAGACCGTTTGGCTGATGAGCAGCCCGAGCTACGATCTCGCCGTCATGGTGCGCGGCAAGAGCTTCCGCGACGTCTCCATGTTTGTGGCGCACAGGCTCGCGACACTCGACTCCGTGACGTCCACAGCCACGCATTTCGTCCTTCAAAAGTATAAGGAGCGCGGGACCATCATGGTCGACGCCCCGAAGGACGAGAGGAGGATGTCGCAGCTTTGATGGACTATGAAAATCTGCTGTCCCAAAAGGTGCAGCGATTAAAGCCATCCGGCATAAGGCGGTTCTTTGACCTGGCCGCCGAAATGGACGACGTCATCTCTCTCGGCGTCGGCGAGCCGGATTTCAAGACCCCGTGGCTCATACGCGAGGCCGGCATCGCCTCTCTTGTAAAAAGCAAGACGTGGTACACCGCGAACGCCGGTCTTCCCGAACTCAGAAAAGCCATATCGGAGTACCTCGGACGCCGTTTCAACATACACTACGACCCGCAGAACGAAATATTCGTCACCGTGGGCGGCAGCGAGGCCATCGACCTGTGCATCCGCGCGATGATAGAGCCTGGCGACGAGATGCTGCTGCCCGAGCCTAGCTTCGTGGCGTACGCACCAATATGCACGCTCACCGGCGGCACGGTCGTGCCCATAGAGACGCGCGAGGAGGACGGTTTTCGCCTGACGGCGGAGGCCCTGCGCTCCAAGATCACCGACAAGACCAAGCTGCTCGTCCTGCCTTTCCCCTGCAACCCGACGGGCGGAGTGATGCGGCGCGACGACCTTGAGGCCATCGCCGAGGTGCTGCGCGGCACCAATATAACGGTGCTTTCAGACGAGATATACGCGGAGCTGACATACGGCGGCGAAACGCACGTCTCAATCGCGGAGCTCGACGGCATGCGCGAGCGCACGGTCGTCGTCAACGGATTTTCCAAGGCGTATGCTATGACCGGCTGGAGGCTGGGTTACGCCGCCGGGCCGGAGCCCGTGATAAAGCAGATGCTCAAGATACATCAGTACGCCATCATGTGCTCCCCCACCACGAGCCAATACGCCGCCATAACCGCGCTGACGGAGTGCGACGATGAAATAGCCTCCATGGTGAAACAGTACGACATGCGCAGACGGCTCGTCGTGGACGCTTTCAACAGCATGGGACTGCACTGTTTCGAGCCTCACGGCGCGTTCTACGTCTTCCCCTGCATAAAATCCACCGGGCTTTCCTCCAACGATTTCTGCGAGGAACTGCTGAAGCAAAAGAAAGTCGCCGTCATCCCCGGCAATGCGTTCGGCGAGTCCGGCGAAGGGTATGTGCGCGTATCCTATTCCTACTCCCTTGATTATCTTGTCGAGGCGACAAAACGCATAGGCGAATTTGTGGCCTCGCTCGGCAAAACAGAATGACACATCCATCCACTGAAACGGAGGCGTGACCGATTTGGACGTTCCCTTGCGTCAAAGCGCGGCTGTGCGTGCCAACGCGAAGATCAACCTTACGCTCGATATAACGGGAAAGCGCGAGGACGGCTATCATTTTATGTACATGATAATGCAGTCCGTGGACCTTGCCGACATGGTGACCGTAAAGCTGTCGGACGGAGACCGCATACATGTCACCTGCACCGGCGACCCAATCGAGGAGGAGAACAACACGGCATACCGCGCCGCAAACGTCTTCTTTACCGCCTGCGAGATCGCGCCGCGCGGCCTCGACATACATATCGAGAAAAACATCCCGATGATGGCGGGCATGGCCGGAGGAAGCGCCGACGCGGCTGCCGTCCTGACCGCGCTCGACCTCATGTTCGGCACGGAGCTGACTCATTCCGAGCTCTGCATGATGGGCGCGCAGGTCGGCGCCGACGTGCCTTTCTGCCTCACGGGAGGCACCATGGTCGTGGAAGGGATAGGCGAGATATTCACGCCGCTGCCTCCGCTGCCGGAATGCTATATCGTTATCGCGAAGCCCGGCGACGACATGCGCACGGAGAACAGCTTCCAGCTCTACGACGAGCTGGAATTCCCACCCGAAGACCACCCCGACAACGAGCAGATGTTTGCCGCCATCGTCACCGGTGACCTGGGTGAGATCGCGGGATGCATGTACAACGTGCTGGAGGAGGTCGCGCCGCAGGAGCCCGTCCGCCGGATCAAGAGCGTGCTCATGGATTGCGGCGCACTCGGAGCCTGTATGACTGGGAGCGGTACCGCCACGTTCGGTATTTTTGAGAGCAAAGGTGACGCCAAACACGCCGTCCGCGAGCTTTCCGACATATACGACGACGTGTTTCTCGTCGAACCCGCATCCTGTGGAGTAGAGGTCGTCGAATGAACGGGAATATCGAAAAAGTCACGCTGAAGCTGGACGAGCTCGGCGTCTCTTATGAGCTGATGCGTCATCCCGCCGTTTACACGATGGAGGAGATGGACGCCCTCGGCATATTCACGAAAGGCGTTGTGCCGAAGAACCTTTTCCTGCGCGACGCAAAAGGACACCGGCACTTTCTGGTCACCATGATCGGAGAGCGCAAGGCCGACATGGTCTCTTTACAGGAGAAGATCGGCTGCACAAGGCTCTCTTTCGCCTCCCCAGAACGGCTGAACAAATATTTCGGCGTGGAGCACGGCATGGTGTCCCCTCTCGGAGTCATAAACGACAGCGACGCGGAAGTGGAGGTCTTTTTCGACAGCGGCCTGCGCGGCCTGCCTTGCGTGGGAGTGCACCCGAACGACAACACCGCGACCGTGTGGCTGAGCTTCGACGACCTGCTGAAAGTCGTGCGCGCCAACGGCAACGAAGTCCATTTTCTCGACCTTGGCTGAATAAGATCCCTTTCACCCGCCGATAATCCTGGTAAAACCAGTAAAGGCGGGTGTTTTTATGAAAACGCTCCACAACAGCGGGCCGCTGCACAGATTCGAGCTGATGCTCCTTGCCGTGCTGCTTTTCACCGCGGCGGGCAGAGGCGTGTTCAGATACGAAAAACAGAGCGACGAGATACGCTTCGACACTCTCCGGCTGCATATCATCGCCAATTCGGACAGCGATCTCGACCAGAAGCTCAAACTCAAGGTTCGCGACAGGATACTGTCCGACACCGGCGAGCTTTTCGCGGAGGTTTCCGGTAAGAGCGAGGCGGTGGCTCTCGCCAAGACCTCGCTTGACGACATACAGTCCGACGCTGAGGCCGTCATTGCGGAGGCCGGCCTCGACTACCCGGTCAAAGTCGAGCTCACCAAAATGTGGTTCGAGACGCGCAGCTACGACGGCTTCACGTTGCCGGCCGGTGATTACGATGCTGTAAGGGTGGTCATCGGCGAGGGCGAGGGCGTCAACTGGTGGTGCGTCATGTATCCCCCTCTCTGTATTCCATCCGAGGATTCCGCGGCGGAAGCTGTAAAGGTCTACGGCGACAACTCCGCGTTCGTCATTTCGTCCGGGGGAACGGAAATCCGTTTCGCGATAGTCGAACTCATCGAACGGATAAAAAACAGCCTTGCCTGAGTGCGTTATATTTTTTATTGAATATCGCCTGCGTACATCTGCGCGGGCGATTTCTATTGCCTAAAGTCCTGTTTTATAGTAGAATATATAATACATTATCGCTTCGTTTAAGGAGGCACTGCTATGGGAGTTGGAAAGTGTATCGACCGTGTCGATGCCGCGGAAAAAGTCAGCGGCGGCGCAAAATATACCGATGATTTTCCCCTTTCCGGCGCGCTGTGCGCAAAGCTTGTTCGGAGCACCATCGCCAACGGACTTGTGAGATCGTTCGGTCTTGGCGATGCCATGCAAGTACCCGGCGTAGTCAATATATTCACCTGCTTTGACGTTCCGCCTTACCGCTTCCCCACGCCCGGCCATCCCTGGTCGACGGAGAAATCGCATCAGGACGTTTGCGACAGGCTGCTCCTCAACCAGCGCGTCCGCATATACGGCGACGAGATAGCCGTGGTGGTGGCCGAGGACGAGGTCTCCGCCGCGCGCGCGGCAAGGCTTGTCAAAGCGGAATACGATGAGTACCCCGTCTCCATAACCGTAGAGGATGGGCTCAAAAACACCGAGCACCCAAATTTCGAGGATCACCCCGACAATGTGCTCGCGCACAGCCACTATAAAGTCGGCGACGTGCCCTTCGACGAGGCTGTCTCCGGCGACGGCCTGACTGTAATAGACAAAACGTACAGAACGCAGACCGTCCAGCACTGCCACATAGAGCCGCCCATCTCATACGCATACATGGAAAACGGACGTGTGACGGTCGTGACCTCCACGCAGATACCGCATATCGTGCGCCGCGTCATCGGGCAGGCACTCGGTATGCCCTTCGGCAAGTTCCGCGTCATCAAACCATACATAGGCGGAGGCTTCGGCAACAAGCAGGAAGTGCTCTATGAGCCGCTGATCGCCTGGCTCTGCCTAAAACTCGGCGGCAGACCGGTGAAGATCTCCATCAGCCGCGAGGAGACGTTCTTCGGCACAAGGGTGCGCCACGCGATAGATTTTCACCTGATCGCGGCCGTGAACAGCGAGGGCCGTCTCGTCGCGCGCAAAGTCGACCTCAAGTCCAACCAGGGCGGTTACGCCTCGCACGGACATTCGATATGCGCGAAGGCGAGCGGCGAGTTCCGCTGGCTGTATAACGACGAAAAGACGCTCGAGGCCGATGCCTGGACGATATTTACCAACATCCCCACCGGCGGCGCCATGCGCGGTTACGGCATACCTCAGGTGGATTTTGCCATGGAGTCACAGATGGACGACCTCGCCGCCGCCATCGGCATGGATCCGCTCGAGTTCCGGCTCAAAAACTGCGTGCGCGAGGGCTATGTGGACCGCCCGTTCTCCGAGACCGTGTGCTCCAACGACGGGCTGATCCGCTGCATCGAAAAGGGCCGCAAATACATGGATTGGGACCGGAAGCGCGCGGAATACGGCCACGATAAGGGCGACCTCCGCCGCGGCGTGGGCGCAGCGATATTCGCGTACAACACGGGCGTATACCCCATCTCTCTTGAAACGGCTTCCGCAAGGGTGGTGCTGAACCAGGACGGCACGGCGCAGGTCATGATGGGCGCGACGGAAATAGGCCAGGGCGCCGACACCGTATTCACTCAGATGGCTGCCGAAGAGCTGGGCTTCGACGAGGGCGACATCCACATCATCTCCACACAGGACACCGACGTCTCCCCGTTCGACACGGGCGCGTACGCGTCAAGACAGACATATGTCAGCGGCTCCGCGATCAAGCAGACCGCTGCTATGCTCAAAGTCAAGATACTCGACTATGCCTCCGAGATGCTGGGCCGTAAAGCCGATGAGCTTGACATCATTGACAGCGTCATCGTCGAGAAAACGAGTGGAAACGCGCTCTTAAAAATGAGCGAACTGGCCATAGAGGCATTCTACAGCCGCACTCATTCTGTGCATCTCACCGCCGAGAGCACGTTCCAGTGCAAGTCGAACGCGTTTTGCTACGGCGCGTGCTTCGCCGAGATAACCGTCGATGTCCCGTTGGGCAAGATAAAGGTCGACCGCATCATCAACATACACGACAGCGGCACGCTGATAAACCCGAAGCTCGCCGAGGCGCAGATACACGGAGGCATGAGCATGGGGCTCGGTTACGCGCTGGGCGAGCAGCTCCTTTTTGATAAGAGCGGGCGCGTGCTCAACGGCAACCTTTTGGACTACAAGCTGCCCACGGCCATGGATACTCCTGAGCTGAAAGCCGAATTCGTCGAGCTGGCGGATCCCACGGGGCCTTATGGGAACAAAGCTCTCGGTGAACCGCCCGCCGTGCCTGTGGCGCCAGCCATCAGGAACGCACTGCTGCACGCCACGGGGGTAGCTGTGGACTCCATACCGCTTTCACCGCAGAAACTTGTGGAAGCATTCACCGCAGCAGGACTGATCGGAGGCGAACGCCATGTATGACATATCCACCATCCACGAGGTCTCGTCGATTGATGAGGCCATCGCGGCCTTATCCGCCGATGAAAACGCGATGCTCATCTCCGGCGGGACCGATGTGCTCATAAAAATACACGAGGGGAAGCTCGCCGGAGTCCCGCTCATCTCCATACACGGACTTGACGAACTCTGCGGCGTTACCATGTCGGACAACGGTGTCATTGACATCGGGCCCGGCACCACCTTCTCACAGCTCGAGAACGATGAGATCGTCCTTCGGCACATTCCCCAGCTCGCTGAGGCGGCGGGCCAGGTGGGCGGGCCGCAGATACGCGCGATGGGGACCGTAGGCGGCAATGTCTGCAACGGCGTCACGAGCGCAGACACCGCCTCGTCCCTTTTCTCGATGGAAGCCGAGCTCGTGCTGAAAGGCCCGGGCGGGCTGCGCACCGTACCCATCTCCGAATTTTACACCGGCCCCGGAAAGACCGTCCGGCTCCACGACGAGGTGCTCGTTTCCATCAGAATACTCCCTGAAAATTACATGGGCTGGAGCGGCCATTACATCAAGTACGCGCAAAGGAACGCCATGGACATTGCCACTCTCGGCGTCGCGTGCCGGGTCATGCTCTCAGACGGCAAAAAGACGATAGAGGACTGCCGTCTCGCTTTCGGCGTGGCCGCCGCGACTCCTATGCGCGCGTTTTCCGCGGAAAAGTACGCCGCGGGGCATGCCATCGACGCCGGGCTCGCAGACGGTTTCTCCGAAGCGGCGCTCTCCGACGTCAACCCTCGCACGAGCTGGCGCGCTTCCCGCGAATTCAGGCTGCAGCTCGTGGGAGAGCTTTCAAAGCGCGCCTTGAAACAGGCCATCATCAACGCTGGAGGCGAGTGCGATGCTTAAAATCATAGAATTCTGGGTCAACGGCTCCAAAAGGGAGCTGGCGATAGACGAGCGCGAAAGCCTTGCCGACGTGCTGCGCGGACAATGCGGTCTCACGAGCGTCAAAAAGGGCTGCGAGGTCGGCGAGTGCGGCGCCTGCACCGTTCTGGTGGACGGTGTGGCGATAGACTCCTGCATATATCTCGGCGTCTGGGCTGCCGGAAAGCACATTCTGACGGTCGAGGGGCTGAGAGATAAAAACGGAGAGCTCTCCCCCATCCAGCGCGCGTTCGTCGAGGAGGCCGCTGTACAGTGCGGCTTCTGCACGCCGGGGATCATCATGTCGGCCGTCGAGATCGTCGGCTCCGGAAAAAAATACACCCGCGACGAATTGCGCAGGCTGATCTCCGGACACCTTTGCCGCTGCACCGGATATGAAAACATCATCAACGCCGTCGAGCGCGCCGTAAACGAAGCACTGGGCGAATGAACGGCTCTGTTTCACGGCGGAGGAGTGCGGATTTTGCTCAAACTTTGAAAGTTGTCGCCGTTTTTTTGATTTTTAGAGTTGACGTAAGGGCGCTTGCCCTCTATAATTGATATGCACATCTTTAGGGGCGCGGCCGTGTTCGCGCCCAAATTTTTGGAGTTTGGAGTGGTTATTAGTGGAGAACACAATGTTTTATGTGATCCCTGTGGTCAGCCTTCTTGCGCTGGTCGTAGCCTTCGGCCTCAAGAGCTGGATAGCCAAGCAGGATGCCGGCACGGACCGCATGAAAGAAATTGCGGGCTATATTCACGAGGGCGCCATGGCGTTCCTGAGACGTGAATACAGGACAGTCGTCATCTTCGCGGCCGTCATGGTCGTTCTTATCGGTTTTGCCATCGGCTGGGGCAGCGCTGCTGCGTTCATCCTTGGCGCGGCATTTTCCATCCTCGCCGGTTACTTCGGCATGATCACCGCCACCAACGCGAACGTCCGCACCACGAACGCCGCGCGCACCAGCGGCATGAACGCTGCCCTGAAGATCGCCTTCCGCGGCGGCGCAGTCATGGGCCTGTGCGTCGTCGGACTCGGCCTTCTGGGTGTGTCCTCCCTGTTCGCTTTCCTTAATATAGATACCGCGGCTTCCGTGGTCACCGGCTTCTCCCTCGGCGCCTCCTCAATGGCGCTGTTCGGACGTGTCGGCGGCGGTATCTACACCAAGGCTGCCGACGTCGGCGCCGACCTTGTCGGTAAAGTAGAAGCCGGCATCCCTGAAGACGACCCCCGCAACCCCGCCGTCATAGCCGATAACGTCGGCGATAACGTCGGCGATGTGGCGGGCATGGGCTCCGACCTGTTCGAGAGCTATGTCGGTTCCATCGTTTCCGCCATCACGCTCGCCATCGCTATTCCGTCTGTAGATTCGCACTTCTTCGGCAACATCGAACTTCCCGCGCTGGAAGGCTCGCTGTTCCCGCTTCTGCTTTCCGCCATCGGCATCCTCGCCTCCATCATCGCCGTCTTCATGGTCGGCGGCAAGAGCTCCAAGGATCCCGGCAAGCAGCTCAATATGGGCACTTACATCAGCAGCGCCATTGTCGTCGTGGCCACGTTCTTCCTCAGCAACTGGCTGTTCGGCAACCTGGGCGCGTTCCTCGCCGTCATCGTCGGCCTTGTCATCGGCGTGGCCATCGGTCAGATAACCGAGTTCTACACCTCCGCCGATTACAAGCCCGTCAAAGATATAGCCGCTCAGTGCGAGACCGGCGCGGCCACCAACATCATCTGCGGCTTCGCCACCGGCCTTCTTTCCACTGTGTTCCCACTGCTGCTCATATCTGTGGGCATCATCTTCGCCTACCTTGTCTTCGGCCTCTACGGCATAGCCATAGCGGCTGTCGGCATGCTCTCCACCACCGGTATCGTCGTCGCTGTCGACGCCTATGGCCCGATCTCCGACAACGCCGGCGGTATAGCCGAGATGAGCGCGCTTCCTGAAGAAGTACGCAACATCACCGACAAACTCGACTCTGTGGGCAACACCACCGCCGCTGTCGGCAAGGGCTTCGCCATCGGTTCCGCCGCTCTTACCGCCCTGGCTCTGTTCGTTTCCTATTCTCAGATAGCCAAACTGGACAAGATCGACCTACTCAATCCTTACGTCGTGGCCGGCCTGCTCATCGGCGGTATGCTTCCGATGCTGTTCGCCGCCCTGACCATGAGCTCCGTGGGCAAGGCCGCCAACCAGATGATCGAAGAAGTTCGCCGTCAGTTCCGTGAATTCCCCGACATCATGAAGGGCACTCAGAAACCTGATTACGCGAAATGTGTCGATATAAGCACCACTGCCGCCCTTAAAGAGATGATTCTGCCCGGTCTGCTGGCAGTTATCAGCCCGATACTCTGCGGCCTCATCCTTGGACCTGAGGCTCTTGGCGGCCTGCTGGCCGGTTCTTTGGTCGTCGGCGTGCTGATGGCCATCACGATGTCCAACGCCGGCGGCGCCTGGGACAACGCGAAGAAATACATTGAGGACGGACATTTCGGCGGCAAGGGCTCCGAAGCCCACAAAGCCGGAGTCATAGGCGACACCGTCGGCGATCCTTTCAAGGATACGAGCGGCCCGTCCATGAACATCCTCATCAAACTGATGACGATCGTCGCCGTCGTGTTCCTGCCGCTGTTTATGTGATCTTTCAGCAAAAGCCCCTCCTTTCGCTTACGGCGACGGGAGGGGTTTTTCTTATGCTTTCTATCCGATCGATATTTTTTCTTTGTACTGCGGCTATCGCGCCGATAAAACCGCGTACAGCCGCTCTCACGCGAATGTGCTGATGCCGCGCCGCCTCTGTGCGGCATTTGCTGCGCACGGCGTTTTCCGTGTATCGTCCGCAAAGCGGCGAAAACAAAAACGGGGCGGAGGAAACATATCCCTCGCCCCGTCTGTTTTGATACTATTTCGCGTAATCCACCGCGCGGCTCTCGCGCACAAGATGCACTTTGATCTGTCCGGGATAGTCAAGCTCTTTTTCGATCTTCTGGGCTATCTCATGTGCGACGAGCACCATTTCGTCGTCGCTGACGAGCTCAGGCTTCACGATGATCCTGACTTCGCGTCCGGCCTGGATGGCGTAGCACTTATCCACGCCGTCAAAGCTGTTTGCTATCTCCTCGAGCTTCTCAAGACGCTTGATATAGTTCTCGAGGTTCTCCCTGCGTGCGCCGGGACGTGCCGCTGAAATGGCGTCCGCCGCCTGAACGAGGCAGGCGATTATCGTCTTCGGCTCCACATCGTTGTGGTGCGCCTCTATCGCATGGATGACCTCCGGGCTCTCCTTGTACTTCTTGGCCACGTCCACGCCTATCTGCACGTGCGACCCCTCTATCTCGTGGGTCAGCGCCTTGCCTATGTCGTGGAGCAGACCGGCGCGCCTCGCCATCGTGGTATCGACGCCGCCTATCTCTGTAGCGAGCAGACCGGTCAGCTGCGCCACCTCTATGGAGTGCGCCAGAACGTTCTGTCCGTAGCTCGTGCGGTAACGCATACGGCCCAGCAGCTTTACAAGCTCCGGAGCCATGCCGTGAACGCCGGTCTCTATGACTGCGCGTTCTCCGTCCTGCTTTATCTTGGCGTCCACCTCGCGGCGGGCTTTCTCCACTGTCTCCTCGATGCGCGCCGGATGGATGCGTCCATCCTGTATCAGCTTTTCAAGGGACAGCCTCGCTATCTCACGCCTGACCGGATCGAAACTGGAAAGGGTGATCGCCTCCGGCGTGTCGTCGATGATGAGGTCTACGCCCGTCAGCGTCTCCAGCGCACGGATGTTGCGGCCCTCGCGTCCGATTATGCGGCCCTTCATCTCGTCATTGGGCAGCGGCACGACGGACACTGTGGCCTCAGCCACATACTCCGGCGCACAACGGCCCACCGCTATGCTGATGAGTTCTCTGGCCTTCTCGTCCTGCTCCTCTTTGAGCTGCTGCTCGTACTGCATGACGCGAACGGCCTTTTCATGCGTAAGCTCTGTGTCAAGGCTCGCAAGGAGCTGCGACTTCGCCTGGTCAGACGTCAGCCCGCTTATGCGTTCCAGCATATCGAACTGGCTCTTTTTGATCTGCTCGGCCTCAGTCAGCTTCTGCTCCGCCTCCTGGATCTTCTCCTGGACCGCTTCTTCCTTTTTGTCGATGTTGTCGATCTTCTTGTCCAGGGACTCCTCTTTCTGCTGTAGCCTGTGCTCCTGTCTCTGCACCTCGCCGCGGCGATCTTTCAGTTCGCGCTCGGCATCATTGCGCATTTTGTGAATTTCATCTTTAGCTTCCACAAGAGCTTCTTTTTTCCTGCTCTCGGCTGTCTTTATCGATTCGTTTACAATACGTCTTGCTTCCTCTTCGGCGGACCCAAGTTCGGCTTCCGCAACTTTGCGTCTATATAAAACGCCCAACGGAAAGGCGATTACGATACCGATCAGCAAGGCTATGCTACCGATGATAACACAAGCCAGAATATCCTCGGACGTCAGCCCGGAAAAGATACCGGACTTTGGCACGGCCGCGGATAAAACTGCTGCTATTCCCATATTGCCATCCATGACCTCCTTTTTCAAAATTAATATGGTAGTAATATGCCTTATAATTAAATTATAACAACATATAAATACACATTGTCAATATTGTATACTGCATTTTATATTCTGTCAAGAAATTTAAATCTGTCAACTGCACATTTTGCATTTTTCGCAGCATTTCAGACGCCCTTCTGTTGACTTTTGAGATATATGGTGATAAAATAAACGCGATATTGGAAAACGTTGATGGGAAAACCGAACCGTATACGCCGCCAAGAGAGGGCTTCGCAAGCTGAAAGAAGTCTGCCGCGCACGGGGACCACCAGTCCCGGAGTTTGTGAGAGCCGATTGGCGACCACGACGTCCCAGCCGCGTTAAGGCTGACCTGAAGGCGGCCTTGCGGCCGTGAAATTGGGTGGAACCACGGAAGTCATGCTTTCGTCCCTTTGTGGGGCGGGAGCATTTTTTATTGATCATTTTAGGAGGTATAGATATGATAAAAGTTATGCTGAGAGGCGAGCCGAAGGAGTTTGACAGCGGCGTTACGCCGTATGAGATCGCACAGTCCATCAGTTCCGGGCTCGCGCGCGCCGCATGTGCCGCCAGAGTGGACGGCGAAGGCTGCGACCTGCGCACCCCGCTCGACCATGACTGCGAAGTCGAGATCGTGACTTTCGACGACCCGTACGGCAAGAAGGCATTCTGGCACACCACCAGCCATATCATGGCGCAGGCGGTGCTCCATCTGTTCCCTGCCGCCAAATTCTCCATCGGGCCCGCGATAGAAAACGGATTCTATTATGATTTCGACGTTGAGAAGCCCTTCACCTCCGACGACCTCGCGAAAATAGAGGACGAGATGGCGAAGATAGTGAAAGAGGACCTGCCGCTGGAGCGCTTTGAGAAGACGCCCGCGGAGGCGCTCGAGATCATGAAGGATCAGCCCTACAAGGTCGAGCTGATAAACGAGCACGCCGGCAAGGGCGAAAAGATCATCTTCTATCGTCAGGGCGACTTTACGGAGCTCTGCGCCGGCCCTCACCTGATGAGCACCGGCGCCTGCAAGGCTTTCAAGCTCACCTCCACCACCGGCGCCTACTGGCGCGGCGACGAGCACAACAAGATGCTCTCCCGCATCTACGGCACCTCCTATCCGAAGAAAGCGGAACTCGAAGAATACCTGGCGAAAGTAGAGGACGCAAAACGCCGCGACCATAACGTTCTGGGCCGTCAGCTCCACTATTTCTGCAACAGCGATTACATCGGCCAGGGCCTGCCCTGCCTGATGCCGAAGGGCGCAAAGCTCTTCCAGATACTCAACCGCTACATCCAGGACAAAGAGGAGAACGAGTACGGCTACGTCATGACGCGCACGCCGTTGATGGCCAAGAGCGACCTTTACGTAGTCTCCGGCCACTGGGATCATTACAAGGAGAACATGTTCGTCCTGGGCGAAGAGGGCAAGGACAAGGAAGTTTTCGCCCTGCGCCCGATGACCTGCCCGTTCCAGTACCAGGTGTATCTGGCTGAGAAACACAGCTACCGCGACCTGCCTATCCGCTATGGAGAGACGTCCACCCTGTTCAGGAACGAGGCCTCCGGCGAGATGCACGGGCTCATCCGCGTGCGTCAGTTCACCATTTCCGAGGGCCACCTGATCGTCCGCCCCGACCAGCTGGAGCAGGAGTTCAAGAACTGCCTCAAGCTCGCCACCGAGGTTATGACCGATATAGGCCTGATAGACGACCTGACGTTCCGTTTCTCCAAGTGGGATCCCAACGACAGCAAAAAGTATGAGGGCACGCCCGAGATGTGGGACGAGGCCGAGAGCACCATGCGCAAGATACTCAACCACCTGGGCGTAAAGTATGTCGAAGCCGTCGGCGAGGCCGCTTTCTACGGCCCGAAGCTCGACATCCAGATGAAGAACGTCTACGGCAAAGAGGACACCCTCGTCACCATCCAGATAGACATGATGCTGGCCAAGCTCTTCAACATGACCTACACCGACGCCGACAACACGCAGAAGTTCCCGTATATCATCCACCGCACTTCGCTCGGCTGTTACGAGCGCACCATCGCCCTGCTGATCGAGAAATACGCCGGCGCGATGCCGCTGTGGCTCTCCCCCGAACAAGTGCGTGTGCTTCCGATAACCGAGGATCAGAACGAGTACGCTGATGAATTCCTCGCAAAGATGAAAAAAGCCGGCATCCGCTGCACGATAGACAAGCGCTACGAGAAGATCGGCTTCAAGATCCGCGAAGCGCAGCTGGAAAAGATTCCGTACATGGCAGTCATCGGCGCGAAAGAGGCCGAAGCCGGGCTGCTCGCCGTGCGCAGCCGTGCGGATGGCGACACTGGCACCATGACTCAGGAAGACTTCATCTCCAAGATCATACTTGAGGATCGCAACAAAGTCCTGAACTGATACGACAAAAAAGAGGGGCCCCGAAACGGGGCTCCTCTTTTTTTATGCCTTAAACCACCGGAGCGTGCCGAACGCTCACTTGCCGCCGAGCTCCAGCAGCTTGTCCAATATGACGTGGGCGAGCGCGTCCTTCGTCATAAACGGACGCCTGTCGTCGCCGTCCTTCGTTATCAGGACGGCTCTGTTGGTGTCGGTGCCAAAGCCCGTGCCCTCCTCCGCGATGGAATTGGCCACTATCATGTCGGCGTGCTTTGCTTCGAGTTTGCGGCGGGAATTTTCAATGAGGTTCTCCGTCTCCATCGAGAACCCACAGATGAGCTGTCCGGCCCGCTTATTCTCCCCCAGCGCGGCCAGTATATCCTTCGTCCTCTCAAGCTCCAGCGTCAGAGAGGGCTCGCTTTTCTTTATCTTTCCGGGCGCGACCGATGCCGGCGTGTAATCCGCCACCGCCGCCGCCTTGATGATGATGTCAGCACCGGGCGCATTCTCCATAACGGCCCCATACATGTCGGCGGCCGACTCCACGCCTATAACCCTGACTCCGAACGGAGCCCGGAGCTCCGTGGGCCCGGTGACGAGCGTCACGTTCGCCCCGCGGCGCTTTGCGGCCCTCGCTATGGCATAGCCCATCTTTCCGCTGGAATGGTTGGTGATGAAACGCACGGGGTCCATCGCTTCCCTCGTCGGTCCCGCCGTTACGAGCACGGACAGGCCCGCCAGGTCTTTGTTTTCGTAAAGCGCATCCTCCACGGCGTCGAGGATCACGTCGATGTCGGCCAGCCTGCCCGCCCCATTGTCTCCGCACGCGAGCCTGCCGCTCTCCGGCTCTATGACCGTGAAACCGTCACGCCGCAGCGTCTCCAGGTTCCTTTGCGTCGCCGGGTTTTCCAACATCCCGGTGTTCATCGCCGGAGCCACGAGCTTTTTGCACTTTGCGGCCAAAATGGTCGTAGAAAGCATGTCGTCCGCTATGCCGCACGCAAATTTTGCGATCACGTTCGCCGTTGCCGGAGCCACGAGGAACACGTCCGCCTGCTTTGCCAGGGCCACATGCTCTACGTTCCACTCAAAATTCCTGTCGAACGTGTCCACCGCCGCGCGGTTGCCGGTCAGCGTCTCGAACGTCATCGGAGACACGAACTCCGTCGCGTTCTTCGTCATGACGACTCTGACGTCAGCCCCGCCCTTTGTCAGACGGGAGGCTATTTCACACGCCTTATAGGCGGCAATGCCCCCGCTCACGCCGAGGACGACGCATTTCTTTTCCTCCATCAGTCCTCGTCCGTCTTTTCTTCCACAACACGGTACTTGTTCGCGCAGAACTCATCCACCGCGAGCTTCACCGGCTTCTCCACCAGTATCTGGTGGTTGTTCTCCGCGTCCTCGGAGATCTCCCTGGCCCTTTTTGAAACCGCTATCACCAGTGAATACGGACTCGTGTTCTGTGTGAGTATATTGGTTGCAGCAGGATTAAGCATCTTTTATTTCCTCCTTCAATAATTCGCTTACGACTTTGCCCATTGCGCACGGGCGGCAGCCTGCGGCGGTAAGAATCGCCTTTATTTTTGCGGCAGCGCTGTCCACGTCGTCGTTGACCACTATATAATCATATTCCGAGATGACCTCTATCTCCGTGCGAAAACGCGCCAGCCTGTCGCTGATGGATTTCTCGTCCTCCGTCGCCCTATCGCGCAGACGCCGCTCCAGCTCCCCCACGGACGGCGGCAGCACCAGCACCGACACCATTTCCGGCATCAGCTTCTTCACCTGGCGCATACCCTTATATTCGATGTCGAGCACGACGCTGCGCCCGTTCGCCAGCTGCTGCTCGACGTATTTTTTCGGCGTGCCGTAAAGATTTCCAAAGTGCTCGTCGTATTCGAGCATCTCCCCGCGCCGCACCATCTCACCGAACTTGTCCCTGTCGATGAAGTGATAATGGACGCCGTCCTGCTCGCCCGGACGCGGAGGGCGCGTTGTCGCGGAGACGGAGAAGCAGCAGTTCTCATCCATCTCGAACAGACGGCTTATGACCGTGCCCTTTCCGACTCCCGACGGCCCGGATATGACTATCAGGACCCCGCTGTCACTCATCTTCACTCTCCTCCTGCATCCTGCCCGAGACCGTTTCCGGCTGGATGCCCGAAAGGACCACATGGCCCGAATCCATAACGAGCACGGTACGCGTCTTTCGCCCGTATGTCGCGTCTATGAGCATGCCGCGGTCGCGCGCATCCTGAATTATCCTCTTTATCGGTGCGGAATCCGGAGCGACCATGGCTATGAGCCTCCCGGCCGAGACCATATTGCCGAAACCGATATTCACAAGCTTCATACTCAAGCTCCTATTCGATGTTTTGGATCTGCTCGCGTATCTTCTCTATTTCAGACTTCATATCCACGACGACGCGCGCAAGCTGCACATCACACGCCTTTGAGCCGATCGTGTTGGCCTCGCGGTTTATCTCCTGTACGAGAAAATCAAGTTTTCTGCCCACCGGCTCGGCCATCTCCAGTATGCTCCTGAACTGATCTATGTGGCTGCGCAGACGTACCGTTTCCTCCGCCACCGCCACCTTGTCGGCGTAGATCGCGGCCTCGGTCAATATCCTCGCCTCGTCCGCCTTCGTGTCCTGGAGCACCTCACACATGCGCGCGTAGAGCTTCTCACGGTACTCCACGACCGTCTGCGGACTGCGCTCCTCCACCTTCTCCACGCACCCGATGATGAAGTCGCAGCGCGAAAGCAGGTCGGCTTTCATCTTTTCGCCCTCTGTCTCACGCATCTCCACAAAAGCGGCCACGGCCTTGTCCGCCACGGTCTTTACGTCGCGCCAGACCTCCTCCTCGTCGTCCTCCGCCTTCGTGACCGTGAAGACGTCCGGCAGGCGCGCGACGGTGGACAGCGTGATGTCGTCCCTGACGCCGAGCTCCCCGGCCACTGAACGCAGCGCCTCCACATAAGACGCAGCCAGCTCCCTGTTCAGCGTGACCTTTTCTGACGGTCCCTCCACGTTCTGGATGGTGACTCCCGCCTCCACTTTCCCGCGGGAGATGCTCTCGGACGCCAGACGCTTCATGTTGTCCTCGACATATCCGTAAGCGCGCGGCACCTTTGCGGTAAACTCGAAATACCTGTGGTTCACGGACTTTATCTCCACACGTATGTCCCTGCCGTCAATTATCTCCTCTGCGGCGCCGTACCCCGTCATGCTTCTAACCATTTAAGAACCTCCGTTCTGGCATATCAGTCTATCATATTATTTTACTATTCCGGAGAGCGCCTGTCAATCTATGTATTTAAAACGCTTGACTTATTTTGCTTCTGGAATTAGAATGATGATATTGTTCGGACGATATTTTTGGAGGGATTAATATGCTTGCCAACACGGAAAAAACGATGGATAAGGTCGTTGCCCTTTGCAAAAACCGCGGCTATGTGTACGCCGGTTCCGAAATATATGGCGGACTTTCCAACACGTGGGATTACGGCCCTCTGGGCGTCGAGTTCAAGAACAACGTCAAACGCGCCTGGTGGAAAGCTTTCGTACAGGAGAGCCACCTCAACGTCGGCCTCGACGCCGCCATATTGATGAACCCGCAGGTGTGGGTGGCTTCCGGCCATGTGGGCGGTTTCTCCGACCCGCTGATGGACTGCAAGAACTGCAAGACCCGCCACCGTGCGGACAAGCTCATAGAGGAGCAGACCGGCATCTCCCCTGAGGGATGGGATTTCGACCGCATGCGCGCGTTCATTGACGAAAAGGGCGTCACCTGCCCCGTCTGCGGCAGCAAGGATTTCACCGACATCCGCTCCTTCAACCTGATGTTCAAGACGTATCAGGGCGTGACCGAGGACGCCAAGAGCCAGATATACCTCCGCCCCGAAACGGCGCAGGGCATATTTGTCAACTTCATGAACGTGCAGCGCACCACCCGCAAAAAGATCCCGTTCGGCATCTGCCAGATAGGCAAATCGTTCCGCAACGAGATAACCCCCGGAAACTTCACGTTCCGCACCCGTGAGTTCGAGCAGATGGAGCTGGAGTTCTTCTGCAAGCCCGGCACGGATCTGGAGTGGTTCGCATACTGGAAAAAATTCTGCAAAGACTGGCTGCTGCGCCTGGGCCTGAAAGAGGAGAACCTCCGTCTGCGAGACCACACGCCCGAGGAGCTCTCCTTCTACTCCGTCGGCACGACAGACTTCGAGTTCATGTTCCCGTTCGGCTGGGGCGAACTTTGGGGCGTGGCCGACCGCACAGATTACGACCTCACCCAGCACACGAAATTCAGCGGCAAGGTGATGGATTATTTCGATCCCGACACCAACGAGCGCTTCACCCCGTACGTCGTGGAGCCATCCCTCGGCGCCGACCGCGTGGCTCTGGCGTTCCTGGTGGACGCCTACGATGAGGAGCAGGTCGGTGACGGCGACACCCGCGTCGTCATGCATCTGCATCCGTTCCTCGCGCCGTTCAAGGCCTGCGTGCTGCCTCTTTCAAAGAAGCTCTCCGAGCCCGCCATGAAGATCCACGACGCGCTTTCCCAGAAGTTCATGATAGATTACGACGACGCCGGTTCCATAGGCAAGCGTTATCGCCGTCAGGATGAGATAGGCACCCCGCTGTGCATCACCTACGATTTCGACTCCGAGACGGACGGCTGCGTCACCATCCGCGACCGCGACAGCATGGAACAGGTCAGGATCCCGATCACGGAGCTTGAGTCCTACATCGAAAAAGAGATTGCTTTCTAAAATACGGCATATAAAAGACAGCCCCCCATCCGGAGGCTGTCTTTTTTTTGCGCGTGTCAGTTTTTCCCGAACATTCCGCCGAGTTTTCCGAGGACATCGCCCGCACCGCCTGCGCCGAGCTTCGCCTTAACGAGCGTCGCGACGTTCTCCACCTGATCCTTCGGAAGATCCACTCCTATGAGGCCCTCAACGGTCTTGACCGGGTCCTTACCGAATTTCTCCAGCAGCTTGTCGTCTTTCTTTATCTTGTCGGTGATCTCCGTCACTTTCGCGTTTATGTCGAAATTCATTTGCGCACTACCTCCGCTTCCGGAGCGTTCTTGCGCACGCTTTCTATGCCGTTTTTGCAGGATGCCTTCGCCTTGTAGCCCTCCGAAGTAGCGATTATCTCGCCGTTGCGGGCCTTGAGACGGAACCTGAACTCGCCGGCCTTGTCACCGTATATCTCGAACTTCGGGCATTTGGCCGCCTCAAAGTTCTCCTCCGTCTGATCCTCCACGCCGGCGTCTGCGGCGCATTTTCTGACGCTCTCTATGCCGTTCTCGCACGCCTTTTCCGTGGTGTACACTTCAGAGGTGGCTATGACTTCACCATTTGAAGCCTCAAGGTCGAACTTGAAACCCGTTCCGGTCGTTTTGAATATGAACTTTCCCATGTCAAAGCCTCCATAAATTTGATATGCATTTATTTTATCACGTTATACGCTTTTTTTCAACCGAACAGAAAAAAAGGCGCGCCGACAGTTTCCTGTGACGCGCCCCGCTTTTTAGAACATCGGCACCACGCTGATGCCGTACTTATCGGTAATGAACTGCTTCACATCGTCGCTCTTGAGGGCGTTGATCAGCGCCACGATGGCGGGGTCGCTCTCATGTCCGGGCATAACGGCTATGATGTTGGCATACGTGGTGGCGCTTTCGGAATCAGCGGCCTCAGTGGCGAGCACCTTATCGGCTATCCCGGCGGAGATGGCATAGTTGCCGTTTATGATGCCGAAATCCACATCCGGCAGGATCAGCGGGATCTGCTCGGCGGCGGTCTCGGTTATCTTGAGATTCTTGGGGTTATCCTTTATGTTGAGCACGGTTGCATTGAAGCCTGCGCTGTCGTCCACGGTGATAAGGCCGAGGGACTCCAGCAGATAGAGGGCGCGCGCCTCATTGGAGCCGTCGTTCGGTATGGCTATCTCTGCGCCGTCGGCAATGGCATCCAGAGTGGCAGTGCGGCCGGGATATATGCCGAGAGGCTCGTAATGTATGGAGGCGGCGGCCACGATATCGGTCCCGTGCTCTTTATTGTACGTGTCGAGGTAAGGCTGATGCTGGAAATAGTTGGCGTCGATCTCGCCGGCCACAAGCGCTTCGTTCGGGAGGACGTAATCGGTGAACTCGATTATCTGAAGGTCTATGCCCTCTGCGGCGAGCTTGTCTTTAACGAACTCGAGTATCTCAGCGTGGGGAGCCGGGGTCGCGCCGACTTTGAGGACTGTCATCCCGGAAGTGGACTCAGAAGACTCCGAGGACGCGGACGGCGACTCAGAGGCGGATCCGCTGGCGGATTCAGGTTCCGACGACTGCTGCGCTGAGCCGCAAGCGGCGAGCGAGAGCGTCAAAACGAGCGCAAGTGTCAAGGCAAAAAACTTTTTCATTTTGATTCTCCTTTTGATTTTTACTTGTTTCTTTTATCTATTTTCTTTGTGATCGCGTCGAAAACCATCTGGATAAGCTGTACTATGACAATTATCAGGATGACCGTGGCGACCATCACATCGAATTGATAACGGTGATAACCGTAGCGGATAGCTATGTCGCCGAGGCCGCCCGCGCCGCACGCACCCGCCATGGCCGAATATCCCAGCAGGGTTATCGTGGTTATGGAGAGCCCGCGCATGAGCGACGGCACCGACTCCGGCAGCATGACCTTGTAAACTATCTGCCACTTGGTCGCGCCCATTGTCCTCGCGGCCTCAACCACGCCGTGATCAACCTCGGCAAGGCTCTGCTCCACCACCCTGGCGACAAACGGAGCGGCCGCAATTGTGAGCGGCACGATCGCCGCGGTGGAACCGATGGCCTTTCCGACCACGAAACGCGTGAACGGTATCAGCACGAGCATCAGGATTATGAACGGGATCGACCGGCCGATGTTGATTATCGTTCCCAGCACTTTGTTGACGCCCTGATTCGGCGTGATGCCGCCGCGCGCGGTCACCACCATGATCACGCCGAGAGGAAGCCCCAAAAGATATGCGAACAGCGTGGAGGCAAAGGTCATATACAGCGTTTCACCCGTGCCCGCCAGCATGATCTGCCAATACTTGGTTATAAATTCCATCATTCGGCATCGCCCCCTTTCGCAGAGTTGTCGATGTCCTCTATGCCGAGAAGGAGCTTCGTCGCGGGATGCTGCGGATCGCGCAAGATCTTTTCCGTCTCGCCCTGTTCCACCAGCCTCCCGTCGTTTATGACGGCGACCTTGTCGCAGATGGCCTTGACTACCCCGATCTCATGCGTGATTATGAACACCGTGACGCCGAGTTTTTTGTTTATATCCTTGAGCAATCCGAGTATGGATTTCGTGGTCAAGGAGTCGAGCGCGGAGGTCGGCTCGTCGCAAAGGATGATCTTCGGCTCGTTCGCAAGGGCGCGCGCTATGGCCACACGCTGCATCTGCCCGCCGGAGAGCTGGGAGGGATACGCATCCGCCTTCTCGCTGAGGCCCACGAGCTCCAGCAGTTCGTTCACCCGCGCGTCGATCCTGTCCTTCGGCATCCTTTCGAGCTCGAGCGGAAAGGCTATGTTGGCCCGCACGGTGCGCTGCATCAGCAGATGATAGCCCTGAAATATCACTCCCACGCGCTTTCTCAGCGCCAGGCTCTCATTTCCGGAAAGACGGCTTATGTCGTCGCCATCTATGTAAATATGCCCCTCCGTGGGCGTCTCCAACTGCGCTATACACCTGAGCAGCGTGGATTTGCCGGCGCCGCTCATGCCTATGACGCCGAAGATCTCGCCGCGCTCCACGTGCATATTTATATCATGCAGCGCGACAACGTCCGTGGAAGTTTTGAACACCTTTGTAAGTCCCTCGATACGTATCAAGTACATCTATCCCCAATTCACATTATATTGCCCGTTCATGACCGGACAAATAAAAAAACGCCTTCGCCTCCGGAATATCCGAGGGCGAAGACGCTATGCTCCGCGGTACCACCTCTGGTTTGCCGCTCCCTTGCGGGGGCGACCTTAACGGGTACTTGTAAAACTCATACCCTGCCGCTTTAACGGGCGGTCCCGTCGCAGCCTAACCGGTCTCCCAGCTCGGTGCGCAACTCCAAGACCATGTTCGGCGGGTTTTGTTTGGCCCGTTTTCAGCTCCCCGGGCTCTCTGTGTCCGCTCCCCCGCGTACTCTTCTCTTCATCGTCTTTCTCGCTATGTGTGCAATTATAGCCCAACGTATCCCGTTCGTCAACAGTTTTTTGCAAATTTCGTGCAAAATAATTCATATGCCGTCGCCCAGTTTCGCGGCTATCACCGTGATGTCGTCCCCATGCCCGTCGCTTCTTCTCGCAAGCGCCGTGTCCGCGATATGCGACGCTATCTCCTCCGGCGGCAATCCGGCCGCGGCGCGCAGCTCGCTCGGTATCCAATCCTCGCCCGACGCTGTGGCTCCGTCCGACATGATGAGTATTATATCGCCGGAGCTCAGCGAAAGGCAACTTTCCTCATAAGATACGCCTCCGAGTATCCCCGCCGGCAGGGACATTGCCTCCACTTTTGTGACCGCCCCGCCCCTCAGAACGAATGACGGCGCCGCGCCGGCCTTATAAAAAACCGTCTCTCCGGAGTAGAGATCCACCTCCGCGGCGTCCGCTGTGGCGATGCTTTCCTCCCCAGACTTCACGAGCAGCGCGGAGTTTACCAGCCGCAGGGCGGAGCCGAATCTGAACCCCGCGCGAAGCATTCCTGCAAGCAACCCCACGGTCATGGCCGAATCCAGCGCCGCGGCGTTGCCGCTGCCCATCCCGTCGCTGAGCAGCATATGCGCCGCGCCGCGCTCGTCCACAAAGCTGTCCGCGTTGTCCCCGCAGTGAGCCTCGCCCTCGGCCGGCCTCTCCGCCTTGCCGAACTCCACCGTCAGCGTCGGCTTATCGTACAGCACTATGCGCGCCGACCTGTCCTCCCGCACTATGACGGGTTCGCACAGGTCGCACCCGCAAAGCTCCGAAAGCTCCATGCGCAGAGAATCCTCGTCCACCCTTTCGAGCTTGAAATCAGGCACCTCCGCGGATATGTTCATCCTCGCGCCGTCGTCGCACCAGCAGACGACCGACAAAGGCGCCATTCCGGCATTTTCAAGCCAGTTCTTTACCGCGGCGGTGAGCTTTCTGTCCACCTGCATGACGCCCTCCATCTCGCTCCCAAGATCCGACAGCATCTCTGAGAGACCCTCGAACTGGTCGGCGACCACCTCTCTAACCTGCGAGACCTTGTTTTTTACGCAGCGGTTGGATACGGCCGCCTCCCAATTTCTGTTTATGGCCGCTGAAAGCTCCTCCGTCTTCCGACAGCGCTGTGCAAACGCCTGCGGCCACGAGCCCTCCGAGACCGTGCCGCCGCCCTTGAGCACCGTGCTCATGTCCGTGAAGGCCTTTGTCGTGCTCGTATAGTTTTCGTTCCAGCAGACGGTGCTCATCGGGCACGAGGCGCAGACCTTATCCGCAGCCTTCGCAAAAACGGCTCCCATGTCCGGCGAGGCGCTCTGTGCAAGCGTGGAAGACACTTTTTTCGTCATGTCGGCCACGTTTGCGAGCCCGGACGACGCGCGTTTCAGGCGCTGCAGCAACAGGCTTTTCACCGTGGCCGAATCCGCGCCCATCTCCTCTTTCGGCGCCCACAGGGCTTTCATACCGGCAAGCCTTGATGGTGTGACGAGCAGCAGACCGGAAGCCGCGACCGCTTCGTATACCGGTGCGAAATCCGGGTACTCCCCGCTCTCGAGCAGCACGCCCAGCAGCTGCACCAGGACATACGCCGACGCCGCGCCCACACGGCCGAAGACGGAAAAGACCCCCGCCATGAGCCCTCCGAACCCGTAAGCACCTATGAGCCACCTTGTGCCGGAAGCCGCGAACCCCACGGCAGCTCCGGCAGCCACACCCGCCACCGTGCCGGCGCTCTCCCTGCCGAAACGGGCCGCCAACAACACGATATAACAGGCCGCGATCCTGCCGAGGGATATGCGCCCGAACGTCACCTGTCCAAGCGCCGCCGCCATCACGGACGCGGCCACTATCAAACACGCTCTGTCGGCGGAGCGCAGAGAACCCAGCGGCCTTTTTTGTTCCGCTATCTTCCTCGACATATAAAAGAAGTAGGCCCCTCCGCCCGCCAACACGCTCTCCGAGACCGCTACCGCCACCCCATATGACTCGCCGCCGCCTATCACGCCGAAAGCTGTCCCCACGGCCGCGGTGGATACGGCTGCGAGCGCCGACGCCAACAGCGCGCTGTCCTTTATGCGCTCGAACACGAGCTCCATCACAAACACTATGATGACGGCCGCCACGTAACGAAGGCTCCCCGCCGAACTCCGGGAAAACACGTAACCGAGGACGGCGCCCGTTCCCGCGGCCAGCGCGTTTTTTTTGCCCGCTGCCGCGCAGCACGCCGCACCGAACGGCGCCTGCTGTCCAAATAGCGAAACATTGGCCGCGGCGAACCCAAGGACGACCCATATTACAGCCGCGATCAAACTCCCGACGGCACTTTTTTCAAGCAGCGCGCTGTAAAGCGAACCATTTCTACTTCCCGCCATGATAGCCTCCATACGCTTTTAAGATATCGCAGTATGGCATATACTGGTAATAACACTATAGCACCGGGAAAACGTGAAAAATGTAAAAAGCGATGCGCGCGTAATTGGATTTGATTATTCAGCTCTTATATGGTAAAATAGGCAGGAATATTTAATGAAAGGTCCTTCCATATGAACTATACGTTTTCAGACAGGATTGCCGGCATGAAGCCCTCCGCCATCAGGGAGATACTCAAAAACACGTCTGACCCGTCGATCATACCATTTGCGGCGGGGAACCCGGCGCCAGAGGCTTTTCCCGTGGAGGCTGTGCGCCGCATAACCGACGAGATACTCTCCGAACATCCCATCGCTGCGCTGCAGTACTCCATAACCGAGGGGTATCCTGCTCTTAAGGAGCGTGTGCGCGCGCTGGCGGCGGAGGTGTCCGCCGTAGGCCCGGACGACGAACTGATCATCACCAGCGGTGCGCAGCAGGGCATAGAGCTCGCGTGCAAGGTGCTATGCAACGAGGGCGACACCGTGATATGCGAGGATCCGAGCTTCATCGGCTCGCTGAATTCTTTCCGTTCCACGGGCGCCAAGCTCGCAGGCGTGCCGATGGACGAGGACGGGATGAAACTTGACGTGCTGGAGGACGCGCTGAAAAACGGCAGCAACGTGCGCCTCATATACGTGATACCGAACTTCCAGAATCCGTCCGGCCGCACCACAAGCGCCGAAAAACGGCGCGCCATATACGAACTCGCCAAAAAATACGGCGTGATGATACTGGAGGATGACCCTTACGGACGCCTGCGCTTCTCCGGACAGGATATACCGACCATAAAGAGCCTCGACAACGATGGAATAGTGATATACTGCGGCTCTTTCTCGAAGATACTTTCCCCCGGGCTCCGCGTCGGTTATGTCATCGCCCGCTCCCCCATCATCGCCAAAATAACCGTGGCGAAACAGTGCGAGGACGTGCACACCACGATCCTCTCGCAGATGATAGCCGAGCGTTTCCTTGCCGAGACGGACATGGCCGCGCATTTCAATAAACTGCGCGAGATCTATAGGCACAAGTCCTCGCTCATGCTGTCCGCCATGGAGGAGCATTTCAGCCACGACATACGCTGGACAAAGCCCGAGGGTGGGCTGTTCCTGTGGTGTACGCTCCCGCACGGCAGCGACATGCCGGAATACTGCCGCAGGGCCATCGCGAACAAGGTCGCCGTGGTGCCGGGCATCGCCTTTAACCCGGACGAGACCGCCCCGAGCGACTGCTTCAGGATGAACTACTCCACCCCCACCGACGAACAGATCGTGCGCGGGGTCGAGATACTCGGAAAAACAGATTTTTGACGCAAGGAGATAACCATGGAAAATCAGACTGAGATGAAAAACGAGAAAAAGAAAAGGATATTCTCCGGGATACAGCCGACGGGCGTGTTCACCCTCGGCAACTATCTCGGCGCGATAGTCAACTGGAAGAAGCTGCAGGATAACTACGACTGCATTTATTCGATAGTCAACATGCACGCGATAACGCTGAGGCAGGACCCGGCGGAGCTCAAAAAGCGCACCCTCGACGCCTACGCGCTGACGATGGCCTGCGGCATAGACCCGCAGCAGAGCATCCTTTTCATCCAGAGCCACGTGCCCGCGCACGCCGAGGCCAACTGGGTGCTGGGCTGCTACACGCAGTTCGGCGAGTTGTCCCGCATGACTCAATTCAAGGACAAGAGCGCGAAGCACGCCGACAACATCAACGCCGGACTGTTCACCTACCCTGTGCTCATGGCAGGCGACATACTGCTCTACCAGAGTGACATCGTCCCCGTGGGCGTGGATCAGAAACAGCACCTTGAGCTGGCGCGCGACGTGGCCGAACGCTTCAACGCGCTGTATGGCAACGTCTTTAAGATACCGGAACCGTATATCGCCGATACGGCGGGCGGCGCAAAGATCATGTCGCTGGCCGAGCCCACCAAAAAGATGAGCAAATCCGACGAGAACCCCAAAGCGTTTGTCTCCATCCTCGACACAAAGGACAGCATCGTGAAGAAATTTAAGAGCGCGGTCACGGACTCCGAGACCGACGTCGTCTACCGCGAGGGCAAGGACGGCATAAACAACCTGATGACCATATATTCCATCATCTGCGGCAAGACCATATCGGAAGTAGAGGCCGAATTTGCCGGACAGGGTTACGGCGTTTTCAAGGCCGCCGTGGGCGAAGCCGTGGCCGACCACCTGGCGCCCGTGCGCGACAACTTCGCGCGTATCTCCGCCGATAAGGGATATCTCGAGGAGTGCTACAGGACTGGCGCGGAGCGCGCCTCCTCGATCGCCGAGCGCACGCTTGCGAAGATGTACAAAAAGATAGGATTCATCGAACGTTAAGAATAGAGGTCTGAAATGCATATACTCGCCCTTGGCGACGTGGTGGGCGACGCCGGATGCAAATATGTCCGCGCACAGCTCCCGCGCCTGAAAGACAGATTCAAACCCGACATAACCGTAGTAAACGGCGAAAACTCCTGCGAAAACGGCGGGATAAACGAGGACAGCGCGGCATATCTGTTCGACTGCGGCGCGGACGTCATCACCACCGGCAACCACACCTTCCAGAACCACGGCATAGCCGGACTGCTGGAGCGGGACATAGGGCTCATCCGCCCCGCGAACCTGCACCCCGACGCTCCCGGCTGCGGCGTATACGTTTTCGAGCGCGGCAAGTACCGCGTGGCGGTGGTGAACCTCATCGGCGCGGTGTTCCTCGACCTCGCGTTTGAGAACCCGTTCCTCTGTGCCGACAGGCTGCTGAAAGACATCGACTGCAAGACCGTCATAATAGACTTCCACGCTGAGGCTACGAGCGAAAAGATAGCCCTCGCAAAGTGGGTGGACGGACGCGCATCGCTCGTGTACGGCACACACACGCACGTTCCTACGGCGGACGAGTGCATCCTGCCCGGCGGGACCGGCTTCATCACCGACGTCGGCATGTGCGGCCCGCTGGACTCCGTCCTCGGAGTCGATACGGAGGCGGCCACGCACTTCATGATAACCCACCTGCGCCGCGGCAAGCTCGTGCACGCGGCTGGCCCCTGTAAGATACAGGGCATTTACGCGGAGACGGACGATGCCTCCGGCCGCTGCACACACATCGAACGGATCGAAATATTACAGGGCTGAACGCATGAACTATAAGGAGTGAGGCGGTTGAGAAAGCGAATATTGCCGCTCCTGCTCAGCATCATCATCTGCCTTGCCGGATGTCGCGGAGACCTCTCCGACATAACCAATTCCGCCGCTCAGCAGACCATAAATGCCGCGCCGTCGCAGTCCTCGTCCTCCGACGTGTCGTTTGACGAGATACGCTCCATCAACATACCCTACGACCCCGAGGACAGCCTTTTGCCGTATACGGCGGCAACTTCCGTCAACAGATACGTGTGCGGGCTCATTTACGACTCCCTCGTCCGTTTGCGGCCGGACTACAGCTACGAAAAGGTCATGGCCAAGCAGATCAGCAGCGAGGACTACACCGTCTGGACCATTACCATCCCCGGCAACATCACCTTTCCGGACGGCGACGTCTACAGCGCGGACGACGTGAAGTATTCCCTGATGCGCGCCATGACGGAGGGGTCGTTCTACGCGCAGTCGCTCTCCGGCGTCGGCAACGTGGCGGTAAAGGACGACTACAACGTCGAGGTGACGCTGCTGGAAGCGGACCGCTATTTTGCGAACCTGCTGACTTTCCCGATCATCGAGTACGGCACGATGGAGTCCCCTGTGGGGGTGGGGCGCTACACGCTCTCCAGCGACAAGCGCACACTGACCTGCAACACGGCCGGCGCTCCCATAGACACGATAAATCTTGTTGACATAAGCGACAGCTCCATGCTGCTGCAGGAGACGCGCATCGGGGTCTTCGACTGCGTGTACATCGAGGATCCGACGTCGGTGTCGATGTCGTCGATCGGCGGCGCCGATCCCGTGCCCCTTAACAACCTCGTGTATCTCGGCATGAACAGCCACCTCGGCTTTACGAGCGGAGCAAAATTCCGCAGCGCCATAGAAAAGGTCATCGACCGCGGGTATATCGCCGACACGGTCTACGGCGGGCATGCGGCTGCGGCTCCCTCCGTGTTCAACCCCGCGTTTTACGAGATGGACGCCGGACTTTCGCGCGGCGCCGACCCGCAGGAAGCGAATTCCCTGCTCGACGACCTCGGCTACACCGAACGAGACAGCGACGGATACCGCGTCTCCGGTTACTCCGGCCAGCGCATAGTACTCGACCTCGCCGTAAACAACGAGTCCTCCGTGAAAATGGCCGCGGCTGCCGGGATAAAAAATATGCTCAAGCAGATCGGCGTGGACGTCAACATTGTGGGCTACTCTTATCAGGCGTACCTTTCCGCGGTGGAAAACGGCGCCGCCGAGCTCTACATCGCCGAGATAAAGCTCCCGGCGGACATGGACGTCACCCAGCTCATTTCTCCTGAGGGCACGGCTTCCTACGGACTTTACACGAGTGACGACCTGTATGCCGACTGGCTATCGCTCCGCTCCGGGAATTTCTCTTACGCGGATTTCGACGCCGCCTTTTATGACGCGACGCCCTTCGCTCCCCTTGTTTACCGGTACGGCGACTTCGTATATTCGCGCAACTTTTATTTCGATGTCAAGGCTACGGAAAACGACATATTTTATAACATCCTTGAATGGGAGTAAGCGGGAAAAATATTGCGGGCATTCGCCGCAATCTTCTTGTATTGGCGCTCGTTTATGGTATAATATTAAAATGGTTTTTTAATTTGCCAACTTGTGGAAGGCCGCGCCAATCCACGGCCATTATATATAAAAACGAAATTGGAGGGATTACCGATGATCAAGCTGGAAAATCAGCTGGGCAACATAACGATATCACCGGATTATTTTGCAAATCTTGTCGGACGCGCCGCCTCGGAATGCTTTGGCGTTGCAGAGATGGTCGTCACGACCGCAAAACAGGGCCTCCGCTCGTTCATAAGCAAACAGGACCCGCCGGATAAGGGAGTGCGTGTGCGCGAGGCCGGTGATAAGCTGATCATCGACCTGCATATAATCGTCTCCTATGGCGTGAACGTCTCCGCCATCGTGAAGAGCATCGTGAACAGGGTGCGTTTCGTGGTGGAGGATGCCACCGGCCTTACCGTCTCAAAAGTCAACGTATTCGTCGACGGAATGAAGGCGGACAGCGACGCCGCAAACTGAAGCGCCGCATAATTTCTGAAGGAGTGGAGACATTTGGTAACAGGTAATCAGCTGCGCGACGCCCTGATTTCCGCAGCAAACAATATCGCCAATAAAAAGTCCATGGTGGACTCTCTCAACGTGTTCCCCGTGCCGGACGGAGATACCGGCACAAACATGTCCATGACCATCGGCGCTGCCGCGCGCGAACTCGAACAGCTGAAGGATCAGCCCGTATCCGAGGTGGCACGCGTGGCTGCGGCGGCTCTTCTTCGCGGCGCGAGGGGCAACTCCGGTGTCATACTCTCTCTGCTGTTCCGCGGCTTTGCCAAGGGCCTGCAGGGCAAGGACACCGCCACCGGCGCGGACATAGCCTCCGCCATGGCGATGGGCGTAGAGGCGGCTTACAAGGCCGTTATGAAGCCGACAGAGGGCACCATACTCACAGTGTCGCGCTGCGCTGCCGAAAAAGCCGGCGACGTGGCCTCCACCGACAGCTCCGTAAAGGCCGTTTTCGAGGCGATACTCGATCAGGCCAAGGAGACTCTGGCCAAGACTCCGGACATGCTGCCCATCCTGAAAAAGAGCGGCGTTGTGGATGCCGGCGGGCAGGGCTTAGTGGTGATACTCGAGGGCATGATGAGCTTTATGCAGGACGGCAAGATCATCGAGGCCGCCGGCAAGCCCGCCATCGTCACCCCCATAGAGACGACCGAAACGCGCAGCGCGGCCGGAGAATCCGACCAGGAGATAAAGTTCACCTACTGCACGGAATGCATAATCGACAAGGCGGCGGATTCCAATGACGCTCTCGCGTTCAGGGCTTTTCTGGAGTCCATCGGCGACTCGCTCGTATTCGTGGAGGACGACAGCATCATAAAGGTGCACGTCCACACCAACGACCCCGGCAGCGTACTGCACGAGGCCATCAATTACGGTACCCTGTACACCGTCAAGATCGAAAACATGCGCAACCAGCACACGTCCATAAGCGGCGGCGCGCAGGCTGAGCCGGCTCCCGAACCGAAATCGGCCGAGCAGCTGTTCCCCTATGCCGCCGTTGACCCCGACACCGATTACGGTTTTGTGGCCGTCGCGGCGGGAAGCGGAATGCACGACCTCTTTATGGATCTCGGCGTCAACAACGTCGTCTCCGGCGGACAGACCATGAACCCCTCCACCGACGACATACTCGCAGCCATCCAGGCCACTCCGGCCAAGACGGTCTTCGTGCTGCCGAACAACAAGAACATAATCATGGCGGCCGAACAGGCGGCGAAGCTCGCAGACCGCAGGGTATTCGTCCTGCAGACCCGCAGCATACCGCAGGGCATCACCGCGATGCTCGCTTACGACCCGGAAGCCAGCGCCTCTAAAAACCAGCTCGACATGACGCACGCCATATCCAAGGTGTCCACCGGGCAGGTCACTTTCGCGGCGAGGGACTCCGATTTCGACGGCAAAAAGATCAAACAGGGCGAACTGCTCGCGATGCTGAACGGCAAGCTCATGTACACCGGACGCGACATCGTGAAGATATGCTCAAGGCTCGCCAAGACCATGGTCACGAAGGGCATGGGCTATGTCACGATATACTACGGCGAAGACATCACTGAGGAGAAAGCCAAAGCCGTGGAACAGGCCGTGCGCGAAAAGTTGCCCTCCGACATAGAGGTGACACTCGTCTACGGCGGACAGCCCGTGTACTATTTCGTGATTTCCGCAGAATGAGGCTTGCGCGCTGAATTTTATACAACAAAAAACGCCGGGCGCTGAAAAGCGTCCGACGTTTTTATTTTTCTTTATGGGTACGGCGCGCCCGTCGCCCCGTCGCCCGCGCAGATCACGCAGGTGAGATACCTGCCCGCCCCGGCGTCAGCCTTGCGGGAACCAGTTTTTCGTCCTGTTGGCTATCTTTACAAGCGTGAGCATGACCGGCACCTCCGTGAGCACGCCGACAGTCGTAGCCAGCGCCGCCGGGCTCGTCGTCCCGAAAAGCGCCACGGCAACGGCCACCGACAGCTCGAAAAAGTTCGACGCCCCGATCATGCCGGCCGGCGCGGCTATGCCGTATGGCAACTTCAGGATCCGGCACGCCATATACGCCAGGAAGAAGATCAGGAACGTCTGAATAATGAGCGGCACGGCGATGAGCACGATGTGCAGCGGGTTGTTTATTATCACCTTGCTCTGGAACATGAAGACCATGACGAGCGTGAGCAGCAGGCCGATCGTCGTAACGCTGTCGAATTTCGGCAGGAAACGCTCTTCAAAATATTCCGTTCCCCGGCGGCGTGTCACCAGCAGGCGCGTCAGCACGCCGGCGGCCAGCGGCACCACTACGAACAGCACGACGCTGAGTATAAGCGTACTGTACGGCACGCTGACATTGGAAACTCCCAGCAGGAATTTTACGATCGGCACGAACGCGAACAGGATTATCAGATCGTTCGTCGCCACCTGCACCACGGTATACGCCGGGTCGCCCTTCGTGAGCGTGCTCCAGACGAAGACCATGGCCGTACACGGAGCGGCGCCGAGCAGCACTGCCCCCGCAAGATACTCCGTGGCAAGCTCCGGAGTTATGAACGACTTAAAGACGACAAAGAAAAACAGCGACGCTATCGCATACATGGTGAAAGGCTTTATGAGCCAGTTCGTTATCCACGTGACGTAAAGCCCTTTCGGGTTTTTGCCGACGTTTTTGATGCTTTTAAAGTCCACCTTCATCATCATGGGATAGATCATCACCCATATGAGTACGGCCATGGGTATGGATACGCGGTAATACTCGAATTTTTCCAGAAACGCGGGCACTGCCGGCAAAAGATGTCCGACCAGTACGCCCACCGCCATACAAAGCGCGACCCAGACGGACAAATACCGCTGGAAAAAACTGATGCCATCGGTACTCTGCTTTTTCATAACGTCTGCCCCCATGACGTATTTAATATCCGAGCTTGTGCAGCAGCTTTTCGACCTCCGCCGCACTGTATACCTTTCCCATGGAGACCACCTTGCCGTTTACGACCAGAGCCGGCAAGGACATCACGCCGAACGCCGCTATCACCGCCATATCGGTGACGAACTCCGCCTCAAACGGCACAGACATCGCCCTGAGCGCCTCATTCGTGCTTTCAAGCAGAGTGTGGCAGCTCTTGCAGCCGCTGCCGAGCACTTTCACGCTCTTAAGGCCGCTTTCGCCCGCGGCACCCGCCGTCTCTGCGGCCGTGACAGCCTTCGCCGCCTTGCCGTCATCTTTGCTTTTACCTAACCCAAACAGGGACATTGCGCTTCACCTCCAAAATATCATCGGCTCAGCAGCCGCCCGAACAACCGCAGCCGCAGCTCCCGTTATTTTTTGCCTCGTCGCTGTTGTCGCCTACATAAGAGATCGCGCCGGTGGGACACCGTTTCTGACAGTTGTGGCAGTGATCCACGCACTCCAGCGGATTTATCACCACGGGAGTCGGGGCCTTCGTCTTGTCGTACACGCCGTGCGGGCAGAAGGAAACGCATGTGCCGCACTCTGAGCACACCGAGTAGTCTATTACCGGATACCATTTTTCCGCCATTTGTCATCTCTCCTTATTTATAAATCGTATATTTCCAGCCTATACCAGTATCGGCTGAAGAACATTGAACAGGTAGCCGACGGCTATTATGCCCACCACGCATATCGCGATGAAAAGGCCCAGCAGCCTCGGCTTCACAGCCTTGCGCAGCATGATGATCGACGGCAGGGACAGCGTTGTGACCGCCATCATGAACGACAGAACGGTCCCGAGCTGCGCGCCCTTGTACAGCAGCGCCTCCGCTATCGGTATCGTGCCGAAGATGTCCGCATACATGGGCACGCCGATGACCGTGGCTATCACGACGCTCAGGGGATTGTTGCCCCCGAGGACCGTCTCCACCACGCTCTCCGGTATCCAGTTGTGTATCACGGCGCCTATGCCTACGCCCACCAGAATATACGGAAACACCTTTTTGAACGTGCTGAAGACCTGATCCTTTGCGTAGACGAGCCTGTCGCGGTAAGTCAGCTCCGGCGAGTCTATGTCCACGCTGCCGGCCGTCTTAATGAAGTCCTCAACGTAGTCCTCCATATGCAGCTTTTCTATGATCGTCCCGCCCGTCACGGCAATGATAAGTCCAAAGATGACGTAAAGCACGGCGACCTTGGGGCCGAAAATGCTCATGAGGAGCACCAGGCTGCCGAGATCCACCATCGGCGATGAGATCAGGAACGAAAAAGTGACTCCAAGCGGCAGGCCGGCGCTGGTGAATCCGATAAACAGCGGGATGGATGAGCACGAACAAAACGGCGTAACCGTGCCCAACAGCGCGGCAATGGTGTTCGCGCCGAGCCCGTGGAACCGGCCGAGTATCTTCTTGCTGCGCTCCGGCGGGAAATAACTTTGGATATAACTGATGATAAAAATAAGCAGGCAGAGCAGTAAAGTTATCTTTACCACGTCGTAGAGGAAAAAGTGCAGGCTGCCTCCCCACCGCGACGACGTATCCACGCCCGCGGCCGAAAGGAGCGAACCGAAAAGTCCGCTGAGCCATTTCATGCCGAGTATCTGATCCTGGATAAAGTCCCAAACTCCCATACTATCCCGCCTTTACGATGCATCAAATCTAAAAAAATTGATGTTTCTCCGAAAATAAAAACCATCCGACAAGGATGGCCTTATTTACATGCGTCGCACTCCTGCCGTTCATTCGGAGTGGTGAGCCGGCGCAGCAACATGACGGCATATTCCCGCCCCTCGTCGGACAGGCGGTAATGCGTCCACTTGCCTTCCTCACGACTGAGCACTATTCCGGATTCGCAGAGTATCTTCATATGGTACGACAGCCCCGACTGCCCCATATCCAGCTTTTCAAGAAGCACGCACGCGCACTTCTCTCCGCCGCGCAGCTGCTCTAAAATGGCGAGACGGCGCGGGTCGCACAACGCCTTGAACACTTTCGCGTCGGCCCCGTATGACCTGTCCATCCCCTCACCTCACATCAACTTTTGTTGATACGAGTATACATCTTTCCCCGAGCGCTGTCAACATGAATATGAAATATTTCTTCCGCCGCACAACGCCCGGCCCTGTGGTCACGAAAGGGCGCCCGCTGCGCGCGAAAGCTTCGCCGCGCCCGTACTATTTTGCCAGGTCTTCGACCCCGTGCGTGAGCAATTCCCCCGTCAGCTCGGTGATCCTTTCCAGCGGTATCTTTTTCCCGTCGGCTACCCACTGTCTGTACATATTGGTGGAGCTTTTCGTCAGAAAGATGTTGACAATGTTTTGCTCCTCCTGCGGAAGATAGGCATACGGGTTATGTCTCGCGCGATTGTGCTGCATGAGTGTGATGCGAAGCGTCCTGTCAAAAAATTCCTGGTACGCCCTGGCGCACATGAGCCGCTCCACATACGGCTCCTGACGGCTGAAGAACCCGAAGAACACGCGGTTTACCTCTTCCATCGGCATATTCGCGGGTATTCGGTCTATTTCTTTGTAATAATCGTTGGCGATGCCCTGGATCATATCCTCAAACAGCGCCTCAATACAGGTATAGTGCAGATAAAAAGTCTTGCGGTGGATCTGAGCCCGCTCAGCCAATTCTTTGATCGTGATATCCGTCGGATCCATTTCCATTATCATTTCGACAAAGGCCTTTTTTATCGCGGCGTCCGTCTTTCTTACCCGCAGATCGACTTTTTCGTTCTGTTCCATGCAAAACGCTCCCCCTGAGATAATATCCACTTTTTCGTTTGTGCGGCATAAACCACATGATCCCAATAGTGGAGATTGAAGATCCGGCCCGCGGATATTATACTGCTCTCAAGACGATAAATCAACACGAGGATATTATTTGCGAGGCGGGCGAATGAAGGACGCGATCTTACTGAGAGCCGAAGGCATCAGCATTCCGGCCATACTGAACGATACGGTCGCCGCCCGTGATTTCAAAAGGCGGCTCCCGCTCATCTTATCGGGGGTGCGCTCCGGAGACTGCTATCGCTTTCCCGCGGCCAGGGGATGTTTTGATCCGGAGGAGACTCAGTCCGGCTGGAGGGACGGGGATATTTCTATTTCTGGAGGGTGGCTCAGAGTGTTTTTCGGCGGCGAGGAGGCCTCCGAAAGCTCTGCCGGGATCATGGTGATAGCGCGCATCAACAAAAGGGATCTGGCCCTTGTAGAAAAACTTCCGCATAATGCGCGTCTGAGGATAGAAGCCGCAGAACATGGCGTCTGAACCGGGGCCGGCCTCCGAGAGACCCGACGCGGCAGAGATGGCGGCCGATACGGGCGGCTTTCCCGCCGCCGTCATATTGCGCAGGTGGATCGGCAGCGCTGCTTAAAGGCTCCTGTCCCGCAGCCCGGGATTTTGGAACGGCTGCTTTTTCTGGAATTACTTCGCAGAAAACGTCAACTTGACAAAATATATGGAGGTACATGATGATGGCAGTAAAACAGACAGCAGGCAGAAATCAGCTCGGCGATTTTGCCCCTAAATTTGCCGAGCTTAACGACGACGTACTGTTCGGAGAGGTCTGGTCGCGGGAAGACGAGCTTTCCCTGCGCGACCGCTCTCTGGTGACGGTCGTCGCGCTCATGTCGCAGGGACTTACGGATTCCTCATTCCGTTTCCACCTTGAATCCGCCAAAAAGAACGGCATCACGAAGGCGGAGATCGCGGAGATCCTGACGCACGCGGCGTTCTACGCGGGATGGCCAAAAGCCTGGGCGGCGTTTCGCCTGGCCAAGGAAGTCTGGACGGAGGAGATCCCTGAGGCGACCGCAAAAGAAAAGCACGCGGCCTCCATGATCTTTCCGCTGGGTGAGCCGAATGAGGCATACGCCAAGTACTTTAGCGGGCGGTCTTACCTCGCCCCGCTGGCAAACGGCCAGGTGACGATCCACAACGTCACCTTTGAGCCTGGCTGCCGCAACAACTGGCACATACATCACGCTGACAAAGGCGGCGGCCAGATGCTCGTCTGCGTCGGCGGATACGGCTGGTATCAGGAGGAGGGAAAACCCGCTCTGGCTCTTAAACCAGGAGACGTCGTGAACATACAGCCCGGCGTAAAGCATTGGCACGGCGCCCGGAAAAACTCGTGGTTCAGCCACCTTTCCCTCGGAGTACCCGGAGAGAACGCTTCAACGGAGTGGCTGGAACCGGTGACGGATGAAGAATATGCGGCTCTGGATTGATGGCGCATAAAAACGGATATTGCGCGGCGTCCGAAAGGCAGAGAGGCTGAGCCCTCCTGTCCGGTTCCCAGACGAGACGCAGCCGGCAGCCCACGGCCGAACATCATCCGCTTTCCCCGGGAAATGTTCCCTATGGCCCTGATGTTTGCGACAAGCGCAGCGTCCGGCGCATCCCATCCCGCGGCGTCTGCCCCGCCCCTGTGAAGATTGCGTGTAATATAAAGAGCTGATCGACTTAACAAAAGCGGTCGGCTCTTTTTTGTTGGAACAACAAAAGGCGCTGCCGCGCGCGCCGGTTGCCCGCAGGCCGAGCATTCCCGTTACGGCATACTGCTCCGCAGAACCTCAAGCGGTAGGGATTTTTTGATCGCGGTAGTTTCGCGTCTGTAATTGTAAAATTGCTGTCAATGATAACGGCTGAAGAATCACATTTTGAAAATTGACGGTATTCACCATATCGTCAGTTCCCGTATTTATTTGTAAAGATAAAAAGGCCGAAATTTAAAAGCAAGCTATTGACACGCCAATGAAAGCATGCTATTATTTAAGCATTGACAAAGGAGTGAGCTGTATGGATAACAAGTTTTCTTGCGGTCGGCTGCTGAAGCAGATCCACGATGGGCTGGAAAAACAGGCGAACAACGACTTAAGGACCCACGGCCTCACCATGGCACAGGTTTCCGTCCTGATGCTGCTGAACGACGCGGACAAGGAAACGCTGCCCCTCAAGGAGATCGAAAAGGCGCTGCATGTGGCGCAGTCCACGTCGGCCGGCATTGTGTCGAGGCTGGAGCAGAAGGGCTTTGTGGAAAGCTTCGGCGACGCGGAAGACAAGCGCATCAAGCTGGTCCGGATCACGGAGACTGGGCGTCAGTGCTGCGGCGAGGCGCGGGCAAACATGGATCATGCGGACGATATTTTGCTCGCCGGCCTCTCGGAAGAGGAGCAGACAATCCTGCGAATGCTGCTGATCCGAGTCAGCCGGAACGTGCAGTGAAACGGCCCGCAGGGTGGCGGTTTTTTTCGTGTTAATATTAATCGCTTGCTATTAACAGCTGACTTTCAACTTATCCATGCAGGAGACTCCCGCATGGATCTTCGGAGGAATTTGTATGGCAAAACTTTTTCGCTATCTCACGAAACGGCAGTGGGCATACGTCTGCGCCGCGCTCGTGTTCATTGTCGCGCAGGTGTGGCTGGATCTGAAGCTGCCCGATCATATGTCGGAGATCACGACGCTGGTGGAGACGAAAGGCAGTGCCCTTGCTGACATCCTCATGCAGGGCGGCTATATGCTCCTGTGCGCCCTCGGCAGCATGGCGGCCTCCATCATCGTGGGATTTTTGGCCGCAAAGGTGGCGGCGGGGCTTGCACGGACGCTGCGCGCTCTGGTCTATGACAAGACCATGGACTTCTCCATGGAGGAGATCAACCGCTTTTCCTCGTCGAGCCTCATCAACCGCTGCACGAACGACATCACGCAGGTGCAGACGCTGGTCGCCATGGGACTGCAGGCGATCGTCAAGGCCCCTATCCTGGCTGTCTGGGCCGTCGTAAAAATTGCCGGCAAGAGCTGGCAGTGGACAACGGCCACCGCTGCGGCGGTGCTGTTTCTGTGCCTGATGCTGACGCTGACGCTTCTGTTCGCTCTGCCGCGCTTTCGCCGGATCCAGGGCCTGACCGACAACCTGAACCGCGTCACCCGGGAACAGCTCACCGGCATCCGCGTGGTCCGGGCCTTCAACGCCGAAAGCTATCAGGAGGGAAAATTTGCCGAGGCCAACGACGAGCTGACTGAGACAAATCTGGTGGCGAACCGGGTGATGGCGCTGATGAGCCCCACGATGACGCTCATCAATTCCGGCCTGACGCTGGCCGTCTACTGGATCGGCGCTTATCTGATCGAAGCGGCCGACGTGAGCCTGAAACTCGGCATTTTCTCGGACATGGTGGTGTTTTCGAGCTACGCCATGCAGGTGATCCTGGCGTTCATGATGCTCAACATGATCTTTGTCCTGCTGCCCCGCGCGCAGGTTTCGGCAAAACGCATCCTTGAGGTGCTGAATACCCAAAGCCGGATAAAGGACGGCGCCGGCGCGGCGGATACGGGCGAACACGGGACCGTGGAATTCCGCAGCGTGTCCTTCCGCTACCCCGGCGCGGGTTCCGATACGCTGACGGACATCAGCTTCAAAGCCCGCCGCGGCGAGACCGTCGCGCTGATCGGAGCCACCGGCAGCGGCAAGACGACGCTTCTCAATCTGATCCCCCGCTTCTACGACGCGACCGCCGGGCAGGTCCTGGTGGACGGCGCGGATGTCCGTGACTGCACCCAGAGATCGCTCCGGAATCGCATAGGCTATGTTTCGCAGAAGGCGGTGCTGTTTGCAGGCAGCGTGCGCTCCAACGTCTCCTACGGCGATAACGGTCAGGGAGAGATCACGGACGCGGAAGTACGGAATGCCGTCTCCGTTGCGCAGGGCACGGAATTTGTTGAAGCGATGGAAGGCGCTTACGACGCTCCCATTGCGCAGGGCGGGACCAATGTTTCCGGCGGGCAAAAGCAGCGGCTGGCCATTGCCCGCGCTGTCGCCAGAAAGCCGGAGATCTTCCTGTTCGACGACTCTTTCTCGGCACTGGACTACAAGACCGACCGCGCGCTGCGAAAAGCCCTTGGAGAGCAGACGAAGGACGCCACGAAGATCATTGTTGCCCAGCGCATCGGCACCATTCGCCATGCCGACCGGATCCTTGTGCTGGAACACGGAAAGATCGTCGGCGCGGGAACGCATGAGGAGCTCATGAAAACCTGTCCGACCTATCAGGACATCGCGGGCTCGCAATTGAGCAAGGAGGAACTGCTGAATGGCTGAGAAAATTCAGATGACCGCCCGTCACGACGGGCCCGGCGTCGGCGCTGTGGGCACAGGAGAAAAAAGCAAAGATCTGAAAAAGGCATACCGCAATTTCTTCCGGTATCTTGGAAAATTCAAATGGAGCTTTTATTTAGCGGCGTTTCTCTCCGTCGCGGGAGCCGTTCTGAACCTGATCGGCCCGAACAAGCTCAGCGAGGTGACGAACCTGATCACCGCAGGGCTCGGCTCCAGGATCGACCTTTCCCAGATCGTCCGCATTGCGGCGCTGCTGGCCTTTCTCTACGCGCTGGGCTATGGTTTCAACTGCATCCAGGGCCTCATTATGGCTACGATCTCCCAGCGCATCACCCAAAACATGCGGCGGGACATTTCCGTGAAGATCGACCGGCTGCCGCTCAAATACTTTGACGCCGTTTCCACCGGCGACGTGCTCAGCCGCGTGACGAACGACGTGGACACCGTGGGACAGTCGATGAATCAGAGCTTTTCCACCCTCGTCTCCTCCCTTGCTCTTTTGCTGGGTTCCACGGTTATGATGCTGATGACGAACTGGCTGATGGCGCTGACCGGGATCTTCGCGGCGCTGCTCGGGTTTGCGGTCATGATGCTGGTCATCGCCCGCTCTCAGACCTATTATGCGCGTCAGCAGGCCGAGCTGGGGATCATCAACGGCCATGTGGAGGAAACAATCGGCGGTCACAATGTGGTCAAGGCGTACAACGGCGAAGAAAAAGAGAAGGCTTCTTTTCACGAGCAAAATGACCGGCTGTATATCTGCGCTTGGAAGAGCCAGTTTCTGTCTGGCCTCATGATGCCGCTCATGATCTTCGTGGGCAATCTCGCCTATGTGGCGGTCTGCATCGTGGGCGCGGTGCTGGCGATGAATGGTTCGATCACCTTCGGCACCATCGTGGCGTTCATGCTGTATATCCACCTCTTCACCCAACCGCTGCAGAATCTCTCCCAGGCGGCCGGCAGCGTGCAGAGCATGGCAGCCGCCTGCGAGCGCGTGTTCGAGTTTCTGGATGAGCCGGAGATGGCGGACGAGAGCGGCAAAACGAAGCGCATTGAGAACGTGCGCGGCGATATTTCCTTCGAGCACGTCGTCTTCGGCTACGACCCGGAAAGGACGATCATCCATGACTTCTCCGACGAGGTCATGGCGGGGCAAAAGATTGCCATCGTCGGCCCCACCGGCGCGGGCAAAACGACCATGGTCAATCTGCTGATGCGCTTCTATGAGCTATGCAAATCGAGCCGCTCATCATCTCGTGTGTACCAAACGCCAATTCTGAATGTTTCAGCAGTGTTTGAATCAATGCGATTTGCTATGAATAAACCATAGACCGGCTTGTCATACTCCAGCATCAAATCTGCGACATGGCGGCGGACTGGCTCCCCTTCCATGGCCTCTTGTCTTGAGCTTTCTGATAGCGTGACCTCAATCACCACAACGCAATCGGTAAACTCGGCAATAAGGTCAGGACCATTTCCTGGAGCCGTACTTACAGGCATAAAGTCTTGATCAATATTAAATCTTCGTACTTCGTAAGGTTTGTTCGCTAAGGTGTCTATCGCCAGGAAAGCTCTCCACAAACTCCACTCCAAATACGCTGGAGCCTCTGCTTTTGGCACCTTTATTTCGACAT